>Ga0315275_10000056_pt1 | contig 83194 bp, 85 predicted proteins | sample YL17G03_0_MG_FD_205557 | JGI IMG/M metagenome (GOLD analysis project Ga0315275, IMG submission 205557) | Sediment microbial communities from Yellowstone Lake, YNP, Wyoming, USA - YL17G03_0 | ecosystem: Environmental > Aquatic > Freshwater > Lake > Sediment | place: USA: Wyoming | collected... | reverse complement strand
CTCCTCACAGCTCCTCGAGCACCACCGAGGCGTAGCTCACGCTGTTCTTGTAGTCCGCGAGCACATCGCCCGACGAGAAGTGCTGCATGATGCGCACTGTGTAACGCTCGACCAGGCGCATCAGGAGCTCGATGGCGCGCAGCCCCTCCGCGTTCGGGAACTGCTTGTGGACGAACTCAGCGTACTTGTCCGGGTCGCGTCGCCGCATGAGCTCCAGGAGCTCGTCGTCGAGCTCGTAGATCCTCGCCTGGATCTCTGTCGTGAACGGCACATAGTGGAAGACCGGGCCGTAGTGGGTGAGGTCGGCGCTCGCGATGATGATCGCCTTGCGGCCGAGCTGCTCCAGGCCGGCCCGGATGTCGGCGGCGGCGCGCTTGAGGTCGACGGTCTCGTGGATGAGGACCGCGAGGATCTTGATATGCTCTATCTCGGTGTACTTCGCGTGGAGCAGGAACGGCAATTGCACCTCGATGCCATGGTCGCGCGCGTGTATCATCTCGTTGACCGGGAGCGTGCCGCGCTTGGCGACCGCGTCGGCCAACGCCTCGTCCGAGCGCACGATGCCGAGCGGCGTGTTGAAGACCGCCTTGCTCACGCCGCACTCCTGCGACGTGTGGTTCGCTGAGATGATGATGTAGACGTCAGGGAGCGGCGTCTCTGCGATCGCCTTGTAGCTCCACGCCATGCAGTCGCCGCAGTTGTGGTACGGCGAGTTCGGCGCGATGACCCCCTTCACGTTGCGCGCCATCGTCATCCTCGGGGCCGCGCCGGGCCCGCGCTGGCCGAGATAGTGCGCGGCGATCTGCTCCTTGAGCAGCTGCGGGTCGCGGTTGTAGTAGGTGCCGGTGAAGAGCGGTTCGCGCATATGTCTCTCCTGTATGCCTTCTTCTCCCTGTCTTCTTCCGTATCTCTTCAACCACCACCATTTATATATTTCTCCTCTTGAGTCGCAAGCATGAGAGGTGGGCGCGGCCAGGTGACGTTGTTCTTCGCCGTAGGGCTCGTCATGCTCATCTTCCTCCTCATCATCTTCCTCGCCTTCCCGAGAGGGAATCCCGGGGATGGCGCCGCCACCACGGTCGACGTCGCGAACAACGCGGTGCTCAACCAGTACGTGAGCTCGTGCCTCGACACAGTCGTCAACAGCGAGCTGCGCAAGCTCGGCGGGAGCGGCGCTTTGCTCGATACGAGTCGTTACCCGAATGCCATCGTCGGGAACAACCTTGCCGCACGGAATGTGCTCTATGGCATCACGCGCAACCGCGACTGCAACGCCACGGGTTGCGCTATCTACCCGATGGCTTATACCGCTCCACGCTATCCCGATGATAACGTGGATATCTCCAACGCAACAATCAATCCTGCTTCAAATGAGGCGGTCCCGCCGCCGTTCCCCTCGTTCGTGGACGGGTATTTCGGCGACGTCAACTTTCCAGCGGTCTGCGACGCGAGCGGCGCGAACCGGCCGAACGGCCCGTTGGCCTGCAAGTACTATTATGGCATTAATGCGAGCGGAAAGCTGCTCTCGAGCCCGCCTGGCACTCCTGGCCCGTCGACCGAAGAGTACCTACTCTCGCAAATAAAGACCCGGGTGCAGAATTGCGCCGACCTCACTGTCTTCTCCAGGGCGACCGGCAGCGAGGTGGTGAATGTCTCGCCACCCACCGTCAACATCACCTTCACGCCCGAGGCGGTCCTCGTGCTCTTTGACTATCCGGTCACGCTGCAGGGTCATGCCGAGACGACGATGCTCCCGATCCAGCGGCGGTACGATGTGCGTTATCTCTCTATCGCGCAGTTCGCCTTCGACCTCGCGCGCGAGGAGACGCGCAACGTCACCTTCAACCTCACGCGCGACTACCGCAACATCTCGTCATACCTCGATGGCTTCAGCGTCGGGAAGAGCCGGAACATCAAGGTTACTGGCCCGTTTACGCAAGCCGACCTTGTCACCATCATCGACGCGAGGTCGCGCATCGACAACCAGGCATACACCTTCTCCTTCCTGGTCGAGCACCGCGCGCCGATGCTCGGTGTGCTCACCGACATCAATCAGTGCGATATCAACCATGCAGCGGACCCTGATGAACGCCCGCTTACCATCATCAAAGACATCTCAACCGGAAACTGTACTGTCGAGGTTGTTGATAACCCGACGATTCCGACGTACGAACGGGACTGGCAAGTCGTTCCATAGAGGTTCTCTTTCTTCATTTTGCTGATGGGTTGGTTCTGAGAGTGCCATCTTGCCGGCCTGAAAGGGCGAGCTGCGAACGACAAGGCACCGACGAAACGCTCCAGAGGAGGCGAGCCCTGGAGGCGCGTCAGCGCCTCGCCGGCAAGATGGCGGCGAGATAGTTAATTTCTCCGCACGCCCCCCGAGGCAAAGTTTATAAATCACAAGACGGGGGGTGATGGATGGTGGTGTGAGCATGGCAGCGCAGGTCCGGACAATCATCCTCATTCTTGTTCTCGGGCTCTCCTTTGCCCTGCTTTTCGAGGTCGCTCCCGTCTCTGCAGCTGTGACCGGCTGCTGCATACCAACGCAGGGCACGAGCGCGTGCTTCACCGGCGCGGGCGTCTTTCCGACACAACCCGAATTTGACAGCGCCTGCGTCGCCGTGCCGGGCTATCTCTATGGCCGTGGCACCGTGACCACCTGCAGCGGCATCACCTATGACACCGTCACCGACGCGTGCAACCTTGGCTGCTGCTGCGCGACGAGCAATGTGGTCAACAGCGTCCAGGTCAACAACGACGACACCCAGCTCAGGATGACCAAGTACTCGTGCGTCAAGAAATCGACGCTGGACGAGACATACTCTTTCAAGACCCTGGCCAAGCCGACCTGCGTCGAGGTCTGCGGCGGCACGACGCCCACCACCGGCATCACGCACAAGGTGAGCGGCGTCGTGACCAATGCCTCCAACCCACTGCCAGGGGTGAATGTCTTCATCTCGACGTTGAGCGGCTACATCTCGAATATCACAGATACGAACGGTAAGTTTACCCTCTATGAAGTTCCTGTAATCAACACGTATGTCTTCGCAATCCATCCTAAATGCCGACCTGGCAAGTCACCGCCCAACCCACCGCCTCTCCTTGTCGACGGAGACAAGTCAGGCGTGAACATCGACCTCAACTGCAACCTCCAGACCTGCCAGCACGCCGTGCCGACGCTAACAACGCCGAAGTTGGTGAAAGGCACTGACCAAGTCACCTTCACTATTATGTTCACGGACTCGTGTCAGGACCTCGTCCAGTACGAGCCGCTGCGGTGTGACAAGGACTTCAGGAATTGTATTGCGCTACCGACGCAGACCGCGCCTGATGTGACCGATAGCGAGAGCAACGGCCTCCCATCGCTCGCCAACGACACGACTTACTGCTATATCGTAAGAGCGCGCTTCAGCGACGGGACATACACCAATACGAGTAGCCTTGCCACAGGCAACTGCGTCAAGACCGGGTCCGCGACGTGCATGAACCTGCCTGTCGGCCAGCCAGCGACATGGTGCGGCGCGCTCGGCACCCCGCCGACACCGGCGGTCGTGACTTGTGACAGCAGTAACCAATTGACAAAAGTGAAGTCGTGTAGCGGTACCCAGACCTGCGCTCTCGTAGGCTCGAATCCTCCAGCGCCGGACTGCGTTGACGCAGCGGACTGCGGCCTCTGCAACGGCCTGCTCGGACTCTTCGCGAGCCTCGGCCTCAAGATACCGGTGGGCGGACTCCAGAAGACCTGCGGCTCCGAGACGCCCGCGTGCTACCTCGAGACCTCGCTGCGCGCGGCATCCACCGCCTCGAAACCGCTCCTCATCGACGCGTTCAGCTCCTGCACCGCGGTCGGCTCCTGCGCGGACTACGGCAACAAGGACTCGTGCGGGAGCAACAGCTGCGGCATCGGCGACAGCAGCAGCACCGCGTGCGAATGGAAGGTCATCAACGAGGAGCTCGGCAAGGGCGTCTGCACCCCTCGTGGCGCGCCCGCGTGCCGCTCGTGCGAGGCCATACTCGGCTATTGCGACGCCGCGGCCTGCGCGAAGATCAGCCCTGACTGCTACTTCGACGGCGACCCGAACGGCCTCGCGTCATCGCTCGGCTGCATCCCCAAGAGCGAGATGGCGTGCAGATACTACGACACGCAGGGCGACTGCGTCGGCACCGGCCCGAACGCCGTCTTCGACATCCATTACGGCGCCGACGGCAAGCGCGCAGGCACGACCAACCGGCTCACGACCTCGAGCAAGGACAAGCTCGGTTTCGGCGTCTGCTCCTGGACGAACAACCACTGCGTCAAGGACGCGGACATGCGCTTCACCACCGCCCAGACAGAGGACGATTGCATCGAGGACAACACGTTCGACGCGAACCGCGCGTGCGTGCGCGACAGGGCTCCGCCGGTCACCAAGGTCTTCCTGCGTACCCCGCCCATCCCGCCCATCTATGCGCGGCCAGAGGTGCGCACGCTCCCCTTCAGCGTGAGCGATGACATGACCCCGGTCGACCGGATCAAGACCTTCGTCTGCTTCAGGAACGCGACGAGTAACTGCTATCCGACCGAGAGCGTGGCGAACATCGCGCTGCCGCCGGAGGGCGAGTACGACCTGCTCTTCTACTCGATGGACAGCAGCTCGAACTCCGAGGTCGTGCAGAGCAAGCACATCTTCATCAAGGACTACCACCAGGCATCACTCGAGAGAGTGACGATCGAAGAGGCATCTGACTAAGGATGGAAGAGAGAGCAACCTAAGCATTGAGAGGTGAGATGATGGTATCTGCCAAGAGCTCCGGCGCGCTAGCGATGATGCTCCTGATGCTGCTCTCATCAGTCCTTCTATTCTTACTACTGTTCTCCTCTAGTGCTGTGGCACTCAACGTCACGGTGAATGCTGATAGTTACAGTGTGCGCAACCCCAAGATCACGGTCAACTACACCGACCCGGTCTTCCTGGTCAGCAAAAGCCTCATTCCGCTCGAAGGGCCGAATATAGCGAGTCTCCCGAGCGAGCTTCCGCTTTGTCAGCTTCCCAAACAGACTGGCGGCTCGTATGTCAAGGGATTCACGCTCTATACCCGCGATGAGAGCTCCCAGGATTCCGGCTGCAACGGCGCGATTACATATCTTGTTCCCGGCACCTACGAACTCACACTCGAGGCGGTCGACCCGCAGGGGAAGCAGACGGTCCCCAACGCGATCGATGTCAAGGATTTCATCATCACCGGTATGGATATATGGCTGGCCTACCCTGCGTCCGGCGTCGAGAGCCACCATCCCTACAACGTCTCGATACTCACAAGCAACCTCTCGCGTTGCCGTTACGCCTTCACCCAGACCGATTACAACTCTATGAGCGGCACGGATGATGGTGGCCAGCTCAATTACACGCACCGCATCCGCAACCTGGAGTATCGTGGCGACCTCTACGTGATCTGCGAGGAGGCGAGCGGCCGCGATACACCGGCCCACTTCGTGCTCGGGTGGGACACCACGTCGCCGCGCATCACTGCGACAGCGACTCCGGCGCGCGTCATCGACCCCCGCTATCAGTTCACCAACGTCGAGGTCCATACCGATGACAACACAACTTGCTGGTTCGATGGCCAGAACTTCACCCGCGACGACCCTATCCATCCATATGAAGACCCGAGCAATTATGCGCTCTACAGCACCACGCACGCCAAGATACAGTACTACACCGACATCACGGACAAGCTCGAGCACAATATCACGCACACCATCACATGCCGCAACCTCGCAGGGCTCGAGAACACCACAAAACTCAACGTCACGGTCAACTACGGCCTCTTCACGTTCATCGACGTGATCAACCCGCCGGAGCTGTACAACCAGCAGAGCTTCACGCTCAAGGTCGCGCCGACGTTCCCGGCCGACGGGTGCACGGTGAACGGCAACGACATGATGCCGGACGAGAGCGCATCAGACGTCTTCAACGCCGACTTCTCGGTCGCGGAGGGGAAGAACACCTTCGACATCAACTGCACCGGGAGCGGCAAGACCGCACGGCGCATCTACAACGTCACCATAGATACCACCCCGCCCGATGCGCCGACGCTCGAAGCGAGCGACAAGGTCTGCAGCGGCAGGGTGTCGGCGAAGTTCAACGCGAGCGACGCGACCGGCATCCTCTCCTACACCTACATCGTGAGCGACGCCCGCGGCAAGATCGAGGAGAAGACCGTGCTCGCGCCGCAAGCGCTGGTCACGGCGTCGCGCACCATCATCCCACCGCTCTCCTGGGAGGTCTTCGCGACCGACATGGTGGGCAACAGCGGAAGCGCCGCGACCGCCACCGTGACGGACATGCTCGATGGCGACGACGAGGAGTGCGGCCTGCCGCAGTTCATCTTCATCAAGGAGCCCAACATGGGCTTTGCGTGGTCGTCGCCCTACAGGCTCGTGCTCGGCACGATACGCCCCAGCGAGTGCCGCTTCGCGCTCCAGCAGTCGGTCGGCTGGAGCGCCATGACCCCGCTAGCGCCGAGCGCCGACAACCTCACTCATACCAAGAACAGCGTCGGCTTCCCTGACACGACCATCTACGTGCTGTGCAATGAGAGCGATGGCACGATGCACCGCAAGACCCTGCGCGTCGGGCTCGACAGCACCGCGCCGGTCATCGGCGTGCTTGCGAAGCCCAACCCGGTCATCGACCCGCTGGATAAGGTTGTGATGGTCACCGTGACCACGAACGACCGTGCCTTCTGCACCCACAACAGCACCGACGGCCCGCAGTTCACTACTCTCGCCAGCACCACGCAGGACGCCTATACCACAGACCACACCACGACCTTCGACTACCGTTCCATCACGAGTGCGGTAAAGCAGCAGCGCGATGTCCGCGTCAGCTGCACCAACCTCGCGCTCCTCTCCAACAGCACCCAGTTCTCCATCATCATCGACCTGGGCGCTACCCTCACAATCGAGGTGCTCGCGCCGAAGACCTACACCGCGGACGAGGAGGTCACCCTCAGCATCCGGCCGAGCAAGTCCGCCACTTGCATCTGGCACCAGTCCGGGAACGAGACAGAGTCGCCCTTCACCATCATATCAGGCGATATCCAGAACGAGACCCTCGGCGCGCTCCCTGAGGGGAGCTACTCCTATATCATCGATTGCACCGCCGTGGACGGCCAGGCGACCACCGTCGCCCAGTTCATCGTGGACCGCACCTCGCCCGGCATCATCGACCTCTCAGGGCCGGACACGCTCTGCCCGGCGACAGAGGCGGTCTACCACTACAACGTCACCGGCCTGGACAAGAACCCGGTCATCGCGTACTCGCTCGAGCGCTCGGACGGCGGTGGCGTGAGCTTCCAGGACAACACCAGTGATAGCGTCATCACGCTGAGCGTCACCGGGGTCCCGCCCGGCGATTACACGCTCAAGCTCGTCCCGATCAACAACGCCGGCCTCTCTGGAGCGCCGGCGACCAAGGATGTCGCGGTCAAAGGGCTCTCTGACGAGGCGTGCGTCCAGCCATCTGACCACTGCACGAACAAGCAGCTCGACCCCGGCGAGGAGGGCATCGATTGCGGCGGTACCTGTCCGAACACCTGCATAGAATGCACCACAGACGCCAACTGCCCGGCAGGCGCGACCTGCACCAGCGGCGTCTGCGTGAACGCCGCATCGTGCGCCAGCGACGACAATTGCGGAGTCGGCGAGCGCTGCACCGATGGGAGTTGCATCCCCATCACCTGCACTTCGAACGCCCCATGCTTTCCAGGCACGATATGCGTCGCCGACGCGTGCGTGACGCCGCCATTATGCACCACGGACTCCGATTGCTCAACAGGCGCCTCCTGCAAGAATGGCATCTGTGTCCTGCCGACATGCGGGAACGGCATCATGGATGGGAGCGAGACCGGCATCGATTGCGGCGGCAGTTGTCCGGCCTGCATCACCTGCACGGCAGCGGCCAATACCACCAATTACAGCGTGGACTGCGTCGTGCCGCAGGGGTGCGAGGCGAGCGTGTGCGTCAGTCCGCCATCCTGCTCTTCGGACGCGGGTTGTGACGCAGGCCACGTCTGCCAGGCGTCGGACTGCATCCCGGTAGCGACATGCGAATTAGATGCGGAGTGCCCCGAAGGCAAGACCTGCAAGGGTGAGGTCTGCAACATCCCGATTACCGGGTGTACGGCGGACTATCAGTGCTCGCTCGGCGAGACCTGCGTGAGCGGCGTCTGCACACCATCCGCCAGCGGCTGTACGATGAACTCGGACTGCGCCAACGGCGAGGAGTGCGTCTACGGTGTGTGCACCTCGCCGGTCGACCCCTGCCAGAACGGCATCCTCGACTCCGGCGAGGACTTCGTGGATTGCGGTGGCTCATGCGACCAATGCCGGCAGTGCGACGTGGACAATGACTGCGACCCAGGAAAGGTCTGCGACCCGAAGGATAAGGTGTGCGTGACTGAAAAGACAACCCCAACACCCCCGGTTGAGAAGAAGAGCCATCTGCTCTCGCTGCTCCTGATCATCATCGGCATCGCCATCATGGGTGGCGCCGGCTACTTCCTCTACGAGCAGGATGAGGAGAAGCGGCGTATCGCCGCGCAACAGGCGGCCGCCGCCGCGCAGGCGGGGCAACGCGGCAGGACGACGGGCGGTGCGCCGATGGACCCGCAAGTCCTCGCGCGGATGCGGCAGGAGCAGGCGGCGCGCCAGGCGGCGATGCGCGAGGAGCTCGCGAAACGCACCGCGGAGAAGAGCGCGCAACGCAGCGCCCTCTTCAGCGGATTCGACTCCTTGGCGGATAGCGCCGCGCCGAAGACCGGCGCCCCCACGACGTCCACGCAGCCTGGAGCGCAGCCCTCAGTGCCATCCTCTCCTGCCAAGACCAAACCATCACCGGAACAGGGCAAGGAGGAGACGGATGGATTCGTGGACCTCTCGGTACTCGGCAAGAAGAAGGGCGCGAAAGATACGAAAGATACTGATGATAAGAAGGAGAGCAAAGATGATAAGAGCGATAAGGGCAGCAAAGACAACAAGGAGCCGCGGAAGAGGAAGCGGCAAGACGACGACGCCTTCGACGAGCTGAGCAAGCTGTAAGGTATTTTTTGAGAGGTCACCGGCCTGAAGGCCCGAGCGGCGAATGATAAGGCGCAAACGAAGCGCTTCAGAGGAGGCGAGGGCCGGGCGAGGAGCCGTAAGGCGACGAGCCGCCGGTGACCGAAATAAAGTCGGAGAGTAAACTCATGGCGCGCACGACATCGCCTAAACGAGCCCAAATCCCCGAGATATTTGTCATTCTCTCAGCGCTCCTCGTGATCGGCGCCACCATCTACCTCTCCTCAGGGCTCATCGCCGGGCTGTTCTCCACCGCCTGCAAAGTCAGGGACGCAAATTTCGTCCAGAGCCTGCGAGAGCTCCTCGATGAGCGGTCGACGTTCGGCATGCGTAGCGATGAAAAACTCTCGCCGCCGTGCGACGCCATCACGCTCTGTTTCGTGGACGCAGGTGCACTCGGCGACCCCGCATTCTCGAGCAGCGACCGAATCATCAACGCCTCGGTCCACAGCGGCGTCAAGACAAACGTCTTCCTCCAGACTCGGGATACCACATTGCCGCAGGGGTATGACGAGCGCATCATCCTCCGCCTCCCCTCAGACCCGCCATCGCTCTCCAGCCTTTGTATCCCAGCAGTCACTAGGGGTTTCGCCTTCCGCACCGAAGGATTCAACAAGTATGTCAAGGTCAGCGACATGCCATGATTCGCTATGACTCCTCCCTCTACCGCATCCATGCGTCCTCCAGCACGCCACCCTCATAGCCGGCGCGGACAGTTAGAGGTCTCGTTCTCCTGGATATACGTCCTGGTCGCCGGCGGAGCGTTCCTCTTGCTCTTCTTCCTCATCATCCGCGGCTGCATGAGCACGAACGAGCTCCAGACTGACGCTGGCAGCCTCAAGGCGGCATCATTGGCCTTCGGTGGCCTGGCGTGGCAGACCCAGACCATAACCAACCTGACGATGCCGGCCGCCAAGGTATCCTGCCCCGCCACCGCGGTCTCGCTCATCTCTGACAAGGGCGCGGTCTCCATGGACCGGATACCGGTCTTCCTCCCGCCAGAGGTCGGTGGGCGCCTGCGAGTGGTCATCAAGGAGATAACGCTCTCGCGCACCAACACACCGGCCGTGCCGCTCGGGAGCGCGCTCTACGGCATCGACGACAACACCTACTACTACCTGCTCTCTGACTCCGGCGCATCGGCAGCGGGACGCGTGAGCGCGATCCTGAACTCGCCGAATGTCCGGACGAGGCAGTCAGGACAACTATCTTTGGAGCGCCTCCCCCGCACAGCGAAGAGCATCGTGCTGGTCAGGTTCGATGACCTCCCATTCCCGACCGGGATTTCGTGGCCTGCGGGCGCAAAGGTCTATGGCGTGAGGCTCAAGGTGCCGAGCGGCGGGATCGGTGTTGTAACATTCCTCGAGCTCCACAGCAACACCTGGGACCAGGCGGGGCCACTCCGCGAGTACGCCGGCGACTATCTCATGGCCGGCGCGGTGGTCGCTGCGCAATCAGGCACCTACGAGTGCGCGAAGAACGCCCTTGCTGTTCGTATGCGCTATCTGACCAGAATCTATCAATTGCGGAGCCAACATCTGTTTGGGTTAGGTCCTGTGGAGCTGAGCAACAGCTGCAAAGACATTCACGGGCAGATCGCCGGCCGGGTTCCAGGTCCTGGTAATCTGACGCCCATCAATAACGTTTCCCTGACGCCCGATGATGTCTATCTGCAGTCCCTGCTGGGCATGCAGAGCACGAGCGTCGGCCCGCGCCTGCTCGAAGCGCAGGATAACCTCTACATCATGGGCTGCCCGGTGATCGCATGACACGACGAACACCTCATCGGCGCGGGCAGCTGCAGGCGCTCGAGCCCATCCTGGTCGTGATATTCCTCGCTATCATCATCGGCCTGGTCCTGCTCTACTATGTGCAGATAACCACTGTCGAGGGCACGAGGGACCAACGCCGCTACCAGGCGCAGGAGGACCTCGCGCTGCTCGGCCGCATCACCACATTGCCGGAGCTCTCCTGCCCGCGCTCCGAAACCGTGAAGACCTACTGCCTCGACCTGTTCAAGGCGCAGGCATTCGCGACGCTCACCGCGCAGCCGGAGACCAAGGCGTACTACTATCCGGTCTTCGGCTCGGCCAACGTCACGCTCTACTGGCTGGACCTGAAATATGGCGCGGAGAGATTGCAGTCCCTGCGCCTTTACAGCAGCATCGGTAATTCCACCAATGTCAAGCCCACGACCACATACTTCACGGCGTACGAGCCCGTCGACGGCACGCGTCAGTTCGCCATGCTCGTGGTGGAGAGGCAGACCTCATGAACCGCAGCCATAATCAGATACGCCGCCTTGGCGTAGAGGAAAGGACGCAGCGACAAGCGAGCCGGAGGCGAAGCTTGACCTTGCTGCGTCTGTCTCCTGGTTCCGAGGGACGAGGAATGCATCCGCCGCGGCAGTCGGCACAGAGGAGGGCGCAGATGGAGATGGTCGGCCTCGTCTTCATCGTCGCCATCATCGTCGTCGGCATCATCCTCTACATCACGTTCAGCGCAAAGAACAGCAACGACAACGGCGCCGGCACAGCATCGTCATACCAGCGCTCGACCTCCTTCCTCGTCGCGCTGACAGAGACCGACGTGCTAGAGTGCGGCGAGCCGGTTAGCAGTGTCATCAAGGACTGTATGCTGGACGATCGTTCCAGCTGCAACGACCCCTGCAAGGCGCTCAACACCACGTTCAACGCAGTCCTGAACTACACGCTCACGGCCAACTTCGTGAAGTACAACCTGAGCTTGGAGGGCAAGAACGTGGGGAACGCCAGCGATTGCGACAGCGCGGACCCGAATATCGAGACGCTCGGCGCGCCCAAACAGCCAGTGTCGCTCGGGAACGGCCAGTCGGCGTACCTCGTGCTGACGCTGTGCAAGTGAGAAACAGTCAAGAATAGCCATTCCACATTTGTCAAGGAGGTCGCCGGCCTGAAGCGAGTCGCTGCAAAAGGTACAGCGCCAATGAAGAACAACAACGGAGGCGACGAGCGGGCGAGCCAGCAGGCGAGCCGCCGGCGACCGCAGCAAAAAACAGACATAAACTATATGAAGCGAGAGCGTGGAGGATTGCGCATGGCAAGGCAAGGGCAGATAGAGCGGACGATCATCATGGTCATCATCGCGCTCATCGCGATAGCGCTCCTGGTCATCACCGCGATGAAGCTCCTCCGGTCGTACGGGTGACGCGCCAGGGCGTAACAGGATAGAGGCGGAGATATGGGCTGGAACAGTAGGCATCGGACGGGCATCGGTCGCAGGGGGGTTGAGCTCTCGACCGCGCTGGTCGTTCTCGTGGTCTTCGGCGTCGTCTTCATCGTGCTCATCATGCTCTACAAGCAGTTCTTGACGCTCGGCAAGACCGAGTTCACGACGAAGGAATGCCAGAGCTCGCTCCTGATGACGAAAGCGGTCTCGAGCGCTGTCAAGAATTTCTGTTTTGTTGGTACGCCTGATGTCGTTCCGCTGCAATGCTCGCGCTCGTTCATCTCCGTGAGCCAGACAAAAGCAGTGAAGGACGGGAATACTGTGACGAGCCAGTACGACGCGACGTGTCCAGCCGACGGGAACTTTGGGACGACAGGATGCCTCCAGCAGAACGTCGTTGCGAACGCGATGGCGCAATGCTGGGCGACATTCTTCCAAGGGGAGATGGTGGTGCTGCAGCAAGTCGATGCGAGCTTTTCTTTCGTGAGATCGACCGATTACGCGCACGCGTGCTTCATCTGCAGCGAGATCGTGCTGAAGGACCAGGATGTGCAGGACTTCGTCTCGTATCTCCAGAAACAGGAGTATACGCCTGGGCAGACGTTCTACAACTTCATCGCGCAGAACCCGAAAGCGTTCTGCGACCCGGATTTCGTCAATAAGGAGGGCGCGGCCAACTGCTGGGAGGGGATAGCGAGAGGAGTCGACACCCACTTCTTCGGCTTCCTCCATAAAAACCGTCCAGATATCTACCCATTGAAGCTCTCGAAGGACACGAAGTACGCCGTCACGTTCATCCGGCGCGGCACGGGCTCGTGCCAAGGAGATGACAAGACCGGTTATCTCACAAACACGGTCCAACTCATACCGGCCGACAAGCTCAACCAAGAGTGCACTGTGGTGGTCACATGAGGCGGGGGCAGCACCCGGTCAGCTTCGTCTTCGGCATGGTCCTGATGGTCCTCGTCATCCTCGTCGCGGTCATCATCACGCTCCGCTGGCGCGACATCAGCGGCAATGTCGAGGATGACGCTCCGTGCGCGACCGCGATCCGCGCCCACGCCATCGTGATGCAGGGCTCGAAGGAGAGCATCAACCTCCCCATCGTCTGCCCGACGCAGCGGGTGACCGTCGATTCCAAGGACCAGGAGCAGGTCAAGAGGGCCATCGCTGACGAGATGAAATCCTGCTGGTCGATGTGGGGCGCGGGCAAGCTCCAGCTCTTCGGCGACAATGACGGGAACTATTGCCATGTCTGCAGCGTGATCACTATGACCAATGTCGAGAGGGTCGACGGCCTGCCAGAGTACCTGCGCACGCACACCACGACCGGCGGGCAGAGCTACGCAGAGTACTTCGCCGGCGAGAAGGCGGGCACGATATACGAGGACAAGAAGTTCCAGGAGGCAGCCCAGGCCTCGTTCCCGACCAAGGAGCCGGTCGGCGTGATATTCTATTATGCGAAAGGGCACACCACGATGGAGAATCTCGTGAAAAACATCGTCGGAGACCCGAAGATAGGCCTGACTGCGGGCACCGTTGCCGGTGTCGGGGCAGGCTATGTGGTTGGCACCACGCTCGTCGCCATCGGCCTGGTCAGCAATCCTGTCGGTTGGGCCATCGGCGGCTGCATCGTGGCAGGTGGCGCGATCTCCGGTGCGCTCTTCAGTATCTCAGCGCGCCCGGACACGAGCTACATGGCCTTCGTCGCGGCACGGCCGCTCACCGCCGAGAGCCTCAAGACCCTCGGCTGCCAGTACGCGCCGGTCAGGAATGAATAGCGGTTCTGTAGTGCTGAACGTTTCGCTTGCCCGCCAGCGACTCGCCTGATGGCTCGTCCGGCGCTCACCTCCTCTGGAGCGTTCCGTTTGCGCCTTGTCGTTCGCGGTTCGCGCCTTCCGGCTGGCGGATCCTTTCAACGCGACCGAATAACATAAAAAGCGCGCTGTTCAGGGATGACGCATGCGATTCCGCAAAGGCGATATAAGCGTGACCATGTGGCTCATCATCGGCGTGCTCGTGCTCCTCTCGATCATCGTCGTGGTCCTGGTGCTCAAGGGGAAGGGCTTCGCAGCGCTCGATTTCCTCCGGGGAGTGCTCCCGTGAGGCGCGGGCAGTTCGGCAGCACGCTCGCGAACATCATCTTCTGGGTCATCCTGATAGTCCTCGTCATCATCCTTCTCCGCAAGTTCGTCGTTGGCAGCCTCGATTGGATACCTGGGCTTGGCGACCTGGTGGGCAAGGGTTGATGAGAATTCTTGGGTTACGATACCCCATCACCGTGTTCTGAACCCCAGGGCGCGCTCTTCTCGTCTTGAACCCACCATAATATTTAAATAGTGTCCTCGGCAGGATGCCTGTTACAGGTACTCCTGAGGTGGTTTATGAAGCGTGGCGAAATCTCTATGGAAGTCATCATCATCGCGGCGATCGCGCTGCTCGTGCTGGTCATCCTGAGCGTCCTGGTCATCCGCAGCGGTGGCACCGTCGCCAAGGAGTGCCAGAACGTGGGCGGCACGTGCGTCGGCAGTGCTGACGAGTGCACGAGCTCCGGCGGCTCCGCGAGCCTGCACAGCTGCGGCAGTGGCTTGGTCTGCTGCATCCGCACCACGAATGAGCAGGTCTAGACCGCATGACGTGTGGTCGCATGGCGGTCCGGCGTGGCGACAGTAATGCTATCGGTCTCCTTATAACCATAGCCATCGGGCTGCTCATCATAGTGGTGACGGTCCCGACATTGCGCAACTCGTTCCTCGACTTGAAGAACGTGAACACCTGCGAGTACCATGGCCAGGGGGTATGCCAGGAAAGTTGTGTGCCAAGTGTCGAGTACCAGGATGGCGTCAAGGAGTGCGCGGCGAAGGGTGGCGTGTGCTGCAAGCGCCTCGATGGCATGCCAGAGGACAAGACGAAGGCGGGCACGACGCCGGGCGGCGGGACGCAGCCCGACCGCATACCCAACCTGATGCGCCCGACCATCACGACCGTCAACCAGATCAACTCCCCAGTCACCTCCGGGCAATTGGTGACGGTGTTGTACGGCATCGACTCCGACCCGAAGCTCACGACCTCGATACAGCTGCAGGCGATTACTAAAACAGGAGTTACCGCAAAGACAGACGTGAATACCGCCAATGATTGTTCTAAACAAGCGCCGACGAACCCATACATCGTGTGTGAGTTCAGCAGTTGGAAAACAGAGATAGTGCTCCAGACACTTTCAGGGCAAGCAGTCAACACATTCACTTTTTCGCAGGTCGATGCTAAGGAAGCCGTACTAACAAAGGATGAAAAGACAACGCAATATATCGACACTATCACTCCTGTGCTTACAGGTCCCGCGCCCGTCGACAAGAACAAGAAGACCTATCTCCAAGCAGAGACAGTGAAGTATGACATCAAGTTCAATGAAAAGTTCGCTAAGGATTTCCTCGGACAGACGATGCAATTGTCGACTTCAGTATATCCGAAAGACAACCCGACATCTCCGCTCGCGAAGCAGCAGAAGATACAGTTCAAGGTGCTGCCGCCGGTGCGCTACCAGGGGTTGAACGAGCTATGGTCGCGCGAGAAGAGCGTCACCGCCTTCTGCGACCAGAACTACAAGGTCTACTGCGATGATATCTTGTTCAAGATTAAGAATTCCGTGTCAGATGCAACAGCGTCGCCAGCGCCGCCTTGCGACGATGCCGTTCCTGATCAAAAAATAGCCATCAACAAGCTCTCTGAGACCAGTACAATGTGGTACATGATTGACAAGGACTACAACCACCTGCAACAGTTTAACACTGCTAATATGTGTTGGGACGCGGTCGCGTCGATGCAGGACAGCTCGTTCACCGGCATCATCACGCCGCTCCTCCAGACAGCGAACACAGCGGGCACGTTCACAGACCCGCAGGGGCAGGCGCTCCTCGCGCTCATCAGCCGCAACGGCGGCGTCACGTGCATCGGCCAGACCGACCAGCGGACCACAGGCGATGTCTCTTATGACACCTTCTACCGCGCCGAATCTTTCAACATACAGTTGCAGAACGGCGTGATACGCCTCGCGCAGGGCACGATGGCGGGCAAATACCTGTGCGTCTACGGCTGGAACAAGGCGACGAGCAAGCTCTACAGCGCTGGCAAGGCGCAGAAGATCTACATCGACCGCACGCCGCCGATAGCGGACATCAAGTTCTCGCCGCTAACGAACCGGATAACCTTCCTCTGCCAGGACGGGGACGGCACTGAGGATGGCAAGACCGAGTCCGGCTGCTCTGACATGTTCGGCGTGGCCTACATCTCCGACGTGACGAAGTTCCTCCCGGCCCTGGTGAGCAGCCCGCAGTCCGCCGCGACATGGTGCCCCACGGGCGGCTACGTGACCGAGACGCGCCACTCGCTCATCTACACGCCCGGCGAGATACGCGTGCTCTGCATGCAGGCGCGCGACAAGGCGGGCAACACCGGCGTCACGATGCAGATAGTGTTCAACGGCTACGACCTGCTCGCGAAAAGCTTAATACTGTACATGAAGAAGTGATGCTCATGGAACGCAACGGATTCGCCGCGGTGGTCTTGGAGGTCATCCTTCTCGTCATCATCATCGGCCTCGTGGTCTTCGCCATATTGATCCCGAACTTCAATGATGTGAGCAACACCACCGGGCGCTTCCAGAGCTGCTCCGGATTCATCGGCGCGCTGGACGGGAAAGAGGGGTTCTGCTTCCCTGACACCACGACGACAAAGTGCGACCCCACGGCGAAAGATAGCAATGGAAAGCCGGCTCCGACGTTGCCGCCCGGCGCGATATGGCAGTACATCGGCTCCGGCTGGGGCTGCCCGAAAACGACCTATTGTTGCATCCAGATCGGTGGAGGGCAGAATCCTGTTCGAGGCGCTGACGTGAACGCTGCGGCAGCGCAGAGCCAACTAGCAAATGCACCTCCACCGAAGACTTGCAGCGGAGTCGCAACGATTGAGCCCGGATTCAGGACTGAACTTCAGAAACTGGATGCCGCCACGTACAATAAAGTGGGGACATACCTGTTATCCCAGTGCAAAACACTGCCGAGTTCAGACTTCTATGAGTGTACCATTGATACAACGAAAAGTACTGATCCGATGATAAATAAGAATCGTATATTCGCTAAGTGCAAACTGAATACTGGCCAGACCAACTGTCAGATTATCAAACTTGACAGATTTGTGGGTACCCTGTGCGCTCCATAGCGTTAGAGTAGGCCGCCGCCAAGCGGCACGCCGTAAAGCTGATGAAAAACAAATGATGATATCTCCCTATGGCACGTCGCGGCTCGCTCGATTGGAATCTTGAGACGATAGGAAAGCTCTTGCTCGGCGTCATCATCATCGTGTTCCTCGTATGGATGACGATGAAGATTCTCGACCTGTGGGCGGGCGGCACGCAGGAGGCGCAGGCGCAGCATAGCTTCGAGATGCTCCGCGACCGCATCGAGCAGGTGAAGAAGGCGGGCCTGAAGCCGCCGGAGGCGTCGGTGATCCTCACGCTGCCGACAGGCTACATGCTGGTTGGGTTCAGCGCCGGCGTCGATAAGATACAGGTGGACTACGTGGTCAGCAATCGTAACATCACACGGCCGCGCAGCTGCGACAATAGTAAAGCGTGCCTCTGCCTAATGACAGAATTCAAGCAAAGCTACGACAAGAGCACAGCGCCTGTCATCTCATCCCCGATAACCTGCGAGTCGCTCGGATTCAAGAGTGTCGTCGGGACGCTCGGTACGCAGAAGTCATCGACCGACGGCGAGGGCGACATAACGGTAATACTGCAAAAGCAATCAGGCCATTACGACTTCGTGCTCTCGAGCACGCCGGGCACCCCCTTCGTCGCGGACGTGAAGATACTCCCGCAGGGGGACACGCTCGTCCTTGACGCCTCTCCGCCATCCTCGTCGTAACCTTTATAATCTCTCTCGTCGGAGTTCTCGTCTATGGGTGGGCGCCGCGGTAACATGCCGATGATGTTCGAGGTCATCTTCAGCCTCATCCTGCTAGGCCTGTTCGCGTTCGGCACGTTCAGCTACATCGCATCCCACACGAACGGCGAGGAGTACTTCAGCAAGTTCTACGCCGCGGACATCGCGTCATCAGCAGATATTGTCCTGGCAGGGGCGGGCGATGTCGTCCTGCGCTACGACAACCTCAAGCCCAACCTCGATATCACGTTCTGGCTCTCCAACGGCCGCGTCGCCGCGGGCAAGAGCACGCTCTCGAACGCGCAGCCGATAGAGGCGGCGGAGAGCTTCTACGGCGTCGCGCCGGCATACTACCCGTCCGCCGGGAGCGTGCTCGTGCGGCCGCTCTTCCTCCTGCTGCGCAAGAGCGGAGGCACCTTCGCGATCACCGAGGACGGCGCGCTCCTGAAGACCTGCCCCGTGGTCGCCAAACGCGTCGTCGAGCCCAGCACAGCGCTCGTGCTCATCGACATCAAGAAGTCGATAACGGCCAAGGACGCCGAGGCCATCAAGACCTCCTTCGCGAAGACGCTCCCCGACATCAAGACCACGAGGAACTCCGACGACAAACCGAACATCGTCCTCAGCGTGACGCTCGTCCAGGGGACGCAGGACACTCTCTCCTTCGCGCCGACAGGGCCTGACGGCGCGGCCTACGCGTGCCTCTTCGCGCAGACGCTCGAGCAGAGCACGCTCATCCCCTTCGTGTCCACAGGTCCAGCGCAGACGTCGGGCGCCGCCTCGGCGCTCAACGTCGACATCATGATATCATCAAGGGGCGACGCGTCGCTCCAGCCGGACGCGGTGGGGCGCGCGCTCGCCGCGACGCTCGCGGCGTACTTCAGCGGCGCGACCGGGACCGGTGCGTCATGAGCGGCAAACGGACGTCCGGCACAGCAGGATGTTATACGCAACGGAGCGGCCAGGCGGAGATGATAGAGTGGTTCCCCCGTATCATCCTCCTCGCCATCGCCATCATGGTCGTGATCGTGCTCACCAACTACTACGCCAACCGCCAGGTCGACGCGTTCAAGATCGAGGGCACAGCGCAGCTCTTCCGCATCTACTACGGCGATGTCATCAACTACCACGATTCGGTCACCAAGCGCGTCTATCCCGGCGTCATCGACATCGCGTCGTTCACCCAGGAGCGCGTCTCCAGCGCGTTCCCGGGGCGATTGCGCAAGACCGGCATGGTCGGCAAGAGCAACGCTGCGTCGTGCATGACGCTCTCGTCGAAGAACGGCCCGTACGTGCCGCGCGCGATATGCACCGACGAGCAGACATACAAAGAGTTACTTCCGCAGGCCATGGCCGCCATCGCCGGCCCGCAAGGACCGGGCTACTCCAACGTCACGCTGCCCGTCACCATCAAGGACGGCGAGAAGTACACGCCGGGCGAGCTCAACATCGTCGTCGTCTGGAGGGGCTCATGAGTGTTGAGCGCAATATCGGCAGGAAGGGGATGTGGACGCAGGTGTTCCTCATCCTCTTCTTCGTGCTCCTCGTCATCCTCGCGATCGCGCTCCTCACCATCGACCGCAGCAGCGACAAGCCCCACCGCCCAACGCTTGTCCAGGACCTGCGGGACCAGCAGGCCGGCGCGACGCTCATCGCGCTCCTGCGCACGCCAGTAACATTCACGGCGCAAGGGACATCTATGAGCGCGCCGCTCGCCGACATCATAGTCCTGAACACCTTCGCCCACGGCGGCGACGCGCGGCCGTATGATGAGGTTATACGGAATTCACTCCTGTCCTCGATGCCTAAGGACGCTCTCTTCGATATGACGATACGATATCCTGACGGGCGGAGCGTGAGGTACTACCACAAGGGCAACGGGATTCTCATCGCCGGCTATGTGAAGCAAGCGCTGCTGCCCGGCAACAAGGGCAACGTCGGCATCGAGTTCTCCCTCCTCAAGTTCGCGGACCAAGAACATGAGAAACCAACATTCATGGTGGAAAATGGCTAGGCACAGGCGCAACCGGAGAGGCGACATGTTCATGCTCGGCCTCGACGTGCTCTTCCTCATCGCGATCATCCTCATCTTCTGGAAGCTGAGCGCGGCGTTCAAGATTGAGAATCCGAATGAGGGCATCGGCACGCGCCAGTCCGCGACGCTCGCGACCTACGCGGTGAGCGAGCGCATGCTCCTCTATCTCGACGAGGCGGCGAAATTCGCCGCGTACGAGGCGCTCGCCACGCTTCCGGAGAACGGAGGACTTACTGCGTCTTCGTCCAACGCGTGCAACGTGTACGCTGGCTACAACCGCTGGACATCCCCCACAAGAGACCCTTGCTTCCCGTCGGTGATATCTGGCGGTGACGCGAAAGGCACCGTCTACGAGGACTACAAGCGTGAGGTCGCCGCAAACCTCCGCCGGTTCCTCAGCTACCCCGGCATGCCGAACGCCATGTCGTACGACATCACGCTCCAGAACACCGGCACGCTCCATGTCATCGGCACCACGCAGGATAGCATCACGCTCCCCATAATCACCGGCGAGGACCTGCAGGCCATCGTCGGCCTCATCACGAGCAAGAACCTCGCGAGCGTCACCACGCACGGCTTCACGCCCGACGCCACGCTCCCCAACATCAACGTCGTCCAGTCCGGCAACCGCAAAGAGCGTTCGGGGAGCATCAAGTACGTCGTGATACTCTCTACGCGCACGCAGGACGCTGCCGTCGCCATCAAGGGATACAATGACGGCCTCTCTAGCGTCCACTACCTCATCGGCCGCGACGGCGGCATCACCCAGCTCGTGCCCGAGTACCAGCGTGCGATGTTCATGCCGTCGTGCGACGAGAACGGCAAGCAGGCGTGCACGATGGACATCGAGGACGAGGCCATCAGCATCGCGCTCGTGAACGTCGGCAAGATGGACTACAAGGGGACGAGCGAGACGCTCGGGCACCCATGCGTCGGCTACGACCCCAACCTCTACGAGGAGGGCTCAGAGAGAGCATTCTGCGAAGCGAACAAGGCGTCGTACGCAAGCAAAGACGTCCCCGTGACATGTTCGGGCGTCGAGTACAAGACCATCTACTGCTGGCAAGGTTATACAAAAGAGCAGCTTGCGGCGCTCAAGGACCTCGTGGTCGACATCGCACGCAAGGACCGGCGCGACATCTCCATCGGCAACATCTACCTCTTCGAGGAGTTGCGACCGGTGACGGACAGCTCCGACCCGGCGCTACGCGCCGACACGCTCGCGCTCGGGCCGGCGCTCCACGGCGACGGCTCCGCCACAGGCCCCAAGGATGAAGTTTTATGGTACCCATTCTTCAAGCAGCAGGTAGTGGCGGCGGTGAACGCCGCCGGCGTGAAGACCGAGGAGAGCGAAGGCAAGACGCCGATAGCTTCTTCTGATACGAAGACAGGCACTGTCCCGATGGTGGCGTCCCATCAGCAATCGGCATCCGGCACACCCCAGTCCTCAGACAACGCAGGATTCCAATCCCTGCCGGCGGGGCTCCCGATGGACGGCGCGATCATCACCTCATGCTTCGGAGAGCGCGGCAAGGACGAGTGGCACGACGCCGTCGACCTCGTGCCCGGGGGCGGCGGGGACGACACAATCTATGCCATCGCTGACGGCGTGGTGGAGCAGACCTGCGCCCTCTGGACCAGCGCATGTGCATGCTCGACGCTTCGGAGTCCGACGCCGACGATCACGCAGGCATGCGTCAAGAACTGCAACGGCAAGTGCGGCAACTACGGCAACTATGTCATCATCCATCACACACCGAACGAGCTCTACTCCCGCTACGACCACCTGGCCGAAATATACGTCAAGAGTGGGCAGGCCATCAAGCTCGGCCAACCGATAGGGAAGATGGGCAATACCGGGCGCTCGGATGGTGCGCACCTCGACTTCAAGATATACACCAACGTGGCTGACGTCTACCGTAAGGACCAGGGCAAGAATCCGCTCTGCTTCTTCCCGGAGGCGGAGCTCACGCGCCTGCGCGCAACCGGCTCGAACTGCGCCAAGTACCGGGGTAGCGCCATCTCGCGCTCGAACCCAGTGCTCCTCCAGGAGTGCTCCGGGCTGCCGGTGCTCTCCTCGACACCAGGATGCAATCTCGGCACGTTCACTGTCGACGAGAGCGTGAGCAAGGCGCTCGCGGACGCCAAGGCGTTCATCGAAAAGCAGAACCTCGCTTCGGTTATCGCCGACGCGGCGAAGAAGAACAGCATCGACGAGCGCATCCTCATCGCGCAGATGGCGGCGGAGGGGACCGGCACGAGCGGCATATGGACCGCCGGCGCTATCGAGACCCGGGCGGAGAAGCTCGCGATGGCGCATGACGCGTTCAGCGGGAAGACCGACGCGTGGTACTTCGCGCTCGCATCCTACAAGGAGGGCACGCAACAGAACGTCAAGAGTATCGTGGACGCGGCGGGGAAGGATCCGCAGTGGACCACTGTAGAGCCGAAGCTCTCCGCCGAGACGCAGAAGTACGCGCGCAACGCGATAGGCGCCTACGTGCTGCAGGGCGGGACGACGTCCACAGCCTACTCCACGACCAAGTGCGATTCGTACGACGTGAAGGAGCTCGGCACGTATACTTTCACGCCGTCATTCAGCGTTGAGGTACCAGACACCCTCTCCGCGATGCAGAAGGTCGTCGAGTTCGCGCAGGCAGCGTACAAGGAGTGCGACGGGAGCAAGGACACGGACGTGAAGGCATGCCTCGATGCGCACGAGAAGGACTTCTCGACCAAGACCGGCATGAACATCGTAACATGCGAGGACCAGAACTGGAGCATGATCCACGACTTCGAGCAGGCGTACGCCGACTGTGAGACGAACCAGCAGGACGGATGCGCCTGTGCCTGGCGTCCCCCGAAGGATTTCCCGTTCGATATCAACATCAGTATCTTCGACGACAACGAGCGGTTCACCATCGACGGGCAGCAGATGCAGGTGGCGCCAAGCACGCAATCCGCGAGTTATGCGCAAGACGTGCAGTCACTCAAGAGCGGAGGGGTGAAGGATGTGCTCTTGAACCTGCAGTACCTCAGCGCATCGAAGGCGACTGCTATCGTGGTGGGCAAGAGCGTGATGGAGGGCGACAACGCGATGGAGGTGTATAACTCTCCGCTCTCCATGCCAAGCGGCTTCGTGATGTACAAGGCGACCAAGGACAGCATCGTCTGGCTCGGCAGCGCGAATGGCGTTCAGATGTGCGGTCCGTACAAGACGACGTATCCGATCTGCGTGCAGTACAAGCAGGCGATACCGCGCCTCTCGACCGGCAAGTTCGTGAACCCCACGACGAAGTTCGCGCTCTACCTCAAGGACACGTTCCCGCCAAATGCGCCGGGTGCGGTCTCAGCGGTCTCGACCGACAAGGGGCTCCAGGTGTCATACACAAAGTCATCGAGCCCCGATGTTGCGTACTATGAGGTCGGATGCAAGACACACCTCCCGGACTGGAAGCAGGCGGTCTTCGGCGTGCCGGAGACCGCGGATATAGCGTTGCCTCCTGATTTCGTGCGCGCCATCCCGACCGCGAGCGACCCGAACCCTTCGGTGACGCTCCTGACCTGCGATAAAGAGCTTGTTAAGGGGTCATCAACCTACGACGTCGTCATCTACCCCTTTGACATGCACGGCAACAGGGGCGGGCGCGCGACCGGCCAGAGCATCCAGCAGCAGAGCACGACGGCGTAATCGGCCCGGCCGGCCTCCTAGATATCTTCCTGCACCTTGCCCCAGACCGCGGTGAAGAGTGTAGTGATCGCGAGCGCTACCAGATAATAGATGACCGTGGCGATCAGGAACGCGATGACCACCGGCACCATGCCCTGCGCGACATCGAGCGAGTAGACGAGTTGGCCTTTGCTCGCTCCTGTCATCATCGCGCCGAAACGCGACCCTGTGTCGAGGAGGAGCATCGGTACGCTCTGCCGTCCGAGGAATATGTCGATCGCGAAGAGGAGCGCGGTGAGGAGGTAGGTGATGAGATGGTGCCGGGTTCTGTTAGGCGCCATTCACCGCTCCTTCTCATCGTCGTACGCGCTCCTGAAGAGGTCGTCGGGGGAGACCTCCTTCTTCATCGGGAGCTGTACCTCCTCGATGCCGGTCTCGACGATGCGGAACGCGACGCTCTTCTCCTCCGGGAGTGACCGGTGCTTCCTCAGGACCGCGACGCGGTTGCCGCCCGCCAATTTCTGCAGCTCGATGAGGCACTTGGCGGCGTAGCGGAGCATGTCGCCGCCGACCATCTTCGTGTTGCCGTCGTCGAGGTCGGTGTAGACCTGGTTCGTGATGAGGACCGGGATGCCCTTGCGCCGCGCGATCTCCGTGAGGTAGGAGAGCTGCAGCCCGAACTCGCGGTTGATGTCATACCCCTCGCGCCCCTTCGCGAACTCGAGGCGGTAGAGCATCGCCGCGCTGTCGAGGACGACGAGGCCGATCTTGCGCTCGTCAGCGATGGTGCGCAATTTCTCGACCGACCTCGACTGCTCCTTGAAGTCGAAAGGGCGCAGGAAGATGATGTGCTCCATCACCTCCTTGTACTGCGGGCAGATCTGCTGGAAGCGCGCCACCGAGAAGTTCCCCTCTGTGTCGATGAAGACGACCTTCTTCTTCGCGGCGAGCACGCTGTTCGCGATGCACAGGAGCACGAGGTTGGTCTTGCCCGAGCCCGGCGGGCCGTAGACGCAGGTGACGCTGTCCTTCTCGTAGCCGCCGTCCAAGAGGCGGTCCATGACTGCCGCGCCAGTGGGGATCTTGGTCTCCATGCTCTGTGGTCTTACGCAGGAGTATTTTAAGTCATCGCAGGAGACGGTAGAAGTCCTCGTACGCTATGCGGAGGTCATGCCGGATGATCTTCAGCAGCAGGCCCCGGTCGAGATCCTCGCCAGGGTGGATGGGGATGGTGACGATTCGGCCATCGCTGTGCTCGAAGAGGGCGTGGCTTCCGCGCTGACGAATCTTCCTGAATCCTAATCGATAGAGGACTTGGATGGCCTCTTTCGCAGAGACCTGCCGGAGTCGCAACGCTACACCTCGATGCGTTGCAGGCTGAAGAATCTCGAATCCGCCTTGACCTTCTTCGCATCGAGGTACAGTTCTATCGCCTCTTTCGCGCGCTTGAGGAGGAGGTCGTAGCTCTTCGCCTGGGTGCGGCAGCCCGGGAGCTCCAGCACTTCGGCGATCAGGTATCCGTCGCTTCCTTTCTCAACAAGCAATGTGAACTGCTGTTTTCCCATGGCGGTGGTCAAGCCGAGTTTGTTTATATATTTTGGCCATGCAACCATACGTCGCGGCAGCGCGTCGTGATTGAAGAATCCATCGACGCTAAAACCGGAAGAGTTCCGCCGCCAACCTGCAGCAAGGAGCTGCAGACGACAAGGCACAGACGAAGAGCTCCAGAGGAGGCGACGAGCGGACGAGGAATCTCCATCAGGAGATGACGAGTCGCTGGCGGCCGCGTCTAGGATGCTACGCTCCGTAGATTAGCGCTTCACGCCGTACTTTTCGCAGAGGTAATTGAAGAAGTCCGGGAACTCGTAGACGACGCCTTTGCTGGTGCGGCGCGTCCACTCTAGTTCCTGCACTCCTGCTTCGATGCCGTTCTGAAGGAGCTCCTTGACGTCGGCCATCTCTCCCGCTTCCATCGCGCGGACCAGTCCTTCAGCGATGCGCCACCGTCGCTTGTAGATGGCCCCTCGCTCCCGCTCCGCGTGCTCCTCCTGCGTCATGCCGTGCTCGACGCAGAAGAGCGCCTCGGCCAGGCTGTCGCGGGGGATAGTGTTATGGCCGTCCTGATGCCACCTATGGCCGTCCCAACGCCACTCCCAGTGTTTGTTGAACTGCTCATGTGCCTCGTCGCCGACGAGGATGGTGGTGTGGCAGGCGCCGCGTTCGCTGCGATAGTTCCCAGGTCCTTTGTTGAACTCCTCCCAGAACTCATCAGGCAGGTCCTTGCGTGTCCGCGGCGAGGGCCGATATCTTTTCCCTTTACTGACCGCTTCCGCCATCTCCTTCACCATTTTTGTCACGTCTTCATCCGTCAGGTCTTTATCGCTCTCTTTAGGCTTCTCTCTTTCATAACTCTGTTCCCACCATCGGTGGAAATGGTCGAGGAGTTCCGCATCGGTCAGCGCTAGTGGCGACGTGTGCGCCCGCCATTCGGGCGAGAATGCCCGCTCCATGTCGCTGGTTGTATACGCGTAGTGCTCTGTCGGCATGGTGAGGCCATTGACAGACCAGACCGGTTCCTCCGCGATGGCGAAGCGCATGAATCCGGATTCTGCGTTGTGGTATTCAGGCGGCGCGCCGAAGCCATGGCAGATGACAATATCACGGACATAGGTGAAGCGCGTGCTGACGAGCATCGGCTCTCCTTTGACAATCCTCTTCGTCAGCGCGCGCAGCTCCTCCTCTTTCTTCGTGTCATCGGTAAGCCAGTGCGCGATGCAGAAATCCTTGATTGGGTCGCCGGTGCTCTCCTTGCCGCTGAGGATTGCTTTGCGGTACTTCTCCAGTTCCTCATTGGCTTTCTGCGCCTGCTGTTTCACGTCTTTGCGCTGCTGCAGTATCTCGTCGAGCTTGCCCATGCCGCCACCCCGGTACGAAATCGATGTGTGATGGATGGCCTTGTGCCCGCTCATTTATATCATTTGGCCGTTACCTCGCTAGGACGAAAGAGCGCTGTTCACTCTTTCTTCTCAACGTTCTCGTCGGAATTCTCTTCGCTCGGTGCGTCTCCTGGTACAGCATCGCCTTCCGCGTTCTCCTCTGCGCTCCCTTCTGTTGGCTGCTCCGCGCCGGGCAACGGCCTCCTCTTCAGCGTCTCATCATTGTCGTGCTCGGTGTTGCGCTGCGAGATTGTGGCGATGCGCCGGTCGAGGTCATCGAGGAATTCGTTGCGCGTCTGGACCGCCTCCGGCGGCTCAGCAGGAGGTATCTCCGGCGGCGTCTCCTCCTCGCTCCCCTCGCTGGGCGGCGCCATCCCTTCTGGCGCGCCCTCCGGCGTCTCGCTCACGCCGACGACCTCCATGCCTTCGAGCGTCTTGTGGTGCTTCGGATCGCGCGCGGATCTCGGGACGTCCACGACCGGCAGTTCGCCGAGCGTCTTCTGCTCCGGCAGCTTGACCGGAGGCTTGATGTTCTTGAAGACCTCACGGATGTTCTTGCCGCCCGCGACGTCGAAGTAGCTGAAGAACTTGTCCGTGAGCTTCACGGCGTAGCTGCGGTGCTCGCGCGTGCGGAGGATGAAGCCGAGCCGCTCGAGCTCGGCCATGTGCTCGTACGCGCCGCTGCCGCGGATGTCGATGACCTCTGACTGGAGGACCTTCGGGTACTTGTAGGCGATGATCGCGAGCGTCTCCATGCAGGCGCGGCTGAGCTCGGTGTCAGCGACGATGTTCTTGACCGTGGGGACGTAGAGCTCGCGCACCATCATCTTCCACCCGGTCGGGTCGTTGTAGATGGAGAGCGCGCTGTCGCGCGACGCGTACTCCTCTTGGAGCTCGTGGAGCGCGCGCTTGACGGTGCGCGGCTCCAGCTTCGAGAGCGTGATGATGGCCTCCTCGCTGAGCGTCTTGCCCGCGGCGTACAGCAGCGCCTCGACCTGGAGCTTCGGGCTCGGCCCTTCGCGCGCTCTCGGCTTGGGAAGAACCTTCTGCAGAATGGGCTTTTGGGCGCTCTTCGCTCTCTTCTTCATCGGTTTTGCCATACTGCACCGCTACCCTTATTGGCTCCGTAACTGTCACCGGCGGCTCGTCGTCTTCGTCCAGTCACTTCATTTCGGACTTCGCTTTCTGCGAAATCGAAGACTCCTCGCCCGGCCCTCACCGCCTTAGCGCGCTCCTTGTTCGCCTTACCTTTTGCAGTTCGGGCCTTCAGGCCGGTGACTGTTTTGCAAAGTATCAGTTATCTCACTAATCACTTCTTTTTCTTCTTCGGGATCTTCGTCTGCTGGATTGTCATGGTCTGCTGCTTGAGCGGGGTCGCGCCCGGCGGTACGTGGCTGTACAGCGTGTCGTTCTTGATGAGCGCGCCATTCTCAACCATGTGCACGAGGAACTGCTCGAGCTGCTCGGAGTAGATGCCGGTCTCTTGGCTTATCGCTTCGGCGGTCTTCGGGCCTTGCTTGAGCGTGAGGACGATCATGTTCTGGACGAGCTGGTTGATGGCGACCGTCATGTGGTCGGTCGCCTGCCTCGTGCCGCGCACGTTCGCGTTCACCTCGTGGAGGTGCGCGAGGAGGTCGTTGAGCCAATTGGTGAGGTCGCGCGCCGGGAAGGTGAGCTCGTCCGGCGCGAGGATCTCGACGCTCGCCGGGCTGAAATTGATGGTGAGCCACGTGATGGTCTCGAGGTTCTTGAAGAGCATCTCCTCCTCGGCGAAGGCGCTGTAGAGGTTCTCGTCCACCTCCGCCGGAGGCTCGCGCGCCTCGCGCAGCACGATGATGCGGTGGTCCTTCTTGATGTTGTCGAGGTACTGGGTGAGCGCCTCTTCGATGTGGCTCGCCGGCTTGCCCACGAGCTCGAACGTCACGATGGCGCGGATCCATCCCTTCTCTATATGCTCCTTGACCTGGCTCTCTTTCATGTCGTGCCGAGCCGCGTCGGCCCTTAAATACTTTGCTTCTCCAGGGGCGATGGAGAAATCGCTTGTCCCGCCGCAAGGATGCCCTTCCAGTGACTGTGGGCATCATGTTTAAAAGAGCGTTGGCGCTCCCGCAACCATGCAACGCTCAATGCGAAATGCCCTGAAACGGCTCGCTCTCGCGCCCTTGTGCGCGTTGGCGGTCGCTGCCGCGCCGGCGAAAGCGGCGGAACCGCCGCTCCTCGTGTCATTACATCTCTCGCCTTGCATCGCGAGACCGCTTGCCGCGCCCATCATTCCACTATGCCCTGGATATGATGCCGTGATGCCGGCAGAACGCTTCCGTAATGCGATAGCGACCGGATTGCGGCCGTATGACTATAAGCGCCTGACGGATGAGATGAACGACGCTTCGCGTTTCATCGTCATACGACCAGAATTCACCGCGTACGGGCACTTGTATCGGCTCTACGCCGACCCAGCGCTCTCATCGCTGTCGCTCGGTAGGGATATCTCTCCCGACAGGATGGAGACGATGGCCAAGTATGTCGGGGGAAGGGTCTCGGCGGCGATTCTCACGGTCTATACAGAGGATTGGCCCGTGGTGAATTATTTCCAGCGGCTCCAGACCACGATCAACGAGACGCTCGAGCGGGATTACAGTCTCCATTATGAGACCGAGAATGGCGCAGGTTTCCACGCGCGCGGCATCTTCAATTTCAACACCGGGAAGTTCCTCGGTATCCAAGCCACCGCGGACTTCGAGCGCATCAACCTCGTCTCGGATATCTTCCCCGACGGCCTGGAGATCAGGACGCGCCTCGCCACCATCGACGGCCTGCGCGTCGACCTCGGCTATTACCGGTCGTTCCGCGACCGTTCCCAGCGCGGCGTGGTGCTGATGCTGGAGTACCGGATGGACCCCGAGTAGCATCGGGTGTTCCCGCGGCATCGACCGCCTCCTTTAATCTCTCATCCTTCCGCCGCTCGCTTCGCAGCACGCTGAGAAAGACGCCGGCGCTCACGAGCAGCGTGACGATGCCGAACGCCGCGATCCACGGCACCGCATCGGCGTTCTGGTCGAGTACCGTTGTGCCGACGATCGCCGACGCGTCGCTGTATGTTTTGTTAGGTGTAATATCATTTGAGCCAGGCGTACCCGCATCGCCGGAACCGTTTTGCGCTGTATCATTCTCCATCAGTGCTGCGCCAGTCGCAAGTATGTTGTACGAAATACCTATTTTCTCATCCATACTCCTGAGAGACATGTTCTCAGAGGTCATGTTCTCTGATGACGCATTATCCTGCGACGCGTTCAACGTTGTATCGTCTGTGAAATTGATGTTAGGTCTTCCGGTCACGATTATGTAGCGCGTCATGCGGGACGACGCGCCGCACACTCTCCCATACGCGACCACCTTGAGCTTCGTCGCGCCGCTCGGCGCGGTGAAGACGTGCGCGTTGCCGCGCAGGTTGTCCCCAGCGGCGATCGGCGTGGTGTTGCTCGTGCCGGTGTCGAACACGTCGAAGCTCGCGTACTCCGGCGAGAAGAGCGTGATCCTCACACTTGAGTTTGTCAGGATCTTGGTCGGAACGAAGAGCATCATGCTCTCGTTGCACAGCGCCGGCCCACCATCGCTGGGTGGTGGGGCTGGCGCTGTGGTATTTGTGGTGTTGGTGCTGTTCTCCTGGGTGTCGTTGCCCTGTGGGGAGAAGTCGGGCACGCCAGGCGTGCCGTTCATCGGGCCGAGCGCCCATGAGCCGTTCTGGTAGATGATAGACTGCCCTTCTGCGAAGTCCGCGATGTCGGCGACTACGTACGATGTGTTGAGGAGCAGCGTGACGTCGCCACTCCTGTTGCACGAAATGCTGAGCGTCTCGTTGGTGTTGCCGAGGCCGTTGCCGATCGCGGCGCCGATGACGTAGACCGTCGAGTCGAGGATAGCGCTCTCGTTATGGTAGATGCTGTCGTTCTCGAGGATGAGAATGATACCGTTCGTGCCCGGGTGGAGGAGAGTCATCTTGTCGCTGCTCGCGGAATCGCGGACGATGCAGCCATCGAGGTTCTCGTTGCCGACCAGCTCGACGAACTCCTTGTTGTTGTCGTTGCCGAGCGGGTTGAAGAGTATCTCCGACCACTCGAGGGCGGACGCGGTTGCTATTGTGATGATAATCAGGATTATGAGAATAAACGAGATGGTCGCAGGTTTGCGCATCTGACGCGCGAACGCGGACGGCTTTAGATGGCTGTCGCAGCATTTCTCGGAATGATTCCGGTGTTGAGCGGAAAAAATTTACAGCTCTGCTCATCCATAGTATCCAGCTCTCTTCCGACTTTGGAATTAATATATAAACCGAGGCATGACATCTCAACGATGATAGGGTGAACAAGAATGGAACGACACGAACAGCTCATTCATGGAATACTCAAGCAATTGAAGGCCATCTTCGAGAAATCTGAGCAGGCGATCTATGTGTATCTTGACGACACGCATAAGGCCTGCAACAAGAGATTCTCCTCTCTTCTCGGCTACAAATCGCCCGCAGAATGGGCGAAGATAGACACATCCTTGCTGGGGACGACCGTTGCTGAGAAGAGCCAAGACACCTTGGTCGGTGCGTACCAGCGGGCGATGGAGAAGATGGCCGGCTCACGCATCAATGTGACATGGAAGAAGAAGTCCGGCGGCACTGTGAACACAGCGGTTATCCTGACACCCATGGTGTTCGAGGACCACCTCTTCGCTCTCCATTTCGTGTCCAAGACCTGAGGAAATCTGCTTTTCTCTCTTTGCATGAGGACTCGGCCGCTGCTGAGCATCTACCTACACCTGTAGGAAATTACGATTTCAGAGGCCTCCGGCACCTCTGAAATCTGGATGTACTCCAAGGCAGCGGCCCTGTTATGTGCTATTGTTATGGGCTCTTCTGTGCATGTTATGCGCTTCCCCCGACATCTTTAAATATCCCCAGACGCGTTTCTCCTCGAGGTGAGATGTTGCAGCTTATCTTCCACGGCGGAGCGCAGGAGGTCGGGCGCTCCTGCATCGAGGTGCGGACCGGCGGCGACCGCTACCTGCTCGACTGCGGCCTGAAGTTCCACGAGGCGGGCTTCGACTACCCAGCGAAGGTCTTCGAGGTCAAGGCGCTCGACGGGGTCTTCCTCACGCACGCGCACCTCGACCACTCCGGCGGCCTGCCCTTCTTCGACCACTACCGCATGCTCTGCCCCATCTTCTGCACCACCGAGACCAAGGAGATAGCGCAGATACTCCTCAAGGACAGCCACAAGATCGCGCGCATCAAGCACCTCCACGAGGCCTTCGGCAACCTCGAGCTCAAGGACGCGATCAAGCACATGACCGGCGTGACGTTCAACAAGCCGCAGCCGTTCCGCAACATCGTCTACACCTATTACAACGCCGGCCACATCCCCGGCAGCGCGAGCATCAAGGTCGAGGCCGAGAACTTCTCGGTGCTCTACACCGGCGACTACAACACGCGGTCCACGCACCTCATGATACCGGCGGACCCGCACAGCTGGGGGCACGTCGATGTCCTCATCACCGAGGCCACGTACGGCGCGCGCGAGCTGCCCGACAGGGAGAGACTGCAGGAGGAGTTCCTCGCGCGCGTCGAGGAGGTCGTCCAGCGCGGCGGGCGCGTCCTCCTCCCGGTCTTCGCCGTCGGCCGCGCGCAGGAGATCCTCATCATGCTCGCGAGCAAGACCTGGCCGGTGCCGGTCTACCTCGACGGCATGGCCAAGAAGGTGACGCGCGCGACCTTGGACGGCAACAGCCCGTTCGTCAGGAACAAGGAGCTGCTCGGACGCCTCTTCGGCAAGGTCGGGCTCGTGACGAGCGACGAGCACCGGGCGCTGATCGCGCAGAATCCCGGCATCTTCATCAGCACGAGCGGCATGCTGCAGGGCGGGCCAGCCATCCACTACCTCGAGCAGATGTGGAGCGACGAGCGCTCGGCGGTCCTCCTCACCGGCTACCAGGTGAAGGGCACGAACGGATGGCTGCTCGACAACGACCGCATGGCGTACATCGGCGGCTACCGCACCCGGGTGCGGTGCGACGTGCAGCGCTTCGACTTCTCCGGCCACCTCGACCGCAAGGACATCCAGAATGTCGTGCTCGCGGTCCGGCCGAGGATCCTCATCGTCAACCACGGCAACCGCGAGAACATCGCGGGCGTGGTCGACTGGGCGAAGGCGCTCGGCTGGTGCCAGGTGTTCGCGCCCGAAGTGGGGGAGCAGGTCGAGATCGGCCCGGCGGCGGCCACAACGCTCAAGATCTATGATGAGGGTAGCGGCGCGACGTACCTCGACGAGCACGTCCACAGCCTCCAAAGGAACGGGCACCACGGCGAGGAGAGCGACGAGTAGTTGAGCGCAATAATCGATAGTAAGTAACGACACCGCTGCCTTGGCGTCAAAGCCGAGGCCCAAATGTCGGGGCAGGGGCCCCGACCTCATGAGGGCCGAGACAATGCCGCTAGGCGGTACGAACGCCGCAGCGGCCGAAGAGAGAATGACGGAGCCCACATGCAATTCCAGCTCAAGGCGAAGAACCTCGGTATAGCGACAGAGGCGTCGCTCGTCATCCTGCTCAACCGCCGCGTAGCGAAGGCCAACGACATGCGCCCCGGAGACCGCGTCCTGCTCACGACCCCGATGGGGCGCAAGGCGATCGCGACCATCAACGCGGCGAACGACGCGCTCAAGGACGACGAGGTCGGGCTCTTCTACGAGACGTCGGAGGCGCTCGCCGTGAACGACGGGGAGCCGCTCGGCCTGCTCGCGGCGCCGCGCACCGAGTGCATCGAGATCATCAAGAAGAAGATGGAGGGCAAGCCCCTCGATGAGGAGGAGATGCTCGCGATCGTCAAGGACATCGTGGACCGCGAGCTCACCGACATCGAGCTCACCTACTTCGTCGCGGCGTGCACCATGCACCCGCTCTCGTTCGACGAGACCGTCGCGCTCGCCAAGGTGATGCTCGGGACAGGCAACCAGCTCTCCTTCGCCAAGCCCGGCAAGATAGTCATCGACAAGCACTGCATCGGCGGCGTGCCGGGCAACCGGACCACCCTGCTCACCGTGCCGATGATGGCGAGCCTCGGAGTGATCATCCCGAAGACGAGCAGCCGCGCGATCACGAGCCCGGCCGGAACGGCGGACACCATGGAGGTCTTCGCCGACGTCAACCTCTCAGTCGAGAAGATCCAGCAGGTGGTGGGGACGGTGGGCGCCTGCGTTGTCTGGGGCGGCAGCATGAACCTCGCGCCGGCGGACGACCGCATCATCCGCATCGAGCGGCCGCTCTCCATCGACGTCTCGGCGCTCATGCTCGCGAGCGTGATGGCCATCAAGGCCAGCGTCGCGCCGACGCACCTGCTCATCGACATCCCCTACGGCCCGGGCGCGAAGGTGGAGACCTACGAGCGCGCCAAGCAGCTGCGGCAGCAGTTCCTCGCGCTCGCGCACAAGTTCAACATGAAGATGCACGTGGTGCTCACGGACGGCAGCCAGCCGATAGGGAACGGGGTCGGGCCGCTCCTCGAGGCGTTCGACGTCATGGCGGTGCTCAAGAACGACCCGGCCGCCCCTCGTGACCTGCGCGAGAAGGCGATACACCTTGCGGGGCAGATGCTCGAGTTCATCGGCCATTCGCCGCACGGCGCCGGCAGGGCGGCCGCGGAGCAGACCCTAGCGAACGGCAAGGCGCTCGCCAAGTTCGAGGAGATGATCGATGCGCAGGGGCGCAAGACCCTGCCGCCGCTCGGGCGGTTCTCCCATGACGTGCTTGCGCAGCGCAGCGGGAAGATCCTCATGATCAAGAACCAGAGCGTGACGCGCATCGCGCACACGGCCGGCGCCCCGGCCACGATGAACGCAGGCCTCTTGCTCTATGCCAAGGTGGGCAACGAGGTGAGCGTCGGGGACAAGCTCTTCACCATCTTCGCCGACAGCGACGAGAAGCTCTCCCGCGCGGTCCAGCAGTCGGCCATCGATGAGCCGTTCATCATCCATTGAGCGTAATCTCCTATCCTCCTACGTTGCGTTCACACTCAGTAATTCTCGACGGTAAACGCACTTTACCATTCTTGAATAGTAAGAAACGTTTTTATACGTTCCTCAGTCATTTCCGACGCAGAAGGGGGTGACGCGGTTCTCCGCAGGCATATGGGATTTTTGGAATTCCTCAAGAAGCAACCGCCGGTGGCTCCACCGTTGCCCCCAGCGGCTCCGCCGCTGCCTCAAACGGCTTCGCCATCTCCCCCAACGGCTCAGCCGGCGACGCCTCCGGACGTGACAGCCCCGGCGCCCGCTCCATCGTCCAACGCCTGGGACCCGTTCAACTCTGTGCCCGACGCTCCGCAGACCAACGTCTCGGTGCCCGACCCCGCGGATTGGACCTCTGAACCTTCGCAGATGGATATCAACAATATCAAGCATAAGCTCGGCATCGACGCGGCTTCGGACTCCGCCAGCCCATTCTCCACCCAGTACTCACCCCCAACACACGCATCTGATGATATCAATGACCTACCGCTCCCGCCGAAGCCGTTGCATGAGGGCGATAGATTTAATGACTTGAGCAAGGGGTCCGCTGTCGAGAGAGATGCTCCGAAAGCCGCGTCTGCTGATGTAATGGAGCGGCTCAACGCCGCGCTCGACCGCGATGTGCTGAATGCGAAGGCGGCGGGCCAGCCGCAGACTTCTCCTGCTCCGCCGTTCTCCCCCATTCTAACATTGAGGCAGTCGCTTCCTGATTTCACAGAGGAGGAGATCGCGGCGCTCGACAGGCCTGTGCTGCCTCCGCCGCCTCCTCCACCTCCGCCGCCGCCTCCTCCACCGCCCGCACCGCCGCCGCCGATGATGAGGTTCGAGAGCTTCGAGTCGGTCGTCGCGGCGCCCGCCAACGCGATGGCGATGCCGAAGGACATGGTGGACCTGCCGGTGGGCATCAAGGTCGATGTGGACGATATCGTGCCGGCGAAATTCATCTCATCGCAGGCGTACTTCGGCATGAAGGCCGAGATCAAATCAATCCGCCGGCTGGTGCGGTCGAGCGACGAATCCATCAAGGAAGCGTCGTTGCATCACGAGCAGCTCGACCAGCAGCACCACCGCCTCACGATCGATATCAACAACATCCAGGACCAGCTGATGAAGATCGATGCAGCACTCTTCGAGGAATGAGACCATGGAAAACGTCCCCATCTATGTGAAGGTCGACAAGTACAAGGAGCTTGTCGAAGTCCTCAAAGCCATCTCGAGCAAGATCCAGAGCGTGGACAAGACAATCGAGAGGATAAGCGCGCTCAAGTCGCAGGAGGACACGCAGATGCAGGCGTGGACCGAGAACCTCGCGGACATCAAGGCGCGCCTGGACAGGATCAACAAGGCATTTTACGATTGAGGAGGAGAACAAAAGGACACACCAATAATCACATGAATAACCACCGTATGTAGTAGCGCTGCGGTCACTGCCGTTCCAGCATCGCATCGAATATCTCGCGCTGCCTTGGCGTGTAACACGAGGCCTGAGCGCGAGCCAGAGGCTCGCCATGCGAACCCACGGGAACGAAGTTCCCGGGGCCCCGAAAACCAGAGGTTTTCGTGGGGGCCGAGACAATGCCGCGAGGGCCGAGCGGTGTGTCCGCCGCAGCGCCCGAAGGAAAGATTACGAAGGAAAAGATACCTATGGGTAACTACTTTATCAAGATAGAGGACGCGCCTGACCTGCGGCGCAAGATACTCGAGACGAGCAAGGCGGGCCTGCGCATCTTGCATGACTACCAGCAGTTCAAGGTGAAGCGCGCCGAGAAGCTCACATTGATGAGCGACCTCCGCCAGCAGCTGCGCGAACTCAACCTGCTCATCAACCGCGTAGAGGCGCTCCTGCCGGAGATGACAGAGGCCGAGGCGCAGGAGTTGCGGCCGGCATCGTTGCCGCCACTCTCCGACGCGCAACCGCCGAAGAAAGGGGCGGCGCAGAAAGGGAAGCCGAGCAGTAAGATATTCATCGCCTCGCCGAAACGCACGCACGTCACCGAGGTGCCGGTGGGGATGCCAGACCTCTCAGCGCAGGTGAAGGAGCGGCCAAAGCCCAAGCCGCTCACCGAGCTCGAACGCCTCGAGAGGGCGCTCGCTACCGTCGAAGGCAAGCTGGAGAACATCTGAGCCCCGTTTCAAGTCCCATCTGCACCATCGCAGACAGCGGCCTGCTTCGCAGTCCCGCGGATTCGTCGGGACTCAGCCTCTCCTTTTCCGCCTTTCCTCGTTCAGCGAATCCGCTTCAGGCTGTCTGCGATGACGACGCAGGAACGCTGCTTTTTTGGTGTTCCTTTATATACCTCCTCTGAAAACCACACAGTGTGATGTGGTGTGGTGCAGAAGAACATCATTGAGATACGGAACCTGACCAAGAGGTTCGGCGACTTCACCGCGGTGGACCGCATGAACCTGACGGTACGCGAGGGGGAGATCTTCGGCTTCCTCGGCCCCAACGGCGCGGGCAAGACCACCACCATCAGCATGCTCACGACGCTCATCCGCCCCACCACCGGCACCGCGCTCATCGCGGGGCACGACCTCCTCAAGGAGGGAGTGATGATACGCAGCGCGATCGGCGTCGTGCCGCAGTCATTCGCGCTCTTCCCAGAGCTCACCGCGGAGGAGAACCTCGCCTACATCGGACGGCTCTACGGCATGAGCCCCACGACCATCAAGGAACGCTCCCACTACCTGCTCCGCAAGGTCTCGCTCTACGAGCACAAGGACCGCATCGCGGGCATCTTCTCCGGCGGCATGAAACAGCGCCTGTCGCTCGCCGCCGGCATCATGTCCAACCCGAAGATCCTCTTCATGGACGAGCCGACCACCGGCCTCGACCCGCAGAGCCGCATCGCGATGCGCGAGCTCACCAAGGACCTCAACCGGCAGGGCATCACCATCGTCTACACCACGCACGACATGGAGGAGGCCGAGAAGATCTGCGACCGCATCACCATCATGGACAACGGGCGCATCATCGCCGACGGCACGAGCGACGAGCTCAAGCACAAGATCATGTCCGGCCACCTCATCGAGGTGGAGGTCGAGTCGCCCTCCAAGGAGCTCGTCGCGGAGCTGCGCCACCTCCCCGGCGTTCTCGCGGTGGAGCAGAAGGGCAATGTCATCAACGTGAACGTGAAGAGCAAGGAGGGGGTGTTCTACCGCCTGAGCGACGCGCTCCACAAGCGCAAGGAGAAGGTTATCGAGATCCGCTACAAGGAGCCGTCGCTCGAGGATGTGTTCATCCACCTGACAAGGAAGGATCTGAGGGACTAGATGGGGCATATGACAAGAACTGGAACGCGAGGGACTCGGAGGATATACTGCTCCCCCATCGCAGCGCGGTCTCGGCCCTCGCCTGGCTGCTATCGCAGCGCTCGGGCCTCGGGAGATGCTCCAAGGAGCCCCGGTTTCGCAAGAAAACGGGAAGCAGGAGCGAAGCGACTGCGTCCCTCCTCATGCTAAAACGCAAGGTATCCACTATGCAGAAGAAAGACGTCGCACGGAAGGGCGCAGAGATGAGGACGCGCGAGGTGAAGGCGGAGAAGACGTTCGACCTGCGCAAGGTCGGCGCCATCATGCAGAAGAATTTCATCGTGCTCACCCGCGACAAGACACGCCTCATCCCGCTCCTCCTCTTCCCTGTCTTCATGATACTCGTCTTCGGCTACACCACCGGCAACATCCCCAAGCACATCCCCACAGCGCTCGTGGCGTACGACGACTCGCCGCTCTCGCAGACGCTGCAGCAGGAGATAGGGAGCGACCAGGTTTTCAGCGTGCAGCACGTCGTCAGCACAGAGGGCGAGGCCAAGCGGTTGCTCGACAGCGGGAAGGTGAAGGTCATCATCGAGATACCGCCTAACATGCAGGATGATATCGACAGCGGCAGGCAGGCGCAGATCACCATCATCGTGGACGAGTCCGACTCGGCCATCGCCTCCACCGCGCACCAGCAACTCAACACTCTCATCGCGGGCGCCGCGGCGCGCATCAGCACGCAGAGATTGCTCCTCTTCCAGAGCTCGGTCGGCGCGGCGGCGCAGCGCATGCAGGAGTACAGCGCGCTCGCGCCGGACTCGTACGACGACATCGCCGCAGACACCGCCGCGGCCCAGGGCCTGCTCGCGCAGTCGCAGCGGCTCCTCGACACCGGCGCGCAGAACGCGCTCCTCTCGACCACACCGGGGACCGTCTACGCGCCGCCGACACCTTCCGGCGCGAACCCGATGTTGGGCGGCAACGAGACGTACATGAACGAGCCCCTGAGCAACGACGCGGCGCGGGCCCAGGCCGCCGCGCTGCAGAGGACCTCGAAGCTCGTCGGCACCGCGTCGTCCAAGGTGAGCGCCGCGAACACCGTCGCGGCCCAGGCGGCAGGGCTGGCCGCCGCGAAGCGGGATTCCTATGGCGTGGACGTGCTCAAACCGATGGCGACCATCAGTATCTTCACGCACTCAAAGGCGGGCAACATGCTCAAGCCGCTCGTCATCGCAGAGAAGCCGGCGTACGGCACCGGCAAGCGGCCGGTCGACTTCCTCATCCCAGCCATCATCGCGCTCACCATCTTCCAGGGCGCCATCATGGGCATGGGGCGCGCGGTCGCCGGCGAGAAGCGCGAGGGGTCGCTCACCCGCGTCTTCCTCACGCCAACATCGACAGCGACCATCATCATCGGGACGCTCCTCTTCTACGTGCTCTTCGAGCTGTGCAGGTCCGCGTTCATCATCGGCGTCGCGATGGCGTTCTTCCACATCGCTATCGAGGGCAGCATGCTCCTGCTCATCCTGATACTCGCGATATTCATCAGCGTCTCGAGCGGCATCGGCATGATACTCTCGAGCATGGTGAAGACCGAGCAGCAGTACATGGCGATGTCGCTCTTGATAGGCATGCCGTCGATGTTCCTCTCCGGCGTCTTCTTCCCCTTGCAGGCGATGCCGCCGGTCCTGCAGGCGATCGCCGCGTTCCTCCCCATCACGTACGCGGCCGAAGCGCTGCGCGGCGTGATGGTCAAGGGATTCCCACCTGGGATGATACTCTATCCCATCTCCATCCTATTCGTCTTCCTGGCGCTCACCATGCTCGCGTTGTTCATGACATTCAAGAGGGATATCGAATGAGGACACACGCTCATACTACGAGGTCGATCGATATGGCACCGAAACCGAGAAGCACAACACCACAGCCAAGCGCCACGGCGCTCATCATCATTCCGCTCCTGGCATCGCTCATGGCCCTGTTGAGCGCAATACCCGCGCACGCCGCGCTGCAGCCGAACGTGATAGTCTCGGCGTTCAGCATCAAGGAGGGCAGCGCCGAGGTCGGGAAGGACTTCACTCTCGTGCTGACGCTCGCGGACACCGAGCCGTCCGCCTGTGCGCAGGCCATAACCACGAGCGTGCAGTCGGGTCCGCCGTTCATCATGGACGGGCTGAGCACCGCTGCGGCAGGCGACCTCTGCTACGGCTCCACCAAGACGCTCGAGTTCCCCATGCGGGTCGACCCCACGGCGGCCGGCGGCTTCTACCAGATCACCGTCGCCAGCACCTACGAGACGAGCCTGCTCGCGCAGTACTCGAGCTCGAGCGTGATCAACCTCCTCGTGAACGGCACGCCTGACTTCAGCGCGGCCATCACCGGTTCCGACCCCATCGATGTCTATCCCGGCGACACAGCTGCTATCACTGTCGATGTCCAGAACAACGGCGCGTTCTCTGCGCAGGCGGTCATCGCCACACTGAACAGTGACGCTCCACTCGAGGTGAAGTGGGCGGGGGCGTCCGCTGCGCTGGGCACGATAGGCGCGCGGCAGGGCAAGAGCGCGGCCTTCACGGTCGAGGTGCCGAAGGACGCGGCGGCGAAGGACTACCCGCTGCGCCTCGACGTGCAGTACCTGGACCAGGACCTCGCGCAGCAGGAGAGGGTGCTGCCGCTCGTCTTCCACGTCAAGCCCAAGGCGAAGTTCGAGACCGCGGACGCGGGCAGCGACGCGCTCTTCGCGGACCAGAGCTCGCGCTCGGTGAAGCTCCTGCTGAAGAACACAGGGACCGACGCGGCCCACAAGCTGAAGGCGAAGATACTGCCGCAGTTCCCCTTCTCGAGCGATGGGAGCGTGCGCTACGTCGAGACGCTCGGTGCCGGCAGCAGCGTGCCGGTCGACTTCACCGTCGGCATCGACAAGGACGCGACCCCGGGGACGTACGGCCTCGACATGCTCGTGCAGTTCGAGGACGCGCAGGGCAAGCAGCTGCAGGACACGGCGAAGGTATCGCTGACTGTTGAGCGCAAGAATCTCTTCCGCGCGGTCTTCCTCGACTACTGGTTCTTGTGGCTGGCTCTCATCCTCGTCGTCTTCCTGGTGGCGCGGAGGCGGATGAAGAAGCCGGCGAAGTGACCTTCTTTTTTTCGAAGATTTTATGTATATGAACTTATTCTCTTCCTGTATGGGCTTGGCACATCGTATCTCGATAACCGCGCTGGACACGCTGCTGACGGTGTATGAGTGGCGTCTCGCGCACCGCTTTGGCGACGAGCTGACACTGGATAGGGAGTGCGCCCATATCTGCTACACGCTCGCGTTCAAGTACACGATCGAAGGGGACGAGATCAACGCGAGACGCTACAGCGCGGAAGGGGCCTCCTATCGCGTGCGTGCGGACGACGTGCTGAAGCGGCGTCATTCCTGAGCACGGAACACTTTTAAACCCAAGGATATTCTTATTGTGTATATTGCGGGGATACCGAAGCGGTCAAACGGGTCGGCCTCAAGAGCCGCTTGCCTCGTGCATTCGTAGGTTCGAATCCTACTCCCCGCATCTAATCAAAAAAGTTGTATAATTGTATAACAAAAAATACAAATAAATATATAATAAATAATATATACATAAATAATAATTAATATAATAACGACGAGAAAAGCGAAATCACGGGTAAGTTTCTGACTTCGCTTCTCCGCTCCCGTTCTTTTTTCACTTCGATGAGACAACGAAAAAATTATTATCTAGTGCGTGTTGGACGACGCGCAATCCCATCTGCAACCGAATTACCCGTCGGGAACAGATAAAAAATGGGAGCGGAGAAACAAAAGCATGTTAGGACAACTGATAGTGGAAGTGTTTGCCAACAACCCCCCAAGCATCCTCCTCGCGCTAGGCGGGGTCGGATGGCTGCTAGGCATATCAGGAGCGGGCATGCTGCTCTTCCTAGGTGTGCTGCTACAGGCGGGTTGGCTGTACTTCCGCTACGGATAGTGAACACCAGCGACTCTGTAGGCCTCGCGTTGCGGTCAGGAAATGATCCGCTGCTCTGCGATGCAGGTAGCGATAGCTATGCCCCGACCGAATATAAAGGCGGTACTGTATCAAACTGGTCCAAATTGTGGGGAACATTTTTAAGATGCGGCTCCTCGTTACCTGAGAGGTTTTATGGGACTCGGCGCACGTATATCAGAGACAGAGGAGATCTTCAAAAAATTGTGGATTTACCTTCACTGGCATTCGCTCGCAGAGAAGCCCACTGCTGAAGAAAAGCAGTTGCTCGATGCCATCAAGAAGCACTTTACGGAACCTCCGAGAGACCCGCAACGCTTGACACTTATGTTGAAATTGACCGAGGAGATAAAAGTCAAGTATGGAGTTGATATCGTATCACACATGGTCGAGTATGGCTACGAGCGAGACGAAAACAATGCCGCGCACCGACTCATCACCAAGAAGGGTGGCTATATGGTGTATCCTGATCCAGGCGGTGTCAACTTAAGGTGAGGTTGTCGGTTATGACGCAAAGAGTAAGTCGTTCTCAAACGTATCATCTTGTTTAACAGCCTTGAGAAGTATATAAACGCGGTACTGTACCGAAATCGTCCATCTACTCCCCGCATCGCTTCCCTGTTTCAGATTCTCATTCTTGGCGGAGCGAACCCATATGGTCGGTACCACATCGGGACATCTCTCCTCTCGAAAAAGACAGGGCCCTGAGGACTCCACGTGCGCGGTTGGTATCTCACTGGGATATCTCTACTTTCGAGGAAGATGGGGCTGGGAGAAGTCCATTGGTAGTATCCCGGTCTTGCATATATGAACCTAGAAGGGGCCACGGTCTCTCGCTCCCTGATCCTCTTGTAGGGCTCCCAGAGATAGTACGACACCATCCCTGACCTGCTGTTGACGAGTATATCAGTCACGTAGATGTGCAGGCCATCCGGCAGCACGGTCTCTTCGTCGGCGCGCAGCGCCGGAGTGCTCACCCCATCGATGGTGAATACCGCCTCCGGCTCGCCATGGCGCGAGTCAGACACGAAGAGCAATTCTACCTGGTGCTGCCCGACAATCTGCGTGTCCCCCTCCCGCAATGCGTACGGATCCGCCAGAGCCATCGGCGCAAGAATCACAGGCGCAAGGAGGAGGCACAGCGCGCATATAGTCAGCTTTTGCATGCGGCGGTGAAGATGCATAGAGATATATAGTTTTGGTCGGAGAACCCTGTTCCCCGCACATATACAGAAATTGTCCGAAATGGAGTACTCATTTCTTTCGTGATTTGCTCTTTCTTTCGAAGTACTCGGCTGGACAAAAATTGACAATTGCCATTACCAGGAATATGAGCGCAATTATGTATAGCCACCAGATGTTAAAAAAGTATCCAAGACCTGATAGAATGATAGCCAGTATAACTTTGACAATCCTGTGGTGTTGTCTGAGATATTTGTTCATAACGAGTCGCCTCTTTAGTTGCACTTTATGAAATCCTATATAAATATTATCGTCTTACTACGCAAAATTCTGCAGCGTGCTCCCCGTATCCTGTCCTCTTTCTCGGGAATCCCGCCTGCAAACCGCAATGTTCATAACCCCGCGCAGCCAGAGCCCCTTTCATGAACACACTCCTGATAATGAGCAACAAGGATTCGATGCCGTACATGATGGCGATGGTGCGATCGGCGATGCGGCAGTACGAGAAGTCCTGCTACATCAGCTTCAACGAAACGTACAACGTCATCCTGGACATGCTCGGCCGGACGGTCCCCGGCGTCAACATGTTCGTGGTCATCGACGCAAGCCCAAAGAGCAAGAAGAAGCAGACCATCAGCCAGCAGGTCTACGTCATCCCCATCACCGAGCTCTTCAATGTCTACCTGTTCCTGCGCCAGCTCATCATCGACGAGGGCATACAGTACCTCCTCATCGACTCCCTCTCCGCGCTCATCAGGTACCACCCCGACCTGCCGCTCAAGGAGATGATGATCAATCTGATACTCGAGATCGGCAAGCTGGGCTGCGATAGCACCATCGCCGTGGAACAAAAGGACGAGTTCCACGAGGTCGTCAAGCAGCTGATGCCGCTCATCAAGAAGCAGATATACCTCTAACGCGGCCTGAGAGATAGCCGAGGAACTCGGGGATGAGCGGCAGCACGCACGGGCTCAGGAACGAGACGATGCCTGCGAAGAACGCCACGAAGACAGTGATATCAGCTATTGTCCGGCTCTACACTCGCCATTCTTTATGATGATTTTCCAAGGTCTCAAACAAGACGTGCTCGAGAGGTTAGGATAATGGTTGATGCCTCACGCTGATATCTCGCAGCGTCATCATATCATTCTCAAGGCCTGTACGCATCATTGATCTTCATCTCCAAGGTGCGCTTGTCGGCGTAGCCGACGTGGCGCATGATCTCCTTGCCGTCCTTGAATATGATGAGCGTCGGGATGCCGCGGATGCCCAGCGACTTGGCGATGGGACCGTCGTTGTCGGTGTTCACCTTGGCGAATGTGATGTCCGTGTACTTCTTGCTCGCCTCCTCGAAGACCGGCCCCATCATCAGGCACGGTCCGCACCACGGCGCCCAGAAATCGACGATGGTGTACCCTTTCTCGACGGTGGAGTGGAAAGTCTCTATTGTCAGTTCTTTCATGATATCACCTTGGTCATGAGTAGGATAATGAGACGCGCGCCTACGACGCGCTCGTCACGCGCGGTGTCGCAGCGGCCGCGGCGAGCCGCGCCGCCCGTTGTGCCGCCGCCTGCTGCGCCGCGAGTTGCGCCGCCCGTTGTGCCGTTGCCTGCTGTGCGGCTTGCTGTGCCGCCGCCTGTTGCGCCTGGAGGCGTTTCTGCGCCGCCAATCTCTCGACGGCGCTCTTCGCCGTGGCGGCGTCGGCCCGCGCCTTCGCGAGCGCGGCCTGCGTCTTTTGCTGCTGCGCGAGCGTCGCCTGGTCCTGCGCAGCCGAGACCTGCGACGCGAGCTCCTGCTGCGCGCTCTCGAGCGCGGTCTGCTGCATCGTGAGGTTGTCCTTACGGATGTCGAGTGCGTTGAGCTGGTCGTGGAGCGCTGCCGCCTGGTCGTTGAGGCTCTTGTTGAGCGCGTACATGGCGATGCCGTACCCGACCAGGACGAGCGCTATCGCGACGATGAGGACTGCCTTGAGCGTCTTACCCATGCAGCGCCCCCAGCCGTTGCGTCAGGTTGGCGATGTTCTGCTGGAGAGCGTCAATGTTCTGCTCCTGCGCCGTGATGGTGATGTCGAGCGCCGCCGCCTTGTCCTTCGCCTCCTGGACGCTCTCCTGTATCTGCACCGCGGCGGCCGCGGTGAGCGCGCCGAAGACGAGCAGGAGCAGGACGAGGGCGGCCGCGAGGTTCACCTCCCACTGGTCCAAGAAGACCGGGAAGCTGTTGATGACGCGCACGACGAAGAACGCGGTGGCGAACGCGAACATGAGCATGACCGTCGGCTTGAGCACGGGCGCGAGCGCGCTGTGCTTGATGTCCGTGCCGAGGTTGACCGCGTGGACGTACGCGATGGCGAACGCGGCGTAGCTCAGGTAGTGGATGAGTTTCCACCGCTTGAAGCCGAGGAACTGGATGCTCTTGGTCGCCGACGTGAGCCCGATGAGGAGCATGAGGTAGAACGCGAGCGTGCCTAGGGAGAGCAGGACGAGCCAGCTGTTGCTGAACGTGAAGCCGAGGTACTGCCACACGTGCAGACCGCGCCCCCACTTGTAGTTGTCGGCCACAGCGCTGATGAAGTGCAGGAAGACGAGGAATGCCGCGAAGATGGCGAGCGGCTTGTGGTAGCGGAAGAGCGTGACCTTCGACTTGTCCTTGGCGAGCAGCCGGACCTCTCCGAGCAAGAGGACGATGAAGAGCGTGAGGAAGGAGACGAGGCCGAAGAGGCGCGTGAGCAGCCAGATGGCCTCGGTGTCGCTGATGAGCGAGCTGATGATTGTGTAGATGCCGGCGGTCAGCGCGCCTGCGATGAGGAGTATCCAGGTCTTGAGTTGCATGTGGGGTCACTTCGCGTGCGAAATAATAATCTTTTCCTTCTTCGCTTCCGGTAAGGAATAGGGCGCCTTGGAATGCATCCAGGAGGACCGCCGATTCATGCAGGCGGTCCGACGTGAATCCACGGAACGGAGTGAGTCAGATGCTCCGCGTCCCTCGGATGCGTCGTCCTTCACGATGTATGATTCGCAATAATAATCTTTGCTTCCACGCTACCCTTCATCTGCGTACCGAGTTCGAGCTCGCGGAAACCGTTGAGCGCAATCTCGCGCCCCTCCTTGGTGATGAGCAGCGCCTTGGCGTGCGGGAGGCGCGCGAGGAGCCGCCGTGCGCCGGCAGAGCCGCTGACGAAGACCGCGGTGGCGACCGCGTCCGCCTCGGCGAGCGTCGGCGCGGTGATGGTGACCGAGGCGAGGTCGGTCGCGCCGAGGATGTGGCTTTTGTCGTAGCTGCCGACGTACTGCCTGTAGTCGCCGGAGGTGGCGACCGCGTTGTTCTCGAGCACGAAGGGGCGCACCGTGCGTTCCTCGCGGGGGTGGCGGACCTCGATGACCTCGAGGTGCGTGCCCGCGATGCGCATGTCGCCGCGCGCGTCGATGAACGCGCTCTCCACACCCCTATGCTGGAGGAACCCGAGGAGCCTGTCCGCGATGTAGCCCTTCGCGACGCTCCCGAGGTCGACCATGGCGTCGGGGTGCGCGAGCGTGATGGTGTCCTTCTCTATGATGATGTCCTTGTATGAGCACAGAACGCGCGGCAACGGGAGGCCGCGCTTGCGCGCGAGGAACTGCCTGCCGAGCGTGATGTCATACTTGCCGTCGGTGATCTCGGCGTAACGCAGCGCGAGCGCGATCACGCCACGCAACGTAGGGCTCGCGCGCATCGTGCGCTCGCGGTTGAGGCGCGAGAGCTCGCTCGCGGGGTCGTAGAAGTTGAAGATGCGCTGCAGGCGCAATCCCTCCTCCTGCGCCGCGAGGATGAGCTCCTCCGCGAGCGTGCCCTCTATGTCGTAGAGCGTGATGTTCACGCTGCCTGCCATGAGCGGGATGCTGTGGTGCGATGTCATGATTCGGTTCTCGTGTTGTCGTGATGCTCTTGTCGCGATGGCTCTCTTCTTTCTCTGGCTGCGGCGGAGTGTGCCTGCCGCTTGCGTTGCGCTGGCCGAGAATTGACTGTGCAACGTTGCACGAATCTTATCCCCCGCCAAGGCAGCTGGCTTTATGCGATAAAGTATCATACGGGGTGCCTCTGCCCTATTTTATGTCTTGTGGAGGATGCCTCGCTAGGCCTTCTCTATCAGGATGCACCCGCTCGGGCAGCTGCCGCAGACCGTCTCCTGGACCTTGCGCTGGCTCTCGTCGAGCACGAGCTCGTACTTGCCCTTGGCGTTCTTGACCGCGCCCTTGAGGTTCGCGTGGCCGTCCTTGTCGATGGTCCAGAGGTCCTTGCTGATGGTTGCGCATGTGCCGGCGCCGATGCAGCCCTCCCTGTCGTAGATGATCTTGAATTGTCCCATGTTCTTCCTCCGTCCGTGGATATCTCTTTGTGGCTATGATGCTTTTCTCCTATTATGCTTTTCTCCTATTCTGTCTTTGGTTGGGGCAGGTCATCCGCGTCAGGGCTTGCCGTCCTGAGCAGGGCGCCGTAGTCGTTGTTGAAGTTCATGGCGATGACGGCGGTGAGCGGCGCGTTGCCCACCATGAGAGGGGCCGACGAGCCTAGTAGGGGGAGTAGCGTCGGATTCTGGCTGTTGAGATACTGGCGCGCCGCCAGGTTCTGGCTCTCGAACGCGGCCATCCCCACGATGATAGGGAATGACGCCTCGTTTGACGCGAGGAGGATGGCGATCGCTATGACCAGGACGAAAATAAGCCCGGCGATGAACTGTCCCCACATGCTGCGCGTTTCATTGAGCGATTCCATATGCCCTCCGTCCTGTTCTTGTATCGTTGCGTTATGGTCGTTGTCTTATGCCAGCCCGAGCCAGGACAGGAACATCGCGAACCACGAGCGTTCGTGCTTCGGTGGCGGTGTCGTCTCCTGTGTCACGGTCGGCGTGTTGCTCTTCTGGTTGATGACGAGCGGCGGCGTGTCGAGTTCCGTGCTCACTTTGCTGTAGATGCTGTCGGTGTCGGACTCGTTGAGGCCGATGTCATCGTCATCGGTGAAGTTGTAATCTGTGTAGTTGTACGTGTCGGTCACATTGTAGTCGGAGTAGTTGTAATCCGTGTCGTTGATCTCTATCGGCGGGATGACCGGGGGCACCTTGGGCGGCCGCTCCTTGAAATCGTCATCGAAGCGCCATTCGGAATCCTCGTGTTCACTGGTGTTTCCATGTTCGCTCCTGTTCTCCTGTTCGTTATCCTCACGCTCTCCAGATCTTTCCGGAGTACCGGTTGTATTGCCGGACTCTTGAGGGGCGTATTCATGGTCTTCAGACTCCCTGCTGTCGTTCGTTCCGCTCTCATTCCCGTCGTCTTCTGCCCTGGCGATTGTTGCCAGCGCGAGGGACGCGATGAGCAGGAGCGCGAAGGCCATGATGATCTTGCCCGCGATTGCTTGGTTCGTGTTGTTCATGATGCACCTCTGATGCCGCGACGTGTTGCGCGTCGCGTTGTGTGTTGTGTACGCTATGGGAGGTGCGCCACATATATCAAATATCCCGGCAGAGCGTCAGAACCGAACGTTTTAGGAAAACCATTATAAGCCATAACGTGGCTTTATGCGACTCTGACGGTTCAGAACCATTATTCGCGCGGAGCGGAAAAATGCACCAGGATTACCGCAAAAGCAGAACGTTCAGGACCATCCTCTTCCATCTTATCCTTCTCATACTCATCGTGCTCCTCTGCATCGAGACGCGCGCCCTCTCGGTCCCGCAGGTCACCATCCTCGACGTGCTCGACGGGTCAGCGGTGCGCGAGACCATCACGGTCCAGCTCGAGAACAACACGCTCAAGTCGCTCTCCTTCGCGCTCCCGCCCGGAGCGAGCAGCGTGGTCGTGAACGAGTATCGCGTCGACCTGGTCAACGGGAGCGTGGACGTGCCGCTCTCCTGCAAGCGGTGCACGTTCTCGGTCGCCTACACCCTGCGCGACGTGGTCCAGACCGACAGCCTCGACACGCTCTCGTTCTCGCGCACGCTCAACCTCCCAGAGTCGCCGGTAGTGCTCGACTACGAATTGCGGCTGCCGCCGGCCAGCATCGTGAACGCCCATAGCGGCGACCCGCCGATTGTGCCGGCGCCGACGGAGCTGCGCACTGACGGGCAGCGCATCATCATCCTCTGGCGTGAGACATCGCCGAGCCTGCCGCAGCGGTTCTTCGTCCGCTTCTCGGGCGGCGACCCCTCCGCGACAGACCTCTTCTTCGACGAGCTCGGCGAATGGCAGGTCTGGGTCGTCTTCGTCTTCGCGCTCATCCTGGGCGGCGTGTTCGGCGCGCTCGTGCAACGCCACCTCCACGAGCGGTTCTCGGAGCGGACCAGCCTGCCCTTCGTCCCGGCGCGGCTCCTCTCCCCTGACGAGCGGACAGTCATCAAGTTCCTGCACGAGCACGGCACGACCGGGCAGAAGGAGATCGGCAAGCATCTCTCCTGGTCGAAATCGAAGGTCTCGGCCATCATGACGAGCCTCGAGCGCAAGGAGATCGTCTCGCGCGAGAAGGTCGGCCGCAACTACAAGGTCACGGTCGAGAAGGCGATGCGGGAGTGACTCTTCACTGTTTTTGCCCTTTTGCGATGGCCTTGTCGATCTGCTCGATATTATAGAAGAGCAGCCCTCGCTTGACCAGGCAGTATATCTTCCCTCGGGAGAGGTAGCTGTGGATCTGTTCTTCCTGGAGCGGCTGCAGGACCGACTCCTCGAGCGCGCTCGTCTGCGAGTTCATGAGATTGCGCTTGCCATCATACTCCGCTTCGATCCCGTCCAGCACGCTCGCGTCCGGATGGACGAGGCCGAACAGGTGCCCGAGCTCATGCGCCATCACCCTGCTCCATACACTGACCATCTCATCACCGGAGAGCCGGCGGTCGAAGCAGGTCTTGCGGTCGTCTAGCATGAGCACGAGGTCGATGCCGGTGTATGATACCCCGTAGGTGTCCATCATCGATATCCCGACAGTCCCGAGATAGTCGGCGCGAGGGAGAATGAATACGCCCGGCACCCCCTCAGCGCGTTCGCCCATCAGCTCCTTTGTCCGGAATTCGAGCTGTACGGCGTGGGCCTGGTAGAACCTCTTGACCTGTTGATAGACCTTGTCGGAGAACGGATTGAATTCCGGCGTGCCGCGCACATCCACCGCCACGCTCTTCGGCGTCTTGTCCACAGCGCCGAGCCGCGTCGTGTCGTAATCCATCGCGAGCGTCGCGACGAGCAGGATCTCGGCAAGCATCAGATTGGGATTCCGGTCAAGATTTTAAACGTAGTGTTCTGCGCCGACTCGTTATTTCTTTTCCTTCAGTCACCGACGACTCGCCCGCGGGCTCGTCCGCTCGTCGCAAGCTCTGCGCCCTTCGTTTGCGCCTCCTCTCTTGGCGGCTCCTCGCTTCCAGTCGGTGACCGAATAGTTTTCCTTCGTCCGTAATACTTAAAAAGAGTCATCCGTTACTTCTAGAATTACAAGGTGAGCAACCATGGTCAGCAATTGGGAACGCACAGGCACCATCATCAAGGAGACGTTCGCGCTCGCGGGCAAGGACAAGTCGCTCTTCATCCCCCCGTTCCTCTCCATGGTCTTCGGCATCGTCTTCGCGGCCGTCGCGATGGTCATCATCTTCACCGGCAACGTGGTCGGCGGCGGCAACATCCCGGCCGCGTTCTTCCTGTTCGCGCTCCTCATCCTCTTCGTCGGCTACCTGGCATCGGCGGTCTTCAGCGCCGCGCTCTCCTGGATGACGCTCGAGGTCGTGCACGGCAAGGACACCACGCTCGGCTCCGGCCTGGCGCGCGCGGTCAAGAAGTTCGGTAGCCTCGCGCTCTACGCGCTCGTCTCGCTCTTGGTCATGCTCTTCGTGAGCCAGCTGCGCGACAACAAGAAAGATAATCTCATCATGTCCATCATCAGGAACCTCCTCGCGGGCGTCATCGAGAAGACGTGGGACATCGCGAGCCACTTCATGCTCCCAGCGATCGCGCTCACGGACAAGGGCTTCGTGGGCGCGGCCAAGGAGCTGCCGGTGCTGCTCAAGCACCTGCCAGAGACATTGGTGGGCGGCTTCGCGTTCGACTTCGTCGTGCGCTGGGTCTACCTCCTGGACATCATCCTCGCGCTCCTGGTCGGGTTCCTGTTCTTCGCCATCAGCCCCATCCTCGGCATCCTGGTCGGCCTGGGCCTCCTCTTCCTCCTCGTCGTGGCGACGTACGTCTTCTACGACTTCGTGAAGAGCGTCTACTTCACCATGATGTACATCGAGCTGCATCCCGAGCTGAAGAGCAAGCGGGCGCTCAAGAAGTGAGAGAACTCCAATAACATAGAAATCATCCGTCCTATCGGCCTGAAGCAAAGGGAACGCAGCGTTCCCTTGCTCCAGGATTCAGTGGAACCTGAATCCTCGGAGCGGCGAACTGCAAAAGATAAGGCGGAAAAGAGGCGCGAAGAGGAGGTGAGCCGCGGACCGCCCACGGGCGGTCGCCGATAGGATGATTTCTACGAGCTCTCCTGCATAACCTTCTTAAATTAGTGCGGGTCTGTGGGCTATGATGGAGAACAGCAAAGGGCTCTCGTATCATATCCTGCCGGTGGCCGCGACGATGACGGGCGTCTGCGTCACAGTCATCACGCTCTTCCGCGTCACCAACATGAGCAAGAGCACGGTCCTCGACGAGGCGCTCGCGCTGGTCGCGTTCCTCTTCATCATGTCCTGCTTCTACAGCTACCTCTCGCTGCGCAAGGAGAACGCTCGCCGCGAGCGCATCGCTGATATGCTCTTCTTCATCGCGCTCTTCTGCATGGTCATCATCAGCGCGCTCATGGCGTTCTATTAGGTTTTTCACGCCACGGTCTTCATCATGCTGTCGACCTCGCGCTCGGTGATCCGCGCGTTGTGCGCGTTCTTGGCGTGCTCGATGACGAACTTCTTGAGCTCTTTCTCGTCGTGGCTCTTGATGGTGAACCCGCATACGGGGGCGCACTGCACCATCTTCAGCGGCTCTTTCATCATCGTCTCCTTCATCATCTCTTGTTTCATCATGTTTCCACCTCATACTCTTTTTTAGATTCTCATTTCCGTATTCTCCATCTTAGCATTTGTCATCTCTTTTTGCTTCCTCACCTCAATCCGGAAACATCGGAAAAGGACATCTGCGCAGGAAGGAGAATTCGCCGTAGAATCCTTGCTGCGCAGGAACCAGAATGGAGGCCTGGCGATAATAAATGTTCTCCCAAATTCCCTTCCGCGTCCCCCGATACTTGCTGTTTTTACTCTCTTTACCAATATCTATAAAAAGTGACATTCTTAGGGAGAACCATTCGTTCCTTGGAACGGGGTGGATACTATGGAGAAAGGCACGGCGGAAGTCATTGTGAAAATCTATGCGATCCTCGCGTGGCTCGGGGCGCTGTTCTGCGTCATCGGAGGCCTCGTCATCATCGTCGGGGGCGGCATCCTGGGCAGCCTTGACGCTGCCTTCGGCACTGGCGTGATGGGCGGTATCTTCGGCGCTCTCGGCGTGGTGCTCGGTATCTTCATGCTTGCCTTGGCGGTCCTCGAGGTCTTCGTCGGCATCGGCCTCTGGAAGCACCAGAACTGGGCGCGCATCGTCACGCTTGTCTTCAGCGCCTTGGGCGTGCTGAGCATACTCTCCCTCGACATCATCGGCTTCGTCATCGGCGGCCTCGGCGTCTGGCTGTTCGGCTTCGAGAAGACGGTGGTAGGGCTCTTCGGCGCTAAGCCTGTGGCGACGAAGAAAGGGAAGAAGTAATCCTCTCTTTTCATTCTCTTTTTTATTCTCTATGTTCTGCTTCGTATCCTCTCTAGTCTGTTATTGCTTGAGAAGAAGTATCTAAGAAGAAATGCTACTTGAAGTGTCCGAGCAGCCGTCCGGTCGTCTCCTCCATGCGTTGCCACTGCTGGATTTGAGTCTCGGAGCCGCCCCTGATGACGATATCCCGCAGTTTCGCGGCGTCAAACAGTATCTCATCCGCCATGGCGCGGCGCAACTCCTGTATCCCGGCGCGGAATGGGGGGTTGCTCTGCTCCTTCCTCAGAACGTCTTCCCACTTGGGGTCGGTGAGCTTTGTCGTGAGGTCGAAGATATACCTCTTCATCTCCTGGAATTGCCTTATGTCGATGATGCGGTCGCTGTACTTCTCCACCACATCGAAATCATAGATCTTCGAGATGATGTCCTGCACCTCCTCGAGCAACTCGATTTTGTTTACAAAATACTGCCTGACGAAGGCGCTCCCGACCTGGCCGATGAAGTTCCCGACCTGCACCTCAGTGTCATTAGGTTTCGTCAGAGCATATGCAGCCTGGCCCACGGCGACCACGTCATGGCCGAAGACCGCTATCTTGAGACATTTTATCTCCTCCGCTAAATCCCGGCGGATTGTTGCGAGCCGGGCTTCGTCGACCTTGCCGGAGTGCGTGACCGCGCGCTCGAGCTGCGAGCTCAGGAATTGCGCCTCTCGCTTGTACTGCTGCACCGCGGCCGGTGGCTCCTGCAAACCGGCCGCTCTTGTTTCAGCGATGCCCGGTCCAGCGGTGAGGAGCGACCCCATCAGCACGAACAGTTGGAGCAGCCGTTTCGTGCGACGTCGCTTGTCGAGCCATGAGGAAAAACCCATGCATCATCCCTGACCTTGACAATTTATAAAATCTACTGTTGTGCCTCTCTCCCACTGGACACGCGCGCGTCGTATATAAGAACCCCATAATCTTCTCCCATGGCATGTTCACCGTCCGCTGCCCGGAGTGCAAGAACGACATGCGCTACGACCCGAAGCTCGGCGGCGGCTCACCGACCATCGTGGGCAAGAAGAAGCGCTGCGTCTATTGCGGCCACACCTTCTCAGTGCATCCGGACCAGACGAGAACCTGTGTCGTGGCGTCGCGCCCTCTCGCGGTGCATAACGAGCATCTCTTCGTGATGCGTCCGGCAGAATGATCAGTTGACGTGCGCCGCGCTGAACTCGAGGACGCGCGCCTTGGGCGAGAGCGTCTCCAGCACGCGATAGGCCTTGCGCTTCATCTCCTGCACCCACGCGAGACGCTCATCGATCGGCGCCTTGTCGTATGGGCAGTGGAAGACGCCGTTGCTCTCGTAGGGCGCCATCGGCGCTCCGAACGCTATCGCGTCCTGCGCCGCCGCGCTGAACTCATCGTCCTCCGGTTGCGCGTACAGGCTCTTCAGGTCCTTGATGTAGCGCCAGAGATAGTTGGCGTTGTTGCCGCACAGCGCGTTCCCTTTGAGGAACCGGGAGACGACGTCCTCGGCGCCGGGATGGGCGTCGATGAGCGCGGTCCGCCATTCGCGTCGCTTCGCGTGGTCGGTGAAATCGTCGATGATGTACGGTTGCGCGAGGATGGACTGGAGCCCGTCGATGCAGCTGCGCGCGTATCCAGGCCGCGTGAATCGTGCGAGGTCTGTGTTCGGGAACGCGGAGTACTCGGCCGGGAGATAGTGCTCGATGTGCGGATCACGGAGCAGGCTCTGCTCGAGCGCGCCCAGACCGTCTTCGCTCTCCTCCGCGATGTATCCTACAGAGGCGTTCGGCGCAACGCTGCGCAGGGGGTACGCATCCCTTGGATTGCAGGCCATCAAATCACCATTCCTAAGTGGTATAAATAGATTTGCCACCATCTCCGAAGCTCCACTAATTACAATATAGAAAATAATGATGGAATACAAACACATATAAACGTCCCGGAAGAACCATTTTATCGTCGAGAAATCGTCACCAGCGATGGTGCCGTACGCAGCGTCCCATCATCAAAAAAATACGGTTCTTCCATGGCAGGCGGACAACCCACACCGGCAGACACATCTCCCCGCTCCGAGACGCACGAAGGGGCCTCCCGCCTCATACAACGCGTGATCGAAGAGGAGCTCCAGGTCTCCTACCTGGACTACGCGATGTCGGTCATCGTGGGGCGCGCGCTGCCTGACGTGCGCGACGGCCTCAAGCCGGTCCACCGCCGCATCCTCTACGCCATGAACGACATGGCCAACCGGCACAACCAGCCGTACAAGAAGTGCGCGCGCATCGTGGGCGAGGTCCTGGGCAAGTACCATCCGCACGGCGACATCGCGGTCTACGACTCGTTGGTGCGCATGGCGCAGAGCTTCTCGTTGCGCTACCCGCTCGTGGACGGGCAGGGCAACTTCGGCAGCGTCGACGGCGACCCAGCGGCCCACATGCGTTATACGGAAGCGCGCATGACGAAGGTCGCGGACGAGATGCTCGCCGACCTGGAGAAGGAGACCGTCCTCATGACGGAGAACTTCGACGGGTCGCTGAAGGAGCCGAGCGTGCTGCCGGCGAGGCTCCCCAACCTCCTCGTCAACGGGTCGTCCGGCATCGCCGTCGGCATGGCGACGAACATCCCGCCGCACAACCTCGGCGAGGTCTGCGAGGCGGCGATCGCGCTCATCGACAACCCTGATATCGACACGCTCGAGCTCGCCAAGCTAATGCCGGGCCCGGACTTCCCCACAGGCGGGGTCATCGTCGGCAAGACCGGCATCCTACAGTACTACGGCGGCGGGCGCGGCAAGCTCATCGTGCGCTCCGTGATCTCGCACGAGGCCATGGGCAAGAGGGGCAAGGCGAAGGCGGGCGCGAAAACCGAGGTGAAGATTGACGGGAAGACCGAATCGGAGAGCGACGCGAAGACCGACACGAAGGTGGAGAACGTCGAGAGCGGCGGCAGGACGCGCATCGTCATCACAGAGATACCCTACCAGCTCAACAAGTCGGACCTGATCAAGGAGATCGCCGCCGCGGTCAAGGAGAAGCGGCTCGACGGCATCTCGGACATCCGCGACGAGAGTGACCGCGACGGCATGCGCATCGTCATCGAGGTGAAGAAGGACGCGAACCCTGAGTACGTGGAGAACAAGCTCCTGCACCACACGCGTCTGCAGACCACGTTCGGCGTCATCCTGCTCTCGCTCGTGGACGGCCAGCCGAAAGTGCTCGGCATCAAGCCCATCCTCGAGCAGTACGTGCTGCACCGCCGGAACGTCGTGCGCAGGCGCACCGCGTTCGACTTCGTGCGCGCGAAGGAGAAGGAGCACCTGCTCGAGGGCATCGTCATCGCGCTCGACTCCATCGATGCGGTCGTGGCGCTCATCAAGAGGAACAAGAGCGTCGATGATGCGCGCGCCGCGCTCATGGAGGCGTACCATCTCTCGGACAGGCAGGCGAACGCCATCCTCGAGATGCGCCTCTCGCGCCTCGCCGCGCTCGAGCAGTCGAAGATCCGCGAGGAGCTCGAGGCGACGCGCAAGACCATCATCGAGCTGGCCGCGATCCTCGCGGACGAGCGGCGCATCCTCGCGATACTGCGCAAGGAGCTGCAGGACCTCGCCGAGGCGTACCCGAGCCCGCGCCGCACGAGGATACAGGAGGCGGGCGAGCAGGAGATAGACCTCGAGGACCTCATCGAGCCCGAGGACGTGGTCGTCACGATATCAGGCGAGAACTACTGCAAGCGACTGCCCGCCGATACGTACCGCACGCAGGGGCGCGGCGGCAAAGGCGTCACCGGCGCGACCATGAAGGAGGAGGACTTCATCCAGCACCTCTTCATCGCGAACACGCACGACTGGCTCCTGGTCTTCACCGACAAGGGCAAGGTCTACTGGACCAAGGTCTACAACATCCCAGAGGGCAGCCGGCAGGCGAAGGGCAAGCCCATCATCAACATCGTCAAGGTCGCGCCCGGCGAGAAGGTGCGCGCAGTCATACCTGTCAAGGAGTTCGCCGAGGACAAGTACCTCTTCTTCGTCACGCGGAGCGGCACGGTGAAGAAGACCGCGCTCTCAGCGTACGGCAACGTGCGCGAGTCCGGCATCATCGCGCTCAACCTCGAGGAGCAGGATGACCTCGTCACCGTGCTCCTGACATCGGGCCACGACACCATCTTCATCGCGACCGCGGACGGCATGGCGGTGCGCTTCTCCGAGGAGGACGTGCGCGCGATGGGGCGCAACAGCACCGGCGTCATCGGCATCCGCGTCGAGGCCAAGGACCGCGTCGTGGACGCGATCATCGCGCACGAGAACCAGGCCATCCTCACCGTGACAGAGAACGGCTACGGCAAGCGCACCGACGCCGCTGACTACCGCCACATCACCCGCGGCGGCAAGGGCGTCATCAACATTCTGACGAGCGACCGCAACGGGCAGGTGGCCGCGGTGCGCTGCGTCGACGAGCGCCACGACCTCATGCTCATCAGCAAGAACGGCATCACCATCCGCACGCCGGTGAGCGGCGTCTCGGTCATCGGCCGCAACACGCAAGGCGTGCGCCTCATGCGCCTCAAGGAGGGCGACAAGGTCATCGCCTGCACCGTCGTCGAGCACGAGAACGGCGTTGCGCCGGAGTGAAGATATTCTTCGTGCAGTATTTTAGCGTATAACACATAATCCACGTCTATAATTGACGCCTTGGCGTGCAATCAGGAGCGAGGCCGATTCATGCAGGCCTCGCGACGTAAAACACGGAATGGAATGAGTTAGATGCGCCGCGTCAGAAACAAGAGATTAATGTTGAGCGCAATACTCATCGCTTCGCGCCGCGTGGCATCCAGAGGTGCTTCACCGGGATGCCGCTGTTCTCTTCCGTGTCCCGCAGCGTCACCCTCTTCACGACGGAGGAGAGGTCGTACGGCACGAGGAGGCCGTTGACCGCGTACCACTGCGCGAAGAGCAGCCACGGCACGCCCATGTAGGAGATGCCGCGCCGCACATCGCCGAACGTCCTGCGGAAAAGTCCAGGGGACGCACGGCCGTCGATGCTCGGCCCGCGCTCCTCGCACGCGCAGTAGGAGGAGAGGCTGAGGTCGGGCTCGAGCGTGATGCCAGGATACTCAGACGCTATCTTCCTCCGTGCCGCGTCCGCGGCGGTGTACGCCGCATTGGTTGTGTCGTTATTGACAACCAGTTCGAGATTGAACGGTACGGTGCTCCAGTGCGGGATCATGCCCTCAGGGAGTGGGCACGTATTGATATACGTTTTGCTGGAACGCCGGCACGTTCGTCACGATATCATGTATCGTGTGGCGCCGGCGCAGGCCGAGGACGTGGAAGTAGCCACGCGTGTACCTGCTGCGGATAGGCAGGAGATTCCTGACATGCTTAAAGAGGGTCATGAGCCGCGCCTCGCGCAGGTATAGGGGAGCGTCGTGCGTGGTCGCGTAGGCGCGCAGGAGGTCGATCATGAAATGCTCCGCGATGCCTTCATCGAGCATGTTCCCGAGTTCCCACGCACGCATATTATTGCGTTGGTAGCTGCCCACCGCGGCGTGGCCGAGCTCGTGGAGCGCCAGGCGCTCCAGCAGGAGCCGGCGGTATGGGTGCTCAGCGTCGACGAAGATGTACCCTCCGTCCCTGCGTTGGTCAAAGCTCATGACCGCCGCGCAGATCTCTCCTTTCCATCGGGGATATGTCGGGACGACACGAGGGGTCGGGATCTCGAGGTCATAGGTACCGTGCACGAGCCGGATGCCTTCCGGCAGCATCTCCTTGACGATGCCGATGTTGCGCTCGCGGTAGTCGGGCGGCGATTCGTCCATGACGCTCGGGAGCGCGGCGGGGATTTTAAGCGTTGTTGGTTCCCGTAAATTTTTCCTCGCGACCACCGGCGACTCGTCGCCACTTCGTGACTCCTCGTCCGGTCGTCACCTCCTTTGATGTTCTTCGTTGGCGCCTTTGCTTTTATAGTTCCGGCCTTCGAGCCGGTGGTCGCCTTCTAACGGTCGCTTTCTACGTAGCTGCTCTCACCCTAATCTATATAAACTATCGACGGTATCGCTGGCCTATGGAGAGCGCGAAGACTGTGAAGCATCCAGAGCGGGGTATCGGGTTCGATTGGGGGCTCATTGTCGTGGCGCTTGTGATGGCGCTGCTCTTCTGGGCGCGCATGGACCTCGCGATGAGCACGCCGTACCTGACCTACGACTCCTACCTGAGCGTGCGCAGCGTCGACAATCTCCACCAGACCGGCTTCCCGCTGCGCATCGATCCCCTGAGCATCACGGGGCATGAGCGCATCACCAACCCCGCGTTCGAGTACCTGCTCGCGCTCGTCACGTGGATATCGCCGCTCGCGTACAAGGTGCTGCCCAACCTCTTCATGGTGCTCCTGCTCCTGCCCGTCTATCTCATCGCGCGCCGGCTCACGAAGTCACGGCTCTTCGCGCTCGTGGCGGTCATCCTCGCCGGCACCGGACCGCTCCTCTTCGCCCGCTACATCGCGACGCCCAGCCCCGTGCCGCTCGCGATATTCCTCTTGCTCTCCGCGCTCTCGCTCCTGCACGACGCGGACAAGCACATGTTCCTCCTCGTCTTCTGCCTCATCGCGCTCGCCTTCCTCCACCCTATCATCTTCGTGCTCGCGCTCGCGCTCCTCATCATGATGCTCCTCCTGCGCGTCGAGGGCTTCGACATCGGCGGCCGCATCAATGAGGTGTTCTTCTTCACGCTGCTGCTCGCCGTGTGGTTCTACGTCCTCGTGTACAAGAAGGCGCTCTTCGCCTTCGGCATCAACACGCTCTGGCAGAACCTGCCGAACGAGTACCTCGTCTCGTCGTTCGGCAGCGTCTCGCCGCTCACCATGCTCTACGGCCTCGGCATCGTCACGTTCCTCTTCGGCACGGTCGGGGTCTATCACGCGCTCTTCGAGACCCGCGACCGCGAGTCCTACACGGTCGTCGCGGCGATCATCGCGGCCGTCTTCCTGTTCGTGGTCCGCGCGATGCCGGTGGACCTCAGCCTGGTCCTGCTCACGCCGCTCCTCGCCATCATGGCGTCGTACGGCGTACAGGTCATCGGGACATACTTGCGCCGCACCCGGATACGGTGGAGCGTCTATCCGCTCACGTTCCTCCTCATAGTGTTCTTCATCTTCTCGGCGCTCATCCCGGCGCTCGCCAACGCGCACCGCGAGCTCAACAACGTGCCGACGGAGGGAGAGGTGACGGCGTACCGCGCCCTGGGACAGATCCTGCCGGAGAGCGCCGTGCTCCTCACGACGGTGCGCGAGGCGGTCGCGGTGCAGTACTACAGCGGCCACCGCACGGTCACGGACGAGGACTTCCTCCTCGTGCACAACGGGAACGAGCTCGTCAACGACATCGACGCCGTCTACACCGCGCGCTTCGTGAGCAACGTGCTCGGCAAGGCCGACAAGCTCGGGTTCGACTCCATCCTCTTCTCGCCGGAGGCGCAGCGGCAGTACGCGCGCGACCAACTCCTCATCGACTCGTCCAGCTGCGTGACCAGCACACGGGCCGGCACGGCGCAGTTGTACACCATCACCTGCCACGGGGGGACCGCATGAGCGGGCTCGCAACGCCGCAGGAGCTCGAGTACTTCACGCAGCGCTATGGCGTGGTCCTGCTCATCGCGCTCTCCCTCGCGATATTCCTCACGCCGCTCGTCCTGCGCATCGCCGAAGGCTCTCCCATAACGCCCGGCGCGGAGAGCTACGCCGCGTTGCGCCAGTCGGAGCTGCTCTCGCAGGGCCAGATCACGGACCCGTTCCATCACGTGGGGCTCCTGTTCTCCCCCTCCACCTTGCTGCTCGCGCTGATGGGGCTCTTCGGCGTGCCGTGGCTCCTGCCGCCGCTCCTGGCGACGCTCCTCGTGATGCTCGTGTACCACTACCTGCTCCCGCGCTACCACAGCAAGGCGATCGTGCTCTTCGGGGCGCTCGCGTTCGTGGTATCGCCTGCGATGAGCGTGCTCGCCACATGGCACACGCCGATAGTGTTATGCGCAATACTGCTGCTCGTCGCGGCGCACGTCGATAGGGCGACCACGGTGCTCGTGGCGCTCGCCGTGCTCGCGTCGCCCGCGCTCGGCATCCTCGGTGGCGCAGGCATCGTGGCCTACCTCTGGTGGCGGCACAGGCGCGTCCTCGCCGCCTTGTGCCTGCTCGCGCTCGGCATCGCTGCGGCCGCGCTCTTCGCCAGCAGCGGCCCGGTAGCGTTCGAGGAGCTCCTGCTCGCGCACGTGTCGCCGCGCCTCCTCTTCGAGTTCGGTATGCCGACCGGCGTTACGATATTCTTCGTGATCATCGCGGGGTACGGCCTGCTCGCCGGCCTCCCGGGGAGCCGGCTGTCAGGGGTCGGTGCCGCCCTCGCGCTCACGCTGCTCGCCGCGCTCTTCCCCTCCTCCATCCTCCTGCTCACGCTCCTGCTCGCCGTGCTCGTCGGCCACGCGATACAGCACCTCCTGGTCGCGCAATGGAGACTCGGGATGCTGCAGGAGTCCCTCCTGATACTCATCGCGTGCGCCGCGCTCTTCCTCGTCATCACGACGGTGCGTGAGCGTGTCGCGGACTCGCCGAACGGCGAGCTCTCGCACGCGCTGGTAGAACTGCGCAACCAGGCGCACCCCGGCGCTGTCCTCACAGCACCGGTCTACTCGCCGCTGGTCGAGTACTACACCGGCCGCATCGCGGCGCTTCCATCGGACGCTACCGATATCTCCGTCTTCTCGTCGCGCAATGCAGATGAGACCTATCGCTGGATGAACGAGTCGGGCGTCGGGTACGTGCTCGTGACGGACGAGATGCGGCAGACGCTCTTCTCGCGTAGCGACGAGGGACTGCTCTTCCTCCTGCAGAACAGCGGCCGCTTCGTCGAGGCCTACAGTACCGGTAACACGAAGGTGTGGTACTTTATTCGGACGTGAAGAATGATTCTGAGAAGACGATTGTGACAGTTATACGCAATCTCACTTCTTCTTCACGAAGTTACCGAGCATCAATCCCTCAGCTTTCCCTGTGTCGCCCGGTTTCCAGGGCGCTTTCGAGACCTTCACGCTCACCACGAGCGGCGCCCTGATGAAGTGCTCGATGCGCCGCGCGATTGTGGTGTCGGGGAGCATGATGCCGCTCTCGAAGTGATGGTAGGTCGACGCGCGGATTTGGAGGACCTTGGCGAACTCCTCGTGCGTGAGCTTGCGCCGCTCGCGCTCCTTGCGTAGGATGGAGGGGAGGTCCTTGCGTACCTGCTCGACCAGCTCGGTCTCCTCGCGCCGGGCCGGCGCGCTCTGGAGAACCTTAGGCTTCGTGGCTTTCGGCGGCGGGAGCTGGCGTACGACCCTGCCGTACCTCGAGCACGCGGCGCACACCGTGAGCTTCGCCCCCTCGACCTCGACAACGACCGTAGCGGGCTTCCCGCACATCTCGCAATCCATGCGGAGAAGATGTCCTACGTCTGTTTTATGTCTTTCGGCTTGTTACTATCTAGAGTCCGCCGATGCCTTACGGACTCCGCCGATGCCCAGCTCGCGGTGTGATGTCTAAGGCGTAGAGCGACATTCTCCGGCTGAGACAACCCTCTTGTCGCTGCTATTTGCCCGTGTCATCGCTCGCCCTTAAGACGGGTGTTCAGCAGAACGCACGGATTGGGAACGGAGTGACCAAGGGCATCGGCGAGAACTGTTCTGCTGTAATCTATCATTACGACTGTGGACTATCGTTTCCACTGTACTATGGCCATGCGGCGCTTGCCCATCAGTACGTCGCGGCGCATCGCGAGCGAGAAGCCGTGCCTCTCGGCGTGCGGGAGGAGCTCGTCCGGCTTCTCGGTCACGCACGTCACCGTGCCCTTCTTCGTGAGCGCGTACGCTGCCTGGTAGAAGAGCAGGTCCTGCAGTTTCGCCGCCTCCTTGGGCGTCACGGCCTTGCCGCTCACGACCGGCAGGGTGATGATGCGGTCCACGCTCCCCTCCGCGCGCTTGGCGTCCAGCCAGTCCACGCTGACGCGCGTCGAGAGGATGTGGTCGTCAACGCCGGCGAGCTTGCTGTTCGTGCGCACCGCCTTCATCTCGCGCATCGTGGTCGCGAAGCCGGTGATATGGCGCTCGCCGGCAGGCAACGCAGCCGCGTCCTGGGCCACCCTCCATGCCTTCCAGTCGGTCTCTGCGAGGCCTGGGAAGGCCTGGAACGCGAAGCGCGGCTGGAACTTGCGCGGGCTGGTCCTAGAGAGGAGCATCGCGGCCTCGACGCAGATGGTACCGTCGTCCACGAACGGGTCGAGGATCGCGTCATCTGCCATGGCGCCGGCGTAGAGCACGGCCGCGGCCGCGACCGTCGCCTTGAGGCTGTGGGAGCTGAGCATGATGCGGTACTCGCGCTTGGCGAGCGGCTGGCCCACAACGTCCACGCCGATGTCGATGCCGCTCGCGGTGGCGAGGGCGTAAATGACGATATCGGGGCGCTTGAGGTCGACGCGCAACCCGAGCTCCTTATGCCCCCATCCGCCCACCTCCTCGACCAGCTCCTGCGCGAGCGGGAGTTTTCTCTCCTCTGTCTCCTCGACCGGGGTCCCGTCTGCGCGCAGCGCGAGCACGTCGCCCTCGGCCTTGAAGCTCGCCTCCTTGGGGAAGAGCATCGCGCGGAGATCCGGGTCGATATGCCGGGCGGCGACCTCTGCGAGCGATGCAACCGTCGGGATGATGCGCACGAGGACCCGGCGTGCGGTCTGGAGGCGGTAGCCGAGCAGCGCCGCCTCCGCGAGCGTGCCTTCAAGCTCGATGATGCACGCGCGCTCGTTTCTCGGGCCGCTCTTGGGGAGCAGGCGGCGCGTCTCGAGCGCGCAGGCCTCCTCGCAGCCGGCATCCGTAGCGATAAGCACGTTGACAATGCCTGTCTGTAGGCTGTTCTTCGATGGCATCCTCTCTCGGAGGCGGACCTGTTTTATAAACGTGGCGAGTCCTTCGAGTGTTCTGCTCGTTGTCATGACGATGCGTCGATGACCGCTCTTCCGACAATAAACTTATAAATCTCAGCCAAGTGCGGAATCCCGGATGGTGGCAAACCGTTATTCTACACTGCTGACGGACGCGAACCGGCAGGTGCAGATAGCCGATCACCTGCTGACTGTCACCTACCCGATGGTCAAGGACCCTAAGCTCCTGATGAGCGTGATCGAGCACTGCCGCCGCGCGGTCGAGGATGCCGCCGACGCCGTGGTCGACTTCCATGTCTCGCGCGGCGAGTACGAACTGCCGGTCCACGTGACCGCAGGGCAGCCGCCGGGCAAGCACGACGTGCTCGCCGCGTTCTCCGATCTCGTCAAGGTGCGCATGCCGCACATCCTCGGCGAGAAGGAGGCGGTGCAGCTGTGCCGCGACCTGACGCTGACGCTGCACCAGTACAAGGAGGCGCCGGTCTCCTTCCCGCGCGACGAGAAGCTCGTGATCGCGAGCGAGGGCTTCGCGTTCCTCAAAGAGGTCACGCCACCAGAGCTCAAGCGGAGCCTGGCCATGGTCAAGCAGTTCGTCGGCGGCGCCAACGAGCATGTCATGCTCGCCGGAGATGTTGCGCGCAAGGACGGCCGATGACGGCCGAGAGATGATAATCCCACATATATTCACATGATAGTGATGGTGACTGCATGCAAGAGAAGATGAACGAAGCGTACGAGGAGCTCAAGCGTGTCGAGCACCTCATCTATGTCAGCCTGAAGTACACGCGCACGGTCGACGTCATCCTGAACATCCTCGGCCGGATGGTCGACGGGTACGCGCTCATGGTCGACGCGATAATCCTCTACGAGAAGGAGCAGGGCAAGATCACCCAGGAACCGGAGTCCGCGATCGAGCGCGCCATCCTGATACGCCAGGTCTTCGCCAGCGACGATGTCGTCGTCGACAACATGGACCTCTATCTCCTCCTACGCAAGCTGCTGCGCGCCAAGAATGTGGAGCGCGAGAACGAGTACCGCCGCCACGTCACCATGAAGACGGTGATCGAGGGGCGAGAGGAGATCGTCAACATCGACATCATCACGAACTACTGCCTCTACCAGCGCGACTTCTTCAGCCACGTGCGCGGCATCATCGAGGGGAAGTCGGGCGTCGAGGCGTGCCAGCAGGAGCTCACGCAGCCGGAGGCGCCGTCGTGGATGCGCGATGAGAAGGATGACCTGCTCGAGGAGGAGATCCGCCGTGACAGCCGCCCCGCGCCGCCCCCACCGCCGCCGACGAGGCAGCCCTTGAAGGTGCGTCCTGTCACGGCGCCCCCACGCAAGCGCGCGCCGCGCCCGAAGAAGTACAAGATACAGATACCGAAGGGCAAGAACCCGATCATCCAGCCGCCGTACATGCCCGCGCTGCGCGCTGCCATGGAGGAGGAGCGCCGCAGGAAGGAGCTCGCCGCCGCAAAGATCGCGAAGGCCAAGAGGAGGTCCGCGAGGCCGAAACCCAAGACGAAAGCGAAGAAGAGGCGTTAGGCGGAATACTTATTTTAGTTTTTCTTTTAGATAACTTTCTCTTTAAGATAACTTTCTTTTTAGTCGAAGGAGGGACGCCTTGGCGGGGAAGAAGGTTCGTGCAGAGCGGACCAATCAATTCTCGGCAGAAGATTGCGAGCGGTATGACACTCCCGCCGCGTCCCTCAAATTGAAGGAGAATATTCTCCAACCGCGGCGCGAGTAGATGCTCCGCGTCCCTTGAGTTGCAGAAGAACATTCTTTGTTGAGCGCAATATCACGCGACGTACGGCACGCCGTCAGCGATGGCGCGGACGCCCTGCTCCAGGTTCGTCTCCGCGATCCGGTGGTGCGTGTGCGGCGTGATGAGCCACTTCTCGTTGAGCGCAATATTCACGAAGACGACCGTGACTTCCGGCGCGGCCGCGAACTCCTCCCACCGCTTGAGAAGGATGCCGACGTTCTCCCCGGTGTGCGGCGTGACGAGCAGGGATCTGCCCTCGAGTTTGGGGAACGTGAGACGCTCCATCGGGTAGCCGTAGAGCGGGCCCTCCTTGAACATGAAGACGATGCGTCCATCCTCCTCCTTGACGGTGGTGAGCCTGCGCGCCATCATATCCTTGTGCCGGACGTACAGCACCATCCACTCACGCAGGTCCATGCAGCCTCCGGTCTATGATATATGGCAGGACGAATCCGCAGGCGAAGAACACCCCTGCCAGGACCGGGTCGAGCATGCGGGCGCCGGGGACCATCCTGTACCGCTGCTCCAGGAGAGCGAACCCAAGGGTGACGACCACCACCAGGAGGAAGACCAGGACGCTGACGCCGTGGTGGTGGTGCTTGTGGTGGATGCGCAGGCTGGCGAGGCTCGCGCCCAGGAGCGCACCGAAGCAGCCGCCCAGGACGAGGAGGACCCCCAGTGCGGGCAGCGGGTCGATGAAGAGCAGCACCGGGAGGACCGCGATGGTCACGCCCAGCGCCCCGACGAGCAGGATGGCGATGAGCAGCCACAGCCGCAGATGCTCGCCGAAGGCGATCTCGGGGTGCTTCTTCGTTTCGGCATCGTCGAGGATCCTCTTTGCGTGGGCGATCTCCTGCTCGCTCCAGCCCTTCTTCCGCAATCGTTTCGCGTCCATGCCCATCACCTCAAGGAAGCCCTTTAAGAGTTTTATGCTCCTCTCGACCTTGCGGAAATCATCGCTACCGACCGCCGCGGCGGTCCGGGAATCGGTGCGTCGCGCTCCTTCTCTTGGTGTTCTGTGCTGCCCAAGGCCGATCCCCTTCAGGGCAGCACTGATGATTTCCGCGCTACAGCCCTCTCCCAAGGACAAAATATATTAACTTTCGCGCTGCCGGAGGGTGTTATGGGGCGCGGCCAGGCGGCGATGGAGTTTCTGATGACCTATGGCTGGGCTATCCTCGCTGTTACGGTCTCTATCGGCGCGCTCGCCTATTTCGGCGTCATCAACCCCAAGAGCACCATCCCGGAGTCGTGCGTCATGGCCACCGGCCTCAATTGTAAGGAGAGTATCGTGACGAGCGGCGACCGGACCGGCCTGAACATGCGGTTGCACAACGACATGAGCGACCCCATCACGATCAATGCGGTCCAGGCGGACCCTGGCGACGGCCCGAAGAGGTGCGATTTCGCGCCCGCCTTGGTCACATCCGGGAGCGACTTCTCCGTGAACTGCAGTTTCACCAAGACCTTCACGGTCGGCGACACGGTCAAGCTCAAGGCGAGCGTCAACTACACCAAGTCGGGCGGCTACTTCAACCACGTGCTCAACGGCGAGATCACGGCGAAGGTTCAGCCGACCAGCGCGGCGCCGACGTGATGTCTCTCCAGCGGGCCGCCTGCAACATTTTTATACTTCCCATCTGAGTGTTCTGCGAAGGTGAGATGTTGGACCGTCGTCTTGGGTGGGAGATCGAGCGCATCATCCTCCTCATGGTCGTAGGGCTCGGCCTCGCTGACTTCTTCAGCCTCCTGCCGCCGTTCTTCGTCTTCCTCCACGAGATGATAGACTGGATCACCATCGGCTACGTGATCTACGCGGTGAGCCCGACAGAGCTCTTCTTCGGCGAGCGCTCGGGCGGCATCGACCTGACCATCGTAGCGTCGTACGTGCTCCTCAGCATCAAGGACTTCGTGGGGAACGCCGTCGTGGTGGTGCAGCAGAGCGCGACGCAGGCCGGCGCCTATATCGCCTACGCGGCGAGCAACGCCACGGCCGGCGTGCCGTTCCCGGTCAGCACCGCGGAGCTCAACAGCTACCAGCTCCTGCGCATCGTGCCCCGCGCCGGAGAGCTCGCGGCATCGCTCTCGGGCCACTTCACCACGGCCCAGCAGCAGATCAATGTCATCCTCACGGACGGCGTTGGCAAGGCCGCGGTCACGGCGTTCCCGACCGGGATGGACGGCGCGATGCTGTCGCTCTACAACACCGTCATCCAGTACAGCGGCCCGATACAGGTGGTCGCTCTCATCACGGGCACGCTCCTCCTGCTCGGCGCGAGCGTCTACGCCGCCTACGCCCTGCCGGTGCGCCGGCCGAGCATCCTCGCGATGGTGAAGGAGGAGGGCGAGCCCGACTTCGGCCGCATCGCCTGGCTCTTCATCCTGCTCATGGCCTTCTTCGTCATGGTCTTCAACCTCCTCTTCGAATGGGTGGCGCTCGCCATCGACGCGCCGTTGCTCGTCATCAGCATCGTCGCGGTCGGTTTCCTCTACATGACGCGCCACGCCTGGTCGCGCGGCGACAGCATGCTCGAGGCGGTAGAGGAGAGCGGCGAGGAGTTCTTCAGCCACGCGTTGCGCATGCTGAAGGACATCAGGACCGTGCTCCTCATCATCAGCGGGCTCCTCGTGCTCCACCTCCTCACGGACATCGGCAACTTCCTCTTCCCAGCGCTCCTCCCGTTCTACCAGTCGTCGTACACCCAGGCCACCGGCGGCCAGACCCTGATATACACCATGGCCGCGGGGTCGTTCTCCGGCAGCCTCGCCGGCGACATCGCGGTCATCGCCGCCTACGCCCTATCGGTGCTCGGCCTCTTCCTGCTCCTGCTCCTGCCCGGCATCATCTGGTACAAGCTCTTCAAGCTCCGCAGCACCGGCAGCCGCGAGCACATCCCGGACTGGCGTGGCTGGCAGGTCGGCCTCGTCCTCGCCTGCATCCTCACCTATGCGCTGCTGCCGGTCTACCGAGTGGTCTCGCTGCGCGTGAGCGACGCCATCGGCGTGAACCTCATCGCGGCGCCGATCACCGCGGAGCGGGCGCTCGGCATCCCGTTCGTGCTCTCGCTCGCGCTCGGGGTCTTCGCGCTCTGCGTGATTGTCGGGATGGTCCATGACCTGGCGCGGCGCGTGCTCATGCTCGGGCCGTTCCTCGCCGCAGTGGTCTTCTTCGGCGTCTACGTGTACAACTACTTCACGAGCGCGTTCGTCTACTACGCGCAGTCGCTCGTCGCGCTCATCCGCACCGGAGAGACGATGTTCTACGCAGTCGTTCCCACCATGTTCATCCTGTTCGGCCTGACGATACTCTTCTTCGTCACGGGCTTCTTCAGCTTCCTCTACGAGATATGGCGGGACTAGCGCGTAGCAATTTCTATTTCAATCGTAGAAATTATCTAGAGTAACGGGGACGCCTTGGAGCAAAAGCAGAAAAACGTCCGATTCGCTCGGAAACGTTTTCGTTTCTGGCGCCCCGACAACAAGTTGTCGTGGGCATGCAGGACGTTTTTCGTAAATGGCGCGAGGGATGAGCGGTATATCCTCCGCGTCCCTCAAGAGAAGGTACTCTACCATCATGACGCAGCGCCCCGTAGACACGAACCGCCGGCCTAGCCCAGCAGCATCCAGGCGGCGAGGAAACCCGCGAGGAGGCCGAGGACAAACCCCTGGATGAACTCCTTCACCAGTATCCTCTGCTCTCGCGGCGGCGCCCTCTCGATTTCGCTCTTCATGCGGGCGTTCTCAGCCCTTATCTTTGCCCGCGTCTCGCTCATGGTCTGCGCCTCGACGTCGGCTCGACATCCTTCAGCTCTATCGTCCCGAGGCTCCAGAGTATCGCCCCGACCCCGAAGAAGAGCGGGAAGACGAGCCAGTCGGCCCCGACCGGCATCGCGGCGAGCGTGCCGAGCTTGAGCGGCCGCACCGCGTACCACGCTGCGGTGTAGACGCCGATGCCGATGCTGGTCGCACCCAGGAACTGATAGAACAACCCGAGGACCTCATGTTTTCGCATAGTGCCTGCCATGTTTATCCCTCCTAAAACCTCCTTTGGTACTCCCCCCATGCCTCCTCTATCTCTTCGGGCTTGCGCCCCTCCTCTCTCCCGAGGCGCTCGAACTCCACCTTGGAGAGCCGCTCCTGCACGTCGTCCGCACGGAAGCGCTGGAAGAAGATGATGATGACCCCGATGATGGGGATGAGCAGGAGCGGCAGCCAGGGGTTGATGGGCCGGCGCACCGTGCTCGCGACCGCGAACGCGTTGAGCGAATTCTTGCAGTCCTCGCTGACATCCTTCGACCCGAGGTCTATCTCTATCGCCTGCTTCGCGGTGAGGCTGTCGAACGTCCAGACCACGAGCGGGTCGTCCTTGATGATCTCATAGTCACCGGTCATGTTCAGGCCCTTGATGCTCGCGACCATGCACTTCGGTATCTGGACCGGAACGCGCACCCCACCGAGCTTGGAGTGCGGGTCGAGGCCGATGACGAGCTTGCTCTTGTCCCCTGACTTGACGATGTTGCTCGTGATGGTGATCTGGTCCTGCCCGAGCGGGTCCGCGGTGCCGGAGACCGGGTTGTGCGTCGCGCTCGCGGAGATGCTGTCGACCATCCCCGCGTCGACCGACCGAGGCAGCTCGATCATGATGGTCTCGCTCGCTTCGATCTGCGGGAACGAGAACGCGATGATAGGGTCGTCCTTGATGGTCTCGAACGGATGGTCGGCCGCGAGCTCGCTCGCGCTCGCCAAGAGGTCTTTGGGCAGGTTGATGTTGACGACCACGGTCACGTTCTGGAGCGGGACCGGCATGAGGTTGATGATCTTGATCTGGACGCGGCTGCCGTAGACCTGCTTCTCGATGCGGTAGGTCTTGGAATCCCCTATCTGCTGCGTTAGGTCGTCCACGACGCTCTGGTTCGCAGCGACGACGTTCGCCGGCGCGCACCAGCTGTTCTTGCAATCGCCGGGGTTCACGCACACCTCGCCGGCGCGGCAGTCGCGGTCGACGTTGCACACGATCTGGCACTCCTCGACCGCGGTGCAGGCGCCCTGCAGGCACTGCTCGTCAGGCCGGCAGGGATTATTGCACCCGCCGCAGTGCTTGTTGCTCGTCATGGCGTCGGTGCACGAATCGCCGCAGATGATATTCCCCGACGAGCACTTTGTGCGGCAGAGGGATAAGCCGGCGCAGGCGGGGTCGTTGCAGTCGTAGAGGCCGTTGCAGTCATCGTCGATGCCGTTGTTGCAACGGTCGCGGCCGCGGTCGTCCTTGCTGGTCTCCGACGTGGCCTGCGGCATGCAGGAGAGCATGCAGGTATGGCCCTGGCATGTGCCTGGGATGTTGTTGCGCACGCACTGAGCGTTGTCCGATTCATAATAGGCGTTGTCCGGCTTGCAGCATGCGTTGTTGTTCGGGCAGCGGACAATGATGTCCTTGACGCGCTGGGCGACCGCCTTGCCGTTGCGGTCGGTGGCGGTGAGCGTGGCGGAGATGATGCCGGGATCGGCCCTATTGAAGATGAACGTGCCGTCGGAGTAGAGGTCGCTCGGTTGGCCGTTCTGCTCGAGCGTGAGCCGGAAGGCGAAGCCGGGGACGGGCTGGTAGCCGCCGTCGCGCAGGTCGGCGGTCACGGTGATATCCTCGGTCGCGACCGCATTGCTCACGGTGAAGTCGAGGTTGTACTGCGAGGGGAAGCAGGAGTTGCTGTCTCTCACGTAGAAGTAGCCCTGCTTGCAGGCATAGCAGACGTTGTTGCCTGGACAGGACTTCCCGGTGTCCTCCATGTTGGCGCCCGCAGGGTTGGGGTTCGGCAGGAGGCACCCTGGCGTCGTGGTCGTCGGGCAGGTCGGTATGCACAACGCCGTGCCCTTGCAGAGGCCGGCGGTGCCGTTCTGGGTGCAGGCGTGGTCGAGGATCTTGGCGCTGCGGTCGCAGATCTTGTCGCAGAGAGCGGCCTCGCCGACGCATGTCGAGAGCAGGGAGTCCCAATTCACGAGGCCGAGCTCGCTCGTGTCGTTGCACGCCAGGGGGTTGGGATTGTTCAGGCAGTTATGTGTGTCGGTATTGCAGTGCGCAATGGTGCAGCCGGTCGGGTCTACGCATTGGTCGTTCCTCGTGCATCTGTACGCCTGGCACACGATGGTTTCGTCGGATGTTGATTTGATGCACTGGCCGTCGTCCGGCTGGCTGATGCTGCAGTTCGTGCCCACGGGCAGGGAGAGGTTGACGTAGGTGATGATGGTCGTGGGGGCGTCTGTGCAGGTGTCGCCATTGCATGCGAAATTGTGCAGGATTGTCGTGTTCTTCGTTATGTTCGTGCAGCCACTGATGTCGACCATGGTGAGATCGCTCTCGTTGTAGTTATTCCTTCTGCAGACGCTTGATGTGCACCCGCTGCAACGCCCTTGACCGTCGCACCACCCAGCGCCGCCGTTGCAGAGCGTGTCGCTCGCCTTGTTGTCCAGCACGCAGTTGCCGTTGCTGTCGCATGCGGATGTCTGGCACTCCGTGGCGCCAGGGCAGAAGGTGAGGTCCCCTGGAGTGCATTGCGTGCAGCGGTAGAGATTGGTATTGTAGAACGTTGTCCCGGTGCAATACGCGCACCAGCCGGTAGTGCAGCAATTGCTAGAGTCGTTGTAGCCGGTGTTCTCAGGGCTCATGACGCAGCCGTGGCCCGTGGCTGCTGCGCAGAGGAGCGGGCTGTTCGGCGTGCACGTGACTGTGATGGTGGTCGACTGCGTTGCGAGCGATACAGTGCCGTCGCCCCTGGCGAAGATCGCGGTGAAGTACTGTAACGATTGGCCGATCTGGCTGATGCCTGGAGTGTAGTAGAGTGGAGAGGTGAACGTCCTCGTGAAGAGACCGCCGGCGCTGCTGAACAGCTGCGCGATCGATGCTGTAGGCGAGGTGGTGATGTGCGGCGCGAGCGCGAGGACGCCGCCCGCCTCCACGCTCATGCTCGACGGGAGATTCGAGATGCCGACGCTGGTGCACTGACCGGAGAAGCAGTAAGAGTTTGTGCCGCAGGTGGTTGCGTCGGGGACCGGGGTCGTGGTGCATTGCACACCGGTGCAGGACGCAGAGAGGCAAGAGTTCGTCGTGGTGCAGGAGAGATCATTGCCCCAATAGAGGCACGCGCCGCTCCACATGCAGGTCTGTTGAGTGGTGCCGGTGCATCGCGTCAGGCCCGAGGTGGTGCAACTCTCATGCGGCGAGGCCCAGGAGGGGCAAGCGCACGCGTTGTTCACACAGCCCATTCCGGTAGGGCAATCGGCCGGAGCGCTCCACACGAGGCAGCCGGAGGAGTTCATTATGCACGTCTGGTTTCTGGTGCTCGTATTGCACTGCGTCAAGCCGGCCGGCGAACACTGGTTGGTACAAGAGGGCGAGACCGTGACCGCGGTGGAGAGCGCATGGAGTACGCCACTCGAGAACATCGCGCTCACGTTGTAGAAGAACGTGCCGGTCCCGTCGCCCCCGGTGAACGCGTCGCTGCCCTTGTAGGTGTTGATTTTTGTGCCTGACGTCGTGCCGCCGCTGCTTCCAGTGAGCGTTAAGGAGGAGCTGATGGGACGCGTGGTGCCGGTCGGCCGGATGAGCGAGACCATCGGCGCGGCAGAGGGCGTGCTCATCGTGGTGACGGTGATTCCGACCGGCGGGCCGTAGGCGGTCGCGGTCGTCGTGTTGAGCGCGATGGTGATGCTGGGGGCGTAGCCGCACTCCGTGGCGTAGCAGATAGGCAAATCAGGTGGGCAGGCCGTCCACGCGCTCCAGTACATGTCCTGTCCAACCTGTTGGCAGGTGCGCGTCGCGTTCCCGTTGGTCTGCTGTGCGCATTGTTTTGCGCTGACGGTCGTGCACGCCTCGCGGCAGACGCCGGACATGCATGTTAGTGGAGCGGTGCAGTACATCCCAGGCACTTGACATGTGAGCCCGCACCCACGATTGAACGTGTAGGAGGAGCCGCAGAGATGCGCCGAATCATTGAACGACGCAGGGCAGGTGGAGGGGGTGCAACATACACCATTCGAGCATATCGCCGGCGAGACGCAATTATTTGGGCAGGTGCCACCGCACCCATCATCCCCGCTGCATTTATTCGAGCATGATGGATTACATACGCACTGCCATGTACCGCCGACGTTTTGGCACGTTCCATATGTGCACGTTCCGCTGCACGTCCCGCCGCAACCGTCCGACTGGCCGCACTGCTTGCCAGCACAACTCGCAACACAACTACAGGCAGTACAATCAGCGTTGCACGTAGAGCTCGCAGGGCAACCGGTAGGGCTTGCTGAACCATCACAGATTTCGCTTGAATAAACAATACCATTTCCACAAAGACAAGGTGCAGGTGGAGGTGGACAGGCCGCACTTACATTCTGAGTCCATAGAATGAGAAGCACAATCCCTATCAGTAACACCCACGCTCCCTTTCCCATAGGACTCTTCTCTCGTCTTGGTGTTTATAAGCTTTGTCGGTTTGACGAAGGTTCTCCGGGTTTTCTGGCACAAAGCATTTATTGTCAACACCCGAGAGATTTCTTCAAAAACAATGATGGATAATGGTAACGGCAGAATTAGACGAGCATCGCATCCGAGAGCAGCTCATCGTCATTTTTGAACGCTATCTCAAAGATCCAGATGATGTAGAGATGCTCATCATGGCGAGAACGCTCTATACGAAATACCATGGCGCGTTTGGCATTATGAATAAGATTCTCTATGGTTCCATTGACCTGCTCGAGCACATCGTGTACGACCACGAGCCGCCTACACGCGAAATTATCGAAAGCCACATCGCGAGTCTGAAAAGAGGGCAGAAGAAAGAGAAATAGAGAAAAGAAAAATCTTACTACGGCAGTTTTGCCTTGCAGCCATTTCTGAATTGGTCGAACTCCTGCTCAGGGAGAAAACCTACTCCTGAAGCGCTGCCATCCTTGTTGTGAACAATAACGTAGTTGCCGGTCATGGTATTGCCTACATCATTGAAAACAATGTAGTCGACCTCAGGGTCATTAGGAGGATTGTTTACGCCATTGAACCACGTCTGCCAAGCAGTTTTCCATGTAGCCGGAGGATACACTGAGCCGCCGTAAGTTCCTTGGCTCGTCCACTTCGACACTAGATCAAGGTTCCCCATAATAAACGCTTTCGCGTCGGCGTAGTTCGCGATGTAGCCGTTCTTCTCTTCTGCTACTGCGAAGCTGTTGCTGGTGAAGTCTCTGGTGTAGCCCGCGAGGTTTTCATCCATGAGGAAGACGCGTGCCTTGCCGGTGAAGTTCCCGACGAATGGTGTGGGGAAGGTAGTTTGGTACGTCAACTCGTTGGTGGTGCCAGTAATCCGGTCGGCCCAGCTGCCGGCGTTGCGCCAGTCCACGATAATCTGTTGAACGACCGTTCCCGGCCGTGAGACGATATGGACGGATTGTGTCGACGCGTCGTTGACCTCGCCGTTGAGCGGTAGGACATTGTAGTCCGCTGTCCGAATCAGCCGGTCGATCGTCCCCTCCAGGTTCGTCCCGTCCTGGTATTGCGGGTTGAGGGTCTGGACCTGGCTGACGACGTTGTACGCAAAAGCGTCCCCGTCGCCGCCGCCGGCCTTGTCGATGGTGACGCGGAGCGTGTCGCCGGGGTCGGAGAAATTAGAATCCCCAAAAAGCGTGCCGAGCGTGCTCCATTGGAAGTATGTGCCGGCCCTGACGTCGGCGTACGCTGTGCCGCGGAGGCCCCAGTTGCTGCTGTACACCTCGAGCGTGAGGTGCACGTCGTTGCTCTCGGGCGGCACGAAGATGAGATAGTTCTCGCGGAAGTCCGATTCGTTGCCGCGCAGGCGGAACTCGACGCGGTCGCCGCGGTGCGCGAGGCGCGGGTCGGTCGTGATGGTCGCCTTGTCGAAGACGGGATAGCTCGCCCCCTGCTTCTCGCCGTTCGGCGACTGGTTGTACGTAATCGTGGTGTCGATCGCGAGGTCGGTGTCGCTGCTCTGGACTTCGAGCCACGCCGCGCCGTTGTACGCCATAAAGCTGAGCACATCGTCGAAATCGAAGGTCGCCGCGGGTTGGACGTTGTAGTCCAGGCGCGGGTCGGTGGGAGCGCCGGGCTGGCCACGCGGGTGCGCGAGGATGGTGAGTGTAGTGGGAGAGCCGCTGCCGAGCGGCGAAGTGTTGCGTCCGCCGATGTACGTCTTCCAGAACGAAGAGAACGCACCGTTGAGGTGCGCGCTCGATGGTACGTAGTACGTGCTGTGCGGCGTCGCGGCGCTCTGCGCCTCCTGCGCGCGCGCGTTGCGTCCAGCGCCAACGAGCGCGCTCGCGCCGATAAGCGCGGCGAGCGTGGCCTTGCCGGCTGTAGAACGCAGTGACTGTCGGAATCGTGATATCATGCTCATCGTGTGCACCTCATATTGAAGTTGGGGCTCTTAGGTGCATTCTCTTTTAAATACTTTGTGATTTTGTAACTACTGTGCGGTAGTTTAAACAATTAATTACGTTATAGAAAATAATTTGCCCTTCTCACGCAAAAGTTTTATATGAAGTACGGCCACTACTAGAGAAGAAGAACGCATAGGCGATTCCGTATGGTCACACCATTGCGGAGCCTGACCCTCCCCACAGTGTCAAAGCTTGCGAGGGAGCGTGATGCCCCACTCGAGGATTTTCTCCTGATGGCGTTGAATGTCGATGGTATCCGCTACGCGTCGGATGACGGCGAGGAGCCAGGATTCCACAGGGGTCGTTTCCTCTTCCGCCCGCTCGGCGCCACACGATCGTTCATAGCGACATCTCTTTCAGAAGACACGCCGTTTCGCCATGACGGTTGCCGTATCCTGCTCGGTGGCGTACCAATCGGCGACGCGACGCCCATAGAGAACGACACCTGCGAAGACACATATCTACGAAAAGGAGGGACAGTCCTCTCGCTCAACTCCAACAACAAGAGCGCTTGTGCAGGGTGCGCGTTCTGCGGCGCGTACAGCCTCGAGGCGCGAGAGGAGACCCTGACAGACGGGGAGCGTCTCGACCGAAAGGTAAGGGAGCTCATCCGTGCCTCCGGCAAGTCCGACATCTCTCATCTCGAGAGCATCGGTGTCGTCACAGGCTGCTTCCGGTCGGAAGAGGAGGCGTTCGGGCACCTCCTGCTCGTGCGCGGCGTGTTCGGAAACCACGGATTCCGAGGTGAGATAAATTATCTCGGCTCCCAGATAACGAGTCCATGGGCTATCGATGCGCTGGCGCGCGACGGCCGTTACGGCCTCTATCTCACGGTCGAATGTTTCGACCGCAGGGAGCGATTCCTGCGCCCAAGCAAGGCCGCGGTCTCGCTGGACCGCGGCAGGAACATACTTCATTATGCGAAATCACAAGGTCTCGAGACGACATTCCTCTACATCCTTGGCCTCGACCCGCTCGAACGCATCGCTGAGGAGTTCCCGAAATACGTCGGCACGCTCACGCGCCATCCGATTGTGAACCTGCTGCAGATATACACGCCGAGGCAGACGGCTGTGCGCCATCCGGACGCGATGGGATTCGAGTACTATCTGGACGGGCGCAGCATTATCGAGGAAGCGATGGCGCCGACCGGCCTGCGGCCGCGCACATGGGAGAACTACCGCGCGCCCTGGGCGACCCGCTATCGAGGTGAACCGCTTGAGCATATCATCTGAAGGACCGGTCGAGCGCTTCCTTCAGTCACTGCGCATCGACACAGCGGCCGGCATTCCGTGCGGCGTCCTCAGGCCCTTCGTCGCGTATTTCATGGCCAGCGAGCGTGTCATGCATATAGCCGCGCAGAGCGAGCCGGAGGCTGTCAGCATCACCGCCGGCGCCCTCCTCGGCGGCCGGCGGCCGATTGTCTATATGCAGAACTCTGGCCTGCTCAAATCGCTCAACGAGTACGCATCGTTGCTCATCCCGTATCGGCTTCCCATCCCGGCCATCGTCAGCTACCGAGGATGCCCTGGCGAGGATGCACCGCAGCACCTTGCTGGTGGCCGCGCGACCGAAGCCATACTCAAGATACTGGGCATACCGTACCGCGAACTATCCTCTGAGAATGCAGGCACCGTCGCAGGTGACCTATTCCAGGAGATGGAGCGTTCGGGACAACCAGGCATCATCCTCGTGCGACGCGGTATAATCGGAAATCCCATCGGCGCTTCGACGCCACACATACCACATCAGCCGCAGCGCTCAGCATCGCCAAGGCCCGCACAGGCATATCGGATCTCACAATCGCATCCGGGCCCACGCGATGGGGGGATGGAGCGAGAGGAGGCGTTAGACGCAATCATCGTGTCGAGCGCGTGTTCCGACGCTATCTTCTCTACCACAGGACTCATCAGCCGTTCGCTCTATGAGCGCCATGACAGCCCGAACCAATGCTATCTCACAGGGTCGTTCGGCTTCGTCTCTTCTGTCGGGTGCGGCTTCGCGCTCGCCAAGCCGGACGTCATCACCATCGTGGTGGACGGTGACGGGAGCCTCCTCACGAATCTCAGCACCCTCGTCACCATCGGGAACGCCCGGCCGCGCAACCTCATCCACATCGTGATCGACAACAACGCGTACGCGTCGTGCAGCGGAGAGCCGACATGCGCGCCGGCAGCGGATTTCGGGAATGCGGCGTTGCTGCACGGCTATGCACGCGCGTACGTCGCGGATTCCCCGCCTGCGCTCGGCGCGGCAATCGGTGCGGCGAAATCAGCTGACGGACCGGCGCTCATCCACGCACGTATCCGTCAGGGAGGACGCCGTGATTTCGCGCGGCCGCTCGACCTGCCGTGGATCGCCCAGCGGTTCAAGAGGCATTTCTCATGATGCATCGAGGTTGAGTATGTCAGATAATCTCTCGCGGCTGCTGAGTAGCACCTATAGCAAAGTGAGGGACCTCCCTTACATCGTCGAGCACTGGAGAGCGCCCCATATGAATGGCGTCTCCTGCACAGAGAAGCACCGGCGGCTTGAATCGCTTCTTGCGGAGATAGGCATACCGGTCCGCTATGTGGATGTCAGCTTCCGCTGGTATGAACTCGAGGAGCTGGGTGTGCAGTATCCGCCGGAACTTTGTCGACTCTCTACCAAACTTTCTCTTTCGTATCACCTCCACTGCCAGGTTCTCCGCGGGCGCTGGCTCGACGTGGACGCCACGTGGGACGCGCCATTGGCCGCAGCCGGCTTCCCCATCAGCGTCTGGCACGGGGATGACGACTGCATGCTGGCGGTCAAGCCAGTCACGACCATAGTATATACTCTGCTTACTGAGCGCCAGCGTTTCGTCGAACGACTCCGCGACAGCTACACCGCAAGCGAGCAGGACGCTAGGATGCGCTTCTACATAGCGTTGAATGAGTGGCTTGTTGATGTCCGCAGCGGCCAACACCGCTCATAGCTATAGCTAAACGTATCGTAGATAACAATAAATAGCGCCACGCACCATTTTCTCTTATGCTCCAGTGGGACGCTATATACAAGAGAGGCCCCAAGGCCTACAAGTACTACGACCTGTTGCACCCGCACGAGGACATGCCGCGCATCGCGGCGTTCCTCAAGGCGCGCAAGGCGAGGCGCGTGCTCGATCTCGGCTGCGGCTCGGGGCGCAACTTCTTCTACCTGGACAGGTTCGGCTTCGACGTCGCGGGCATCGACATCGCGTCCGCAGGTATCAGGGCAATCAGAAAGAGGCTGAAGCGTACGGATGCACGCGTCGGCGACATCTACAAGCCCCTCCCATATCCCCACGCCAGCTTCGACGCTGTCATCAGCGTCCAGGTGCTGCAGCACAGCACCGCGCCGAGCATCAAGCGCGCCATACAGGAGATGCATCGCATCCTCCGGCCCGGCGGCGTCATCTTCGTGACCGTCGGCGGTCGCATCAGCAAGGGGAAGGTGCGCTTCTGCCTCGTGCAGACCGCGAGGAGAATTGCGCCGAATACCTATGTGCCGACGGACGGCGGCGAGAAGGGATTGACGCACTTCATCTACAACCAAAAGCTCCTGCGCGAGCACTTCAAGGGCTTCCGCACGCTCGGCCTCTGGAAGGACAGCAAGGACTACTACTGCCTGCTCGCGCAGCGGCGCTAGGAGAATATCAAGAATTCCGCATCACTCGATCACTGTCAGCGCCTTCTCGCGCGCGAGGTCGTCGATGATGTGGAAGACGCTCTTGTCCAGGATCTTGAACTGCGACTCGAGCTCCTCGACGAACTCCTCGACCTCCTTGATGGAGGTGAAGAGGCACTCCGCGGCGTAGTCGTAGCCGTTGTTGATGCGGTAGAGGTTGTTGACGCGCTCGTGCGCGATGAGGTAGCTCTTGACCATCTCGCGGCACGCAGGGTCGGCCTTGAGGAAGATGTTGGCGCGCACCGGGTAGCCGAGCTTGGTGAAGTCGACGATGGCTGTGAAGCGCTGGACGAAATCGTTCTCGAAGCTGCGCACCTTGTCGAAGATCGTGCTGACCGGGATGCCGGTCTTGCGGCTGATGGTCGTCAGGTTGCTGCGCGCGTTGTGACGGAGGTGGCGTAGGATGCGGATGTCGTTGACTTTCATGCGTCTTCCTTCCAAGGGAACCCTCCCTTTTCAGACGGGGGATGTTGCGCGGATTTATATGCCTGCCGAAAGTGTTACTACCGACTAATAATCACAAAATCTCTGCGCAGAAGGCCTCTTGGCCGAAGAATCTCCGGTCCAGAGAGGAAATCCTTCATCAAGCGCGCGACATCAGGAACATTTGCCAAGGCGTGGCGGTCCTCCATACACCACCCATACTCCGCGCCGCTCACGGCAGGATGCGGGCGTCGTCCACCACGCCGTCGCTGTCCGCGTCGATGCCCTCGACCACGGCGACGCCGTACTGCGTAAGATACTCCCCGACGAGATCGAGGCGCTTCACGAGCGCGAGGACCGCGGCCCGCGTTCCCGAGGCGCGCTTGCCGGCGATCCACAGCACACGCTTGCCGCGCGCGAGCGGGCTCTCGAGCACGGCGATCACGCCGATGTTCTCGTCGCTGTATTCGGCGCCGCGCGCCAGGAATATCTTGCGTATAACATCATACTGCACCGGTCCCGTCCGCGCGGCGTTGATGCGCTCCGCGGTCTTGTTCACGACCGGGCCGCCGAGCACGATGAGGTTGCGGCGCCAGTCGCGTAGTTCGGTGTCGAAGACCGTTGAGAGGTTGCTCGGCCGCAGCCGCGAGAGCGACCCGAGGACGAGGCCGAGCTCCGCGGCGTACGCCGCGTCACGGCTGCGCGCTGCCTCGGGGCCGTGCGGGTCAGGGCTGCCGAGCACGATGGTCGCGTCCAGTATCCCATCGGGGAAGAACGGTTCGAGCGCGGCGGGGATATCGCTTTCGTGCGCGGCGGCCATCGGCGCTGGCACGCCGAGCACGAGCGCGTACGCTGGCGCTGAGAGCCGTAGCACCTTGACCGTGCCGCCGCGCCCCTCCTCGGTATGGTCGATCGCGACCAGGTGCGCGTCGCGCAGGCGGCGGACGTGGTAGTGGACCTTCTGCTCCGGCTCGCGCAGGTGGCTGGAGAGCTGCGCCGCGTGCATGGGCTGCTGCGCGAGCTCCCGCAGGATGCGGCCCGCGAGCGGGCTCGCAGCGGCGCGCAGCGATCTCTGTTCGATCGCGGCACATCCTATCCCCTCTTCATTGTCATTGATGAACAGCATGGCGTATCAGGAGCGCGAATATGCTATGTACTATAAAAATATTTGTATTAATACTAAAAATATTTTACGAATAGTTATATATCTCTGCCGCTTTGTGCATCTCTTCCCCACGTCGAGGAGCATATGGCACGCATCGTCTGCATCGGCGGAGGCACAGGCCTCTTCACCCTGCTCTCCGGGCTCAAGGAGCGCCTGCCCGAGCACGAGCTCGCCGCGGTCGTCACCATGATGGACTCGGGCGGCAGCTCCGGCCGCCTGCGCGACGAGTTCGGCTACCTCCCGCCCGGCGACGTGCGCCAGTGCCTCGTCGCGCTCTCGGACGCGCCCCACGAGCTGCGCGCGCTCATGCAGCACCGCTTCCTCCCGAACGGCGCTGACGGGACGCAGTCCACCCTCTCCGGCCACGTGGTCGGCAACATCCTGCTCACCGCGCTCAAGGACCTTACCGGGGACGAGTACGCCGCGATCGAGGCGATGGAGCGCATCCTGCGCCTGCGAGGCAATGTCTATCCGGTCACGCTCACCGATTGCCACCTCGTCGCCCGGCTGGAGGACGGCTCGTTCGTGCACGGCGAGACGAACATCGACATCCCGAAGCATGACCCATCATTGCGCATAACGGCTCTCGCGCTCGATCCCCAGGCGACGATCTTCGGGCGCACCCGGGAGGCGCTCGCCGCGGCAGACCACATCCTCATCGGGCCGGGCGATCTCTACACGAGCGTGCTGCCCAACCTCCTCGTCGACGGAGTCGGAGCCGCGGTCGCCGAGGCGCAGGCGAGGGGCGCGAAGGTCACCATCATCACGAACACCATGACCAAGCACGGCGAGACCGACGGTTTCACCGCAAAGGACTTCCTCAACATGTACCGGGACGCGCTGCGGCCCGCGTCCATCGATTGCGCCATCGTGAACACCGGCATGCCGCCGGGCGACCGCATCGCGGCGTACGCAGAGGAGCACGCGGCGCCGGTCCCATGCGACATTGCTCATGGAGAGGACGGCATCGTCGTCATCGCCGACGACCTCCTCGCCACAGAGACCTTTGCGCGCCACCATCCCGGCAAGCTCGCCGACGCGGTGCGCCGCGCCATCGAACGGTCGTGGGTGCCGCCGGAGGATTGAACGCGTGTGCGGCATCTTCGGCATGGCGTCGAACGTGCTGTGAGACATCGCGGCAATCATTGATACTACCCCTTCTCCACCGAAAAACTCTTAAGAGACGGCACCGGAGGCGATTGCATGCGCAAGGGACGGCTCTCAAGCATCAAGCTCCTGGTCATCGACCTGGACAACACGCTGTGCGACACCTTCCACACGCTCTCGAAGATGCAATGGGAGAAGGCGATCGCGGTCCTTCAGCGAGATGGCGTCGAGCGGAAGACGATACTCCGTATGCGGCGGCAGCTCGGGAGGCACAGCTTCCGCTCAGCGGTCCAGAGATTGGACAAGCGGCGTCAGCGCCTCGCCATCCGGGCGTACGACGACGTCGATGTGCGGACATTACAGCTCTATGGCGACGCCATGGCGCTCCTGCGCCTCCCGCTCCCCAAGGTGCTCGTGACCCGTGGCGAGCGGCGCTTGCAGCGGGAGAAGATACGCCACCTCGGCATCCGCCGGTTCTTCAGGCGGGTCTATCATGTCCCGACATTCGACCAGAAGAGGAGCGCGT
>Ga0315275_10000055_pt1 | contig 83497 bp, 80 predicted proteins | sample YL17G03_0_MG_FD_205557 | JGI IMG/M metagenome (GOLD analysis project Ga0315275, IMG submission 205557) | Sediment microbial communities from Yellowstone Lake, YNP, Wyoming, USA - YL17G03_0 | ecosystem: Environmental > Aquatic > Freshwater > Lake > Sediment | place: USA: Wyoming | collected... | reverse complement strand
CCGCGGGCCGCGTCGAAAGCGAACAATGAATCGCCGGGAGCCAGACCGCTGCCGTCCCCGAAAGCCACCACCGGCAGGTTGGAACCGTCTATCTTGACGAAAACAACGTCAGTGAACGGGTCGCGCACGGCTTCATGCACGGCATAACGCTTGGCGCCGATGACGACGGCCGTCTCGCTGATGTTCTGGATGCCCCGTCCGGAAAGAATATCGGCATGGGTCACCAGCCAGCCATCCGAAGTCAGAACCATGCCGGCTCCGATAGCCTCGGACGGCAGGACTATCTGCCGACCGGCGATGCGGCCGCGATCGGCGCCTTTGGCCGCATAGAACAGGGCCAGTGAACGGGCGGCGGTCTCCACCGGCGAGGCGGCGCGCTCCAGATCGACGACCGGTGCCGCAGCTTTCTCCCGGGGGAGAGGAAATCCGGTGCTGATCACAAGCGGCTGAGGAGACGAATAATAGCCGGAGACGACCAGCATGCCCACTGCCCCGGCGGCGAAACCGAACACCACACTTAAAAAAACGCTGGAGATGATCGGGCGGGGCGGAGATGACGGTTCTTTTTTCCTGAAAAATATGGGCATGGAACTGTCTGGTCAGATCCAATTGGCGGTTCCGAGCAGCAGACCGGCCAGGATAAGAGCGGCGACCATCTCCTTCCGGAAAAACTTGACTTCGCCGGCTCCGGAAAGCACCTGTTTGACGATATGCAGGGCTGCTGACAGCAGGACGACGGCGACGCCGGCGTTGACCAGGTAGGCAGTGGGCAGCAAAGACAGGGCGAGATATGCCTCCAAGCCGATGATGCCGGCGGCCACGACCAGGCTGGCGTGGTCGCGCGTGCGGATGCCGGCCCGCCACAAGGTCTCATGCGTCATCAGGGCGGCCAAAAAACCGACGGCCAAGGCAGCCGCCGGCAGCGAAACATAATAGAACGTGGCGACGCCGAAGACGAAGGCCAACAAAAAGAACAGGGATACGGCATCCAGCACGAAGGACAGGTGCATCAGGTCGCCTGGACCGAACCGTCCGGTGCCGGGTATGGCCGCCCGCAGATTCTCGAAATAAACGGCTGAAAGCAGCATGACCAGGCCGGCCAAGCCATAACGGCCGGCGGCCGTCTCGATGATAAGCAGAAAAACGAAGGCACTTACGACCAGCAGTACTGCCGGGGCGGTCCAACGGACGGCCCGGAGGCCGCGGCCGCTTTCCCTGGCCACGAAAAATCCGGCTCCGGCGGTCAGACCGACCGTCACCGCGAAGACGGCTCCCCAAACGGCCATCTGACCGCCTTCGACCAGGAGGGGCAGGCGGGCCGCCGCGAACAACCCCAAACCGATGAGAGGCGAGATGAGGAGGGAGATGCGGCGGCGGAAAAAAGTCATAACCGGCTACGGCCGAAAGTTGGGCACGATCTGCAAACGAAGGACGCCCTTATCCAATTCAACGACCACCAGGCGGCCGACCTGGTTGATGGTGGTGGTCAATACGTTGCCGAGGCTCTTGTTCAGGACCAGCGACAAGGCGCCGCTGAGGCTCGGCGGCACGCTCAACCCGCCGATTATCAATTCCTTGGGGGTTATCTTCATCTGGCCGGCATCGACCCAGGGCAGAAAACGCGCCCTGACGGTGACATCCCGGCCGTTCTGCGGCGTGACAGCGAAGATCTCGACGGCGTCGGTGTCGACCGCGACCTGGATGGATTTGAGCGGTATGGGCAGATTGGCGCCGCTGGCGGCGATCCCCTCCTTGGCCAACGTCGTCAGTTCAGCTTCGGTGAAGGACATCTTGATGAGACCCAGCGTCAAGGTGGGTTTGGCCTTGGAAGCCGCGGCCAAAAGAATATCGGACGCCTTGGCGCCGAAGAGCGGCCTGACCTCGCGCGACGGCTGTATCGGATGATATAACCGCGACGTCAGGAGAGGAACCTCGACCAGGCCGGTCTTGGCCAACTGCACGGCCACGATCGCGACCGGGACCGTCACGGCCAGAATGACGAGGAACAGGCAACCTAAACAGTTCCGGACCTTCCGGCGCCGGACGTCATGCTGCATCTCATCGATTATCTCTTTTTTCAGGACCTGGCGCGTTTCCTGGTCGCCGATGTCGATCTTGGTCATAGACTGCTGCACAAATATCCCGCCTCCGAAGAACGGGCGGTAGGGCCACCGCGATATTACTGGGTCAGCCAGGGACTAGCCGCCAGCACCTCTTGGGTCGCCCGGGAGACCTGGTCCTGATCCGCCCGTGACCCGCCCAAAGCGCGTTTCCATTGCTCTAAAAGCAGCACGAAAGAGAGATGGGCGGGCTGCTCAGACTTAGACGGCACACGCACCCGCAATAGACGATCCTGCGTCTTAACGACCAAGTCGGTGAACACGGAATCGACCGCGGCCAGATTCTGCGAGTTGACGTTGACAGCCTGCTGCAGGAAAGGACCGAAGACCGATCGGACCTCTTGCTGGTATTCCTCGACCGTCGGCGGCGGCGGCAGCTTGAGGGCCTCCGGGACCGAGGTCGTGTTCATGGGCACCATCTGCAGATGGAACACGGCGTAAGTTAGACCAATGGCGATGACAACGAAAAAGGCCGCGACCACGGCCGCTCCGCTGAGCCATTTATGATGAGTGGTAGGCATATAAGTATGGACAAAATATACCAATTATCCGTCTTGCGGTCAAAGCCGGACAGCAGAGCCGATTTAAGCGTAAAATTAAGCGAAAGAAAAACCTGACGGGGCGGACCCGTCAGGCGCAGTGAATGAACATCGGCCGCTTTCGGCGGCCTCAACCGCTGCCGCGGCGGGACTGCCGTTCGTCCGGCTGTTCGTCCTGGCGGGGGCCGGAGGAGCCTCGGCCGGTCCGGTTCGGACGGCCGCGGCCGGTTTCCTGGTTTGAACCATCGTCGCCGGCCGGACTTGAGCCGCGCCGGAAAGGTCTCTTCTCCGAGTTCTGAGGATCGCAACGGGACATGCTGCTGCCTTTCTCCTGATAAGTCTGTCTCAGGCTAAGTCCTATTTGCCGCAGGTGCGGGCCAGTTTCTCCATGGCCGCCCTGGTCTGGGCGAGCCAGGTCTTCTCGTCCTGCAGCCGCTGCCACAAGGGCGTATCGATGAAAACCGGCACGTTGACCGGACACAGCGAGCCGAACGAATCGTCTCTAGGCCGGCTGTAGCTGGCCAGGATGCCGCCGGCATCGCCGCAGAGAACCGTCAGCGTGCCATCGTGCTGGACCCAGCACTCGTCGCCGAAGGCGAAGGTCATGTCGCCGTTTCCGGCATCCTTCTCGCCGGCGAAGCGCACGCCGTAGTCTTCCGAAAGCACGACCTTGGTGCCGGCTGACGGTACCAGCAGTGCCTTAGCGGCAGCCGACCGCGACCGTACTTGATGTTCCAGTGCCGGCACAAGGACGAAATAGCCAATGATGATAATAGCCAAGATCAGGATCAACTCTCCTAAAGCCGACAATCGTCGCAATGCCATGCAAGACTCCATGGCGCCCGAAGGCGCGTGGTTACTTTTTCTTGGCCGCCGAGACGCCGTTCTGTCGCATGATGGCGCGCACCGCTTCGCGGCGGCGCTGTTGTTCGGCTTTCTCCTTGGCCAGCGCGGCTTCGACCGACTTGAGGGCCTGCCAGGACTGGCGGCTCATGAGCAGAATGCCGCTCTCGCTGCAGGAAGAACCGGCGAAGGACTGGCCGGTCGTCGTATACAGCACGACGATGGTGTCCTCGAAGGCACCCAAGACCTTGACGGTCAGGGGCGTCGACATGTTGCACTCACTGTCGAAGTTCTGGCTGTCCGGGTCGCCGATGCGCGGCCGTGAATTCATCATGGCGACGCTCAGGCAGGCCTTCATGGGGTCGGCGTCGATGCTGACCGTATCCCCCTTGGCCGGCAGTTCCGGGACCGCCGGAGTGGGCGCAGCCGCCAAAATGCCGCAAGAAAAGACGATGGTGGCCATGATCAACCAACGATTCATTTTAGCCTCCTCTGGCTGTCAAAGAACTTTGCCCGAACTTTAGCTGAAAAATGGCTTTTGTCAAGATGCGGCCGAAAGGCATCTGCCGGCTCCTTCCCGCCAAATTCCTTTGTGACAAGAAAACCGGACGACTGACGTCATCCGGTTTTCTCTGGTGGAGATGGGGAGAATTGAACCACTCGCTCCGACTCGCGGTCCGGGGCGCTGCGCACCGGCCGCTCGCCGGCTCGCGGCCTCTCGCGCCCGAGTTCAATTCTCCCTGTAATAACACCAGACCGCGCCCCCGAATAGATCGGAGTCGCGGTCTGGTGGAGATGGGGAGAATTGAACTCCCGTCTGGCGAGGCACTTCTCGGCACTTCTACAAATCTAGCTCGTTTTGGTTCTCGGGCCGCCGATGAGAAACGGGCAAAACCCGGCGACCCCATCCCCTAGGCAATATTCGGCCAGCGTGCAGGGGCCACGCGCCGGCTCTGCCTGATGAATGACACCCGGCTCCCGCCTATCAGGCGTCAGTGGGACGGATGGGTTCACGTGTTAAGCGTAAACCGGAACGAATGAAGGCGTGAAGGCTTTCGCCAGCGCGTTCTTCACCCGAGAGAGCAAGTTTGCACTTGTTCAGTATCCGCGGATTAACGAGGTAGCGGACATCCTCGATTTGCATGCCGTGAAATGAACTCCCATCGATGCCGGTCATCCCCTGACAGTGCGCCAAACTCGCGGCTTGTCACACTTTCAGGGAACGGCGGATCTCACGGTCGACCTCCCGCTTCTTGATGGATTCCTTTTTCTCGAACTGCTTCTTGCCGCGGCCCAGACCGAACTCGATCTTGATCCGAGAAGCCTTAGTATAGACAGAAATCGGCACCAAAGTCAATCCTTTCTGGTCCAATTTTCCGGACAAACGGTCCAGTTCACGCTTGTGCAGAAGAAGGCGGCGGGTGCGGTCCGGATCGTAGTCCGGCTTCGGTCCAGCCTTGGGATACAGCGGGATATGGGAATTGATCAGCCAGGCGGAACCGCGGCCGATGGTGACGTAGGCGCCGAGCAGGCTCATCTTTCCGGACCTGACCGACTTGACCTCGTGGCCGAACAGCACCAAACCGGCCTCGAATTTCTCCAGGATCTCATAATCGAACAAGGCGCGTTTATTGAAAGCCAATTGGGGCATACCGACCAGTTCACTTTATCACCCACCGGCGGCAAAGCTCAAACGCTTCAGCCGGCTTAATCGCCGGCAGTCACGGCGGCGCGATGGGCCAAGAAAGACCGAAAATCGTCGCTCATCGGCGCCGTATCCAACCCGATGGCCGCGACCAGCGCGTCGAGAGCCTCCTTGTTTCCCCGCGTCTCCACCAGAAAAGCGGCCCGGTTATAGAGAACATGGGAAACGACCAGTCCCAGCGCCATCTGGCTCCTCGATCCGTCGGCCGGCGGCAGCTCGAGCGGCCGGGCTGCCTGGACCTGGACGCGGACCGGTTGTCCCCCGCCAGCCGCTTTCGGCGCCAATTTGAAAGCCAGACCGTTGGAGGCGGCGGCCAAACCGCTGACGACGTATTCCGGAGCGAACGTGGCGTAGATAGGGCGGCCGGACAGACGCGGATCTTTATAGACAGCCTCGAGAAGCAGCCGTCGGCGCATATCTAATCCGTAACGCGTGTAACCGAAGGGCAGGTCCGGAGTGAGGAAACAGTTGAGACCGGCATCCTGGACCACGGTCACATCGCGGCGCCGCCCTTCGACGGTCTGGAGATAGGCCAGGACATACAACTCCGTATCTTGGATGAAGGAGGCGTCATTGACGACCAGGACGGCGCGCGGCTCAAGGCTGCCAAGCAGTTCGCGGCCGTAGGCCTCGACGAAAGACGAGCGGTACGGCGCCACTCTCTGCCAGTTGCCGGCGAGCGTGGCGGCCGGCAGCAAAGCGAACAGCGCCAGCGCGGCGGCCCATTTCGGCGCCTGACCGGGCCGATCGCTGCGCCGCATCAGCCAAGCGGCGCCGGCGGCGGCCAAGATAGCGGCAAAAACGTACGCCGCCAATCCGTAAACCCGGGCCATGTACGCCGAGGTGTCGGTCCAGTCGGTGGCCCGCGCCAGCACGGCCAGCGGAGCCGAGAATACGCCCCCGAGACAGCCAATCAAGATGACCTTGGCCAGGCGGTCACGGCTGAGGGCCGCCCGGGCGGCGCCAGCCAGCGCCAAAAAGAAGAGCAGCGGCCCAAGACTCGCGGCCAATTGTCCGAGCAGGACAAAATTCAGCCCTGATCTTTTCCAGGCCGACAAAGCGAGATCGTGATAGCGGCGGCGCAGAACGTAATCCATGAATTCGCGCAGACTGCCGATAGCGTCCATCGAATACGGCGGGTTCATGGCCGCCCTGATCGGCAGGTAAACGTACGGCAACAGGCCGGCGGCCAGGGCCAGCAGGCAATAGATCCAGCGTTTCGAAGGGCGCCGCAGCTTCTCGTCGGCGGCCAGCGCGGCCCAGAGGAAGAAGGGCGCGGCGGCCAGGGCCAAAAAAAGATGGTTGGCGCAGGCTAAACCCGACAGAAATGCCGCGGCCAAGAGCCACCGGCCCCGAGCCGGGTCTTCGGAGAAACGGGCCAGCGCCCAAGCCGCCGAAAGCAGCAATAGGACGTGCAGAGGATAGACCTTGGCGTAGATGGCCTGGCTCCACCAGATCTCGGAAACGGCCACCTGCAGGAAGACGATAGCCATGCCGGCCTGGACCAGGCCGGTCAGCTTGGCGCCGAGCCGGCCAGCCAGGCGGCGCGCCAGGCTGAAAGCCAGGGCCACCGCCGCGGCGGCGCAGACCGCCGAGAACAGGGCGACACGCCAAGGGATGGAACCGAAAGGCAACCAAGTGAAGACATGGGCCAGCAGGACATAAAGCGGGTATCCGGACGGATGCGGGATGCCCAGGGTCGCCGCCGCCGTGACGAATTCGGCGCTGTCTTCAAAAGAGACGGTCCGTGGCAGGGTACAGGCATAGAGCGCCAAGGATGCCAGAAAAAGACCGAGCGGCGCGAAAAGCCGGCGCTGAGACAGTGAAGAGATTTTCTTCGTGAAAGACTCGACCATGGAAGGAAATTATAACAGAATATCAGGCTGCCTGCCGCCAAATATTGAATCGAGTCGTTTTTCGCCGATTCAGGACTTAGGCGACAGCAATTTAATGCTTCGGCGGCGGCAGACACCTTGCGATGAAAAGCACCCTGATCCCCCGCCGGTTAAGGCGGGGGTGCTTTACAATTACCCACAAATGCCGTATGATGGCAGCGCCTAATTACTCCTAATTTTCACGGCCTTGAGAATCTCACGAAGACGCTTCAAACCTAAGCAACCGACGGTTTTTTACGCCGTTAACGAAAATATCCGCTTCCCGGAGCTCAGGGTGATCACCGAGGACGGCGAACACCTTGGAATATTGAAGACCGCCGACGCACTGGCGAAAGCCAGGGAACGCGAACAGGATTTGGTCATCATCCAGCCCAAGGCCGAGCCGCCAGTGGCCAAAATAGTCGATTTCGGCAAATTCAAGTACGAGAAGGAAAAAGAAAGTCGCAAACAGAAGGCCAAGCTGAAGACCGTCGAGGTCAAGGGCATCAGACTGTCGGTCCGGATCGGCGCCCACGACCTGGATGTGCGCCGCGAACAAGCCAAGAAATTCCTGGAAAACGGCGATAAGGTCAAGATCGAGATCATTTTGCGCGGTCGCGAGCGCCGGCACGGCGACCTGGCCCAACAGATCATCCACCAGTTCACGGAATCACTGAACAAGCTGATGCCGATCAAGGTGGAACAGCCCGTCGCCCGTCAAGGCGGACAGTTGACAAGCATCATCGGTAAGACGTAATATCCTGAAACGCGCGCCAGACCAGGCGGCTCGGCCGAGAGTGCCGGCCGCTTAACGGCTCAGCGCCATTTCACGGTTCAAACCTATGAAGACCAACAAAACCATCGCCAAGAGATTCAAGATCACGCCCAGGGGAAAGGTGCTGAAGCGCTGCCCGGGCCAGGACCACTTCAATTCCCGCGAGCCGGGTTCGGTCACCAGGAACAAGAGGCGCGACGTCCTGCTGACCGGCAAGGTCGGCCGCAACATCAAGAAAGCTATTCACTAAGACGCCATTAGAAACCTGAGCCGCGCCGCGGGGCGCGGACAGAACCGGGCACCAATTGACGTATGCCAAGAGTCAAACGCGGAAAAGCGCATCTCAAACGCCGCAAAAACATACTGGCCCAGACCAAAGGTTATATGTGGGGCCGGAAGAGCAAGGTGACGCTGGCCAAGACGGCGATACTCAAGGCCGGCCGCTACGCCTATCGCGACCGCCGCGTGCGGAAGCGCGAGATGCGGGCCTTATGGCAGGTACAGATCAACGCCGCCGCCCGGCTCAACGGGCTCAGCTTCAGCCGGCTCATCGACGCGCTGAATAAGGCCGGGATCAAGCTCGACCGGAAGATACTGGCCCATTTGGCCGGCCGCCATCCGCAGGTCTTCAGCGAGGTGGTCAACGCGGCCAAGAAATAGGGAACGCGGTCAATGAGGACAAAACCTCCCTCGTACGGGAGGTTTTTCGGTTCCACGGCCTGTTGGCAGCGTCGCCGGAGCGGCCCGGCCCAGAACATGACCAGGCCAGGGTTGACAAAAGCCGATATTTGCGCTATACTCATACGTTTCAAGTAAACGCTTGGGACCAGAGCATGAAGGGCTTTGCGGCTCTTTCAAACCGATAGCTACAAAAGACTGAAAAAACCCTTTCCACAGGAGGCAGACATGACCGAGGAGAAGAAGAACGAGCAGACCGCCGCCGACACAACGGAAGCGGCCACCGACACGACTCAGCTGTCCGAGACCGCCGAGCAGATGGCCGACATCGAGACCGAGCGCGTACCGCGCAACTGGAAGCGGACGGCCCTCTGGTCGGGCCTCCTCGTGCTGGCGCTCATCGCCGTCGGCATCATCTGCAGCCTGATCTACACCGGCCTGAACCAGGTGTCCACGTCCGCCGCCCACAAGGGAGCGGCCCTGGGCACGACCGCGCCCATCGCGGTCCAGGCCAGCAGCTCGGAAACGACCGTCGTCGTGCCGGCAGTACGGGGCGTCGATGCCACGGGCTGCCAAGAGGACGATCTGGTCGTCGAGGGCAACAGGCTGGTCTTCAAGAACGGCTGCGCCAAGCCGGTGTTCTACGGCAAGTAGGCGCCGACGCGCCAGACCTCTTGGGCGGCCGGAACAAACGGCCGCCCATTTTCTTACCCGCGCCAACCGATCGGACCGGCGCGCCCAGAAAAACAGCCAAACCGGGTCTTCCCGCACAGGAGGAAATTCATGAAGATTCACATCGATAAGAAAGGGAGTTGGCAGACAGGCCAAGTCGGCGTTCCGCTGCAGCCTCTGCAGGTCTGCGTCCAGGATGACGAAGGTATCCCGGTCCACAAGCTCGAGGTCAGGTTCCGCCTGGTCCAGGGCAAGGGCCGGTTCACCCACCGCGACGCCGAGACCGACGCCGCCGGCTGCGCCGTGGCCGAGTTCGTGCCCGAGGCCGCCGGCCTCTACCGCGTCGACTGCCTGGTAGGCGGCCGGGGCGGCAGACAGACGCAGTTCACCGGCTCGGCCATCGAGACCGCGCCCGCGCCCGCCGAAGAGACCCCGACCACTGATCCGGCAACGACGACTGCTCCGCAGCCGCCGGCCGCCGGAGTCGCCCTGTTCGAAGAGGAAATCGAAAAGTTCGTGCAGGCCGAGGTCGCCGCATCGACGGTCGATGAGACCGCCACGGTCGAACCGATGGTGACGACGGAGACCGCCGAGCCGACGGCAAACCCGCCGGCCGACGCGCCCCCGCCGCCCGCCGCGGTCGATCCCGACTCGGTCGACGCCTACCTGGACAGCCTGCTGCATCACGCTGAAACGCCGGCCCAACCGGAAACGACGGCGGGATCCGAGACCGCGCCCGAAGCGGTCCGGACCGACGCCCAGCCGGGAGCCGGGAACGAAGCGACGGCAGCTGCATCATCCTCGTCGGATGAGACAGCGACGGTCGTGGACGATCCGGCGATGTCACCCGAGCCGATCGGGGTCGTGGACGAACCGGGAACGGCATCCGAACCAACGGCGCCGCAACCGGAAACAGCATCGGCCGACGAGCCGGTGGTGATGGAGGAAGCGCCGCCCAGACTCTCCGACCTGTTCCCAACAGAGCCGGAAGAGACAGTGGTCGCGCCGACTCCGCCCCCGGTCGAGGACCAGGGACCGGAGATCAGCCCGAAGCGGCGACCGCTCAGACACCTCACCGATCTGACCAAAGGCGGCAAGATCGTACTGGCCATCCTGGCGCTGATCATCGCCGTCATCCTGTTCTTCATCGCCCGCCTGCCCGGTACGCCGAAAGCGGCCATCACCCCGCCGCCGCAGTCTGGAACCATCGACTGCTCCGGCAGCGTCATCAAGACCGTCGGCCAGACCTATGTCTTCGAGGGTTGTCGGCGAGTCCCGTAGCTTTCACCTCGCCCCTGTCGAGCGACAACTCGACAGGGGCTTTTCTTTATATAAGCCATGGTTTGAAGCGAAGAAATTCGACAAAAACCGGCCAGGCGCCCCTACTCTTGAAAAAAAAATACGCCTGCTCTACAATGTCGTTACGCAATAATACGGGTCCGTGGTGTAGCCCGGTTAACACGTCTCCCTGTCACGGAGAAGACCGAGGGTTCGAATCCCTTCGGACCCGCCATAGAAAGCGCCTCACCCCGAAGGGGTGGGGCGATTTCTTTTGCCGGGTGTTCGAAGGGTACTTTTTGGACTGCCTAGTATGGCAGTCCAAAAAGACCCGGGCCGGGAAGGAGGCGCCGCATTTGTGCCTTTCCAGCGGCGCCGGGTGAGCGGGAATCCCTTCGGACCCGCCAGAACAGAATCGCTCAGCCTTAAGCTGGGCGATTTTGTTCTCAACCAAGTTGGTCCGAAGGGATCCGCAGGGCGCGAGAGAAAAGGTTGAGCCGCGAGCTGGCGATCGGCGAACGCTTATCGGTGCGCGGTCAGCCTCGACAACTATTGGAATATCTCGGTTGACCCCGGGCGAACCTGGTCGCCCGTAGGCGCTCACTGGTTCGCGCCGACCCCGGGTGCCCGAGCGGAGCGAGGGAGAATATCCTTCGGACCCGCCAAAAACGAAATCCACCTATCAAGGGCGGGTTTTCGGATATTTTACGTCCGACCAAGATTGACAAAAAGCCGATTTTATGCTATATTATCACCATATTAAGGTTAATCCTCTCTTATGATGAGAGAAGGTATGGAACAAAGCTACGTGCCACCCAAGGACCAGGATATTGACCAGGCTGTTGATAAATTGGAGAACCAGGACGTGGAAGATTTTGTCGAAAACGAATTCGGCCGGGTCGCCCCTATCTCGAAAGGAGAGGAACAGAAAAGGCAGGAAAAGATGGAGCAGGTGGCCAGCCGGTCCTTCAGCCAAAGGAACCTGGTGGAAGTGCGCGCCCAGAAAGGCGAATTGTCCAAAGACATGATAGATAAGATGGTCGAGGCCGAGATCGACAACACGGTGGCCGAACTCAGGCGCCTCAACCCCGGCATGTCAGAGACCGAGGCGAAACAATACCTGGATGGCTTCAAGGAATCCTACGACGAAATGGTCGCCGGCGAACGCCAGCGGGAAAAGAAACGGGCCCAGGACGAGGCCGCGGAGAACGCCTTCAACAAGCGTGTCGGCCGCGCGGAAGATGACGCCATCGCGCGCGCCGAGCGCATCGAAAACATCAAGGCCGAAACGGCCGCCAACCGCGACATCCAGGAATTCCTGGCCGCCGTGAGCGAGGAACAATTCCGGTCGTCACCGGACTTTCCGGGCGTGGTCCGAGAACTCGTCCAAAAATTCACCAAGGACGCGAACGAGATAGCCGGAATGGAAAGCCACATCTACGAAGCGCTGGACGCCAAATACCCGAAAAAGACGCAACAGGTCGATCTGGGCAAGGATGACCTGAGCGATTCCGAGATAGATGACCTGTTCAAATAAACAATTGAGAAAACGGCCCCTGACAGGGGCCGTTTTTGATTTCCGCGGAAGACGGTCACTTCTTTTTCTTTTGGCGGCGTAATCTCTCTTCGGTTTTGGCGATAGCTACTGACGTCTTCAAAACCGTGTCCGGGTTCAAGGAGATGCTGTCTATTCCCTCCTCAACCAGGAATTGGGCGAACTCGGGATAATCCGACGGCGCCTGACCGCAGATGCCTATCTTGACCTTCTTCTTCTTGGCAGAGCGGATGACCCGGCGCAACGACTCCAGGACCGCCTCATTGTTCTCATCATAAAGGCGGCTGACGTACTCGGAATCGCGGTCGACGCCCAAGGTCAGCTGGGTCAGGTCGTTCGAACCGATGCTGAAACCGTCGAAGATGTCGGCGAATTCCTCGGCCAGGATGATGTTCGACGGTATCTCGATCATGACGTAGACCTGCAGGCCGTTCTTGCCGCGCGCCAGACCGGCTTCGGCCATGGTCTTGAGCACCAGCCGCCCCTCTTCCGGGGTCCGGCAGAACGGGATCATGATCAAGACGTTGGTCAATCCCATCTCCTCCCTGACCTTGCGGAAGGCCTGGCACTCAAGCATGAAGGCGGCCTTGTATTTCGGGTCGTAATAGCGGGAAGCGCCCCGCCAACCGATCATCGGATTGGATTCCGCGGGCTCGTAGGCCGTTCCGCCGATCAAACCGGCGTATTCGTTGGTCTTGAAATCCGATGTGCGCACTATGACGTCATTGGGATAAAAAGCGGCGGCCAGCCGGCTGATGCCTTCAGCCAACCGGTCGACGAAATAAGCCGTCTTGTCGGTATAAGGATAGGTCACTTCGTCGATCTTGGCCTTAAGATCCTGGTCGGTTATCTTGTCGTAATTAATGAGGGCCAGCGGATGGACCTTAATGAAGTTGGTGAATATGAATTCCGTACGCGCCAGGCCGACGCCGCTCGAGGGCAGGAACGAATACTCGAAGGCCAAGTCGGGTTCGCCGATGTTCATCATGATCTTCGTCTCCGGCTTCACGAAGCCGGCCAGCTTCTGTCGCTTGACCTCGAAAGGCAGGATGCCTTCGTAGACATGTCCTTGCTCGCCTTCGGCGCAGGAGACCGTGACCTCCATGCCGTCCTTAAGCACCGCGGTGCCGCTGACCGTACCGACGACCGCCGGCGTACCCAGTTCCCGCGAGACGATGGCTGCGTGGCAGGTGCGGCCGCCGCTGTTGGTGACGATGGCCGCCGCTTTCTTCATGATCGGTACCCAGTCCGGATCCGTCATCTCCGTGACCAGCACCTCTCCCTCCTGAAAGCGGGCCATGTCATGAACGTCCTTGATGACCCGCACCTTGCCGGCACCGATCTTGGAACCGACGGAAAGGCCGGCGATGAGCACCCGGCTGCGCTTGGGTAGGACATATTCCTCGATAACGTTGCGGTCCCTTTCGGCCTGGACGGTCTCGGGCCTGGCCTGGACGATGAACAGGTCCCCGGTCTTGCCGTCCTTGGCCCATTCCAAGTCCATCGGCTGGTGCTTGCCGGCCCGCTCCGAATAGTATTCCTCGATGGTGGTGGCCCATTTGGCCAGCTTGAGGACCTCGTCGTCGGTCAGGCAGTACTTGCGCCGATCCTCGACAGGCACCTGTACGGTCCTGATGGTAGCGCCGCCCTCAAGGCTGTAGACGATCTTGGTGTCCTTGCTGCCGACGCGCTTGCCGACGATGGGGCGGAAACCGCGCTTAAGCAGCGGCTTGAAGACGAAATACTGGTCGGGATTGACCTTGCCCTGCACGACGCTCTCGCCCAAGCCGTAGGCGGCGTTGACCAAGACGACGTCCTCGAAGCCCGATTCCGTGTCGATGGTGAACATGACGCCCGACGAGGCCAGGTCGGACCTGACCATCTTCTGTACGCCGACCGACAGGGCCACCTTCATGTGATCGAAACCTTTTTCTATGCGGTAAACGATGGCCCGATTGGTATAGAGCGAGGCGAAGCAGCGCTTGACGGCGTCAAGCAGCGCGAACTCACCGCGGATATTCAGGAAGGTCTCCTGCTGGCCTGCGAATGAGGCGCCAGGCAGGTCTTCGGCGGTGGCCGATGAACGCACGGCCGTATCCACATCCTTGCCTTCATAACGGCTGCAAAGCTTCTTATAGGCCGCGCTGACGGCTTGGCGCAGGTCAGGGGGCATCTCGGCGGCCAGGATCATCTGGCGGACCCGCCCACCCCGCTCGGCCAGATCGTCGACATCCTTGACGTCCAGGCTGCCCAGTATCTTGTTGATGCCGCCCCGAAGATTATTGGCATCCAAAAAGCGCCAATAAGCGGCGGCCGTGACGGCGAAACCGTCTGGTATGGGTATGCCCCGCTGGGTCAGGTTCTGGAACATCTCGCCCAGGGAGGCATTCTTGCCGCCGACCTCGGCGACATCCTTCATGTCCACCTCGCTGAAGAACTTAACAAGGGCCGCGGCCGGTTTTTTTGTCGAGCCGGCTTTTTTAGGTCTGGTCATAAGAATGCTGATGGCGGAAGCGGCCGCGGCGCGGCCGACCCCGGGCCGTTATTTTATCCGACGGATCTCAATTAGATTGACATTGCCCGACGAACCGACCGGCTCGCCGGCGACGACGATGATCTGGTCCTCTTTCTTGACCATCTTTTCCTTCTTCAGGAAGCCGACCGAGCGGTCGACCAGCTCCTCGACGGTATGACAGCGGGGCAACAGAAAGGGCACGACGCCCCAGGACAGGTTCAGTTGATGGCGGACCCGCTCATTGTCCGTAGCCACGAGTATGGGCAGTTCCGACCGATAACGGCTGACAACGCGCCCGGTGGTTCCGGAAAGCGACGCGACCAGCACCAGCTTGGACCTGGTGTCGCGGGCCAGGATGTTGGCCACGCCGGAGATGGCCTCCTCGGTGGTCTCGCCTTTCATCGATTCGCAATCGGCCTTGGTGTCGTCGAACCTCGAGGCCTCGGTCTCCCGGATGATGCGGGCCATCGTCTCGACCGTCTCGACCGGATATTTGCCGGTCGCCGTCTCGCCTGAAAGCATGACGGCATCGGTGTGATCGATGACGGCGTTGGCTACGTCGGAGACCTCGGCGCGGGTCGGCCGCGGGTTGCGGATCATCGAGTCGAGCATCTGCGTGGCCACGATGACCGGCTTGGCGGCGGCGCGGCATTTGTCGATGATGGTCTTCTGTATGAGCGGTACCTCCTCGGCCGGCATCTCGATGCCCAGGTCGCCGCGTGCCACCATGACGCCGTCGACGGCCTCGATTATCTCGTCCAGGTTCCTGACGGCCTCGTGTTTCTCGATCTTGGCGATGATGCGGATGGGCTTGACGTAAGCATGGCCGCCGCCGAACTCGGATTCATACTGCTCGATGAGGTAGCGCAGGTCATAGACCTCTTTGGCCGAGCGGACGAAGGACAGGGCGACCCAGTCGACATGCTGGCCGACGCCGAACTTCACGTCTTCCTTATCCTTGTCGGTGATGGCCGGGATGCTCAGGGTGGCGGTCGGGGCGTTGATTCCCTTATGCGAGGTCAGGATGCCGCCGGTGACCACCTCACAGACGACGTCGCGTCCTTTGACCTCGACGACCCGCACATCCATGAGCCCGTCGTCCAAGAGCAGCTTGTCCCCCGCTTTGACGTCTTCGTGCAGTTTCTGATAACCCACCGGTATCTTGGGCAGCTTGGCCGCCGGATCAGTGGACAGCACTATCTTCTCGCGGGCGGTCAGCTTGACGCCCTCCTTGGGCAGAATGCCGACGCGAACCTTCGGCCCCTGCAGATCCTGCAATATGGCTACCGGCTCCCGCGTCTCCAGGGACAACAGCCTCAGAGACTGGATCAGCTTGGCATGGTCTTCGTGGGTGCCGTGGGAGAAATTGAGCCGGGCGACGTTCATGCCAGCCTTAACCAAAGCCTTCATGATTTCCGGTGAACTGGAGGCGGGACCGATGGTGCAAACGATCTTGGTTCTCTTGTTCGGACGCATATTTGCGGGCGGATGAGCTCTATTATTACTTAATTATAACAAAAATCGGCCTTTTCCGTAACTGTGATGACTGACCCTGTATTGCTTCAGGGCCACCCATGGCCGGCGGGCCAGTGATCCGTCCGGTCACCTCAATATCCCCAGCCGTCAATTCAAAACGGGCCGGGTATCAGGCCGCTTATCAGCCACTCCCCGACCCGTTATTGCCTTACCGTCTGATCTAGCCCATTTTTCGCCGGATGAAAGCCGGAATATCCAGGTCCTCTTCAACCGCCGCGCCAGCGGCCTGTGTCTCCAATTGCGGCTCTTTGATGCCGGCCAGAACCCTCTTAACGAAAGGCCTGATCGCCGGCTCTTCTTCGACAGCCGGTTCGGCCATCTCTGACTTGGTCTTGACCCTTGAGGACTGGGTGACCTGGGCTTCGGCGGCATCCTTCTTTAGGAAACGGTTGGCCGAATAACCGACCGGTTCCATGACGCGCTTCTCGTGGACCATCGGCTTCCTTTGGCCGTCGAAGCCGGTGGCGATGACGCAGACCTTGACCTCGTCCTTCATCGACTCGTCGATGACCGCGCCGAAGATGACTTTGGCGTTCTCGGCGGCATTGGCGGTGATCAGCTTGGCGGCCTCGGAAACCTCATGCATGCCCAACTTGGAGCCACCGGTGACGGTGAAGAGGATGCCCTGGGCGCCGTCGATGGAAACCTCGAGCAGCGGGCTGGAAATGGCGTTCTTGGCCGCATCCACGGCGCGATTCTCGCCGCTGGCCCGGCCGATGCCCATGAGGGCCGTGCCGGTGTTGTCCATGATGGCGCGGACGTCGGCAAAATCGACATTGATCAGGCCGGGAACGGTGATGAGCTCGGAGATGCCCTGAACGCCCTGTTTCAAGACGTCATCAACGGTCTCGAAAGCGTCCATAAGCGAGGTCTTCTTGTCGACGATCTGCAGGACGCGGTCGTTGGGGATGGTGATGATGGTGTCGACCTGATTGGCTAATTCAGAGTGAGCCTTCTCGGCGATGTCCCGGCGCTGCGCCCCCTCGAATCCGAACGGCCTGGTGACCACGGCGACGGTCAGCGCTCCCATGTCCCTAGCTATTTCCGCGACTATCGGCGCGCCGCCGCTGCCCGTGCCGCCGCCGAGCCCGCAGGTGACGAAAACCATGTCCGCGCCCTTGAGAACGTCGCGTATCTCGTTCTGACTCTCCTCGGCTGCCAATCGGCCCAATTCCGGATTCATGCCGGCGCCGAGACCGCGCGTCACGGTCTTGCCGAGATGGATCTTGGTCGGCGCGTGAGAATAATGAAGCGCCTGTACGTCAGTATTGGCGGCGATGAATTCCACGCCTTTGATCTTGGCCTGAATCATGCGGTTGATCGCGGAATTGCCGCTGCCGCCGATACCGATGACCTTTATCTTGGCGAACGTCTCGATCGCGGGTTTCACCTCAGCCATAAGATTGGAATTACGATGGTCCTTTTCTGGCTTGGAACCACCTTCTCTATGTCGATTAAGTAGGGCTTGATTCTGCATAAACTGTACGAGAGTTAGGCTGAGCCTGTCAAGCGTAATTGTGCGTAAATTGAACAAAAAATCTGTTCATGTCATCGGAGTACAAAAAACGGCGCCGTCATCCTGTCCCGACCGTGGCGCCGAACACACCATGTTCGATCTTTCCCCGGACTCAGTGGACCAGGGCGCCGAACCATTTTTTAAGCCGCTGCGTCACCTTCTCGACCGGCTTATATTTGGAGAAAAGACCTTCTTTTCGGCCGGGCGCCTCGCCGGTGTCGTTCAGTCCCCATTGGACCAGCCCGATGGCCGTAGTGAACGCCAGGTCATTGACGCGATCCGTGATGCTGGTGACGCCGATGGGGTAGCCCAAGGACACGGGCAGCCGTAATTTCAGCTTGGCCAGCTCGACGACGCTGGCGATCTTAGCCCCGCCGCCGGTGATGACGACGCCTGCCGGCAGGAGTCCGCTGCGATTGATCTTCTTCAATTCCTTGTCGACCTTCTCCAGTATCTCCTCCAGGCGGGCCTGGACGATCTGGGCGACATATTTCAGGGAGACCATCTCATCGACGTCGGCACCCAGATCGCGCAGATTAATCTCATCCTTCTTGTCCAGACCCTTGGGAGTGGCTTGGGCGTGACCCAGCTTGACCTGCTCGGCGATGTCGATCGATGTCCGCAAACCGATAGCAATATCGCTGGTGATATGGTCTGAACCCAACGGCAGCGATGCCAGGTGCAGGATGTCGCCTTGTTCATAAACAACGACATTGGTAGTGGCGCCGCCGATATTGACCACGGCCACGCCCAACTCCTTCTGCCGCGGCGTGGTGACGATCTCGGCATTGGCTAGCACGCCCAGCACCAGATGCTCGATATTGACGCCCGTGCGATAGACGCACTTGGTCAGGTTCTTGATGTGCGACGAGAGCCCCTGGATGATCTGGGTGTCGACCTCCAGCCTGATGCCGGTCATGCCGACCGGATCCTTGATGCCCGGCTGTCCGTCGACGGTGAACGACTTGGGAATAACGTGGATGATCTCAAAATTCACGGGCGTGGCCACCGTTTGCGCCGCGTCCACGGCGCGCTCGACGTCATCCTCCCGGATCTCGCCGTCCGGCCGAGCCACGGCCACGACGCCCTTACTCTCAATGGAAGCCACGTTGGCGCCGGAAATAGCGATCCAGGCGGAGCTCAGGGGCACGCCGGACATTCGCTCGACCTTCTCAATGCAGGCGGATACCGAAGAAACGGCGTCCTCGATCGAATTGATGACGCCGCGATTGATGCCCTCGGAGGGAACCTCGGCCGCTCCGATGATATGCAGGGATTCCTTGTCTCCGACCGGCATTTTCTGCCCGACCGCAACGCGCACCGCGGTCGATCCGATGTCTATGCCGGCGTAGATCGTGTCTTGACTCATAATGCCGTAGGGCGGACTTACTGTTGAAACAACCTGACCAGATGCGGCCAGAAGATCAGCACACCGATCAGTATCGAGCCGACCGAAGCCACCAGTACCGAACCCGCCATGATATCCTTGATGTCCTCGACGTAATGATGGATGCGCGGCTTCAGCAGATCGACCATCCGTTCAAAAATACTGTTCATCAATTCTAACACGAGCACTAAAATAATCGCAAGCACCAGGATCGCCCTCTCCGCGGGCTCCAAACCGAGTACCGACATCAATATAAGGACGAGCAGCGCCGCAAGCAGTTCGATGCGGAAATTCTGCTCCTCTTCGGCCACCCGCACCAGACCCTTGGCCGCGAAGCGTATGCTTTTAGAGAATTTTTCCAGATTGATCATATGGTCAAAGCACGCCGGCCTGCATAAGCGCCTCCTGCTGCAGGGCGAACATCACTGTCTCTCTCCGGACGGTATCGTGATCATGGCCGAATAGGTGCAGCAGGCCGTGGACGAACAATAGACAGAACTCTTGTCCGACCGGCCGGCCGATGGCCGCGGCTTGCCGCCGGACCTGTGCCGAAGCGATGACGACGTCGCCTAAATGACAGCCGCCGGGGACGACCGGATCAGTGAAACCGGTCTCAGGAGGATAACCAAAAGAAAGCACGTCAGTGACCTTGTCTATGCCGCGAAAGCGCTTGTTCAGTCGCCTGATCTCGCGATCATCGACGATCGATAGCGATACGGAGTTTGGTCCGGAAAAACCGCTCAGTTGACAACAAATTCTGGCGAGTCTAACCACCAATGACCGTGAAACGACGGACGGCAATCTTCCTGAAATCTCTACGGTCACCATACATTTGAATGATACCCCACTGCCGGGAAATTGAAAACCGATCCGGCTAGCGGATCGGTTTTATCTATGATCATGGGCTGGGGGGCGGAGGAGGAGGCGGCGGTTCCGGCGGTTGTTCGGGTGGCACAGCCGGAGGTTCGGCCGGTGGCACAGCCGGAGGTTCGGCCGGTGGCACAGCCGGAGGTTCGGCCGGTGGCACAGCCGGAGGTTCGGCCGGTGGCACAGCCGGAGGTTCGGCCGGTGGCACAGCCGGAGGCTGTGGCTTGACGATCGGCTCCCCAGTAACGATGAGGCTGTTGATCATCATGCCGAAGGTCGCTTTGAATTGGACATCCAATATGGAACCAAGATTATAACTGATGACGAACACCCGCTTGCTGTAAACGACGAAGGCCGTCATCCGATCCGGGCTCAGGATCTCGTCATAGCCGCGGGCCGTCTTGAACATCTGGACCTCCGAACTTCGGACGCTCGGGGCCTGCTGCAGATACCACTCCAGCAGCGACTTGCCGTCGGAGTTATCCTCGATCAGGACCTGGATGAACTCGCCCGTCGGCGCGGTGAAGAATATCGAACTCTTTTCCGTCGCTTCCTCCTTGATCGTCCATTTTAACGGATAGAAAACCTCGAAGGCCTGGTCGGTGTTCTTATAGACGCGCGTGTTGGGATTATCGATAAGCGCCGCCGGCCGCGGTCTGGCCGGGTCGAAAAGGTTCAGAATCTCGTTCAGATCGACAAAACTGTCGCCGTCGCTGTCCGTCTTATTGGGATCGGTGCCGAAGACCTGGATCTCCTCGTTGTCGGACACGCCGTCACTATCGGAATCCTTCCCCGGCCTGGGCTCGGGCGGCTGGCAGTCGGCCGAACAGTTGCCGAAATCCTCGCCGGTTTCGCACTTATTGTCGCCGCAGACCGGTTGAGGCGCGCCGCAATCCTCTGAACACGACGCGGCGTCCTCCGGCGGCTCGCATTTCTCGTCGCCGCAAACGGGCGACGGCTCGCCGCAGTCTTCCGAACAGGACTTCGAATTCTCGGTCGCCGCGCATTTGCCATCGCCGCAGACCGCCGCCGGCGCCTCATTGACATTAACATTGGCGGCTATCGGCGCGGCCGGTTTCTTGCCGAAATACAGGAAATAAGCGCCGGCTGCGCCGCCGAGCAGGACGAGCAGACCGACGATCAGAATAATGGGCGTCAACTTGCTCTTCGGTTTTGGCTTGGGCGGCTGAGCGCCCGGCGGCAGGGGCGGCTGAGCGCCCGGCGGCAGAACCGGTTTCGGCGGCTCCTTTTTCGGGACCACTTTCTGCTTCAGGGCAGCGCCGTAGAACTTTTCAGGAATGACATGAACAACCGGCTCGGCGGACGAGGGTGCGCCGCTGGGAGCTCCGGCCGGCTTTTCCAGGCTGGTCGCTGGATTTTGCGGATTTAGGGAATCCATGGATGTCTGGCCGAATTATTTCTGCGGCGGCACTTGGAACAGTTTGCCCGGTCCTAACGGATTGTACCCGCCCTTGACCTCTTGCCCGTCGAGGAATCCGTCGCCGTCGGTATCGGGTTTCAGCGGATCCGTCTTCCAGGTCTTGACCTCATCCCGGTCAGTCAGGTCATCATTATCGGTATCTATGGCCTGCGGGTTGGTGCCGAGCTGCACTTCTTCAGCGTCGCTCAATCCGTCACCGTCGGCATCGGGTGGTGCCGTAGCCGGTTCGGGAGGCACGACCGGGATTTCCGGGGTTGGCGGCGTCACGACCGGTTCATTGGTCGGCTCCGGCTGGGGCTGGTCTTCAGGTTGCGTTTGCGGCTCCGGCTGGGGCTGGTCTTCGGGCGTCGGCGCTTGATTCACGTCCGGTACCGTCACGGCCACCTGGTCGGCCGGTTTTTGACCCCTCATGAAGAAGAAGTAGTAACCGCCTCCCCCGCCGGCGGCCAACAGTACCACGACGGCAATGATGCCGATAAGCAATTTCGACGATCCGCCGCCAGCCGCCGCATAAGCAGCGGGGGTCGCCGCCGGTGCGGCCGGACGCTGACCAACCGGCCGCATCGGGCCGGGCTTATCCACGTCAGCGAATATGTCTGTTGGCGCTTGGGTGTCGTCGAACATATATTTCTGAGAGTTGGCCGCCCGATAAAATAAGGCTCAACTAATTCAATTATACCAGATTTCAGACCTTATTCCAACCACCGGCCGTGTTCAGCTAAATCGCGCCGCCGGGTCGCGGCGGTCAACCCACTACGGCTTGACCAATTCGGCCATTGATTTGATGGAGAATTCCCGCCCTTTGACATCCTTGGCCGAGACGCGGAAGAAGATCCTGTTGGACTTCAGGCCGGTCAGGGTCATGACATGATCAAAGATGTTACCCTCTTCCTTGAGGGGGGTCATTTCATATTGTTCGGTCAGACCGTACTCGATCGTGCAATTGGCCGGGGCGTTGGTCCACCAACTGACCTTCAGGCTGTCGGCGCCGCTTTGCTCGTAGGACAAACTATGGATGACCAGCGGCGCATTCAGACAGTCGGCCGCGCAGTTCTTGTCATCTTCCTGTGGCCGGTCACAGGAACTATCGCCACACTTGGCTTTCGGCGGCTGGCCCGATTGCGGCGCGGCCGAATTAGCGGCCTCCTGCGGCTGGACTGCGGCCGTCGGTGTCGTTGGTGTCGGACCGCCGCCTGACGGGGCTCCGGCCGGATTGGCCCGAGAGCGCAAGACCAGGACCAGCACCACGACGGCCGCGATGGCGATCAGGACGCCGCCGCCGATCAGAAGCCATTTACCCCATTTTCCGCCACCAGACTCTCCATTGGAATAATCCATATATTACGTCTTGTTAGAGGTAATGACGGCCGGGATCGTCGCGCCGGCCGCCTTTAGTGGGCGACGCAGACCTCCGCGAAGACCTTGGTGCGCAGATCGTTCTGCACAGTACTGGAATTAGAGGATATCGGGATGAAACGATAACTCTGGTCTTGGGACGAGATGATGCTGTCCCAGTCAGCATAGTAACTGCTGCCCGTGAAGATGAAGAAGTTGACCTTTTCACCGGCCTTGCCGGCACAGAGGCCGATGCTGCAGGTATTGATCCTGCTGGCCACGTTCGCCTCGGTTATCGGCGTCGTCGAAGGACTGATATATGACGTGTCGTTGTAGCCATCACTGACCTTTTCGTCGCTCATCAAAACCACGAACGGCTTGGCAGTGGACCTCCAGGGTATGCCATAGCCGCCGCCATTCGAGCCAGCGAGCGCATAAGCCACCGCCCAGTCAGGTTCCTGGCCGCCGACGGTCACGAAGTTATCACCCAATTCCTGCAGCTTTGTCTGCATGGTGGTCACATCGGTCGGCACCACTTTGGTATCGAAGCACTTGGCGCCGCTGCAATATCTCCCGGTGGTCGTACCGTAAGGGTCGTAGACCAGCGCGCCCCCGCCCTGCGAATACAGGACATAACCGAACCGGTGGGGAGAGTTGGCGAACTCGTTGACGAATGCGCTGATGCCTTGGGCCAGGGCCTTGATGTAACCCAACATTGATCCTGAGACGTCGATGGCGAAGACCATGTCCACCGGCGGGCTGTCGTCGACCAGGCCGTTGCAATCATCATCGATGTCGTTGCATTTCTCACCGGCGGCGGCCACACTGGCGCCGGCCTGGGTATAGGACGGGTGGACTTCGGGATTCAGGTCGTTGCAGTCATAGGGCTTGGGCACCCGGTCATTGTCGGCGTCCGCATCGCAACTGTCGCCAAGGATCATGACACCAGAGGTGACATCCTTGCACGTGCTGCCTGTCGGGCAAGCGGGGCAGGTGCTGCCCGGCGGGCATAGCAGCACGCAGGGCGTCTTCAGCGGGTCGCTGCAATAACCCTCGCTCCAGGTCAGCGGAGTCCTGGGCAGGTTCTGGACTGTCGTATATAGCGGCGCCACGCCATCGGCCTGGGAAGGCTGCTGGATGCACTTGCCGCCGTTAGGCTGACAATTGACGTCGGTGGTACAGGCTAAGTAGGACAGCGAGCAGCGCCAGGCCAACGGACTCTTGTTGTCATAATTGACCTTCGGGTCATGCTTGCAGGAAGTGGAGTTGGCATCGGCACAATACCTCTTGCAGGTCGTCTCCGAACATCGGGAATTACCGGTCCGCCGTCCGAATTGCTTATTGTCGATGCTGCTCGGGATATTCACGTAATTGTTCACGCAGATCCAGTTATCCAGACCCAGCATGCCCTCGCATTCTTCCATTCCGGGAGGACTGGCAGAGGCGTCCTGTATCTTACCATCGCCGCAGAAACCGCCGGAAATGGTCCCCAACTTGCAGGCCGGCGTGCAGTAATTGCAGTCGACCCCGTAGGCGGGCTGGCAGGGAACGCCGTTCTTCGATCCGAGATCGCACTGCTCATTCAGGGTCTTGCTGACGTAAGCGTCGCCGCAGATCGCCTGCCTGCATTCATTCTTGCCGTCGGCGGGCTGGCTGAAGTCGGCGATGACGCAGCCATCGGTATTATCATCGTTGCCGTCATCGCACTCCTCGCCGGTCTGGACGATGCCGTCGCCGCAATTGCCCGGCAGGGTGCATTTCCATTCGCCCCACTTACAGGCCCCGTTCGGGGCGACGGTCGGGTCATTGGTCACGCAGAACCGTTGATTGCGCTGTTCGGGCGTCGGACAGTAACCGGTGCAGGTGTTAGTGGCGGGCGGGGTGACGGCCGGACAATCCTTGTTCTCGCCGCAAGGATCCTTGGTGGAACTGCAATAGCCTTTAGCCTCCTGTTTGCCGCCGTCACAGACCTCGTTGGGACCGTTGATCGCGCCATCACCGCAGCGCGGGCCGGCGGTCTTACAGTCCCAGGAACAGGACGGAACGCTGGCGGTGTTGTCGTTGCCGGTGCAACTCGGCACTAGGGCCGTGGCCAGGATGCCGTTCTTGAAGTAAGCGCCGTTCATGCTGCCACAGTCGCAGGACTCGACCGGCTGCTTGGTGCCGTCGCCGCAACGGCCGGCCAACTGCCTGCAAGTGGTGTCGCAGAAACCGTACTCGCCGTTATGGCCGCCGATGCTCTTATCGCCATCGTCGCATATCTCATCCTGCTGTTTGACGCCGTCGCCGCAGTAACCGGCCACACAGCGCCCGTAACCCAACCAGGTGCAGTTGCCCTGGCAGGTGCGCGCCTTGGTTCCTGGGCGGGCGCCGGTCGGTATGACTATGCATGGCCCGAAATTATCAGGACCGGAGACGCATTCGAGGTCGCTCGCGCAGGACAAGGACGGTTTCTTCTTGCAGATATTGCTGACCGTGCAGGTGGCGACGTCCGGCTGGGAAACTGGTTCGCACTGCTCGCCTTTGACGCATTTCGATAATCCGCTATCCCAGTAGCAGCCGACTTTAACTTCGCAGGTCGTCTGAGAAGTGGGGTTGCCGCTGGCAAGGCAATTATTGGAGCCGTCCGGAATATAGGGGCTGCGCTGGACGATGCCGTCGCCACAGACGCCGCCGATGCCGATGATCTCGGCCTTGCAGTTGGTCGTCAATTGGTTGATGCCGGTGATGAAAATCTTGCCGCCGGCGGCAAACTGACACCCACTGCCGTCATCGGGGTTAGGCCAAACGCAATCCGGCCTGGTCTGGCATTCCTCCTTGCTGCCCAGCTCGACGCAGGTCTTGCCTACCCAGTTGGTGCCCGGGACCTTTATCTGGCAGACGCCGCACTTCTTGTCAGACCCGCCGTCGCAGGGGATGCCCTTATTGTATCCGCCGAGGCACACCCACTTACCGCTCACTTGGCCGCATTTGGCTAGCAGGTCCGGGTCAGACCAGGTGCAGGGCCCACCCGCTACATTACAGGCGCTCATCGTGGATCGCGAGGTGCACAGGCTGCTGGACCGCGTTTCCAGGTCGGCCATCAGCCGGAAATCGGTGCCGCCGATGCTCTGATATTCGTACACATAAGAGTCACTCGGACATTGATAGACCTTGTCGGCCGAGTTCCAGCAGGTATTCAGGTCAAAGGTCATGCCCGTGGACTTGCACTCCATGAAGGCATTGATCGGGTCGACCGGCAGCTGAGACTTGATCTCGCTGCCCAGGACATTGCTCCACGACGGCCAGGCGGTGTTGGTCCGGGCCCGCAGGAAGGTGCCGGCCTCGAGCCGAGGATAACCGCTGCCCGTATTGGCATCGACGATGGTCTGGCGCGACTGAACCATGTCAGATATGCGCTTCATGTCACGGACCATCCTTAATTTATCGGTTTTGCACAGCCAGGCGGCTCTTTCCGGGTAGAAAGTGCCGTATTTATCGTTGTCTTTCATCTGGCTGCAATCCTCATTGGCGCAAATCTCCTCCCGACCGTCGACGCGGCATTGGCGATCGAAGGTGCAGGCGATGGGGTTGCCGGCGGCGTCTTTGGCCTGGCTGCCGTCCGACTTGACGCAGTAGAAGCTGTCCTTGACGTTGCGGTTCACGTCGATGTTCTTGGTGATCTGGTCGTAGATGTTGACGGTCTGCGGCGCGGCGCCGTCGGTGTAGGTCAAGGTATAGACGTTGGTGTAATACGCGGAGGTTGTCAGTGTCCCCGACTTGGCGACCGACTTGGCGACGGCATTGACATAGACGGTCGAACCGTCGCGCAGGGCCTCGTAGTCGTTGACCTCGAGCGGGACGGGAGCGCCCTTGAACTTCTTGGATCCGTACCATTCCATGGCCGACAGGTGCATGGGGTTCTTGACGATACGCAGACCGATGGCGTCGTTGTACCAGGCTTTCCCCTTATCTTCGACAGAGTCGACGTAGGTAAAGAGGTATTCCTTTAATATGTCCTGACCGGGCAGATCGGGGTAAACGATCTTGACGATCTGCTCCTCATTGAGCTGGGGCAGCAGAGTGCTGTCGGCGCCGGCTTTGGCGCCGTCGCGGCAATAGAAGAAGGCCAGGTTCGTGGACGGGTCGTAGAACGGATACCAGAGCAGCTCATTCGGGCCGCTGCTGCAGGTCAGCGTGGAGGTATCCATGGTCTTATCCCAGGGCAGTTTTTGCGTCTTGATGTTCTGGCAGGTGCGCCGGATCGGCCAAGGCATATTGCAGAGCATGACCGTAACGTCGGCCGAAGCAGGCATGCGCGAGATGCCTTCCTCGCGGTCGAAGATATCAGCTGCCACTTCCACTTGGGCTTGGCCATTCCTGGGGAAGACCGCGGCATAAGAGGCCGGGCGCACGCGGACCATGGATGCATTGCTCTGCCCCGCGGTCACGGCGCAGTCATCCGGACAGGAAGTCTGATCCTCGCCAACCTCGCAGGAGGCGTTGTTGCATTGCTTGGTGCTGCCGGAAGGCACCCCGATGAAGCAATCGACGTTCGACGTAGAATCATGCTCGTAATAATTGGTGCAGGTGCCGATGCCGGTGCAATCCCCGTCCGTCCTGCATGACTTGGTCTTGTCGCCTGAGCAAGCCTTGGCGTACTCACAGAAACCGTTATCGGAGAACATCGGCGTCTGATTCAGGTAGGCGGGCGTCAGAATGATCGGCGAAGTTATCTTATTCGCCGCGTCTTCCGGCTGCAGCACCCAATTCCATTTGAAGGCGTAATCCGGCGTCGAGCCGATCTCGGCATCGGTCCCGCCCACGGACGGGTGCGCCATGGCCGTGAACTCATGGTCGCCATCGGTCTTATCGAGGTCGTTGCCGGTCCCCAGGTCTTCGGCCATGGTGAAGAGGTGCGACCGCGGGTTGACGGTCACTGTATCTATCTTGCAGATGAAAGCGCCCGTCTTGAAGTAGGTGTTGTAGGTCGTCCTCATCGGGACGCCGTTCTTGGACAAGATGGCACCCTTTGGCGCATTGGCGCCCAGGATCAGCGCACGGTGCAGAAGGGTGGGCTTGAGCGACAGTTTCGTGAAGAACGTCACCGTCGTCCCGCTGAGGCTGACCGTGCCGGGCACCTGACAGTAGGTGTTATTGTCCGGGTTGGGGGGAGTGACGGCCGAAGCCGACGGGAAGAATATATCCCGGAAGAATTCGACGACACGCCGCCAGAACGACGGCTTCTCGTTGCCGAGGGCCATCGCGCCACCGGTCGCGCTGACTTTCTGCGGCGATCGCGCCACGCATTGAGCCTCGGGGCCGGTGCCGCAGTCGGCATTCTCTTGGCAGACCGTGTTCTTCTTGTTGGCGCAGAATTTGATGGCGTCGCAGGTGGCGGCCGGGTCGCCGCAATCCGCGGCCTTGGTGGCCTCAAAGCAGATCTTGGTCCGGTTGTTGCTGCATAAGCCGTTACAGGTAGTGGCCTGCTCATAGAGCAGGACGCCGTCGGCAGCTGACTCCTTCTTCAGATCCTGGTCGAAGGTCGCCCGGAAAACGGTGTTGCGGCAGATATTCTCGGCACCCATGACCGGATAGACCGGCTCCACGATCTTCGGCGGCGGGGCGCAGCAGCCGTTGACGTCGCAGCCGAGGTCGACTTTGACCGAACCGGCTTGGCCGAGCTGATAGCAGAAATCCTGGGGGTTCGACTGCTTGTCGCAGATGCAGGACATCTGGACCGCGGCCCGGCCGACCTTGGCCGGATCAGTGATGCTGGCGACGCCGGCTTTGATCAGATCGGTGGACCTGCCGTTGACGATGCTCTGGCTGGCCGGCAAGCCGGCTTCGATGACCTGGTAGGGATCGATCTTATTGTCCGCCGGGATCGCCGCATCCTCGCAGCGCGCGTCCTTGCCCAATCCATCTTCTTCGACGACGTCCGGGGCGACACCGTCATTGCAGAAAGACGGCTCGTCATATAGGTAGGAAGCGCCATTCAGAAGACACCTGTCGCCGCACCAAGCGGCAAGCTTGTCGCATTCTTCGCCGTCTTCGATTATCTCGTTGCCACAGCAGTTCTCCGGTTCGGTATCGGCGGGATCACAGGCATCGGTCCCAACCTTCAAACAGGTCAATGGATCGCAGCCGGCATTCTTGATGGCCACGCCGGCGTTGGGACCCGAGGCCACGTCACAGCCGGCATCCTCGCCCGGCTCCTCCCGGTTGTTGCCGCAGAAATTGACGCAAGTTTCCCGGAGACAGCTGGCACCGGCTCCGCAAACATCTTCGATCTTTGTCGGATCATTCGGATCGCAGTCGATCTTGGGATCGCTGGAACACTTGGCTCCGGTGTCCAGGCAGCTGCGCAAGGTGCCTTCAAGCAGGCAGATGCTGCTGCAACCGTCGCCGTTGGCCACGTTGCCGTCATCGCAAGCCTCGCCGTCGCCGATGTATCCGTCGCCGCAGCTGGCGCCGCCGACCTCTGAACCTGCGAAAATGCAGCCATTGGTCTCGCCAACCGGCTGTTTGCAGCCCGGCGGCCACAGGCCGCTGGCCTTGTCCTTGTCGCAGGCCTCTCCGGGGTTAGGATCGCCGTTGCCGCAACTGGGCGCCGCCGTGCCGGTCAAAAGACAGGTGTTGGGATCGCACCAGCCGGCAGTGAAACCAGCGGCATCATCGCATTCCTCCCACTGCCCCTCTTCCACGCCGTTGCCGCACTGCGGCAGCACGTTCTGTGAGCCGTTATTGAGACACCTGCCATCGCAACCGACGACGGAGGCGGCCTTCTTATTGAGCCTGGACAACGGATCAAGGGGAGTGGGCAGGAATCCCCTGACGACGCCGGTCCTGGGTTCGGTCGGCGGATTGTTGATCACGTCCCACAGCCAACTGTGGCGCCAGGCATTGAGCTGCTGGCCCGTCGGACTGCACTCGTCCGGCGCCCCGAAAGCCGTGACCTCGAACGGCGCCCGCTCGCCGATATATTGGAGAAGCGCCGTCGGCGGCTGGACGGCCGAACGGTTGACCGCGCAGGGCAGGCCGTCGTTCTTGGTCCTGAACTTCCAGACGAAGAACCCTCCGGGTTCGTTCAGGCCCTTGAGCGACACGCCGCTCGTGCTCTTCATGCCCGTGTCGCCGCCCTTGAGTTCGACGCGATAGAAAGTGCCGGGTTTCAGCAGGCCGGTCACCGAGGCCACGTATTTCTTGCTCTCGGAACCGATCTCTTCCAGCGCGCCCGTGGACACGGTCGAGGCGAACGGCCGGTTGCAGCTCTCGTTGCGGCATTCATAGACCATGAAGTTGCCCGTGCCCGGCTTTATCGTCGACTCGTTCATCGATACGTTGAACTCGGCAAAGATGGAGGCGTCGACGCAGGCGGCCCGGCAGTTCGGGGCGTAATTGACGACCTTGGGGTCGGCGAACTTGACCGTGACCTGGGATTCGCCGGTGATCGTCGCTTTCGGCGGAGCCGGCGGTGCCGGCGGCCAGGGAGTGACGTGAGCCTGCAGGCCCACGAAGGCGGGAGGCACTGACTCCCGATTGGCATCGACCTGCCTCCAGCAGTTGTCCGAGGTCGCGTATTGATTAAGGATCTCGTTCGGATTCGTGCCGTTGTTGGTCAGGTCCCAGGCGATCTGATAATCGTTGTTCTTGCAGGTCAGGATGTTGCAGTTGGCGCCCATCGGCGACACCTTGAAACCGGAGGGATTCTGAGGCGGCGGCGGCAGCACCGGGGATTTGGCCCCGCGCTGATGATCGACGTTGTAGCTTCCCGGCGCCACGCCCACCGTAGAAATATCGCAGTCGCTGGCGTCGTCACGGACCTTGAACGAATAGACGAAATCCCCGCCCGGCATGCGATCGTAATCTCCATCGAGATACCTGCCATTGGGCGGCGTCAGGTCCTTGATGCCGTCATTGGCAGCGGTGGCCTCCTTGTCTTTAGGCGACTTCAAGGTGATCCGATACCATTTGCCGGCGCTCAGGTGGCCCCTGCCATGCGCCGTGTTATAGGTGTCTCTCGGAGTGAACCGGACCGACTTGGCGTCAGGCCTGTTCATGTCGAAGTTGTCCGATTTCACCTGACAGCTGGTCAGTTTGGCGTCAGAACACTCCTCGATGATGACCGTATTGTTGGCCGGCGTCGCATCGCGCAGGATATAGGTGTTGCCGTTCATGTTCTGATTGAAATTCAGGTTCAGCTCGGCGTTGATGCAGGCGTCCTGGCCCTGCGGCGAGGGGCTCTGGAAACCGAACGTGTTGGGACACGCCTCCAGGCCGCAGAACAGACACTGTTCGACGATCGGCAGTTGAGGCATGACCTCGGTGCTGAATATCCAGCCGTAACCGCTGAGGCGCGGCTTGGGTCCGCAGTCGGCGGACGGCATGCAGGCGCCGTTGGGACAACAGACCGTGCCGTCGAACTCCGTGCAAGCGGCATCGCCGCCGGCCTCGTTGCAGTCCTGCACCTTGAAAGGGATGGAGTTGGAACTCCACAAGTTGCTAGCCTCGACATAAATGGGGCCGCTCTGGGGCCAGGTCTTCTTTTCTTTGTCCCCTTTTTCTCCGGGCACGACGGTAGTAACGGTCTTGCCGTCCCAGTACGAGTAATCAAGGGGGCGGAAAGCCTGGTCCTCGCCAGCGTTGTTCTTGTTGGGATAGAAATTGACGGTATTATGCGGCATTCCCCAAACGTAGTCCGGCGAGCTGCCGGTCCGCTTGGTGCCCGGGCCGGAGCCGAAATTCTCGCCGAAGACGGACAGGCGCATGGCGGCCGGGCCGGACGGCTTGTCCAAGGCGCAGACGCCGGGTTTGAGCGGCGAGGTGTCGATGGTAAAATCGACGGCATTGCTTTCCTTGCCGTTCTGCGCCCTGACGATGACGTTATAGGTATCGGGGATGACCCCGGTCGTCTGGTCGAGATAGGTCTTGGGAACCTTGATGACGATGTATGTCTTGTGCCAAAAATCGCTGCAGGCCGGTTCAGCACCCTGAGCCTCGTCCGGTTTGCCGGGCGGCGGCGGAATGACCTTGGAGACGAACCGGACCACGCCTTTCTGGGACCCGAAACCGCTGCCGTAGATCGTGAGGTAGGAGTCCACCGGCCCGGAAGACGGCACGATCTCCGTGATCCTCGGTATCTCTTCCCCGGCCTGCGCAGTGACCGTGAACTTGACGTCATTGGTCGTGGTCTGATCGGTCGGCGGACCGATGGTCACGGCGATGTTATAAACGCCTTCCTTGATGGGCGGGATCTGGGCGTTGATGTTCTTCTCCGACCAGCCCCCGGGTTGGACGTTGGCCTCGTTGGCGCCGATGTTGACCAGGCTCTGCTCGACCATGGTCGGGCCGAAGCCGACGCCGACGATCTTGAACACGGTATCCTTGGGGCCGCGGTTAGGCGAAGCGAAACAGACGCCAGGCGTCAGCGGCTGGCCTTTGACCACGTAAGGATCAGCCTGGACGCCCAGGTTGATCGAACGCTTGGGCGGCGGGGCGTCGGTGGTGTCGTCGATCAGGCCGGAGGCCGTGACTATCTGGATGGGGCCGTCCTCGGCGCCGTCGGGCACGATGATGGCGGCGACCCAGACGCCCGGCTCGTCCTCGAACCACCAATCGGTCGGAGCGCAGGGTATCCCCTCCTTGTCATCGGTCTTGTCATTGACATTTCCGAGGAAGATCACCTTGCCGGGCTTCTTGCCGAAATAGCGGCCTTTGATGCTCACCGGCGAACCGGGACCGACGCCGGTGATGCGTTTCGGCGGGTCACCAGCCTTATGAATGCCGGGGGTGACGCTGTCGATGATCGGATACGAGACGCAATAACCATTACAGGTGCCCGGCGTGCACTCTGAGCTGCTGCCGCAGTCCTTGTCCGGCACGCAGGCGCCGGGGACGGTCGGGCACTCGCAGATGCCCTCGCAGATGCCGGAGGCGCACTGATCTCCCTCGCTGCACTGGCTGTTCTCTATACAGACCAGGTCGTCGGGTTTGCAGTCGTCCTTCGAACAGCGTCCGCAGGGAGAGGTCGGACCGCATTCGCCGGCGCAGCACTGCGGCAGATTCAACTTAAAGGACATTACCTCCGGCGAACTAAGCTGCGGCACTGGATCCTGGGCGATGCCTTTGAGGACATATGATTTGCCCGGGGTCAATTTGGTGGCATCGACGCTCATCGGATTCTGGTACTGGTTGATGATCATCGGGTTGTCGAAGGGCTGATCGGCGATGTCGCTGGCATTGTCGAAGAAGGCATCGGGCTTGATGGCTCCGGTGATGGGCGCGCCGTCCTTTTCGTCCAGGGTGAAGTCGACGCGTGCCGTCACGAAATCGTCGTCCGATTGGGCGTAGATGGGCAGGGTGCTGCCGCACCACGGCGGCGGCGAAGCCGGGCTGGTCATCTTCAGGTCCGGCGGCGTCTCGTCGATGGCGTTGCTGAAAGCGATGGCCCGACGGCAGAGACTGGAGGCCGAGGACTTCATGTCCCAGATGTTCACGCCGATCGGCGGCGGCCAGACGCAGCGCAGGACGCGCGACGGATCGCTGGTGTCGCGGACGGCTTCGGGCTCCGAACCGCTGACGCCGCCCTTGAGCTCGACATAATACCAATACTCGCCCTCGAAATAGGTCGGCTTATCTTTCTCCGGGTCATTGATCGGAGTACTGTCAGGCACGAACTTCGCCTGACCCCCTTTGACGGTGCGCGTACCGGTGATGGGCGCGCCGCAGTCGCTCTGTTTGAAGGCCTGCGGCTGGCCGTCGGCATCCAGCCGCGAATTGCACCTCTGAACGACGAAGGTCGTCGGCGAGACGCTCGAAGGCGCGTCGGAAACGTCGTGGTTGAAACTGACGGTGATAGGGTAATTCTTCGGCCAGCCGATGGTCACTCCACCCCTGACCGGGCCGGGGCCAGCCGGCATGGTGCTGGTCACCATGAAAGCCCGGCCGCCGCCGCCGAGGCCGCCGCCGCCAGGGCCGCCGCCAGGGCCGCCGCCAGCGCCTTCGTCTCCGATAAGCGCCCGGAAGATAAACTGGACGATGATGAAAGCCAGCAGGATGATGATCAGGCCGATGACGCCGTTGGTCATCGTCTTCTTGGCTTTCATCACTTGCTCCTCATTGCCCCGGGCCGTCATCCAGAGGAAGCCGGCGTAGAGGATGATGGACACGGCGACCAGCCCCAAGAGCCCCAGGAAATAGCTGATGATCCTGGAAATGGTCGTCCGTATGTCCGTGGTGCCGAGGCCCAGAGCCGTACCATAACTCAACCCCAGTTCCACCTGAGCCGCGGCCCACGCCGGCGCGACAACGAACAACGCGCCGAAGCTGCTCAAGCCCGCGGCGCACAGAATCCGTTTTATTATTTTTGGCGCGTTGATCGCTCGCATGGTGGTGGAAGTTAGGAGATTACGGGTTCCAATTGAAGGAAGGTCCTGCAGTACGATCGAGACACGAAGGGTTGTTCACCTCATCAGTGGGCACCGTGACCATCACGCCGTCCTTATTGACCACTGCAGAACACTCGTATCCTTGACTGGGGAAGAAGCAGTTCTGCGAGTCGTCCCTGACCTGAGCCCGGATGACCGGCAGATAGGTCGGTATGGCCAGCGTGTTGTCCTTCACTTCCTGCTCCGACCAGCTGAGATCGGAGGCCGAGAAATACGGGCGATGGAGCAGTTTCATCACGGTCACGTACTTGTTCTCGGCGTTCTTCACGGGCTTGCCGGCATCCACGACGACGGTCGGCGGACCCAGCGACTCTTTGGTGCACTTGTTCGTCGCACCCGGCAAGAAGTCGGCCGGCTTGCAGTTGGTGCCGCTGGCTTTCTTCCATTCACGGGAATTCATGTAGACGGTCGTCCCGGCGACCATGGACGACGGGCTCATGGTCTTGCTCCAGGTGGTGACGACAGGAATGTTCACGGTGACGGGCACTTTGGACGGACCTTCCGGATAGAGCGTATCCGGCGGCGGCGCGCTTATCGGAGTGATGTCGACGACGGTCGGCGGCACCAGATCGAGTTCCTCGCCGACGACATATTGCCAGACGGCCGTATCGCTGTAGGGCGTCAGGTCGTCGGGCGCCTGAGATAGGAAATTGTTGTAATTATAATCGCTCAGGCCGGGCTTGGTCGGGCCCTCGCCCTTGGTATTCTTGTTGCCGTCCAGGGAATTGCCGACCATGTCCGTCACGCCGTTGGGCGGGAAAATTCCCCCCGCGGGCGGAGTCTTGGGGTCGACCGCCGACGGCTTGACCGTGATGCGCAGGTCGACGTTCTTGGGCAGGCAGAAGACCTGTTCGCCGCAGGAATTCTCGGAGACGTTCTCGCACGGCGTGCTGGACTTGAATTCGACGGTGCGATACCTGTTGGAGATCTCCAGGGTGCCGTCGATCGGCCTGAAGACGCTGTTGTCGAAATCGGCGGCGCCGGGCTTGCCGAATGGACAGCTATTCTCATCGGTGCCCTGCCGGCACTTGGCCTCGACGTTGATCCAATTGAACCCGCCGCTGCCGGTCTTGCCGGTGACGGTGGTCGGATCGACGGCTTCATCGAAATAGATGGCCAGCAGCTTGTTCCGGGGCACCCGCTCGTCCGAGGGCGTCTTCAATGGCAGCGGCCAGATGAAGTCGATCATCGGCGGGGTCGTGTCCAGCGCCGTGCTGGTGGTGAACGTCCAGAAGTACGACCCGTCGGCGGCCATGCTGGAAAAAGCCTTCTCCTTCTGCGGATCCGTGCCGGTCGGCGGCGGACCCCAGAGCTGGACGCCGTTGGCGCCGCCACGCAGGGCGACGCGATAATTCATCTCAATGTCCCCACTGCCGATGGGATTGTTGGGCTTGATGACGATCGTCTGGCCCTTGCCGTTAGGGTCATAGGTGTTGCCGACCGGCGAGACCATGGCCCTGGGCGCATCGGCCGCGAGCGATCCCGGGGCGTCAGCCGGGTAACGGGCGTCGAAGTCCTCGTCCTTATTGGCCGTATTCTTGACGGCGCCCAGCGAATCGTTGGGCAGGATCTGGAAATTATCCATGTTCAGCACCGGGGACAGCGCGCAGCCGGTGTCCAGCCACGTGCAGAATGGGTCGGCGGCGGCGCAATCCGCCTCGTTTTTTCCCGTGCATTTTATCTCGCCCTGCCTGCTCGCGCAGTCGGGCGTACAAATGACGTCGTCGCTGGTATCGAAGGTCCCCTTGTCATCGTAATTCTGGAACACCGTCGAGAGGACCAGCGGTTTTTTCATGGTGATGGCGACCTTGGTATTGCGCGGCACGCCGGCCTGACCGACCTCCGGATAGTGATATTCAAGGTTCTTGCCGAGCTCGCCGGAAGCGCAATCGCGGCAATACATGCCGGCCAGCGACGAACCGCTGCCTCCGCCGCCGCCCGTGGAGATGCCGTCCCCGCCGGTGATGGCCCGGAAAATGAAATAAGTGATGGTGTAGGCCGACATGATGATGGCCAAGCCGATGATGGCGTTGACCAGTATCCGTTTGGCCTGGGTGATCTTCTCCTCATTGCCCTGCGAGGTCATCCACAGGAAACCGGCGTAAAGCACCAGACAGATGCCGACCATGCCCAGCAATCCCAAGAAATAATAGATGACCCGGGCCACGGTGGTCCGGATATCCTGGGTGCCCAAGCCGATGGCCGTGGCGTAATTCAGACCCAGCTCGACCTGGGCGGCCGCCTGGACCGTCTTGGCAAATGCAAAAAAGACGGCCGAACACAATAATCCCGCCGCCAAACCATAGACCGACGCTTTTCCAAGAATCGGGGCGCTGCCCTGTGTCTTATTTTTTCGATCGAGCCTTCTAAGCATGGGAAGAAGGTTATCGAGCCGCTAAGTCAAGGCGGGGCGGCTCACGTCCCGCCGCCTGAAAGGACGGCCTTGACCATGACGCTGACCTTAGCGCCATCGGCACGCCCTTTAGTTTCCTTGGTCACTTCTGACATGACCTTACCGAGGTCTTTTATCGTTGTTGCGCCGACCGCAGCGACCTTATCGGCGATCAGCTTCTTCAAAGCCGCGTCGTCGAGCTGCTCCGGCAGATAAGCTTTAAGGATGATCATCTCTTCCTCGGCCCGCCTGACCAGATCGTCGCGCTTGCCGGCCCGATAGGATTCGATGGCGTCATTGAGTTTCTTGACCTCCTTGGCAACGACGTCGATGACGTCGGTTTCCTCCAACGGTTTCATCTTTTCGATCTCGACGTATTTCAAGGCAGTCCTAAGCAGCCGCAGTGTGGAAACTGCGGCCGCATTGCGCGCTTTCGCCTGGCGCGCGTAATCCTGATCGATGCGTTCGCGTGTGGTCATCGCTTTGTCTGTTGGAGACTTAGCGGGACCGGCTCGACCGTTTCGGTCGAAAGTCCTCTTCCGTAGCCTGACCGGTCTTGATCAAATAATCACGCCTAGCGCGCAGATACTCACGCCGAAGAGCGGCTTCACGAACAGCCGCCTTGCTTTTGGTCTTTGAGTGGTATCTGATCTTGCGAACCTGCAAAAGCTTACCGCTTTCCTGGACCTTCTTGCTGAAACGACGCAGTAAACTTTCGAAGCTTTCACCTTTCTTGCGCCTTACTTCGGCCACAATATGTTCACCCCCCTTTCAAAGCTCGCGGTTCATGATGAACCGTACTTTTACATATTATCATCCGCGAGCTTAAAGCGTCAAATACTCCAATAAGGCCCGGTTTGCCATAATATTTGGCTAAACACGGCCTAATTTTTTCTTCATTTCATTCACCGCCTTATTGTAATCCACAATCTCCTGCATCCCCGATTCCATATCCCTGATCAATATCGTCCCGTCAAGCACCTCTTTCTGGCCGATGATCACGGTGTATTTCGCGCCCAGACGGTTGGCGGTTTCCAGCTGTGCCTTGAGGGCGTTCTTTGAGAACGTGGCGGCTACTTTGATGCCGACGCCGCGCAGCTCCTCGAATAAAAGGAACGCCTTCCGCCTGGCCGAGTCGCCGAGCTGGGCCATGAATAACTCCAGCTTAAAGTCGTCGGCCGGTTCGATGGCCTGGCTCTTCATCTGCAGAATGGCCCTCTCGATGCCGATACCGAAGCCGCAGGCCGGCGTCGGGCGGCCGCCGAGCTGTTCGACGAGATTGTCGTATCGGCCGCCGCCGCCCAGGGCGTATTGACCGGGCTGCGATTCATCGGCCAGCATGACCTCGAAAACGGTCCTGGTGTAATAATCAAGGCCCCTGACAAGATGTGGGTCTAGCACGTACGGCACCAACAGTTCATCGAGATATTCCAGGACGCGCATCAGGTGGTTTTTGCAATCGTCATCCAACAGATCGACGATGTGCGGCGCACCCTCCCGCAACGCGGCGCATCCCGGTTCCTTGCAGTCGAGCAACCGAAGCGGATTCTTGACCAGGCGGCGTTTGCAATCCTCGCACATCTGCGAGCGCTTCGGACGATAATAGGCCACCAGCTCGGTCAGATACGAAGGCCGGCACTGGGCGCAGCCCAAGCTGTTGATGTGAATGATGGTCTTGATGCCCAGTTCTTTGTAGAAAAGATAGGCCATCAGGATGACCTCGGCGTCGAGGACTGACTGGCCGTCGCCGAACACCTCGAAACCGAACTGATGATGCTGGCGGAAACGGCCGGCCTGGGGCCGCTCGTAGCGGAACATCGGACCGATGTAATACATCTTGACCGGCTGGGGCAGGCTGAACATGCCGTGATTGATGTAGGCGCGCACCAGGGAAGCCGTGCCCTCCGGTCGCAGGGAGACGTTCTCGCCTCCCCGGTCGACGAAAGTGAACAGCTCCTTCTCGACGACATCGCTCTGTTTGCCGACCGAGCGGACGAAGAGCGAGGTCTCTTCCAGGATCGGAGTATCGACCCGCTCGTAGCCGTAGGACCTGGCGATGCCGTCAACCACCCTGTAGACATGGCGCCAATACTTTTGCTCGGATGGCAGAATATCGCGCATGCCGCGCAACAGCTGCGGCATGGCGCCGACGCGCACCGGCGGCGGCGCGGGTTGTGCCACTTTCGCCGACTGGACCTTCGCCGTCAGGATATCTTTCTTGATGGCCGCCTTCTTCTTGGGCGCGGCGACGGGCCGCTTCTTGGTTTTCTTCATCATACGGGGATCGAAGTTAGGTTTCGATATACGACGCCGGCCGATGCCTGCCGATGACTGGCGCTGAGACCGTCTCAGCGCGCCGGCGAAAAAAAAATCTAAGGTAAAATGCTGCTTGGTTCAGCGGAATTATCGAAGAAATGCATTTTCTCCGGGGGCCAGCCGCGGAACCACACCCGGCCGACCACGAACGACCCCGGTACGGGCCCGAAGATGCGCGAATCGAGGCTGGCGGCGCGATTATCTCCCATCAGGAAATACTCGTCGCCGGTCAAAGTGATGTCCTTTTCGCCGGCAGTGAAGGCCTGGCCCAAGTAGGTCGACTCGTCCAGCAGCCGCCCTTCCGGATGCTCGGCGTCATACAGCGTGACCTTGCCGCCGGATATCTTGACCCGCTCCCCAGGCAGGGCGACGATTCGCTTGATGAAAAATTGCCGCGGATCGTTCGGGTAGCGGAAGACGACGATGTCGCCACGCTCCGGCTCATGGAAACGATAACTGATCTCATCGATGATCAGATATTCGTGGTCGTAAAAATTCGGCTCCATCGACGCCCCTTTGACGTAGAACGGTTGGATGAGGAAATACCTGATGGGCACGATGATGGCCAGCGAGATGATGACGACATGGATCAATTCGCCGAGGAATTCCAAAACCTTCGAGACAATGGTCCTTTCCCCGGGCGTGCTCTCCGTCTTCGGCTGCTCCGTCTCCGGTTGTTCTATCTTCGGCTGCTGCTCGATCTGTTCCGGCAGATTTTCCGACATAGTGATGCTCAACTATTATCTCGGTCGCGAAGTGTCTCGCTCCCTGGTCCCGGCCGGGTCGGCCGGCAGACGGCGTCGGGAAGACAAGGTTTATTTTTATGGTGGACGATGGTGGATTCGAACCACCGGCCTCTGTCGTGTGAGGACAGCGCTCTAACCAACTGAGCTAATCGTCCGCGCCAGGCCATCTGCGGTTGGCCGCGCCGGCTGGCCGGCGGCGCGATCGCCTGCCGATCAGATCCGCGCGGCGGCGGACGGCATTATTGCCTGAAATAATGAACTGAAACCAAAATCGCCGCAAACCGGGCGAAATTCACTCAAAGTAAGGCAATTGTAGCATGAAATAAGCATTTAGCAAGCCCCGCCGCCCGGATTATCCGGCCCGCCGGTGCATAACCCGCTTGTCAAATTCCGATTATTGCTTAATCATATAATAACGGGCGGGGCGGGACGCGCCACTCAGGCGCCTATATCGCCCGCCAGCACACCCGGACCGCCACCCAGGTCGTTTTCAGCCATATCCGCATGAAACTGCTTAAGGTAAATCTCTTGGCCGGAAGCCGAGATCCGCACCTTGGAAAACACGGCGGCGGATCGCCGGTCAGATCTTGGCTGTCGCTGCTGTCGATCATCGGCGTCTTTTTATTTTCTTTCGGTTTCGGCCGGCTGTCTCTGTCTGAAACCGCCACCGCCGCCCTGGCCAACCTGCCGATCCTCAAGCAGATGCATCTAATCGGCAGTCCTGACCGGCAACTGGCCGGCGAAGCCGATGGCCGCATCAACGTCCTGCTGCTGGGTATGGGCGGCGAAGGCCATGAAGGGCCATTGCTGACCGACACCATCATGGTGGCCAGCATCAGGCCCTCGGACAGCCAGGTGGCGCTGCTGTCCATACCGCGCGACCTGCTGGTGCCGCTGCCCAAGGCCGGCTGGCGCAAGATCAACGCCGCCAACGCTTTCGGCGAACTGGAGATGCCCGGACGCGGCGCCGAATTGACGCGCCTGGCTCTCGAAGGGCTGCTGGGCATCGATATCCCCTACTACGTCCGCGTCGACTTCGACGGATTCACGTCGCTGGTCGATGACATCGGCGGCGTCGACGTCTACGTCGAACGGTCTTTCACCGACTACTCCTACCCGACGAGCGACTTCGGCGTCCAGACCGTTTCCTTCAAAGAAGGTTATCAGCATCTGAACAGCGGACAGGCCCTGCGCTTCGCCCGCTCGCGACACGGCAACAACGGCGAGGGATCGGATTTTGCCAGGGCCAAACGCCAGCAGAAGATCATGGCCGCGGTCAAAGATAAGATCTTGGATTTCCGGACGCTCAGGAATCCGGCGCTGGTCAGCAACCTCCTGGCCGAACTGCAAGCCAACGTCGCCACGAACCTGCAGGTCGGCGAGATACTACGTCTGGCCAAAATGGGGCGGACCGTAGATCCGACGGCCATCATCCACAAAGTGATCGACGACGGCCCGAAGTCGCCGCTGCAATCCAGCATCATCGACGGCGCTTTCGTCCTGGTGCCGCGCAAGGACGACTGGAGCGATCTGCGGCAGATCGCGGCCGACGTCTTCCAAGCCGGCGACAGCGACGTCGTCATGGCCGCCGCGCCGAGAATGGCCGAACTCGCGGAAAAACCCAAGGTGGAGATCCAGAACGGCTCCGGCAAGACCGGCTTGGCCAGAGAGGTCTCCGGCCTGTTGTCCGATGCCGGCTTCACGGTGGTCAAGATCGGCAACGCCGGATCGTTCGAGTTCCAACGGACGACCGTCTACGACCTGACCGGCGGCAAGAGAGAGGTGGCCATCGATGGCCTCAGACAGACCCTTGGAAGCGACATCAACATCATCGTCTCGCCGCTGCCACCCAATACATCGACGGCGGCGGTAGATTTTCTGGTCATCCTGGGCAAAAACACGCCGGAGCAGATCTAAGCGGCCAACCGCCTGATCCGGAATATGAATGTGCCGCGCCGCTGAGCATATATTTATGGACGTGCGTCTTCTGACGACCCCGGTCGTCGCCATCGTCGGCAGGACCAACGTGGGAAAATCCACGCTGTTCAACCGTCTCTTGGAGCAGAAAAAGGCCCTGACCTCGCCGCTGGCCGGCACGACCCGCGACATCAATTACGGCCACTTCCATTGGTGCGGTCAGACCATGACCGCCATCGACACAGCCGGCCTGGACCTGACCAGCAGCGGCGCCACCGAGGACAGCCTAAAACGCCAAGCACAGATGGCCATGAACAAGGCCGGCGTCATTATTTTTCTGGTCGATGTCGTCGCCGGCGTCATGCCCGAGGACAGGGCCCTGGCCAGACATCTGCAAAAATCGAAGAAAACGGTCATTCTGGCGGCGAACAAGGCCGACAATCCGCGGGCCAGGCGCCAGGGCGAAGACCCGGGATGGCTGAAGCTGGGTTTCGGCCCGCCGATGCCGATCTCGGCCGCCAACGGTTCCGGTGTCGGCGACCTCCTCGACCAGTTGGTCGAGGTCGTCCGAGCCAAAGGACTCGACTCCCGGCCGCTGCCGGAGATCGACGCGCGTATCGCCATCATCGGACGTCCGAACGTCGGCAAGTCGACGCTGCTCAACGGCCTGGCCGGCGAGGAACGGGTCATCGTCAGCGAGGTGCCGCACACCACCAAAGAGCCGCAGGACACGCTGCTGACCATCATGGACGAGAAACGCGGCGAAAAGAACATCCTGCTGGTGGACACGGTCGGGATCCGCAAAAGAGCCCGGATCGAGCCGGGGCTGGAACGCATCGGCGTCGGCATGACCTTGGGCGAACTGGAACGTTGCGATGTCGCTTTCCTGCTGATCGATGCCGGCGAGGGCGTCGGTCTGCAGGAAAAGAAGCTGGCCTCCCTCATCGAGGAGAACAAACCAGGCGTGCTCGTGGTCGTCAACAAATGGGACCTGGCCGATGAAAAACAGTTGGGGGGCGCCGAAGATTACAAGAAATATATCGCCGGACAGCTGCCTTTCTACGGCTGGGCGCCTGTGACGTTCATTTCGGCCAAGACCGGCAGCCATATCGGCCGCCTGCTCGGTTATGCCCTGGAGATCGCCGCTGAGCGGCAGCGTGAATTATCGGATGAAGACCTGACCGCCTTCACCGAAAAACTCAAAAAACTTCACCATTCCGCCTTCCGCAAGGGCGAATCCCGCCCGAAAGTCTACGGCATGACCCAGGTCGGCACCAAACCACCGACCTTCATGCTGGTGGTCAAGGACAAGGAAACACTGCACCCTAATTTCCTGCGCTTCGTCGAAAAAAGACTGCGTCAGGAATTCGGTTTCTCCGGAACACCAATAAAGATCCTGGCCAGAGAGATAAGCAAATAGAAACATCGCCCGCCAGCCTCTCCGCGCCATATGCCCAAACTGATCGTCGGACTCGGGAATCCAGGCAAGGAATATGCCGACACGCGCCATAACGCCGGCTTCCGTTTGGTCGAACTTTTTCATGCTTCGCATGACCAGAACTTCGGCGGCTGGTCCAAGAAATTCGAAGCCAAGATATCAGAGGGACGGCTGCTGAGGTACAAGGTGATATTGCTCTTGCCGCAGACCTTCATGAACGAATCGGGCCGGGCCGTCGGCGCGGCAGCCGATTTCTGGAAGACGGCCGCCAAAGACACGATCATCGTTTATGATGATCTCGACCTGCCGCTCGGAACCGTCCGTGTCCGGGAACAGGGTTCGGCCGGCGGGCACAAAGGGGTCGATTCGATGCTGAAGAGGCTGGGCACCCAGAAGATCGCGCGGGTGCGCCTCGGCATCGGCACTGAACGCGCCGCCAGGGTGCCGGCCGAGGATTATGTCCTGGAAAAATTTTCTCCGGCCGAGAAAGAAATTCTTAAGGATGTTCTGAGCCGCGGCGGCGCTGCGCTGGAGATGATGCTGACCGAGGGGACGGCGGCGGCCATGAACAAATTCAACTGAGACGAAACGGTCCCCGACGGGGCCGTTTTTTGCTATCCGCTCATTGATTTGACAGACCAATGGCCGTCCTCTATGCTCCGGCCTGCTATGGAAAACGGCGACCATTTTATCGCGGCCTTGGCCCGTGCCGGCGGACTCTCCGCAGCCGACCTGGACAGACTTCTTCGGACGTTGGGGTCGGCCGAGGGCGTCTGGCGCGCCTCAGCGGCGGCGCTCACCGCGGCTGGTCTGAAACCGACGGCAGCGCAGGAACTGGCGCGAAAGCGTTCGACCATAGACCCCGATCGCGAAAAAATCTTGCTGCTGCGGGAGGGCGTCATCGTCCTGTCCTGGGGCGACCGACGCTATCCGCCGCTGCTGGCCAGGATAGCCGATCCGCCGGCCGCGCTCTTTGTCCGCGGCGATCCCGCGGTCATCTGCGGCGACAACCTGATCGCCGTCGTCGGAACGCGCTCGGTCACGAGGTATGGCGAACAGGCGACGGCGCTGCTCTGCCGGCCGCTGGCCGAGGCCGGCCTGACCATCATCAGCGGCTTGGCGCTGGGGGTCGACGCGCTGGCCCACGCCGCGGCGCTCGACGCCGGCGGCAGGACGGCGGCCGTTCTGGGATCCGGCGTCGACCGGCCGTCCGTCGGGCCCAGGAGCAATTTCGGACTGGCCGAACGCATCGCCGGTGGCGGCGGCGCCCTGGTTTCCGAGTATCCGCCGGGTGCGGCGGCCCGCCGCCACCATTTTCCTCTCCGCAACAGGATAATCGCCGGCCTTTGCCGCGGCACCATCGTCATCGAGGCAGCCAGCCGTTCCGGGGCGCTGATCACGGCCTCGGCGGCCCTTGAATACAACCGAGACGTTTTCGCCGTACCCGGCCCGATCACCCAGGCCGCCTCGGCGGGCACCAACGCCCTGATCGGCCAAGGCGCCATCCCGGTCACTTCGGTCAAAGACATACTTGATCACTACGGCCTGGAGCCGATCGGCGCCAGGGCGGCACAGAACCGAACTGATATTACTAATGATGAAGCCGTCATCGTCGGGGCGCTCCGAGACGGCCCGCTGACGGCGGACCTTCTGGCCCAAAAAACAGGCCTAAAAATTCGGGCGGTCATGGCCGCTGCCGCCGACCTGGAGATCGCCGGCGCCATCGCCATGGACGGCGGTGAATACTCACTACGGTTTGACAGCCGCGTACAAGTGCGGCTATTCTGTCAAACATAATGGCGCTACGGGAACGAACTTCCTGGCCGCATTTCTTATCAGCCGACTATGAAAAGCAATCTGGTGATCGTGGAATCGCCGACCAAAGCCAAGACGATCTCTAAATTCCTGGGCAAGAATTTCCGCGTCATGCCTTCTTTCGGCCATATCCGCGACCTGCCGAAAAAAGAGATCGGCGTCGATGTCGAGAACGAATTCAAGCCCAAATACGTCATCCCGACGAAATCGAAAAAGATCGCCGGTGAACTTAAACGGGCGGCGGCCTCGGCCGACACGGTCTATTTCGCTTCCGATGAGGACCGAGAGGGCGAGGCCATCGCTTGGCATCTGAGCGAGCTGCTGAAGCTCGATCCAGCCAAGACCAAGCGCATCACCTTCCACGAGATCACCAAGGAGGCCATCGATAAGGCGCTGGTCAGCCCTCGGGACATCGACCGGCACCTGGTCGACGCCCAACAGGCCCGCCGCGTCCTCGACCGCCTGGTCGGCTACGAACTGTCCCCTTTCCTCTGGAGGAAGGTGGCCCGCGGCCTTTCGGCCGGACGCGTCCAGTCAGTGGTCGTGCGCCTGATCGTCGAACGCGAACGGGAGATCAAAAAATTCACGCCTCAGGAATACTGGACGATCGAGGCCCTGCTCCGGAAAAATTCCGATGATGACAAAGAGGCTTTCAGCGCCAGGCTGCTTAAGCGCGACGGCGCCTCGCTGGACAAATTCGCCATCCCGGACGCGGACGCGGCCAAGACCATCGTCGATCAGCTGGAGCCGGCCGTCTGGACGGTCGGGTCCGTCGAACGCAAATCCATGGCCCGCAGCCCGCTGCCGCCGTTCACCACCTCCACCCTGCAGCAAGAGGCGAACAACAAGCTGGGCTATTCGGCCAAACAGACGATGGCCATCGCCCAACAGCTCTATGAGGGCGTCGAACTCGGCCCGGAGGGCTCGACCGGCCTGATCACCTACATGCGCACCGACTCGGTCAACCTGGCGGATAAGTTCATAGACGAGACCCGACAGTATCTGCGGGAAAAATACGGCGCCGAAGCCGTGCCGCCGGCCCCGCGGCGCTACAAGACCAAATCCAAATCGGCCCAGGAGGCGCACGAAGCCATCCGGCCGACGGACGCGGCGCGTCACCCCGAAGAGATCGGGCATTATCTCGAGGATCATCAGCGGCGCCTGTACGAGATCATCTGGCGCCGGGCAGTGGCCTCCCAGATGGCCGACGCCGAACTGTCGGTCACGGCCATCGATATCGAAGCCGAGGCCGCCGGCTCTGGGCCGAAATATACCTTCCGCGCCAACGGCACTACCGTGGCCAAAGAAGGGTTCCTGGCGGTCTATGACAGCGACGTCAAGGAAACGATCCTGCCGGTGCTGGCGGAAAAGGATGCGCTCTCGGCCAAAGAGGTCGCGCCCAAACAGCACTTCACCGAACCGCCGGCGCGCTACAGTGAAGCGGCCCTGGTCAAGGCCCTTGAAGAGAACGGCATCGGCCGGCCGTCGACCTACGCCCCGACCATCACCACCGTCATCGACCGCGGCTACGTCAAGAAGGACAACAAGCGGCTGGAACCGACCGAACTGGCTTTTCTGGTCAATGACCTGCTGGTCGCCCATTTTCCCAACGTCGTGGACTACCAGTTCACCGCCCGCATGGAAGAGAATCTGGATGACATCGCCGACGGCACCAAAGAATGGGTGCCGGTCCTCAGGGACTTCTATGGTCCGTTCAAGTCCAACCTGAAGACCAAAGAGGGCGAGATATCCAAGAAAGACGTGGCTGAACAGGCCACTGACGAGAAATGCGAGAAATGCGGCAAGCCGATGGTCGTGAAGATCGGCCGCTACGGTAAATTCCTGGCCTGCACCGGTTTCCCCGCCTGCCGCAACTCCAAACCGCTGCCCGGCGCTGAGCAGACGGCGGCGGAAAAGCAGCTGGTCGACGAAAAATGCCCCAATTGCGGCTCGCAATTGATGATCAGACGGGGGCGTTTCGGGGAATTCATCAGCTGTTCGAACTACCCCCAATGCAAAACGACGAAGCCGCTGCTCAAGAAGGTGGGCGTCAAATGTCCGACCTGCAAGGAGGGTGACATGGTCGAGAAGAAAACGCGCGGCGGCAAGGTCTTCTACGCCTGCTCGCGCTACCCGGAGTGCAAATACGCCATGTGGTCCCGCCCGACCGGCGAGATCTGTCCGGATTGCGGAGCGCTGCTGGTCTTCGCCAAGGCCGATACCATCCGCTGCGCCAACAAAGACTGCCATCACGAGCGCCGCCTGGAAAAATAAACTGCTTTCACGGAAAGGATCGGCGGCTTACGGCTGCCGATCTTTTCATTGGCCTCCGTTCGCCTCGGTCTGTCGAGGCCGAACCAACTTGATTACAGCCCGATAATCGACGATAATATGGTATTGCGGAGTCGGGCGGCGCCCGGGCCATGAACGATCGGCTACGACCTATGAAAGTGACCGCAGACAATCTTATTAAGAAAATCGGGCTCTATCAGCCCAAGGCCGACCTGGACATGGTCCGCCTGGCTTTCGATTACGCCAATACTGCCCACGCCGGGCAGAAAAGGGTATCCAGCGAGCCCTACATAGTCCACTCATTGAAGACAGCCGAACAATTGGCCGACATGAAGCTGCCCGTTCCCATCGTCATTGCCGGCCTGCTGCACGACATCCCCGAGGACACGCCGGTCACCCTTGAGGACATCCGAAAAAATTTCGGCGACGACATCGCTTCGATGGTGGCCGGCATCACCAAACTGGGCAAGATCAAATACCGCGGCATCGACCGTTACGTGGAGAATCTCCGGAAGATGTTCGTGGCCATGGCCTCGGACATCCGGGTCATCCTGATCAAGTTCGCCGACCGCGTCCATAATCTGGAGACGCTGTCGGCCCTGCCGCCCAACAAGCGGCTGCGCATCGCCCTGGAATCGCTGGAGATCTACGCCCCGATCGCCAACCGCCTGGGCATGAACGAGATCAAGAGCCGGATCGAGGACCTGGCCTTCAAGCACGCCATGCCCAAGGAATACGAATGGGTCTCGGCCCTGGCCACCAAGGCCATTAAGGTCAAGAAGAACTACATCGACCGGATCCAGAAGATCGTCGAGGAAGAGCTGCGCCGGTCGTCCGTCCCCTGCTTGCGCATCGAGGGCCGGGTCAAGCACCTCTATAGCCTCTACCGCAAGCTGCTCAAATACAACCGGGACATAGTCCAGATACATGACCTCATCGCCCTGCGCATCCTCGTGCCGCAAGTAGGCGACTGCTACGCGGTGCTGGGACTGATACACAAATTATGGAAGCCGCTCAAGGGCCGCATCAAGGACTATATCGCCATGCCCAAGCCCAACGGCTACCAGTCGCTGCATACGACCGTCTTCTGCGAGGATGGCGAGATTGTCGAATTCCAGATCAGGACGGAAAAGATGCACGAGGAGGCCGAACGCGGCATCTATGCCCATTGGCAGTACGACGAGGACGGCAAAAAGGCCTCGGCGGCGGTGAGAAGGCAGCTGGCCTGGGTGCAGGAACTGGCCGACCAGCAGTGGACGAAGGCCGGCGACAAAGGCGACAGCGAACCGCTGGACTCGATGAAGATCGACGTCTTTCAGAACCGCATTTTCGTCTTTACGCCGAACGGCGACGTCATCGACCTGCCTGAAGAGGCCACGCCGGTCGACTTCGCCTATGCCATCCACTCGCAGCTGGGCGACACCTGCGTCGGCGCCCGGGTCAATGACGAGATAGTCAGCCTGGACACCAAACTCTCATCCGGCGATTTCTGCGAGATCATCGTCGACAAGAACCGCAAGGGGCCGAATCCGGACTGGCTGGCGTTCGTCAAGACCGGCTGCGCCCGCTCGCATATCAAGGGTCAGACCAAGGCCAAACTGAACCAGTGGCTCAAGGAGACGAGCGAAGACAATCAGGGCGAGCAGAAAAGATCCCGCCGCAGGACGACGCCGGTCAGGGACAAGAATCGGAAAGAATGAAGGCGACGACGAAACCGCGCCGGCGAACGTGCCAGCGCGGTTTGATTTCGGAGCGGTCCCGGAAAAGCGGCGCCTACCGCTGCAGCTGTTTCATGAGCGACTGATATTCCTCCTCGGAGAAAAAAGAGATGACTATCGAACCCTGGCCACCGCGCTTCTTAATATCGACGCGCGTCCCCAACTTGTTCCTGATCTGTTCCTCAGCGGCCAGTATGGCCGGGTCCTTGCGCCTCTTGGCGCCGGCCCGGCGCACGCCCGCCTCGACCTGCCGCGTCGTCGCGGTGGCTCCGGTCAATTTGCGGAAAAAGGCCAGCTGGCTCTTTTCGTCCTTGAGCCCCAAGATGGCCCGGGCGCTGCCGGCCGACAAGGCCCTGGCGGCAATGGCTTGCTGTATCTCTTCGGGCAGCTCCATCAGGCGCAGCGTATTGGCGACCGTCGACCGGGCTTTGCCGACCTTCAGGGCCACGCCTTCCTGCGTCAGGTTGAAATCGGAGACCAGTTTGCTGTAAGCCCGCGCCTCCTCCATAGGATTGAGGTCTTCGCGCTGCAGGTTCTCCACCAGCGCCAGCAGCAGTTTGTCGCGGGCGCTGACCGAGCGGATGATGACCGGCACGGTGGGCAGGCTGAGCAGTCTGGCGGCGCGCAGCCGGCGCTCGCCGGCGATGAGCTCATAACCGCCGCCGGGTTTCTGCGACACGACCAGCGGCTGGATGATGCCGTGTTCCCGTATGGAATTGGTCAGGTCTTCCAACTCGTGGTGTCTGAAAGTCAGGCGCGGCTGTTCCGGATTGACGACTATCTCAACGACCGGAACATAGACCACCCGGTTCTCCGGCTTGCCGACAGCGGCCGGAGCGGCGACGGCAGAAACGACCGAGGTCGGAGCGCGTTCGGTCTTCGGCGGAATCAGCGATCCCAGGCCGCGCCCGAGACCAGAAAGTTTATTGACCATAGTCGGTATCAAATACGATGTTCGAGGTCCAATATCTCCCTGGCCAGCCGCTCATAGGCCTTGGCGCCCTTGGACCTCGGTTCGTAATGGGCGATGGGCTGGCCGAAACTCGGCGCCTCGGCCAGGTCCACGTTGCGCGGAATGACCGAGCGGAATATCTTGTTGGGGAAATATTTGTACAGTTCATTCATGACGTCACCGGAAAGCCGGTTCCGGGCGTCGAACATGGTCAGCACGGCCCCCAGAATCTCCAGGTCGCTGCGCAGGCTCTCCTTGACCAGCTCGATGGTGCTCAAAAGCTGGCTCAGGCCTTCCAGGGCGAAATATTCGGCCTGCACCGGAATGAGGACGCGGTCTGCGGCGGTCAGGCCGTTGACCGTAAGCAATCCCAGCGACGGCGGACAATCAATGATGATGTAGTCGAAATGGTTGCGGACCTCGAGCAGGGCGTCGGCCAAGCGGAATTCCCGCCTCTCGACGCTGACCAGCTCGACGGCGGCGCCGGCCAGCGCGGGCGTGGACGGAGCCAGTTTCAGACCGTCGACCTTGGTCGGCATGATGATGTCCTTGAACAGGACCTCGCCGATCAGCGCCTCATAGACGCCCTTTTCCAAAGTACGATGGTCTACGCCCAGTCCGGATGTGGCATTGGCCTGAGGATCCAGATCGACCAGCAGCACGAAGCGGCCGTTCAGCGCCAAATAAGACGCCACGTTGACCGCCGTCGTCGTCTTACCCACCCCGCCTTTCTGGTTGACCACCGAGATCAGATAGGCCATAGCGCTCTCACTTTACCTTTCAGGAGGCGTTTTGACAATAAGAGCATTTCAACTATACTATAAAAACCGATAAAGCGGGATTAAGCACGCCGCGGTGGCGAAATGGCATACGCACGCGACTCAAAATCGCGCGGGGCAACCCATGAGGGTTCGACTCCCTCCCGCGGCACCAGTCAAAGAACCAGCCGGCCCAGCCGGCGGTTTTTTTGTGGCCGCTGAATAAAAAACACCGGTCTGATGACCGGTGCTTGTCAGATGAGACCGAATAGGAGTGAACGGAACAGGCCGAAAACGCCAAGGTAGAAGGACACCCAAATGGCGGCCGTAAGCAAGGTCGTGACGAAAGAGTACATCCAAGCCCGGTGTTCGGACAGGCCCAGGAACCTGATGACCAAGGCGGCGAAAAACGGGCCGAGCAGCAGGGATGAGGTCAGGACCAGGGCGAAAGGGCCGCGCTGGCGGATCCATGGCCAGATGCCCTTGGAGAACCTCTTGTCATCGACCGTCAGGAAACGGCGCAGGAACGGTATGGCCACCGAATCCTTGCGACGGGCCGGGGCGATCACCAGGAAGACGAGGCCGTTCAGCAGCATATAGGCCCCAAAATACGCCGGGTAGGCGAGCCATTGGAGATGATCGACGCTGGCGATGATAAATCCGGATATGGCGAAGTTGGCGATGACCGCGCCCACCGAGAGGACGGCGTAGAACAGCCGTAGGAGCAGCTTTCTCATCCGCGACCTCCCATCTTAAAGGAACGAATTTTAAAGGAACTTACCCTATCCTATCCGAAAATGACGAAATGACAAGTACTTGCCGCCGGGACCGGTGCAGGAAACAAAAAACCCCGCTAGGGGTTTGGCTCCGCGGCGGCGCCGCGGGGACCTAGATCATCAACCGGACCAGGAGGGCCAAGACCAGTACCTGCAGGACCATGCCGGCATAAAGCGGGATATCCCGCTGGAACTTGCGCCATCTATTGATGATAAAAACGTGATTCCGGCGATGCAATCTCTGGAAACAATCCAGCCGCCAAGCCAGCCCGCGCGTCCGTTTCGGCCTGAGTATCTGAGCCAGGCCCACCAGCAAGTCCGGCAGAAGACCGCCGACGATGCCTAGAGAGACGTTGACCGGCGAGAAAAAGTCCTGTCTGAGGAAGACGAACGCGATCAGCGCCACCGTGACCAGAGCGTCGATGAACACATAAAGCACCGCCCTCCTGACTTTGGTGCCCGCGACATATCCCTGGTAGATGATCTCGTCTCCGTGCGGGATCATATCCAGGAAAAAATGCGAAACAAAGCCAAGAATGAAGGCTTCGCTGGGATGAGACACTGAGTTGCCGGCCAAGGCGCCGACCGTGGCATGCACAGCTAAAAACATATCTGAAGGAATTTTACCAAATACGGCCAGAAAATCAATCCAATATGGCTTGGTGCCCGCCTTATTTAAGGCTGGTAATTGGTCGCTGAGCGTAAAGAAAGAGCCGGCGCACCCCTTGATTTTATTGGCTTTCTATGTTAAGGTGATCGTGACATTCGGGATAACTCGAAAATTTTGCGAGAATATGCGAAAAAAGAAGCATAATGCCGATGAGATCAGGTTCTGCCAGTCGCGTTTGCATAAAAGACTCTATGAATTCCAGGACGGCGAAACGTCGTTTTTGGTCAACGTCGAGTGGGAGAATGGCCAGCCTCTCAGAATGGTTGTCTGCCATGACTGTTTCCGGTGCAACATCGGCAGCCTGATCAAGGAGATCATCATCGAAAAGATCCGCGTTCCGGCATAAATCGACCACAAGTAATAAAAGCGAATGAACCCCCGCGACACGAACGCGGGGTTTAAAGTTTCTGACGGCATACAAAAAAGCCCGTCGTGCGACAGGCTCTTTTGCTGGTAGCGAGGGCGGGGATCCTCCTCACCCGGCGCTCGGGCCTTGGGGCCCCTGCCCCAAGCCTCGCGCCTCCTTCGGAGCCCGGGTCCCTCGAACGTGCCATACTAGGCACGTCCTCGGGTACCCTTCGATCCCCGCCAGACCTTAGAGACCAAAACGACCGCACGACCTCTTGGGTCATACGGTCGTTTTGGTAGCGAGGGCGGGGATCGAACCCGCGACCCAAGGCTTATGAGTCCTTTGCTCTACCACTGAGCTACCTCGCCATGCGCCATGTAAAATACGACAATTTTGGCTTTTTGGCAAGACCTCTGGAACCTCTGCAACATCGCAAAAAAACAAAAAATCGGCCACCATGAGGTGACCGACTTTTGGTTGCGGGGGGCGGATTCGAACCGCCGACCTCGAGGTTATGGGCCTCGCGAGATGCCACTTCTCTACCCCGCTGCATCCTGTTGGCTGATGATATTAGGAAACCCTCTTCCCGTCAAGTGGGGACACTGCTTTCTCGTAAACCCGGATGGTCTCCCTGACCGTCTGCTGCCAGCTGAAATCAGCCGCTCGGCGCAGCGCTTTTTGTCTCAACTCGGCGGAAAAAATATGGTCGTCGATGACGCGGCGCATGGCCGAGGCGATGTCCTCGTCTTTCTCCGGGTCGACAAGCACGGCAGCGCTGCCGCATATCTCCGGCAAGGAAGCCCGGTCGGAAGTGATCACCGGAACACCCAAACTCATGGCCTCGATCACAGGCAATCCGAATCCTTCGTACAACGAAGGGAAGACGAAGGCCGTGGCGTTGCCGATGACGGCGGTCTTGGCTTCATGAGAAAGATAACCGATGTAACGGATCTGCTCGCGCGGCGTCAGGCCGGCGGCGACAGCGGCAGCGGCCAGGTCGGAATTGGCCTCACTCATGGCCTGAAATACCGGTCCGTATTTCCAACCGCGCCGTCCGGCTATGATGAGATCAAGGTCCTGATACCTGGCGAAGTCGGCGCCGACGAAACGTGCGAAAGCGCGCACCGCCGCCGCTACGTTCTTCCGCGGCTCGATGTTGCCTAGAAAGAGGAAATATCGGCCAGGGACCAGGTTCAATTCGGACAGGAAGCGGCGGGCCTTGGACTGATCAGCGACGCCGGCCCCGGGCGGCTCGGCACCTTCATAGACCACGTCGATCTTGTCCTCCTTTAGTTTGAATATCCTGACCAGGTCCTTCTTGGTCTGCCCGGAGACGGCGATGATGCGCTTGGCCTTCTTCACCGAATAAGGCACGACCACCCGCTCCGAAAAAGACAAGGCGCCTTGGTACTGGGACGGGAACCACTCCGGGTGGTCATAGATGGACAGGTCGTGGACGGTGATGACGGCCGGCTTGGTATAGAAAAGCGGCAGGGCGTTGGCCGGCGCATGCAGCAGGTCAAGACGGGAACGCTCGAACATGGCCGAAATGACCATGTGGCCGTAGATGAACGGCAGGCACCTTTTGAGGGCCTGAAAGGGAAAATTGCGGAATGACACCCGGGGATTGCCGCCGGCGATCTCCTGGCGGATGCGCTTGCTGGCATCCTTATCCCAAAAGAGGACGTACTCATTGGTACGGTCCTCCTTTAGAAGATGCTTGACCAGGTAGTAAGTATAGTGTCCGATGCCCGCCGATTCACCGGTTCGTTTCCAATTCAGCATTGTCCGACAGTCGATACCTATTCTCATATGTTGATCTCGAGTACTGGCGGCGGTGGGACCTGCCGCGCGCCGTCATCAATTCGGGACGCGAGCCGGCCACTCATAAGCATCGAAGGCCCAGTAGATCAGCCTCTTGACCTCGCGAAAGCGATCATCCTTGTTCTCGGCGCCCAAGACCACGGCCACCACCTTGTCGCCGCCAGCATTCTCGGCGGCGGCGCCGAAGCAATAACCGGCCTCGTCGAGATAACCGGTCTTGCCGCCCAGGAAAACATACGGCGCCCGGCTCAGGAAACTGTCGAGCAACTGGTCGGTGCTGTCGACGTGACGCCTGTCGCCGTTCGGCGCCGTGAAATCATATGACCGCTTGGCGACCGTCTTTTTGATATCCGGAGCGCTCAGGGCTTTCCTCACCAGCAGCGCCACGTCCCGCGCCGTGGCCAAGTTCAGCGGGTCCAGCCCGGTCGGTTCGACGAAAGACGCACCGTCCATGCCGATGGCCGCAGCCATGGCGTTCATCTCCTCGACGAACTTATCCGCCGGCAGCCCCGTGGAACGGGCCAGCGCGGCCGCAGCGTCGTTGGATGAGGCGATCAGGCTAAGGTTGAACAGATCCTCGATGGTGAACGCTTCGCCGGGCAACAGCAACGGGATGTCGCCGATCTGCTGGTCGGCCGGCAGCATGGTCAACATTTTCCCCCACTCCGGGCCGCGCTCCAGTACGACCAGGGCGGTCACTAGTTTGGTCAGCGAAGCGATGGGCTGCGGCGTATCGGCATTCTCCTCCAGGAGCGGTTGCGCCGTCTGCCAATCGATGATTATGGCGGCCTTGGCCGAGGTCTCGATGCCCAGGCGGTTGGCGTCTTTCTTGATCGGGACCTGGCGGATAGTGTCTGGTCTGTCGGCTGCCAGCGTCAAATGAACCTGTCTCGAAAAATGCGGCCGGTAATCACCGACCGACAGCGCCGGCTGTACCGGCGCCAAAGCCATATAAAGCGTGAGAGCGGCGATCAAGGCGAACATGAGATCGTGACTATGGCTGATCCTCGGCGGCCGGCGGCGCCTGTGCCGCTTCAGGCTCAGGTTGTCCGCCCTGGCCCTCTGAACCGCTTATCTCCAGAACTTTGACGATGTTCTCGTGCGAACGGAGTTTGTCGTAGTCAGGCAGTTCCTCGACGCCGGCCACTCCCAGGAAGCGCAGGAAATCCATGGTCACGCGATAGGTCGTCTGCGGCTCTCCCGGTTCGCCGATCATCTCGACCAGGCCGCGCATCATCAGGTTGCGCAGGATCAAGGAACAGTTGACGCCGCGTATCTGCTCCAGCTCGGGTTTGGTGATCGGTCCGCGATAAGCGATGACGGTCAGCGCCTCAAGCGACGGCTTGGTCAGCTCGCCGGTCGTTTCGTCCTTGATGAAATCCTGCACCATCTTGGCCACTTCCGGCGCCGTGGTCATCTGCACGTCATTGCCGTGATGCATGATGCGGATGCCCCTCTCGCCATTATTATAGAATTCGGCCAGTTCTTCGACGGCCTTGAGGACCTCCTCCTTAGAGACGCCGCATATCTCAGCCAATTTCTTGGCGTTCATGGGTCTGGCGGCGATAAATAAGATGCTCTCGAGTTTGGCGTTCAACATAGGCTTAGGCCGGCACGGCTTCGATCTTCTCAATGGTTATGTCATCGAACATCCCGCACTGCGAAACACTGACCGACCGTTGTTTGACCAGCTCCAGCAGCGCCAGGAAACTGACGACCATCTCGATGCGCGATTCGGCGCTGGTGAGGAGCGTGCGGAAACTGATCTTCGATGCCTGGGTTATCAGGGATTGGATATAGCTGATCTTCTCGTGGATGGAAACGGTCTTCTCGATGACCGCCCGCGGTATGCGTACGATCAGATCGAGCCGTTTCAAGACGCCGCGGAACATTTCGGCCATCTGACCGAGAGCGAGCTGCTTCGGCGGAGCGAAGCCAATCTCGATGTGCGGCAGCTTCTCATGGATGAAGAGGAAGCGACGCTTGCCGATCAGGGCCGCGACCGCCTTGGAGGCGTCAAGGTATTCCTTGTAAATCTTAAGCTGGGTCTCCAGGTCGCCGATCGGCTCATCTCCGCCGATGTTCAGGAACGGCAGCAACACCCTGGATTTGATCAACAAAAGTCTTGAGGCGATGACCAAAAAGTCGGCCATCTCCTCCGGCGGCAAGTTCGGCTGGTCCTGAAGCCGGCGCACGTACTCGTCCGTCACCTTGGCCAAAGATATCTGCGAGATGTCCAGCTTCTCGGTTTCTATCAATTGCAAAAGCAGATCGAGTGGCCCTTCGAATTTCTCCAATTTCACGGCAAACTCCATAACCAACCAAAACCGTAACTATCTTATTTCCTGGACGGCCGGACCTTCTTCGCCGCCTTCTTCTTCGCTTTCTTTTTCGGCGGCGATTTCTTTTGCAGCTTGAGGCCGCTCTTCTTGCCGATAGTGCCGATCACCGGCGCCTCCATCTTGACCAGGTCCTTGACCTTCAGGCGAAGCGAATCAGTGAAGCTCTCGGCGCCGACGATGGCCTGCTTGGTCTTGAGCAAAGCCTTATCCAGAACGACACCCAGCCCGCGCAGGCTGCCGAAGGGCGAAAGGGCGCCAGGTTCGATGCCAAGCTTGGCCATGACCTTCTCCGGAGCCAGGGCCACTCTGGAGGCTTTCAAGGCCTTTTTGACGTTGTTCAGTTCGACGCGATAGGAAGCCGGCACGACGACGACGAAATAATTCTTCCCCTTCTTCTTCAGCTCCGGCAGGTCAACCTCGACCAAGAGCGTCTTGGCGATGTTGTCCAGCTTCTCCCCCAGGGTCTGGGCCAGGTCGTAGGCGGTGAACACCTTTTTGTGTTCCACGACGTCGAATTTAACGTTCTTTTTGCCTAAGTGAAGCAAAATTTTCTTAGCTACTGTCATATGACGGTCAATGGATTAAATTTTGATTAACTTTATCACTTTAGCAAAATACGCTCGTTCGCGCACGCGCCGGAGGCCCGAATGGGGATAAGCCTATCGATCGGCAGTGGCTATGTGCGCCTCCTTCAGCTGCGCCGCGGGCAGATCTGACGGGCTGCCCATCATCGGATCGCGGGCGTCGCCGGTCTTGGGGAAGGCGATGACCTCGCGGATATTGGGCTCGCCGGCCAGAAGCATGACCAGACGGTCGATGCCCGGGGCGATGCCGCCGTGCGGCGGGGCGCCGTATTCAAAGGCCTCGAGCATGTGGCCGAACCGGGCCATGATCTCCTCCTGTCCCAAACCGAGTATCTCGAAGATCCTGTTCTGCAGTTCGCGCTTGTGTATCCTGATGCTGCCGCCGCCGACCTCATAGCCGTTAAGCACCAGGTCATAGGCTTTGGCCCGCACTTTTTCCGGCGAAGCGGCCAGCATGGCGGCATCCTCGTCCTTGGGCGAAGTGAAAGGATGGTGGGCCGAGACCAGCCGCTTCTCGGTCTCGGAATACTCGAATAGCGGGAAATCGACGACCCAGGCGAAGGCCAGTTCGTTGGGGTCGTTCTTGTCGGCGCGCAGGTCGGGCTTGTCCACATTGTATTTGGCCATGGCTTCGGCGTGTGTCAGGCGCGGGAAAGGCTTGGCCGCCAGGCGTTTTTCCGGCGCAACCGTTTCGACCAGGGCGATCATCATCTCCTCGATGACGGCCATGACGTCCTCCTCCTTGGTCACGAAGGACATCTCCATATCGAGCTGGGTGAATTCCGGCTGGCGGTCGCCGCGCTGGTCCTCATCCCGGAAACAGCGGGCCACCTGGAAATAACGCTCCAGGCCGGCCACCATGAGCAGCTGTTTGAACTGCTGCGGCGACTGCGGCAGGACGTAGAACTTGCCCCGGTGCAGGCGGGACGGGACGATGTATTCGCGTGAACCTTCGGGCGTCCCCTTGGTCAGGATGGGGGTCTCTATCTCGACGAAATCCCGGCCGTGCAGCCACTCACGGAAGAAAGCCGTGACCCGGTCCCGGAGCAATATGTTGCGCCTCATGCGCTCGGTGCGCAGATCGAGATAGCGGTACTTCAGGCGCAGCTCCTCGTTGACCGCCATCGTGTCCTTGTCGACCTCGAACGGCGGCGTCTTGGCTTCGTTCAGTATCTCCAGCGAGGCGGCCACCATTTCGATGGAGCCGGTCGGCAATTTGGGATTGCGCATCTTTTCCGGCCGCTGATTGACTGCGCCCCGGATGGACACCACGAACTCCGGCCTAAGGGCGTTGGCCTTGGCCAGAAGCTCCTTGTTCGATGGCAAGAAGACCACCTGAAGCAGGCCGCTGCGGTCGCGCAGGTCGATGAAGATTATCTTGCCCATGTCGCGCCTGGCGTGAACCCAGCCGGACACGACGGTCTCAGCGCCGACCTTGCCGACGATATCGTTGATGAATTCTCGCTTCATATCATTGCTCATAATCCTTAATGATGCCTATGAATTCTACGCCTTGAAAATCCGGGTCCTGATACTTGCCGCTGCGGCGGGCGATGGTCGTGATCCCGCCGGTGTCGACGTCGACGAGCTGCAGCTCGTTGTCGCGGCTGACGACCAGCGAGCGGCCGTCCGGCGTCCAGGCCAGTGGCCGGCCGGATATAAACGACCGTTTTCCACCGTCCGTCCCGTCGGTGCCGACCAGCCAGACGTCGGGCTCGCCGCCGCCGAAAGAAAAGGCCAGGCGGCTGCCGTCCGGCGAAAGCAGCGGACCGCGAAAGGCGGTCCTCTCGTCGCTCTGCAGCACCGTCGACCGGCCGGTAGGGATATCTATCAAGTATATCTTGGAGGGGCCGAGCGCGCCGCTCTCCAGGTCCTCGCTGCGGAAGGTCGTTCCGACGATCTGGTCCAGCGCCGGATAGATGGCGAAATCGGCCAACCCGAGCTTGCGGACGACGCTGAACTCCTTGATCGTCTTTGAATCCAGGTCGGCGTACCACAGGCCGGCGACCGGCGTGCCGCCGTCAAAGACCGGCTTCAGGAAAACGGCGTCATTCTCCGATGACCAGGCCACGGGCGAAAGATAACCGGTCGTGATGAAGCCTTTGGTGGAAAAGGATAATAGATCGCGGCCGTCGGCTGAAACAATGATGACGGCGGCCTTTTTTTCGTCGGCATAGGCGACCATGGAACCGTCCGGCGAAGGCAGGCCGCTGACATTGGCGGCCTGGACGGACGATGGCCGCCGCACTTCCTTGCCGGCGGCGTCGACCCACAGGAAATCGTCCGAACTGGTGTAACGCCGGACGAAAAGCAGCGTGTGGTCGGATAAAGGCCGCATCCAGGGCGAACCGAAGGCCTTGGCGCCGTCGGCGACGATCTCGGCGATGCTGTCGGACCGGTCGCCGACCAGCGAAAAACGTCTGAAGTCATAGGCCAGCTTATCGTCGTCCAGCCTGTCCTTGTCGCCGCGGCCGACGACGCGATACGTGTCGTAGATGACGTAAGGACCGCTCTCCGCGGGGCGCTCGGTGACCGCGGCCGGCACATTCGTTTCGGGCGGCGGTGGCGGCGGCACGCTCGGCCCGACCAGGACCATCACCCTCCAACCGACGATAGCCACGAGCGCGGCCAAAACGATGACCGCGGCGTATTCGTTCAGGATGAGCCGGCGCTTCTCAGCCATAATCAAGGCTGCAGGCGATGCAGCATGCGGGCGAAGGGAATGGTCTCACGCACATGTTCCAGGCCGCAGATCCAGGCCACGGTCCGTTCGACGCCGATGCCGAATCCGGAATGCGGCACCGAACCGTAGCGGCGCAGATCGAGATACCACTCGAAGGCCTCCTTGGGGAGCTTGTGTTCGGCGATGCGCTTCTCCAGCAGCGCCAGGTCGTCGATGCGCTGCGAGCCGCCGATGACCTCGCCGTAGCCTTCCGGCGCCAGCATGTCGTTGTTGAGCGCGCGGGTCGGGTCCGCCGGGTCCGGCTTCATGTAGAACGCCTTGATCTCCACGGGATAATGGTGGATGAAGATGGGCTTGTCGTACTGCTTGGTGAGCAGCGTCTCGTCGTCACCGCCGAGGTCGTCCCTGTCCTTGACGTCCGAACCCAGGGCCTGGAGCTGTTTGACGGCATCGGCGTGATGCAGACGCGGGTAACCGCCCTCTGCCGCCTTCTCCAAGGGCGCCATGTTACGTTCCAGGGCGGCCAATTCGCCGCGGCAATTGGCCAGAACCCGCCCGAGCACATGGACGACCATGTCCTCCTGCAGCTGCATGTTCTCCAGCCACTCCATATAGGATGCTTCGGCTTCGAGCATCCAGAATTCTGTCAGGTGGCGCCGCGTCTTGGATTTCTCCGAACGGAAGGTCGGGCCGAAACAATAGGTCTTGCCCAGGGCCGCCGACGTGGCCTCTTGATAAAGCTGGCCCGACTGCGACATGAAGGCCTTGGTGTCGAAATACTTCACCTCGAAGAGATCGGTCGTGCCCTCGCAGGCGCTGGGCGTGAAGATCGGCGAATCGGCCAGCACGAACCCCCGGAGCTTCATGAACTCACGCAAGCCGAAGACGATCTCGTCGCGGACCCTGAGGATGGCCTCCTGCCGCTGCGACCGGATCCAAAGATGGCGGTAGTCCATGAGAAAGTCGACGCCGTGTTCCTTCTTGCCGATGGGGTATTCGGCGGCCAGCGAGACCAGCTTGACGTCCTTGGCCGTCAGCTCCACGCCCGACGGCGACCGTTTGTCCTCTTTGACCGCGCCACGGACCACGACCGACGACTCAATGGTCATGTTCTTGGCCGCCTCCCAGGCCTCGGCGCTGACGTCGTTCTTGGAGACGACCGCCTGGATGCGGCCGGAGCCGTCACGCAACTGCAAAAAGGCTATTGAACCGGAAGAGCGGCTGTTATGATTCCATCCGCGTATCTCTATCTCCTGTCCGATGTATTTGGCGGCGTCCTTGATGGCGACTGGCTGCATAAAAATAAAAAGTGGTGAAACACCGCTTTATTTTGCCAATTTCCCGCTGATTAATCAACTTTTTGCCGATGCCGCCGTCTCGCCGACCAATTTAAGGTAATTTAAGGCGGCAAAACGATCTTCCAAATGACCGGATAAAAGGCACTCGATGACCGAACTTATCTGGCGCGCGGCCCGCGTACCGACGGGCAGGGAGCGGACAACCGACAGTTCTTCCCGTCGCATGAGGCGCAAAGCCGAAGCGGTTTCCGCCGTCACGGGCAGTGACTGGGGGCTTTTGCAGACGGCGCACTCCAGGCCGCCGCGTCCGGCGTTCAGAAAACTGGCGTCCGGCGATAGCGAGCGCCGACAACGGACACATGCGGCCAGTTCCGGCGCGAAACCGAGTATATCAAGTAATTTTATGGCGGTGGCAGCGAAGATCATCTCCCCGGCAGCCGGTTCCATGGCGTAGCCTCTGCCCAGTGTCTCCAGGAACGAACTCAACAACCGGAAGACGCGCTCCTCCGGCAGCTCGCGCCGGGTCAGGTCGTCCACGGCCAAAAGCAGGCTCTGCGCAAGCGAGGTCTGGGACAAAGAATCCAGGATGCCATTGAATGACCGCGACAGGCTGGCGCCAGCCAGCCGGTCGATCAGCCGGCCGCGGGCGATCATCAGGTCGACGACGCCGAAGCCGGCCAGGTGCGGCGACATCTTGCTCCGGCCGCGGCGCGAACCCTTGGCCAGCACCGAGATCTTCCCATGGTTCTCGGTGAAGATGGTGTAATAGCGGTCGGCGTCGCGTACCGGCCTTATTTTCAGGACGATCCCTCGATCGCGATAAGTGGGCATAAAAATTCGCCGCCAAGCGGCCATTTCGCCGCTCCGGGGAGCGGTGTCACTCTGGTCTCCTGGCCAGATAGGTTTCCAGCAAGGCAGCGGCGGCCGCGGCATCCTTGTCGAACCGCTCCTTGGGCAGGCCTGATTCGCGCCGCTGGCGCTCGACCATGGCCGTGGTCAGCCTCTCATCCTCGGTATCGATGGCCGCTTTGGTCTCGGCTTTAAGCGATTCGATCAGCGCCGCGACGTCGCGCTCGATGTCGCCAGGCTCGCCCTGGCCGGACAGCCGGCGCGGCACGCCGACGACGATCTTTTCAGCGGCTTCCTCGGCCGCGGCGGCCGCTATGGCCTTGGCCGAAGCGCCGATGTCACCGCCGGGAATCGACCTCAACGGCAAAGACACCGGCACGGCAGTATCCACGACCGCCAGACCGATGCGCTTACGACCATAATCGACGCCCAGTATCTTCATAAGGCTTGGCGGCTCAGACGTTATCGAGCAATGGCGTCATTATCTCTGGGCCTTTCCCCGTTACGGCCACCGTCGCCTCGAAATGGGCAGACAGGCTGCCGTCGGCCGTGACCACGGTCCAGCCGTCCGGCAGGACGCGGACGGCGTCGTCACCGGCATTGACCATGGGTTCCAGGGCCAGGACCATGCCGGTCTCGATTAGCACCGGCTCCAGCGAACGGTCGAGGTAATTCGGGATCTGCGGTTCCTCATGGACGTATTTACCCACTCCGTGGCCGACCAGGTCCTTGACCGTGGAAAATCCCTGGCGCCGCACGTATTTGTCGACGACCCGGCCGATGTCGCTGATCCAGGCCCCGTCCCGCACCTTGTCCAAACCGATGAGCAGCGCCTCCTTGGTGGCCTCGACCAACCGCCTGGCCTCTTTGGAAATATCCCCGACCCCGACCGTCACGGCCATGTCGGTGTACAGGTCATGGTAACGCAAACCGACGTCCAGTTTCAGGATGTCGCCGTTCTTGAGCGCGCGGCCCGGCACCGCCGGCCCATGCACCACTTCGCCGTTGATGGAGGCACAGATGGCCGAGGGAAATGGCTTCGACCCGCCGCCGCTGCGGTAGCCCTTGAAAGCCGGTTCGCCTCCGGCTTCGCTCATCAGCCTCTCGGCCAGGACATCGAGTTGGTCGGTGGTGACGCCGGGTTTGACCGTAGCCACCAGCCTGGCCAGTATGTCTGAAAGTTTCTGACCGCCTTCGCGGATAAGGCGGATCTCTGGTTCCGTTTTCAGATAGATCATAAGGTCGCTGTTTCCATCAAGTTTAAAGTAAAAAAGGGGTTCTGGAAAGAAAAACGGCCGCTGGAAGGGCGGCCGCGTCAGGTGTCGGCAAGTTCAGCGCGCCGAGCGCTTTTTCTGGATTCGCTTCATCTCGCGGGCGATCACTGAATCGATCCAGTCATGGTACTCATCGAGCGTCCCTGTATTGTTGTACAGGTTCGGCCAGGGCACACAGGCCAGCGTCCGGTCGACCTGCTGACCGTTATCCGGCTGGCCGATGCCGCGATCGGCATCATCCAGGCGGAGAAAATCCTCGACCGTCTTCGGATCGCCTTCCCTGCCCCGGGAAATGAGCCGGTTGGCGCGCATGGCCGTCGGAGCGACCACGCCGATCAGGACGAAGCGCGGTCCGACGATGGCGGACAGGCCGGCAACTTCGAGCGGATGGCGAAGACCGTTGACCCCGACCGTCCGACAGTTCATGCCCTTGCAGGTGAGCAGCACCCGCTTGGCCCAATAGGCAACGTCGCCGCTCTCGCGGCGGCCGCGGTTGCCCATCTCGATCTGCTGCTGAATGGTCGGCTTTTCGACGCCTTCCTGCCTCAGCTGATCGCGGACCTCGTCGCCGCAGCTGCGAATATTAAAACCGTACTTGCTGTCCAGATAGCGGGTCAATTCGTCCTTGCCCGCGGCCTTCAGTCCGGTCACGCCGATGACCAGATCGAAGTCTTTTCGCTTCGCCGTCATAGGTTTTTCCTCCTTTCGCAAAGAACTCTTGTTTCGCTTCACACTTTAAAAATGAAATTGATGTCTTTCTCGACCTTATCGATGGTCTGAGCGCCGTCGATCTTGAAGACGATGCCGCGCTGTTTATAAAAATCTATAAGCGGGGCCGTATCTTTGTGGTAAACCTCCAAGCGCAGCTTGATGGCCTCAGGCACGTCGTCCTGGCGCTGGATGAGAACCGAGCCGCAGCGGTCGCAATGATCCTTGTCCTTGACCGGCGGCTTGAATTCTACGTGATAGCTCAAGCGACACTTGTCATTGGAACAGACCCGGCGGCCGGAAAGGCGCCTGACCGCCTCTTCATCGGAAAGTTCCAGACAGATGACATGTGTTATCTGGCGGTCCAGCGCGGTCAGTATCTCATCCAGTGATTCGGCCTGTTCGACCGTCCGAGGGTAACCGTCGAAGATGGCCCCTTCCAGCGTGTCCTGCTCTGACAGCCGGTCCTTCATGACCTGATGCACCAGATCCGAGGGGACGAGCCGGCCGCTGTTGATGAACTCGGCGATATCCCGGCCCAAACCCGTGTTGCGCTCGACCTCGGCCCGGAACAGCGCTCCGGAGGAGATGTCCGGAATGCCCAATTTCTTAGATATGCGTTCCCCCTGTGTCCCCTTACCCGAACCCTGCGGACCGAAAATGACGATGTTGTACATAATAGACTTAAGCTGACGCGATATAAGTGACGAGGTAGCCCAGGATCGATCCCAAAGCTATCGGCGGCAGCGCCGGAATGGGCCGGCGCCGCGGTTGTGACATGAAGATGAAGTGCATCGAGGCCAGGCCGATGATGGCGCCCAGCGCTACCGGCAAGGCCTGGATGACCCCCAGGCGACCGACGGCGGCGACCAGCAAAGCCGGCAGGACGATGTCCCCGGTGCCCAGAAACAAGAAATCCGCGCCGGAGCCGACGGTCGTCAGCCGCTTAAGGAAGCCGGCGGGGGTTACAGGAACAATGATGGCAAATAAAGCCTTTTGCCGCAATAGGGCTTCGGCGGCGGCGACCATGTGGCCGGTGACATAAACCGCGAAGATATCGTAAAAGGAAAGGATGGCCAGGATGACGATCGCGGCCATCGGCTGCATGACTGAACCCAGATTGAAGGTGATGCCGGCCAAGCCGAGCGTCAGGACCAGGTCGAAAACATAGACGCGGCGCAGACCGTAATGCAGCAGGACGGCCAGGGAGACGCCCAGCACGGCGCCGGCCAGGCCGAAAAAGCGTTCGGCGATGATGCCGGCGCCGATAAAGACCGCGACGGAGAAAAGCCGCGAGAACCAGAAAGCGCCGCGACGAGCGCGCAGCAGCAGGATGAGCAGGGCGGTCGCCGCGGCGAAGGCCGCCAGGAACGACCAGACCATCTCGCCGCTGCCATAAGGCACCATGACCGACGGCCGCCCGTGGCGCTCGGCCAGGAGCGTCAGGCCGAAGACCGCCAAAAGGACCGCCGCCTCGACGAGAAAAGCGAACCAAAAAGCGCCGCGCGGCGAAGGGGCGGCGTCGGGGCGCGGCTTATTGGCGGCCGGATCATCCATAAAAGGCCGTCTCGATGTTATGCATATCCACCTCAGATATCTGGAAAGTCTCCTTCATCTTGAGCAGCTCCAGATGCAGGGTCCGCCGGCTGATCATGCCGCCGAGCTGATCGTGGAGGCGGTAAAGATGCTCCCTCACCTGCTCGCGCTGCTGCCCGTCCAGGCTGGAGATATTGAAGGTCATCTCCTTTATTTGTTCGTGTGTGAATTTCTTGTAGTCGTCGCTCATATACCCCTATTATACCAAAAAAAGGCGCTTTTGGCGCCTTTTTCAGTATGCCTTGAAGATGTTATAAGGCCTCGTACTCCCGCATGGTCATCTGCGAGTTTATCTGGTTGACGATCTCGATGACCACCGAGACGACGATGAGCAGGCTGGTGCCGCCGACGGCCAGGGCCTGGGTGCCGGTGATCTGCTGCACGACGAGCGGCAGGACGGCGATGGTCGAAAGGAAGAAGGCGCCGGCCGGGATGATCCGGTTCAGGGTCCTGGAGATATACTCGGCCGTCGGATGGCCGGGCCGGATGCCGGGTATGAAGCCGCCTTGTTTCTGGAGGTTTTCGGCTACGCGATCGGGATGGAAGACGACCGCCGTGTAGAAATAGGTGAAGATGAAGACCAGCACGAAGTAGAGAATGCCGTAGATCAGCTTGTCCTGGAAGAACATCACGACCTTCTGGGCGAAAGCCGCCACCCAAGCCGTCTTGCCCTGCACGAAGAATTGGGCGATCATCGGCGGGAAGAGGATGATGGAGATGGCGAAGATGATCGGGATGACGCCGGCCATGTTGACCCGCAGCGGCAGATGCGTTTCCACGCCGCCGAAGAGCTTGCCGCCGCGCATGCGCTTGGCGTAGACGACCGGCACGTTGCGCTGGCCCTCGGTGATGAAGACGACGCCGGCGATGGTCGCGACACCGATCAGGATGAAGGCCGCCAGGTTGATTATCTGCGACGACTCGAAGGTCAGCGCCGCCTGCTGGACAGTGGTCGGTAGCCGAGCGACGATGTTGGCGAAGATCAGGATGGAGATGCCGTTGCCGATCTTGCGCTCCGAGATGAGCTCGCCGATCCACATCAGGAAGATAGTACCGGCGGTCATGGTCATGATGATGATGAACGCCTGCAGCAGTGTCATGTCGGTGATAAAGCCCTGATTCGACTGTCTGAGGATGGAGAGCATGCCATAGGCCTGAAGCATGGCGAGCGGCGCCGTGGCCAGGCGCGTGTAATGGTTGATGCGCTCCTGTCCGCCAGCCTCCTTCTGCATTTCCTCCAGACGCGGGATGATCATGGCTAACAGCTGGAAGATGATCGATGCGGTGATGTAAGGGCCGACGCCCATGGCTACCACCGAGAAACTGTCCCAGGAACCGCCAGAAAATGCGTTAAGTAAGCCAAGAATCTGATTGGAATTGAAGAAATCACGGAGAGCCTCCGGTTTGACGCCCGGCACCGGCACGTGGGCGGCCACGCGGAAAACCACCAACATGGCGATCACGAAAAGGATGTTGTTGCGCAGGTCACCGGTTTTCCAAATTTGACGGAGTTTGTTCCACATAATCGGACGGAGCATCACGCGAGACCGCGGCGCCGGCGATCGCGAGCGATGCCGGCTGACGCCTATCCCTGGATGATCCAGGTTTGATTTTAGCGAACCTCGCCCCCGGCGGCCAGTATCTTCTCCTTGGCCGGAGCCGACAACAGACAACCGACGACGATCAGCTTCTTCTTCAATTCGACGCCGCCCAGGATCTTGACCTGGGTCGCCGAAGCCGGTATCAGGCCCTTAGACGACAAGGTCTTGCGGCTGATGACGTCGCCGGACCTGAAGACCTCGTTCAACTTTTCCAGGCCGACCAGGGCGACGGCTGCCTTGCTGATGCTCTTGAAACCGCGCAACTTCGGCGTCTGCAGGACCAGCCGGCGCAGACCCATGACCTTGATGCCCTTGCGTCCGCCTGTCCTGGCTTTCTGGCCCTTCGTGCCGCGTCCGGCGGTCGTTCCCTTACCCGAGGCGTTGCCGCGGCCGACGCGCTTGGGATATTGCTTCGATCCCCTGGATGGCTTGAGATTGCTTAACGAAAGTAGGGTCATAATGGTCTGGCGCTATTTCTGGACAGCTTCTCCGACGGCGTTCTGCTCCTCGGCAACCGGCTTAGCCTTCAACAACGGTTTCATCAGGCTCTGAAGAGCTTTCATCGTGGCTTTGGCATTATTGATCTTGTTGTTAGAGCCAAGGATCTTACCGACGGCATTGGGCACGCCAGCCAGTTCCAGGACGACGCGGATGGCGCCGCCGGCCTTGATACCGGTGCCTTTGGGCGCCGGCTTGATGATGATCGAGGCCGCCGAGAACTTCTGATGAACGGCATGAGGGATAGTGCCGTTGATGATGAGCACGTTGATCATCCGCTTCTTGGCCTGGGTCACGGCCTTGTTGACGCTGGCGGCCACGTCGGCACCCTTGGCCACGCCGTAGCCGACGCGTCCTTTGCGGTCGCCAATGATGACGCATGTGCGGAAACGCATGCGCTTGCCGCCCTTGGTCACGCGCGTGACGCGCGCCAGGTCGAGGATGCGCTGGTCGAACTCTTTCTGCTCAAGGAATCTGCCCCGGCCGCGTTCCTGCGTGCGGCCGCCTGCGAAATTGGTCATATGTCTTCAGTGCTTAAAATTCCAAACCGTTCTCACGGGCACCGCTGGCCAAAGCGGCGATGCGTCCGGCATAGGCGAAACCGCCACGGTCGAAAACGACTTTCTTGATGCCTTTCTTGACCGCCTTCTCGGCGATGACTTTGCCAACAGCATAGGCTACGGACACCTTGGCCTTGCGGCCATCTTCCCCCTTGGCCTGCTTGCCGACCTCTTTCTTATCCAGGCCGAGGCCTTCGGCGGCGACCAGGGTTCGACCGGCAGTGTCGTCGATGAGCTGGGCGTAGATATGCTTGGCGCTGCGAAAGACAGCCAGCCTTGGCCGGTCAGCCGTGCCCATGACCTTGGCCCTGATACGGCGATGGCGGCGGGTGCGGGCCAGTTTCTTTTGTTTGGTGCGATCTATCATATCGGTGATTGATTGGCGCGAAATTAGGCCGCTGCCGATCCGGCCTTGGCCGCCTTGCCGGCCTTGCGGCGGATAACCTCATCCACATATTTGATACCCTTGCCCTGGTAAGGCTCTGGTTTCTTGACGTTGCGGATGCTGGCCGCCACCTCGCCGACGAGTTGTTTGTCGGGGCCGGTAACGATGATGATGTTCTTGTCGACGGCCAGACTGACGCCGGGCGGTATGTTGAAATCGACCTCATGAGAGAAGCCGACATCCAATTTCAGTATCTTGCCCTGGAGCGCTGCCTTGAAGCCGACGCCGTTGATCTCCAGCTTTTTTTCAAACCCCTTGGTTACGCCGATGACCATGTTCTCGATCAGGCGGCGGAACAGGCCCCACAAGGCCCGGTCCTTAATCAGCCCGTGATCGACCACGTCGACGGTCAACTCGCTGCCGGAGATGGCAACTTTGACGCGCGGATGCAAGGCCAGCGTCAGTTCGCCTTTCGCTCCCTTGACCGCCAGGGTCGAACCGGTCTGTTTGACCTCGACGCCGGAGGGTATGATCAAGATTTTCTTGCCGACACGGGACATACTTTTTTTGGCTACAAAATCGTGTTTTTCCGCTGTTAGTTAAAACACTTCACACAGGACCTCGCCGCCCAGCTTCCTCTTCCTGGCTTCCTTGTTGGTCATCACGCCCCGTGAAGTGGAAACGATGGCGATGCCGCGGTCGGACAGTACCCTGGGCAGTTCCAGGTGGCCGAAATACAGCCGGCGGCCTGGCTTGGACACGCGGCGCAGATTGTGGATGGCGGACTTGCCGTCAGCGTATTTCAATTCCAGGCGCAGTTCGCCATGCCCGGCGCTGATCTTCTCGGTGGCGGCCACGTACCCTTCATCGGCCAGTATCTTGGCGATGGCCAGCTTCATCTTGGAATACGGAACCCTGACCTCCGGCTTACCGACTGCCGAAGCGTTGCGGATTCTGGTGAGCATGTCTGAGATTGGATCGGTCATCATAATTGGTTGATGCTTGTGACTTCCTGCGCTGATCGCGGGCCCGAGGCCCGGCTGCCGTCAACGTTTCCGCCGAGCAGCGTGCCCGTGACCAGCCAGATGGTCATTTACCAAGATGCTTTCCTTATGCCGGGTATCTCCCCGCGGTTAGCCAGTTCGCGAAAGCAGATACGGCAGAGCTGGAAATCGCGCATATAACTCCTCTGCCGGCCGCAGCGCCAGCAGCGCCTGACGAGGCGCGACGAATATTTAGGCTTCCTCTTTGATTTGGCGATTTGGGCTTCAGTAGCCATAAACGTTGTTATTTGGCTTCCTCTCTTAATGGAAAACCGGCTGCCCGGAGCAGGGCGATGCCGCGGGCCTTGTTCCCGGCCGTGGTGACGATGGCCAGTTCCAGGCCGTGCATGTAATCGGTGTCCTCGGGCCGGATCTCCGGAAAAGCGATGAACTCGCGGAAACCTATCGACATGTTGCCGTGCTGATCGATGGATTTGGACGGCAGACCGCGGAAGTCGCGAACGCGCGGCAAAGTGACGTCGACGAGCTTATTGATGAAATCGTACATGCGCCGGCCGCGCATGGTGACCATCATGCCCACGACCATGCCCTGCCTCACCTTGAAGTTGGAGATCGACTTCTTGGCCAGCGTCCTGACCGGTTTCTGACCGGCGATCCTGGTGAGCGTCCTGTCGGCGGCGTCGATGAACTTCGGGTCTTTGAGACCCTGCTTCAGGCCGACGTTGACGACGACCTTGATGAAACGCGGCACGGCCATGCTGTTCTTCAGACCCAATTCTTTCTTGAGGGCCGGCACGACCTCTTTTTCAAATCTCGATTGGTATGGCGATTTGTCTTTCATATGTCTTGGGCTACTCGATGGCCTCCTTGCACTTGCGGCAAACCCTGATCTTCCTGTCCTTGGCGCCCTCCTGCTGCAGGACCTTCACGCCGAAACGGGTCGGCTTGGCGCATTTGGGGCAGACCAGCAGCACATTGGACGCGGAGAACGGAGCGGCGAATTCGAGTTTCTGGCCCTTTTCGCCTTGTTTCCGGGTACGAACGTGCTTATAGGCGATGTTCACGCCTTCAACCACCAGCTTGTTCAGCTTGGGGAAGACCTGGATCACCTTGCCGCTCTTGCCCTTGTCCTTGCCGCTGATGACCTTTATGTTGTCGCCTTTCTTAATTCGCATATCAAATTCGCTTAAACGACCTCCGGGGCCAAGGAAATTATCTTGGCATAGCCTTTGGCGCGCAGTTCGCGGGCCACGGGGCCGAAAATGCGGGTGCCTTTCGGTTCTTTCGTCTTCTGATCGATGATCACGGCGGCGTTCTCGTCGAAACGGACATAAGAACCGTCCTTGCGGCGGGTTTCCTTGCGCGTCCTGACGATGACCGCGTGCACGATCTGGCTTTTGGCCGCCGTGCTGTGCGGAATGGCCACCTTAACCACGGCCGTGACGATGTCGCCCAGGCCGGCGTAGTGTCTCTTATAGCCGCTGTGCAGACGTATCACCTGCAATTTCTTGGCGCCGGTGTTGTCGGCGACGGCTATCATTGAACGATGCTGCAGCATAATCTTAAACGGTCACTTTGCCGATGGCCCGCCACCTCTTGTCCTTGGACAGCGGACGCGTCTCGATGAAACGGACGACATCGCCGACCTTGTACTCCCCCTTCTCATCGTGGACCTTGAATTTGCGGGATTGCTTATATTGCCTCAGGTATTTGGGATGGATCTTCATCCTGTCGACCCGGACGACGATCGTCTTCTTCATCTTGTCGGAAACGACCACGCCCCGGTAAACGCTTTTCCTGGTTGTTTTTGCTTCTGCCATAATCATGATTGGCTCTAGGCCTTAGTGGGCTGATCGGCGGCTTTCTTTGCGGTCTTGCCGGCCGCCGGTTTTTTCGACCCTCTCAGCGTCAGGATCTGGGCGATCGTCTGCCTGACCTTTCGGACCTCGCGGATGTTACCGAGCTGTTTGGCGGCGATCCTGAACCGAAGCTCGCGCAGCTTGTTGCGCAGGTCGGTCAGCATCCGATCCAGCTCGACCTCTGATTTTTCGCGCAATTCCTTTATTTTCATATGCGAGCAGGGGCTAAACTTTCTTGACGAACTGGGTCTTCATGGGCAGCTTATAGGCGGCCAGGCTCATGGCCTCGCGGGCCGCTTCCTCAGTGACGCCGTCCATCTCGAACATGACGGTCCCCGGCCTGATGACGGCCACGTAGTGGTCGACGGCGCCCTTGCCGCCGCCCATGACGCTCTCATTGCCGTGGTTGGTGATCGGCTTGTCCGGAAAAATGCGGATCCAGATCTTGCCGCCGCGCTTGATGAACCTGGTCATGGCTCGGCGAGCGGCCTCGATCTGACGAGAGGTGACCCAAGCCTGACCGAGCGCCTTCAGCCCGTAGGTGCCGAAGCTGACGTAGGTCTTGGTCGTGGCCACCCGCTTGTTGCGGGCACGGCCCTTATGCATTTTGCGATATTTGACTTTGGCTGGTAACAACATAGGCGGATGACATCAGGCTTCATTTCTGACCGCGCGGCGTCTGGCAAATTCAGGCCGGCGGGCAGGCGGTCTCTCCTCGGTGGCCGGCCTTTGACCGACCTCGAAGATGTCGCCGCGGTATATCCAAACTTTGATGCCGATAGTGCCGAACAGCGTCATGGCGAAACCCGAGGCGTAATCGATGTCGGCTCGCAGGTTGTGCAGCGGCACGCTGCCCCAGGAAAGCTTCTCCTCGCGGGCGATCTCCGCGCCGTTCAGCCTGCCCTTGATCTGCAGCTTGACGCCCTTGGCGCCGGCCTTCTGTACCCGATCGAGGTGCTGCTTGAGGACGCGGCGGAAAGGCATGCGGCGCTCGATCTCACCGATCATCGATTGCAGCACGATATTGGACGACAGGGACGGGTTGGTGATCTCGATGACGTTGAGGTTGAGGTTGGTCTTCACCTTGGTCTGTCCCAGAAGCTGGCGCAACTGCTTCTTCAGGTCCTCGATACCCGTGCCGCCGCGGCCGATGATGAAGCCCGGCTTGGCCGAATGCACCGTGACGGTCAGGGCGCGAGCCGTCCGCTCGATATCGATACGATCGACGGCGCTCTCCTTCAGCTTGTCGCGAAGGAAGCCCTTGATCTTCATGTCTTCACGCAGCAATTTGGCGAAATCATTCTTCGAGAACCACTTGGAACTCCAAGAGTAGATGACGCCTGTTCTGAAAATTTTCGGGTGGACTTTATTGCCCATAGTCGTTATTCCTTAGGCTTTGACTTTGCCGCCTTCTTGGCCGCTTGGGCAGCCGGCTTTACGCTCTTTTCCTTGACCGGGGTCTTGGCCGAAGCCTTGACCACCGCCGCTGCCGCGCCTTTGGGCGCTGCCGCCTGCTTTTCGTCCAGGACCACGGTGATGTGGCATGTGCGCTTGCGGATGGGGGCCGCCCGGCCGAAGGCGCGGGCGCGCCAGCGGTCTAGGACCGGACCGCCGTCGGCGACGATCTTCTTGATGAAAAGGCTGCTTTTATCGAGCTTAAAATTATGAGTGGCATTGGCGACTGCCGATTCGATCAGTTTCAGAACCGGTCTGGCCGCGTCCTTGCGGAAGAAACGTAGCTGGGCCGTTGCCCTATCCACTGCCATACCCCGAACCAAGTCGATGACCAATCGGACCTTCCTCGGAGACATGCGGATATTGCGTGCTTTGGCGATGACTTCCATAGGGGTTTATTTCTTGGGGCCGGCTGCCGGCGTGGCTGTCTGAGTCGCTTTGGCCGCCACTTGTTCGGCCTGGGCGCGCGCTGTCTCGAGATCTTTCTGCATCCTGCCGCCATGCCTGACGAACTTCCTGGATGGCGAGAACTCGCCCAGCTTGTGACCGACCATGTTCTCGATGACGAGCACCGGGACGTGGATCCTGCCGTTATGAACGCCGATGGTATAGCCGACCATCTCGGGAGTTATATGACACCAACGCGACCATGTCTTGACCACCGTTTTATCACCGGGGCGGAGCTTGGCCAGTTTGGCGAGTAGTTTCTGATCGAGTGCCGGACCTTTTTTTAGACTGCGTGACATAGATCGGTGCTTACTTGCGGCGTTTGATGATGAATTTCCAGGACGCCTTTTTCTTATTCCTGGTCTTGACACCGAGAGCCGGCTTGCCCCACTTCGTCTTCGGGTGTTTCAGACCGATGGGATTCTTGCCCTCGCCGCCGCCGTGCGGGTGATCGACCGGATTCATGACCTTGCCGCGTACCTCCGGCCGGCGGCCGCGATAACGGGTGCGGCCGGCCTTGCCCCAGCGGATCAGGCGATGATCTGGGTTGCCGACCATGCCAATGGTAGCCTGACATTCTTTGGCGAATTGGCGGATCTCGCCGGAGGGCAGCCGCAGCTGGGCGAAATCGCCCTCGACGGCCATGAGCTGGGCGCCCAAGCCGGCGCCGCGGGCGACGACGCCGCCCTGGCCCGGCGACAGCTCGATGCTATGCACCTGGATGCCGACGGGCATCTTGCCGAGCGGTATGCGATTGCCTGATTTGATCTCAGTCTGTTCTTTGGAGCTGACGAGGACCTCTCCGACGGCCAGGCCTTGCGGCGCGACGATATAGCGCTTCTCGCCGTCCTTATAATTGAGCAGGGCAAGGCGGGCGCCGCGGTTGGGATCATACTCGATGGCCGCGACCCGGGCCGGCACGTCGAACTTGTCGCGCTTGAAGTCGACGATGCGGACGAAACGATCGGCGCCGCCGCCGCGATGACGGACGGTGATCTTGCCCTGGGCGTTGCGGCCGCCTGTCTTCCTCTTGGGGATGATCAGCGACTTCTCCGGTTCCCATTTGGTGATGTCGGCAAAAGCGTCGACGCTGGACAGGCGCCGGCCCAAAGTGACTGGTTTGTGCAGCTTGATCGGCATATTACACTCCCTCTAAGACTGAGATGCTCTCTCCTTTTTTGAGCGTGATAATGGCCTTCTTGACGTCCTTCTGCTTGCCCGAGGTCCGACCGAAGCGGACATTCTTGCCCTTGACCGAGATGACGCGGACCGACACCGGCTTGACGCCGTAAAGGTCGCGCATGGCGCGGGCTATCTCGATCTTATTGGCCCCCGGAGCGACCATAAAAGCGTACTTGCCCAAGGATTGCTGGCGATCGGCCTTCTCCGTCAAGAGCGGCGTGATCAATATGCGGTGGGACTGGCCGCCGCCTTCTTTTGCCAAAGGACCGCGCACCGCTGGCTTGGCCTTTTTCTCGGCCGCCGCTTCGGGCGCTTTCTTCTCTTCCTTCTTCTCCTTGTCTTCCTTGGCTGGAAGGACGATGTTCTGTTTTTTGGAGATCTTGCTGAAAATACCCATACCTTCTTAGGATTTCTTGCTGTAAATGTTCTCGATCTTGTCCGCGGCCGCCGGCGTCATGACCAGATAATCGGCGTTCAAGACGTCGAGCAGGCCGATGGCGCTGACGCCGAGCAGACGGACCGTCCGCAGATTCCTGGTGCTGCGGGCCAACATCTCGTCGCGGGACGGCGTGACCAGGACCAGCTTGCCCTTGGCCGGCAGCTTGCCGAGCAAAGAAACGGTCTCCTTGGTCTTGCCCTGCTTGGAACCGATGGATTCGACCAGGACCAGCCGGTCATTGGCCGCTTTGTCCGACAAAGACATCAGGAAAGCCTGCTTCTTGGCCTTGCGGTTGATCTTCTTGGTGTAATCGCGCTCCTTGCGCGGACCGAAAGTGATGCCGCCGCCGACCCAGATCGGAGAGCGGATCGAACCCTGCCGGGCCCGGCCGGTGCCTTTCTGCTTCCACGGCTTTCGGCCGCCGCCGCGGACCTCGCCGCGCGTCTTGGTATGGGCCAGAGGCTGTCTGGAGCTGGCCTGCAGGCCGACGACGACTTCGTGGATCAACGCCGGCTTGACGGCAATGCCGAAGACCTCGTCCTTCAGGCTCTTCTCGCCGATCACGGCACCTTCCGAATTGTACAGTTTGACTTTTGGCATACTCTTATTTCCAGGACTGCTTGCTATCGTAGCCGCCTGAAACGAAAACGACGGCGCCGCGGGCTCCAGGGACGGCTCCTTTGACCGCCATTATCCCCTTGGCCGCGTCGACATCGATGACTTCCAAGTTCTTGACCGTGACCTGATCGCTGCCCATATGGCCGCCCATGCGCACGCCCTTGAAAACGCGCTGCATGCCGCCGGAACCGATGGCGCCGGGCATGCGCAGGTTGTCCTTATGGCCGTGCGTGGCCGGACCGCCGGAGAAATGATGGCGCTTGACCACGCCCTGGAAACCCTTGCCTTTGGAAACGCCGGCGACCTGCACGAACTCGCCCGGCTGGAACTGCGTGGCGTCGATGACGGCGCCGACGCTCAGGCTGCCTACGTCATCCACGCGGAACTCCTTGAGGACCTTGAAATTCTCGCCGACGGCCTTGAGGTGGCCGCTCAGCGGCTTGGTCGGGTTCTTTTCCTTGCCGCAGCCGACCTGAACGGCCGTGTAACCGTCCCGCTCCTTGGTCTTGATCTGCGTCACCTTGCACGGGCCAGCCTGAAGCAAGGTCACCGGAATGACCGTACCGTCATCCTTGAACCGCTGGGACATCTCGATTTTCTTGGCAATGATGAACTTCATAGTTCTTTCCTTGGATCTTTTTCGCGGAACGCCGCCTGCCCGGATAAACGAAAAGCCAGAAGTTTTTCCATCTCGCCGCTGGCGAGACCGAGCAAACTTCTAGCCTCTCCCGTTTCTCCGGCATGGCTGCGATCCAGATCCTGAGGCTATTGGCCGAAAAACGTACGCCGTCTGCTGACGGAACTAGAGTAAAGGCTTTGATTTGTCGTTATTCGATCTGATTGTGAATCTCCCTCGTTGACCGGGAGATGATGGAGGTTTTCCTCGCGGATCTTTCTCCACCTCTCCCCGCCAACGTCTTTTTATTTATCCCGAACTTACATTTTTATCTCCACGTCGACGCCGGCCGGCAGATTCAGGTTGGTCAAGGCCTCGATGGTCTTCGGCGTCGGATCAAATATGTCGACCAGCCGCTTATGGACGCGCATCTCGTACTGTTCACGAGCGTCCTTGTGGACGAAAGTCGAGCGGTTGACGGTATATTTAGTCTTTTCCGTCGGCAATGGCACCGGACCGCGGACAGTGGCGCCCGAGCGTTCGGCTGTCTCGATGATCGTCCGGGTCGATTGGTCGATGATCTTATGATCATACGCCCGAATCTTGATCCGGATACGCTGGCGGCCTTCCTCCTCCGTCTTCTTGGTTTTCTTGGCTTCTGGTGTCATCGCCGTGGAGTTTAGTGTCAAAGGACCAATAGTGTCAACCATTACTTGATGATCTTGGTAACAGTGCCGGCGCCGACCGTCTTGCCGCCCTCGCGGATGGCAAAGCGCATCTTCTCTTCCAGAGCGACCGGGGTGATCAGTTTGACGGTGATGCTGACGGTGTCGCCTGGCATGACCATTTCAGTACCGGCGGCCAATTCGACCTCGCCAGTGACGTCGGTGGTGCGGATGTAGAACTGCGGCTTGTAGCCCTTGAAGAACGGCTTGTGGCGGCCGCCCTCTTCCTTGGTCAAGCAGTAGATCTTGCCCTCGAACTCGGTGTGCGGCGTGACCGAACCCGGCTTGACCAGGACCATGCCGCGCTCCACATCTTCTTTCTTGATGCCGCGAAGAAGCAGACCAGCGTTATCACCGGCGCGACCCTCGTCCAGCTGCTTGTTGAACATCTCGATGCCGGTCACGACAGTCTTCCTGGTCTCGCCGAGGCCGACGATCTCGACCTCATCGTTGAGGTGAACGACGCCGCGATCGATGCGGCCGGTGACGACGGTGCCGCGGCCCTCGATGCTGAACACGTCCTCGATGGCCATCAGGAACGGCTTGTCGGTCTCGCGGACAGGTTCGGGAATGTACTTATCCAGGGCATCGATGAGATCCATGACCGGTTTGGCGTCCGGACCGGTCGGGTTCTCCAGGGCCTTCAGGGCCGAACCGCGGATGATCGGGACATCTTTGCCGGGGAATTCGTATTTGGTCAGGAGGTCGCGGACTTCCTCTTCGACGAGATCGATGAGTTCCTTGTCCTCGACCTGGTCGACCTTGTTCAAAAAGACGACGATATAGGGGACGCCGACCTGGCGGGCCAGGAGGATGTGTTCACGGGTCTGAGGCATCGGGCCGTCAGCGGCGGAAACGACAAGGATAGCGCCGTCCATCTGGGCTGCGCCCGTGATCATGTTCTTGATATAGTCAGCGTGCCCGGGGCAGTCGACGTGGGCATAATGCCGCTTGTCGGACTCGTACTCCGTATGAGCGGTGGCGATGGTGATGCCACGAGACTTGGATTCAGGAGCCTTATCAAGGTCGTCGATCTTCTTATCCTGGGCGACCTTGCCGGCAGACCTCAAGACCTGCAGAATAGCGGCCGTGAGAGTCGTCTTGCCATGGTCGACATGACCGATGGTGCCGACGTTGACGTGCGGCTTCGTGCGCTCAAATTTCTTTACCTCTGCCATATTTTATGCGATCCGTGGACACTGTCCCTGAAAGAACAGTCCGGATGAAATTAGTTATTTAAGATAAAATTTCGAGGTAACAAAGAGTATATACCTAAATAAAAGAAGTTGGCAAGTCCCCTGTTACCGCGGTCTGGCGCCCTGTGGCCGAACGGCCAACTACTCGATCGGCTCCAGATAAAACCGCTCCTCTTCCTCGAAAACCCCGGCCGCCCCGAACGGTGACACTGTCATGGCGGCAGCCTTGAGTTCCTCGGCACGCTTGCTCTCCTGAGCGGTCTTCCAGGCTGCGATTTCGCGGTTTATCTTATCCAAGAGCTCAGCCTGTGTCAAGTCAGTCAGGCTGCCCGAAACCGGCGTCTCTGGCGCTGTATCGGCCGCCTTGCCCACTTTGGCTGAATTTACTTTATTTTCAGCCATTTTTGGACTCTTTGCGGGGCTGTTCTTCGTTTCCAATTCAGGCTCCTTGACCGCCGCCGGCGCGACCCTGTATTCAGCCTTCACGCCGCCCGTGCAAAGCCTTTCATAGGACGACAGATCCATGACCACGACGGCCTTGCCTGTCTCAGGATCCGCCAAAACGACGCGGTCGCCGGTCTTTTCGACCAAACTGATGAGCCTGGTGATGAGTTCCGGATTCATACGGTGAACATCTTAATGGAATCCGGCTTAATGTCAAGCGGCCGGCGGCGCGGCGACAGCCATGCTTTGGCTCAACCGGGATAAAAGATGACCGACAAAAAGCGGGCCCGATGGCCCGCTTTTCTGATCTTTGGAGTTATTTTTTCGTCTTGCCCACCTTGATCATCTCAGCCACGTTGGACGGCACTGGCTCGTAACTGGAAACTTCCATGGAATACGAGGCGCGGCCTTGGGTCATTGACCTGAGCTGGGTGGCGTAACCGGACATCTCGGCCAGCGGCACGAACGCGTCGATGATCTTGATATTGGCCCTGTCACGCATCTCCTTGATACGGCCGCGCTTCGAGTTGAGGTCGCCGATGACGTCGCCCATGAAGCTCTCCGGGGTGATGATCTCGACCTTCATGACCGGTTCGAGGATGACCGGACCGGCCTTCTTGCAGGCGTCCTGAAAAGCGAACGAACCGGCCAACTTGAAGGCCACTTCACTCGAGTCGACCTCGTGGTAAGTGCCATCGTAGACGGTGGCGATGACGTCGACCACCGGGTAACCGGCCTGGATGCCGCGATCCAAAGATTCCTTGATGCCTTTCTGGATGGCCGGGATGAACTCGCGCGGGATGACGCCGCCCTTGACCTCGTCGACGAACTCGAAGCCTTCGCCGCGCAGCTTCGGCGCCACGCGCAGCCAGCAATGGCCGTATTGGCCGCGGCCGCCGGATTGCTTGATGTATTTGCCTTCGGCTTCGGCCTCGCGGGTGATGGTCTCACGATAAGCGACCTGCGGCTTGCCGACGTTGCATTCCACCTTGAACTCGCGTTTCATGCGCTCGACGATGATGTCCAGGTGCAGTTCGCCCATGCCTTCGATGATCGTCTGCATCGTCTCCTCGTCGGTGTGGACGCGGAAGGTCGGATCCTCCTCAGACAGCTTCTGCAGGGCGACGCCCATCTTCTCCTGGTCGGCCTTGGTCTTGGGTTCCACGGCCAGCGAAATGACCGGCGTCGGGAAGGTGATGTGCTCGAGCTGGACGGGATTATCCTCGTCGCAAAGGGTGTCGCCAGTGAAGGTCTGTTTCAGGCCGACGGCGGCGGCGATGTCCCCGGCCAGGACCTCTTCGACGTCCTCGCGGGAATTGGCGTGCATCCGGACGATGCGGCTGACGCGCTCGCGGTCGCCGGTGGTAGTGTTCAGGACGTAGGAACCGGCCTTAAGCGTGCCCGAATAGACCCGGAAGAAGCAGAGCTTGCCGACGAACGGATCGGCGGCGATCTTGAAGGCCAGGGCGGCAAAAGGCTCTTTGTCGTCGGCCTTGCGCTCGACGACCGTATCGGGATCGCTGGGCAGGGTCGCCTTGATCGGCGGCACGTCCAACGGGGACGGCAGATAGTCGTTGACGGCGTCGAGGACGAACTGGATGCCCTTGTTCTTCAAGGCGCTGCCGCAGAGCACCGGCACGATGCGGAAATCGATGACCGCCTGGCGCAGGACGCGCTTGATGTCAGCCAGGGGTATCTCCTGGCCGGCCAGATATTTATTCATCATGGCCTCGTCGCCTTCGACGATGGCTTCCATCAGCTTGGCGCGATGCTCTTCGACCAGTTCCTTCTTGTCGGCCGGGACATCGGTCTCTTCGATGTCCTTACCCAGGTCATCCTTGTAGATGAAAGCCCGACGGTTGAGGACGTCGATGATGCCGACAAAATTCTCCTCGATGCCGATCGGTAAGTAGAGAGCGTAGGCGTTCCTGGTCAGCCGGTCATGGATGGACTTGAGGTCGGCGTAAAAATCGGCACCCGTGCGGTCCAGCTTGTTGATGAAGCAGAGGCGCGGCACCTTGTAATCGTCGGCGTAATGCCAGTTGGTCTCGGATTGCGGCTCGACGCCGGCGACGCCGTCGAAGACGACCACGGCGCCGTCCAGGACGCGCAGCGAGCGCTTGACCTCGACGGTGAAATCGATGTGCCCGGGGGTGTCGATGAGGTTGATCTGATGGTCCTTCCAGAGGCAGGTGGTGGCGGCGGAGGTGATGGTGATGCCGCGCTCGCGCTCCTGCTCCATCCAGTCCATCGTCGCCTCTCCCTCGTGCACCTCGCCGATCTTATGCTTCTTGCCGGTGTAGAACAGCACGCGTTCGGAGAACGTCGTCTTGCCGGCGTCGATATGGGCGATGATGCCGATGTTGCGGACTCTCTCCAACGGAAATTGTCTGGGCATAATCGATCGGGGTCCCGTTTCTCCGGCCGAAAAAGAGGCCTGATGATCGGATCCCTCACTAGTGGGATTATCTTAGTCTATAAAGCGGAGCCTTGCTTTCGGCAGGTCTCCGCTTAAAATCGTCTATCTGGCGAAGTGGGCGAAGGCGCGATTGGCTTCAGCCATGCGGTGCACGTCCATCTTCTTCTTGATGGCGTCGCCTTCGTTGTTGGCCGCGGACATGATCTCCTCGGCCAGTTTCTGGGCCATCGGTTTGCCCTTGCGGCTCTCGGCCGCGGCGATCAGCCAGCGGAAGGCCAGGGCCACCCGGCGCTCGCCGCGGACCGGGGTCGGGATCTGGTAGTTGGCGCCGCCGACGCGCTTGGATTTGACCTCGACGGACGGCTGGAGGTTCTTGAAGGCGCGATCGAATACATCAAGGGGATCGGCCTGGGCCTTGCTGGCAATTATGTCGAAAGCTCCGTAGACGATCTTCTGGGCCACGCTCTTCTTGCCCTGCCGCATCACGTAATTCGTGAACTTGGCGACGGTGACGTTTCCGAATTTCGGGTCTGGTTCGATCTCGCGTTTAATGGCCTGTTTTCCGCGCATATGGATTCAGCTATGAGGATTTCTTCGGGGCCTTGGCGCCGTAAAGAGAGCGGCCGCGCCGGCGTCCTTCGACGCCCTGGGCGTCATAGACGCCGCGGACGATGTGATAACGCACGCCAGGCAGGTCCTTGACCCTGCCGCCGCGGATCATCACGATCGAGTGCTCCTGCAGGTTATGGCCGACGCCCGGGATATAGGCGGTGACTTCCATGCCGTTGGAAAGCCGGACGCGGGCGATCTTGCGCAGGGCCGAGTTCGGTTTCTTCGGCGTCATGGTCGTCACCTTGACGCAGACGCCGCGCTTATAGGCAGCACCCCGGGGCAGCTCCGTCTTCTGGCGATGCAGCGTGTCCAAAGTGAAGGTCAGGGCCGGAGTCTTCGACTTCGACTTCTGTGACCTGCGGCCGCTGCGGACCAGTTGATTCATTGTTGGCATAAACAAAAAAGGTGTCAGGTTTTCGTTGGCACAGATTAACATGGCCGGCAACGGGCGTCAATAGCCGCTCCCGTTTTAGCCTTTAGAGTCCGGCCAGGGAGAAAAATCCGCTGACAGCAGCGTTAAAAATCGAACCGATGACCGAGATCGGCGCCAGGGAATCCAGCAGGATGAGCACGAAGATGAGCATGGGGCCGCGCGTCTCCAGGAAAAGCAGGGTGCTGCGGTATTTGGGCGCGTCCAGGAAGACCTCCATCAGCCTCGAACCGTCGAGCGGCGGCATCGGCAGCAGGTTGAAGATCCCCAGCACGATGTTGACCGTGACCAGCTGGGCCAGGAAGATGACCAGCAGGTTGTTCATGGGCAGACCGATGGCGGCCAGACCGATCTTCAGCATGACCAGGTAGACCGCGGCGCCGAGCAGGTTCGAGGCCGGGCCGGCCAGGCCGACCATGGCCATCCCCCAGCGGCGGCTTTTCAGGTTATACGGGTTGAAGGGCACCGGCTTGGCCCAACCGATGACCGGGAAGCCGCTCAAGAGGCCGATGATCGGCACGAGAACCGTGCCGACGAGATCGATGTGGGCCAGGGGGTTGAGGGTCAGGCGGCCGAGACGCTTGGCCGTGCTGTCGCCCAGCCAATAACTGACCAACGCATGACAAAACTCATGCGTCGTCAGCGAGATCAGCAGCGCCAGTGCCGTGATGATCAGGGTGATGAAGGTCATCGGTCAATGGGGGCAGGTGTGCCAACCAGGCGGCCCTTGCCAAGCGGCCTGGGCCGTGATAAGGTGCTGGCACTAACTTATCGAAATCTCGTGATACCTATGGCCAGAGTCTGTGACCGTTGCGGCCGCGGTTCTAACCGGGCCATCTCCCGCAGCCATTCTAACATCGCCACCAAACGCCAGCAGTTCGTCAATCTGCAAGCACGCAGTGTCGCGGGCAAGCAGATGAAAGTCTGCACGCGCTGTGTCCGGACCATGACCAAAAAGGTCAAAGTCTGACGCGAATCGCGACGTTAGCCGTTATTGTCCCAGAAAAAGACGATAGAATCAAACAGCCGGCCCCGCGCCGGTTGTTCTGTATTTTGGGCCAGGCTCGGCTGAACTCGTGATTCGTCTTCCGGCGGCTCGGCCTTCGGCCGAGCCCCTTCGCCACTCGCCGACTCGCGGCTCACTCACTCCTCGGGTTTACCCGCCGGAATCCCAATCCCTCGCTGAAATTTTTTTTATTATCCACGGACGAACTGCTGCCTTGAGAAAATCAGTGATGACGCGCAAAAATCACATTAGCACGTAAAAACGCCAGGCAAGCTGGCGTTTTTACGTGGTCGGGCTAGGCGGAGTTGAACCGCCGACTCACCCACCCCAAGGGTGTGTATTACCGCTATACTATAGCCCGGAATGATGTCCGCAAATTAAAGACTCCACTAGGGACGCTCAAGTTTTGGCTGATTCCAGGTGGGCCCGGCGCCCGCAGTGCGGACAGCCGGATCGCCAGATCTTTCACCCGCGAGTCCAAGCCTCGGCTATTTTGGCCGTGACCCGAACCCAGGGACAAATGGTCAAAGCGACTTAAGGCCGCTGGAATTCTCTCGCACACTCGACCGAGGGCGCGAATAATGAATTCCTCTGCCAGAAATTTGACCCAAAACATTGTAAGCGTCAAAGTGAAGTCCG
>Ga0315275_10000054_pt1 | contig 83526 bp, 81 predicted proteins | sample YL17G03_0_MG_FD_205557 | JGI IMG/M metagenome (GOLD analysis project Ga0315275, IMG submission 205557) | Sediment microbial communities from Yellowstone Lake, YNP, Wyoming, USA - YL17G03_0 | ecosystem: Environmental > Aquatic > Freshwater > Lake > Sediment | place: USA: Wyoming | collected... | reverse complement strand
CGGTTTTCTCGGCCCAGCCTCTGAAAGGGAAGAGAAAGCAAGAATGATCGCGAGCGCAGTACTCTTTTTCATAAAATCGACAACAATACAATTGTGTGGTTGTGTTTTAATATTTATGTGCGATACGGTTTCGAACGACTATCTTTAAATTACATCGGCCAATAATCTCTACAACAGAGGCATACCATGAGGAAGGTCGCGATAATAGGTTGCGGGATGTCGAAATTCGGCGAGCACTGGGACTCCAGCTTCAGGGAGCTTGTAGTGGAGGCCGGGCTAAAGGCAATCCAGGATGCCAATATCTCAGGAGAGAAAATCGACGCAGGTTTTGTCGGTACAATGGCATCAGGCTCATTCATAGGCCAGGAGCACATTGGCGCTCTGATAGCAGATTACATGGGCCTTAACCCAGTCCCGATAACGAGGGTGGAAGGGGCTTGCGCTTCTGGCGGTCTTGCCCTCAGGCAGGGATTCATGGCAGTTGCATCAGGCCTTCATGATGTCGTGGTTGTGGGTGGAATCGAAAAGATGACTGACCTTGATGGCAGCATGGTGACCGACGTTCTTGGAGGCGCAGGAGACCAGGAATGGGAGCTTTTCCTTGGCGCGACCTTCCCAGGCATCTATGCGCTAATGGCAAAAAGGCACATGCACGAGTTCGGAACAACCGAAGAGATGATGGCCTCAGTTGCAGTGAAGAACCATAAGCACGGCTCGAAAAATAAATACGCACAATATCAGAACGAGATAACGATAGATACGGTGCTCAATTCGAAAATGGTCGCAGACCCGCTGAAGGTCTTTGACTGCTCTCCAGTGAGCGATGGCGCTGCTGCAGTTGTCCTTGCTCCGCTCGATCTTGCGCACAGCTTCACGAAAAAGCCAGTTGAGATTCTCGCTTGCGCCCAGGCATCGGATACAATCGCGCTCCATTCAAGGGAAAGCCTGACTGGCCTTAAGGCAACGAAAATTGCAGCAGACAAGGCTTACAAAATGGCGAACCTCGGCCCAAAAGACATGAATCTGGTCGAGCTTCATGACTGCTTCACGATTGCAGAGATCATGGCAACCGAAGACCTAGGTTTCTTCAAAAAAGGAGAAGGTGGAAAAGCAGCTTTGGAAGGAAGGACTGCGCTCAACGGAGAAATCGCAGTCAACACTTCAGGCGGCCTGAAATCCTGCGGCCACCCTGTTGGTGCCACTGGCATTAAACAGGCAGTTGAAGTCACATGGCAGCTTCGTGGCGATGCTGGAGAACGCCAGGTAAAGAACGCCCAGATAGGAATGACGCACAATGTTGGCGGTTCAGGGGCTACTGCGGTTGTTCATATCTACGGGAAGGGAAACTAGCCCAATACCTTTATAATATCTTTTCAGTCTAAATCATCCAGGGAGAAGAGCATCAGGCTTCCGAGGGGAGTGTTTATGTCCTTAGAGGTAATACCAGCCATCCTGGTGAAGGATCGCAAGGAGCTTCTGCAAAGGATAGCAGCCGTGTCGCCCCACGTTCGCGCTGTGCATATAGACGTCATGGACAATGTTTTTGTCCCGAACAAAACAATCGGCCTCGAATCATTCACTGATCTTCCAAAAAATATCGAGTACGAATTCCACTGGATGGTGGAGAACCCGGAATCCTACATATCCCAGCTTCCAGGACCTTTTCTTCACATAGTCCATTTTGAGGCAGTGCGCAGCTGGGAAGCGGTTGAATCTGCTGTAACAAAGGCTGGTGGTTTCCTCGGCATAGCATTCAATCCTGCCACGCCATTTGAAAAGATAGAACCGCTTGCCAATAAAGTAAAACGCATTCTCGCAATGACCGTGATCCCTGGGTTTGATGGCCAGAAGTACATTGCTGAGGTCGAGCAAAAGATATCTGCGCTTCGATCAAAATTCCCGACAATCGAGATAGAGGTTGATGGCGGCATTAGTGCGGAAACTGCAGTCAGGGCAGTAAAGGCAGGCGCGGACAAGCTGGCAGCATCTTCTGCAATTTTCAGGAATGAAGACAAAAAGCTAGCCATAGATACGATATTGCGCAGCGCGAGGGGAGTTTAGATGGTAGACCGGTTCAGGATAACAAATCTCAAGAAACTCAAGATGATTGCGAACACCATACGCCAGGATGTGGTGCGCATGCTCTTTGAGGCAAAATCAGGGCATTCTGCAGGGTCGATCGGACTTGCTGATATTTTCACTGCGCTTTACTTCAACGTGCTCTATCATGATCCTAAAACACCTGACTGGCCGGACCGGGACAGGATGATCCTCAGCAACGGGCATGTCTGCCCTGTGATGTATGCTGCACTCGCGAATGCGGGTTATTTCTCTAAAGATGAATTACTCACATTGCGTAAGCTTGGTTCCAGGCTCCAGGGCCATCCCCACAGGGGAACTCTTCCAGGAATAGAAAACAGCTCTGGTCCACTTGGCCAGGGGCTGTCCCAGGCAGTTGGCATGGCTCTTGTTTCAAAGGCCGAGCGCAGGAAATGGCGGGTCTATTGCGTGCTTTCCGATGGTGAGCATCAGGAGGGTCAGACCTGGGAAGCGGCCATGCTCGCGGGTAAATACCGGCTTGGTAACCTGACTGCGATCATAGACAGGAACAACATACAGATTGACGGTCACACCGAGGAGATATGTCCGCTCGAGCCGTTCGCGGAGAAATACCGCTCCTTTGGCTGGCATGTGATTGACGTCGACGGGCACAACATAAAGAAGATAATCGATGCTTGTGAGGAGTCCAAGGCAATTTATGAGAAGCCGACGGTTATAATCGCCCATACCATCCCGGGCAAGGCGATTTCTTTCATGGAGTTCCTTACTGAGTGGCATGGGAAGTCGCCAAAGAAAGAAGAGCTGGACACCGCACTCTCAGAGCTGCAAAAGCAGAGGGATTCGATCGAAAGTGAGGATTTCTAGGTGGTATTATGGCAATACGAAACGACATGAACCTGGCAAACCCCCTTTTCGAGCCTGCGCCAAAGGCAGTTCCAAGCAGGGATGGGTTTGGCAAGGCACTATTAGAGCTTGGAGAGAAAAATTCAAACATATGGGTCCTTACAGCAGACGTTTCCGAATCCACCAGGACACACTGGTTTGCAGAGAAATTCCCAAAGAGGTTCGTTCAGGTTGGGGTTGCTGAGCAGAACCTTGCAGGTGTTGCAGCCGGGATAGCGGCCTGCGGGAAAATCGTTTTCGTTTCTGCTTACGGAGTTTTTTCCCCAGGAAGAAACTGGGACCAGATGCGCGTATCGGTTTGCTACAACGACGTTCCAGTCAAATTCCATGGTTCGCACACAGGTTTGACAGTAGGTCCTGATGGGGCCTCTCACCAGGCCCTTGAGGATATCGCGATCACGAGGGTGCTGCCCAACATGGTTGTAGTTGCACCTGCAGATGCTGAAGAAGCCAAGAAGGCAGTGCATGCAGTAGCGAAAATGCCGGGAGGAGCGTACATCCGTACATGCAGGGAGAAAATGCCAGCGTTCACTACAGAAAGCACGCCATTTGAGATTGGAAAGGCGAATGTTTATAGGGAAGGCAAAGACGTTGCAATATTCGCTTGTGGTGAGGAAGTTTACGAATCCCTTAAGGCAGCAGAAATACTTGCAAAAGAAGGGATAGATGCAGCAGTTATTGATTGCCACACAATAAAGCCGATTGACGAGAAGGCGATTGAGGAATGGGCAGGGAAAACAGGCCTAATCGTCACAGTGGAAAACCACCAGGTTGCTGGCGGCATGGGTAGCGCAGTAGCAGAAGTTGTCTCGGGTCTCGAGTCCCCAGTCCAGGTCATTCGTCATGGTATTTACAACAGATTCTGCGAATCAGGTGAGCCGCTCGAGCTTTTACACAAGTATGATCTTGATGCAGAAGGGATTGCGAAGATTGTGAAGAAGGCGATGGAGAAAAAGAAAAAATAGGGATTTGATATGAAATTTTTCCTTGATACCGCGAATGTGGAAGAGATAAAGAAGGCTGTTGAGTTTTGCATGTGCGATGGCGTCACAACGAACCCATCCCTTATCCTAAAGTCTGGAAGGGACCAGAAGACTGTGATTAAAGAGATTGCAAAAATCGTGCACGGACCCATAAGCGTTGAAGGGATTGGCGAGACGGCCGAGGATATTATCAAAGAAGGCGAGGAATTCGCGAGATGGGCCTCCAACATTGTTGTGAAAGTTCCAATGACAAAGGAGGGGCTGAAAGCAGTGCACTTCCTTGAATCCAAAGGCATTAAGACGAATGTGACGCTTGTTTTTTCGCTTTCCCAGGCAATCCTTTCTGCAAAGGCAAATGCGTCTTTTGTATCTCCTTTCGTAGGAAGGCTTGACGACGTTTCAGAGATTGGTATGGACTTGGTACGAGATATCATTACCGTCTACAATAATTACGGATTCAAGACAGAAATAATCGTTGCTTCGGTCCGGCACCCGCTTCATGTCATTGAGGCTGCTTATGCTGGCGCGCATATCGCGACCATACCCGCAGATGTGCTGGAAAAGATGTGGAAGCACCCGCTCACTGACAAGGGAATAGCCCAGTTCAAGGAAGACCACAGGAAAACCCCGTTGTCAAAATCGTGAGGTTTATATTGTGTCTCTTTCAATATTGTTTTGATAGATATATTGAGATGTTAAAATGAAAGAATCAATCCCACTCACCTGGCGCAGGATACCTGAGCGCTACAGGCTTCTTGGAGTCAAATGCGTTACTTGCAGTTCTCACTATTTTCCAAGGCGAATCGTATGCCCGAAATGCAGGAGAAAAGGGAAGCTCGAGGAAGTCCGCTATTCTGGCAATGGCAAGGTGTACTCTTATACTGAAATAAACTCGCCACCTGCAGGTTTCGAAGACCAGGCGCCCTATGTTCTAGCGATAATCGAGCTTGAAGAGGGTGCAAAAGTAACAGGACAGGTCGTGGATGCCAGGATTTCAGACGTTACAATCGGTTCAAGGGTGGAGCAGGTATTCAGGGTTATCCAGCGGGACGATCCTGAGGGCCTTATACACTACGGTTTCAAGTTCAAGCTTGTAGCTTAGGAGTTCGTGCTATGGGAAGCGGAAAGACTATCGCCTCTCTTTATGATAAAAATCGTGCTTCAACCTATGACTCAGATTCCCACCTCTTCCTTCTGATCGGATTCAGGATGGAGCATTATCGGAAAAAAGCAATTGAAGGCCTGGGGCTGAAAAACGGAGACACGGTCATAGACCTCTGCTGCGGCACTGGGTTGAATTTTCCTCTTCTCGAGAAGGCGGTCGGGCAGGAGGGCAGGATAATCGGGGTCGATGTAAGCGCAGGGATGCTCTCCGAGGCCAGGAAGAAAATAGAACATAACGGATGGGACAATGTCGAGCTCATTAATTGCGACGTGGCAGAGTATCGGTTTCCGAAAAACATTGATGGGATAATAACTTCATATGCCATCACACTTGTTCCCCAATACGACGGCATAATCAGGAAAGGGGCTGAGGCATTGAAACCTGGAAAGCGATTCGTGATCCTTGATTTCAAGAGGCCAAAGGGATGGCCGGACTGGCTTGTGCGCCTGGCTGTCAGGCTCCTCTTTGTGCCATTTGGCGCAAATTACGAGATGATCAACCGCCATCCCTGGGAGTCAATAGAGAAAAATTTGAATGTCGTCTCTTTCAGGGAATTCTATTTCAGATCCGTATACATTGACTGTGGCGTGAAGACGAGAAAATGAAGCCTTACTGGGACAAAGAATAAACTTAATATCTTATGGATAAATCAACTATATGCGATAGGTGATGGGCATTAAGAATGGTATCTGGTTCGCAATGTGTATGTTATTCGTACTCGTGGGAGTAGTGTTGCTCGTATTCGGAACCCTGTCTTCGTTATCTGTCTATGGTGCGGCGAAAGAGAAACTTGGCAATTGGGCGCATGTGAACGGCACCGTCTACGATTCCGAGAGGGGCAGCATCGCAAAGCACGGCGTGGTGAGCAAATCCCGTGTCTATGCGAAGTATTTTTACGATGGGAACGCATACGATACTGTGGAGCCTTGCTGCGGGGAGGAGATATGCATTCCTGCTGGCCCGAAGAACATCAAGGTCGGAATCCTGGTAAACCCTGCTTCCCCAGACATTATAGAGTTCGAGGAATGTGTGGAGCCTTACACGGAATTCCAATTAGGGTACTTGTTCTTCCCATTTATGGGGTTGATGTTCATTATAGTCAGTGCAAGAGAAGCTTTTCGGATTTATCATTCGGACTGAATGCGCCTAAAAACTGGGCTCAAGGATTCAATATCTTGTGGCGAGAAACAAGTAAATGATCTCACCATCTTCTCATCCATTCGGCATGCCTTGTTAATCTGAGTTTTTTCGCATCCTCAACTTTCAGCCATTTGAATCCCGAGAATTCAGCAGCAGGATTTGCGCGCATGCTCTTTGCAGTAATCTTGAACACAAGGACTGGGATCCATTGCTTTCGCTTCCTCGAACCAACGTTGAATTTTGACTCGAAAAGAATGTCGTGTATTTGCGCATCTATTCCAGTCTGCCTAGTGAACTCACCAGATAGTTCGGCCAGGGGATTCCTCCCAGAAAAAACAAGCACGCATGGCATTTCGAAACGTTCGATCCCGCGATCATCCTTTCGTATCAGGAAAAGCAATCTCCCCCCATCTTCGAGCATGCCGCATGCGAGTGCTTTGGGCAAGGGAGCGCCAGTATTCATTCTCTTCCGTGCCACGTGCTCACCCCTTACTCATAAGTCCGCTCCCACATCTCAGTTGCCAGTTTCCCGCTTCTGGTGTAGCGCTCAATCTCCTTCTCAGCCTTTTTCCTTCTCTCGCCGTGCTCCTTCAGGAATCCGTTTATTTTGTCAACAAGGATCTGCTTTATCTCTCCAGTGAGAAGCTTGCCGCTCGCGTAATCATCGTGAATCTGCCTGAGTTTTTTGTCGTTAGGTTCAAAGAGTATGCTCAGCCACTGGTAGGGCACGTCTATCTCCGTATTCCCCCCGAGCCTCCTATGCTCCTCCACAGTAGGCTGGCCTCCTGAAAAAGCGTACTTCATTATCTTCTTCTTCACTGTCTTCTCATCATCAGTCAGCCATATTGCACTCTCAGGCGCGCTTGCGCTCATCTTCCCGGAAATGCCCTGGAGCGGAGGGATGAACTTGGAATGGATCGCAGCTGTTTTCAGATAGCCCAGGTTTTCCGCAATATCCCTCTGTATTCTCCAATATGGGTCCTGGTCTATTGCATTCGGGATCAGGCACCTTTTCTTCTCGAAAAAGGTCGGCACCACTTGATAGGCAGGGTAGAAAATCGCTCCGATGTTAGTCTCGTTCTCAAAACCGAAAACCGCCTTTGTTGTCGAGAAGGTAATCTTTTTCGCGATCTTGAGCATGAGCTGGTAGGCGTTACCTATGTACTCGCTATCCCTGAAGATAAATGTCCGCTCAGGATCGAACCCCACTGCAGCGATGTCAAGGATGTTATCAATCGTATGCTTTTCAACATCCTCCCATGAGAGCTCCCGCTTAAACAAAAACTTCTCGTCGTCAGTTATCTCGATATACAAATTAACCTTGAATTTATCCTGTAGCCATTTTGTAAATAACAGGGGAACAAGGTGCCCGATGTGCATTGGTCCGCTCGGTCCGCGGCCGGTGTACAAAAAGAAGCCTTTTTTTGCCTCGTAATCGTCGAGTACGAGTTTGAGGTCCCGCTGAGAGAAGAAGAAACCTCTTGAGAGCATGGGATGGAGCTCCCCGCATATCCTCTTTATCCGCTCCCTCATGCCGTCGTCTATGGCACCGGTCCCAAAATCCCTTCTAAGCTTGTCGTAATCAACATTGCCGCTGACTTCCCACGGAGTTACCTTGAATTCCCCTTCATTCTTTTCCATATGAATAAAAGAAGTAGAAAAGATAAAAAAACAATGGTTTACTCGTTCTTCCCGAGCTCGTAGACGGTCTTAATCGCCACAATGAACGCTGCAGGCGATATAAACGCAACAAGTGCGCTCATGAACCCGCTTATCGCTCCAACAATAATATCTCCACCTGGAACAGTTCTTAGAACCGCTTCAATTGGTACAATGGAGTTGGCAACAGCGAGCAAGGCAATAGTTGCTATGAGGAATACCTTTACTTCCTTCTCGGTTATGTTCATGACCCCTACAATAATACCTAATGCTGCAAGCACGCCCCACATGACTGGTATCCAGTCAGTTGGCACAAAGCTCGCACCGATCCCAAGAATCACGGCAATGACAATTCCCCCAAGGAATGCCCATTCGCCGTACGTTGCTTCATTTTTCAATCTATCACCTTTTTGCCGATCAATCGGCCTTTAATTTGGCAAAACATCCAACTCAATATTTATAAAAACAACAGGCCTGCGCTGAACGAGAGGAAGTTGCATGCAAAGCTGACAAGGCAGGCATTTTGTATTCCTAGCCTGGGGAAAAGCCAGGTATAGAGCAGGGCCTCGGCAGAGAAAGCGAAAAATTCAGAAATCGCGGTTTGCACCATCCAGGGCAATCCGAGCAGGGGGAAGACAAACCACACAAAAGGGAGTGTCAGCGTGCTTGCAATTGCTGAATTCCCTATGATTAAGCCTGCCTGGTACTTTTTTCGCAGCAAAAGGAGAAGCAGTGCGGTCTCAATGGCCACTGTCAAAATCCAGGCTTCAAAGAAATCCATTTCAGGCCGCCCACTTTCACCTACGAATCAGTGCAATCCCTTTTGTGCCCGCACTTTGGGCAGCTTACGCTGCACACATTCTTCTGCATTTCTTTGCCGCAATTCTCGCAAAACGCTTTTTCGCAAGTGTGCTCATTACAATATCCAGCCATGCTATCAGCGTCACTATTTGACCCTGAAAAAATATAAAGAGAGATGTTGTGCACACAATTATAGTGTTCTTTGTATTCTTTTCGAAATTAATTTAACCAATACAATCGCAGTTCCAAGACCAATCAGGGAAACCAGCATTCCCTGGCCATACAGGCTCCACCTTCCGAGCGCAACCATGATTGCTGCCTCGTGGAAAAGGAAAATCTCGAACGTGTTTCCAGCAACCAGCGACAGCGGCCCGGGCAATTTTAGCACTGCACCGGCCAACGAACTCAATATGAAAAATAAAACGAACGGAACAAGCAGGACTGGATTAATGATCGCAGGAATGAGCGCTGCTGCCAGCAACCACCACTTTCGTTCGCCGTTCGCAATAATCATCCCAAAACAGAACTCGCCAAGGAAGAAAACTGGGGAGAACGAAACCAGATCCTTAACCATAAACCGGTTCGCGAGCTCGAGCGCGAAAGCGATGAATATCAGGTAGGGCGCTTTCTTCATGAAACGGTTCAGATACGGGAACAGGAGATAAAGTCCGATCAGCGGAACAATGAACCAGCCTGCGCTTATTATTGAATACGCAGTGTCCTGCGATATCCAGTTCATGAAAATGAAGTGCAGACCTAGGTCATATGGCCCGCGGTAGTACGTATCAATTGGAAATAGAAGCGCCATTGCGATAAGAGCCGGGTAGTAAAGGGAAACGATTTTTACAAAGCGCTTCTTCAGCCAGTCAAAATCAAAACCTGTCACGTCCGGATACCTGAAAGCGAGCATGTAGCCGCTAAGTATGAAGAACAGCGAAGCACCAACAAACCCATATGACCTTAGGCCTTGATTCTCGTTCAGCGCGTAAAGCAAATGGAACCCCACTATCAGTACGATCGCGATAATGCGTGCGAAATCTATCCATACAATCCTGTTATTTCCGCTTCCCATCAAAGAAAAATAAGAATAAGAGTAAATAAAAAATGAAAAGGAAAACTAATCGCATATGCCCTCTTTCTTCACCCTGAACACGCACTCCCCCTCAGGAAGGTTCGGCGAGTCCACGAGCCTGGCGATGCGCTTGTCGTCCTTTGATTTTCTGAGATACAATCTTGAGGTACTGCAGTGGGCTACGATGTTCCCACCAATCGGCTTTGTAGGGTCCCCAAAGAGCATGCCAGGGTCATCCATCACTTGGTTGGTCATGTACACCGCTAGGTTGTAGGTATCCGCGAGCCTCTGCAGCATATGCACGTGCTTGTTCAACTTCTGCTGCCTCTCGCCGAGTGCTCCCCTTCCCATGTAATCAGAACGGAACTGCGACATGAGCGAATCAACAACAATAAGCCCGATGTTCTTCTCCTTTATCAGGTCCTCGCATTTCTCTATGAGGATTATCTGGTGGTCGGAATTCTCAGCCCGTGCGACATGGATATTCTTCAAGACTTCGTTCACGTCCATCTCTTGCGCTTCAGCAAGCTGCGCAATCCGGTCGGGTCGGAACGTATGCTCAGTATCAACAAAAATTACGCCCCTTCCAAGCCCGCCCTGTTCAGGTGTTTTCTGCACATTCACTGTTAGCTGGAATCCCAATTGGCTTTTTCCGCTCGAAAACCTCGCGTAAGCTTCTGTTATTGCCTGCGTTTCCACTCCGCCGCCAAGAAGCTCATCAAGCGCCTTTGAGCCGGTTGCAATCCTCCCAATGCTCTTCCTCCTCTCGAGGACCTGCTCCCCGGTCTCGAACCCTATTTCCACCATGGTTTTGGCCGCCTCGATCGCCTTTTTTGCTGCCTCCACTCCCATGCCGCCAATCTCAGCAAGCTCGTGCGGTGATGCAGCAGCGAGCTTTGGGAATTCGCCATAGCCGGCAGCCCTCAGCTTCTCAGCAGTCACCTCTCCTATTCCAGGAAGGTCTTCAAGTTCCTTATAGTATTTCTTCTTATCCTTGTCTTTTTCTTTTTCTTCTGCCATAATCTCACTCTCACTGCTCTTGCTTTGCTTCGAACTTGCTCGTGTTCGGGAAAACGAGCAGTTTCAGCTGGCCGATTTTAAGCGTGTAAAACTCGTTGCCTTGTTTGGAAATGTTTTTCCACATGCCCCCGACATTAACATAAACTGATTTGCCATCCTTGTCCCTGTCTGTCTGGACAACACGGAAATCGGGCCTGTTGCCTCCACCCTGCCCTCCCGGTCCACCGCTTCCAGTTGCCGGTTTCCAGTTCCCGGTTCCGGGCTTTGGCTCCTGCTTTTCCTCGCCCGTAATCTCCTCAAATCCCTCATCCATCAAATTTATTTCCGTTTCCTTCACTCAATCACCTGAGTATATACTTATACATTATACGTATATACTAAGGAGTTGGGGGCGGAGGCGGTATAAAAACGTTTCGGGGGTAGATTTCCACGGAAACCGGGCACGGTTTCCGGGGCACCGTGTCCGAAGGACACGATTGCCGCGGGGCTGTGTATTCTGAAGCATACTCCTTAGTGCGCTCATACATCGCTTCTCCCCAGTGTTCTTAGTGTCGCTAGTCCTCTATGCTCCTCATGCTCGCGATGTCACTCGGTGCCTTACTTCTGCAACCGCTTGAATTATGAAAAAATCAGATTAAATTTTGTGACTTTAAAGCCTTCAGTGCAGCCTGGATGTGCTCATCAGATCCAGATAGGATTAGTTTACCTGGTTCCTGAACAGCTTCTAGCGGAGGTTTAACCGTTTCATTGCCGGCAAACATTACGTAAGCCCATTCGAACCAGCAATCATGACGGAGGCCGTGGGTTATTATTTCGCGCCTCTCATCATTACCAAAGCTGTCGGAAACGTGGCGGATAAAAGAGCCATGCCATCCAGTCGATTTCCCTGGAAAATTAGAAGAAGAAAGGATACGAAGCCGTCTTATATCTGAAGGGTTCTCAGAATAAGCCTTAGAATCTGGGAAACCATGTTCGTCCATTGGACCCTCAACTTCACTACAACTGCCGATTTTTATAACTCTAACCTTTCCTACAAGAGCAGCAGGGTCGATAGGCGAGACTACAAACAAACCATTGGGCGTTGTATGTATCTTCAGCAATTCTATAGTTGGAATTACGACTACGCCCCCGACCACTTTACGGAGGCTGATTTCCTTTTCATCAAACATCACGGGGATGTCCGGGATTCTCAGCATATAACGTACTTCTTTTTCCTCCCAGATTAAGGCCTCTCCCAGTGGTTCAGTCCTGCTTCTATGGTAAAAGCCGTATTCAGCACTTCTAAGCTCCGCTCCTTTAAGAGGCAAGCTTGATGCGTTCAGTGCATCATCAAGTTCTTTGAGTTTAGCAATGTGCTCGGTTTTTGGGTCGAATTTTCCTCGAAGCTGAAACATTTCTACTTGACGAACCATGTTACTATTGTCTGTCCTAATCGGGCGTCCATCAGAAAGACGTTCTTTAACAGGCATGATTATCCCTCCCTATCAATGTATCCTATTTGTATCATTATACTTAAAAATCTACCTATTAACACTTATTGGAGAGATGAAGCCCGAGCTCGTGGCGCAGGTCCTTGGCAGAGCCGGTGCCAGCTAATCTTGTTTGGGAGCAGTCAGCCTGTTCCTTTTATCCTTTTCTTTTTCCTCAAGATAATTCTCTTCTGAAACAACCGGCTTGCCTATCTTCTCCTCCGCTTCCCTTCGCGCATTGCCCGCAACAGTCCCGCCCCGCTTTGCGGTTTCTTTGTTTTCTTCCAACCCCTGCGCATCCTTCGCTTTCGTTATCTCGGTTGTCACTTTTTCCCCCAGCATTGTGAAGATCAATTCCAGGTCATTCATATGGTCGCGAAGATTCTCATTCTTGAGGTTCTTGTGTTCTTTATACTCCTCAACAGTCTTGTCAAAGGCCGCTTTCGAAATCTCGTTTGTAAGAATGGCATACTCTCTGCCTGGTTCTATCTTGCGATTCTTCCATTCATCAGTCAATTCCTGCCGTATTGCGATCCCACGCAACCGCTTCTCAATCCATTCCTTTGAATATCCTTTCAGCTCGTAAAGGCGTTTCATGCGTTCCTGTGCGAGTTCCGGGTTCTCGATCTCCTGGATGCGCTCATAGCCGACTTTCGCAAGCCATTGCTTGAATGGCTCTGCCTTTTTCGACGGGATGGACTGGATTATTCTCAGCATGTTTTTTGTGTTTGCACAGTCGGTTTCCCTCATCTTACCATCTTCTGCTGGTAATTTCAACTGTCGCCAAATTGGGGACAGTTCAAGCTGAATGAATTCACGTTCCTTGACCTTATTCCAATATTTCCTCGGGCTCGGGCTATCGGTAAGCACTTCTACAACATCAACAACTGAGAAATGCCATTCTCCTTCGTGCCAAATCCGCCTTATCTTTTTCCCCTCAAACAAAACAAGTTTGTTATCCTTTTCCTCCATACAAATCATCTCCAAAATACGACGTGAATATTTCAGGTTTTCCTGGCCATTTAAGCTTTTTGGGAGTGGATTTCCGCGGCTCCTGTTTTCTGACATGTTCCCCATAGTGCGGCCATTCATCGCTTCTCTTCCATGTCCCTAGGGTCGCTCGTCTCCTATATTCCTAAGGGCTCGCGAATTCACTCGGTCCCTGACTTCTGTACTTGACACCGGAAACACGAAACTGAAAACCGGACTGCTCGCGAGGTCCATCGGTGTTTTTCTTAAAAAAAGGGTGCTCTCATCCCTGCATCTCCCTCAGCTGGAGAATAAATATCACAACCAGATAGATAACATAAATAAGCAGGAAAGCCGCTCCGCCAAAACGCCCGATCCCCTTGTTAACTGCAGCCACATAAAGCAATACAGTGTTGGCAATAACTGCGAAAAGCAGGGCAGCTATGAAGACTGGTATAAGCACCTGTATGGGGTTTATCACAGCTGCAACTCCGAGAACAAGGGTTATGTTCACCATGTTGCTTCCTACTGCATCTCCAAGGGCCAGGCCATAGCGCTTCTTTCTGATTGCCTGAAGGTCTATTGAAAGCTCAGGCAAGGACGTTCCGACTGCAATTATTGTTGCCCCTATGAAACTCTCCGCAATTCCCATCAGGCTGGCAAGCCTGACTGCGTACTCCACAACAAATCCCGAGCTTACTATCACAAAGAGTATGGCTATGGAGAAGAAAAGGAAGGCCTTCATAGCTTCTTTTTTAGTGACTTCAGTTCCATTGTTCTCGTCAGGCTTTTTGCTGGTTAGATGGTACCAGGCATATGCTGCAAAGCATCCGAGGAGCAGCACACCTTCGAAAAAACCCAGGGCCCTCACAGCCACTGAGCTGCTGAATACGATATACACTGAGATCAGAGTGGTGAGAAGCAGCACAAGGCTGATATCCTTGAGTTCTGAGGCATTAATCTTTATCCCATAGAGAAAAGCCCCGAGGCCGAGTATAAGCAGGATATTCGCGATGTTCGAGCCAAAGACGTTTCCTGCTGCTATGGCGCCTTCCCCGATAGTAGAAGAGACAACTGAAACTGATAGCTCAGGCAGGCTTGTAGAAACCGCGATTAGCATAAACCCGATTGTTATCTGGCTTATGCCGAAGAAAAGCGATAGCTTGACTGCATTGTCAACCACCACACTTGAAGAGCGGGCGAGGACAATGACGGAAATTAGAAGCGCAAGGAGTTCTACGACGACCATTGCATCTATTCTTTCGCCAGTTCTTTTATAGTTATTCTTCGCTACTCGTGAACTATTTTCTTCAAAACCTCAATTAGTTCCAAATAGCTCTTTTTCGTTACCCATTCATTAGCCTGGTGCTGGTTCCCGCCAACAGGACCAACAGTGACAACAGGCAATCCATGCATCGCGAAAATGTTCTCATCCGCAACGCTCGCTCCATAAACAAATCTCGGTTCGCTATTGGTTACTCCCCTGACAGCGACACCAACTCTGTTCACTAACTCGCTCGAATTCGCAGTCGTATAAGGGAGAAGGTATGGGACTTCTCTTGGTTTTACCCCAACAACAATTCTTCTCCCATCGATCTCCCTGAACTCGCCCGAATCGTAGAGCGAATCAATGAATTTTTGGACATCAACACGCGCAGTTTCCGGTGTTTCAGGTCCTACAAGATGCCTATCAAGTTCTACGATCGCTTTATCCGGAACAGAAAGAGAAGTACTCTCAGCAGCGATTTTCCGCACGAACTGGTTCGGTTTTGGTAATAGCTTGTGCGATGGCAGCTCCATCCTCTCAAGCAGCTGCACCAGCCTCGCAGCCTCGCTTATCGCGTTTATACCATCGCTCGAATGCCCTCCATGTGCAGATCTTCCCGGAACCTCGAGCTGGAGAACGCACCTTCCCCTGCGGCCGAGCATCACGCAGTTCGAACTCGCATTCGGGACATCGAGAATTTCGGTCGCCACCACTCCCTCTACATCGCGTACAAAATCTGAATTACACATCTCATGCGCTCCTGCCGAGTCGTTCTCCTCATCAACGCAGAACGCAACCTTCACCCTTCGTTCGCTCTTCGTTTCGCACGCCTTAAGGATCGCTGCTATTCCAGATTTTATATCGTAAACACCAAGCCCGTGCAACCGGCCCCCATCTTCTGTCAGAACAAGAGGGTCGCTTTTCCATTTCCCATAAACCGGGACTGTATCCAGGTGCGCGTATAGAATCAGTGACTTTCCTTCTGCCCCGCGCTCTGCGAGCACGTTGAATCTTCCTGCTGAGAGCTCCTGCCTTTGTACAGAGAAACCAAGCTCCCTAAGCTGGTCCTCCACAAACTCCCCTATCTTCCTTTCGTTTGGAAACACCGAATTAATCGAAACTAATTCACGAAGCAGTTCAATCGGATCCATCTAAACCACATTTGCAGGGACAGCAAATACATTAAGGCTCTCGTATTCCCCTCCCTGGTCAAAATCCCTGTCGCTGACGAGCAGGCAGTGGAGCGGAAGCGTGCCACAGTATCTCATCCCAGCTTTAACTGAAGAGATATTCACTGCCCGCCAAGCAGCCCGGTCCTCGGAGTATATTATCGCCCTTTCTCCTCCTGGCATTGACCTAAGGATGTTAGCAATCTCGATCTGCATTGCTGTGATCAAACCATTCCCCCTGTGGCTGCGGAATGTCGCATAATCGCTCAGCTCATAAATATGGACAGGTCCCCTGCTTTCAATTTCAAGCGTGCAATGCTCTGCAATGAGCGAGGACACTATGTTGCCTTTTTCATCTCTTCCAACAAGGACAATATTCCCGTTGTTCAAAACATCCCTTACAGTAACCTCATTTATCTCGAACGTGTAAAGCTGGTACGCTTCCCGGTAAAGCCTTAGGACCTGGGCAATGTCATTTGCGCTTGGGGCCTGAAGTCTTGAGATAGTATACCCCGCCTCAGTAGTGCGGTGCCTTGCGCTAATCCTATCAACAGCAGATGCGCGTGAAACCAAGTTCACGCTTTCTTGTTCAGCAGCGAAAACCTCAGGGCTTGGCAATCTCTGTTCTTTGTTTTGTCCAAAATAAACCATGGAATGGCCAGGGAGCGCGTTATCTGCAGGGACCACTGCTTCCACCTGGTACGGAAGTCCGGTTTCTCCTCGTAGTCCTTCCACCAGCTCCTGCCTAACAAACGCCCGGACAGTTGTTCTTGTGGATTGTGGATGTTGTTTTTCCACCTCGCTAATCTTTGAAAAAAGAGAATGCAAACCTTCCCTTGTATTCTCTGCCCTAGGGGAGAAACCCTTAATCCTGCTGTTGCGCGAATCGAACCTGGGTACTGCAGAACCTATGCTCCCTACTTTCTCGCGTTCTGTTTGAACTGCATGAACCAATTGAGTCAAAGCCATTTCTGGGTCACCTTTATCTTGTAAGAAATTTAAGCGTTGTTCATTTATATTAATTGAATGTTTAAAATCAAACAAAAATAAAGAATAGTGTTTTAAATATAACAAAACATATACCATACAGGTGTAAACGCATGGTAACTGTGTCCCGTATCGTCGAGAAGATGGTGAAGGAGAACCCTTCGCTTGAGATCGCCCTTTCAAAAGACATCATTAGCTATTCCAAACTGGCAAGATACCTTAGGGAAGAGGTGGAGAAGGAGTTCGGCAAGAAGGTGAATGATGCAGCAATAACCGTTTCGCTCAAGAGGCTAAAAGAGCGCTCCGGTCATCTGTACGAGCGGAAAGGTGAGTTCTATGCCTTAGAAATAAACACAAGCTCAAACCTGATGGAGCTTACAGTTGGGAAAACAAACCGCCTTCCCCAGGTCATGAAGAGCATATACGAATTCCCAGAGCTAGAAGAAGGTTGCATCATGCATGCAGTACATGGTAACAACCAGACGACATTCGTGTTTACTTCGAGGCTCGAGAAGAAGATTAAATCCCTGCTCACTGGCGAAAAGGTCATTTCGGAAATTGCAGGCCTTGCCCAGCTATCCGTTAAGTTCGATGAAAAGATGTTCCAGACCCCTGGCTTCATCGTCTATGTGCTCAAGGAACTGGCATGGAACAGCATAGGGATAGTGGAGATTGTCTCGACTTACACAGAGCTGATAATTATTGTAAAAGAAGACGATCTAATGAATGGGTATAAGATTGTGCAAAATCTTTTATTTTAGCTACTTCAGCAGCTCAGCAGAAGTCCGTTGTATCAGCGTCGCAGCCCCGGCAATCGCAGCCACTATTATCCCGCCGATAACCATGGAAATTGCAGTCGTCTGCCATTTGCCCCTTGTCTCTGGAGGCTGCATCTGGGCAAGGCCATAGGTAATGCCTCCAAGCACAATCAGGATAAGCGAGATGACCGGAGCGATAGTCGTTAGAAAAGTCGCAATGTTCGTTGCGGTCGTCTCAAGACCAATAGCCATAAATTTGATTGGTAAAAAAGAGTTTTTAAAGGAGAAGGTCAGCGCTTTGGATTCATCGGGATTTGAAAATTGGTTCAACCGTTGATTCAGGACCGAAGAAATAGCAATAGTTTGGCAAAGACATCCCTTTGGACGCCCTAATTCTCGTCAGATTGTGCTCGAAGTTCCAATCTGCCTCCCCTGGGGTGAAGTCCGATGTTATTGGCCGTGGAATATTCTTTCCAGTGAATCCACTGAATACATCCTGTATACTAGACCAGAAACTTGCCAATGCGTGCTGGTACGCATGGGTGGCTTCATCAAAATCGGGTTTTTTCCCGCATATGGTCAATTCCGGCTTGCTTGTCAATTGGAGTACCTTGAACCCATTCCACGTTCCGGAACGCTTGCCTTCAGCAGCATCGATGGAGACGCTGGCATTTTTTGCGCTTCCCCTTCCATTAACGCGCATTAGTTCCTTTTTGAGCGCCTCCCCGTTTTGTCCTTCGAAGAGCAGAAGCGTCAGGTAAGGGCTTTGGTTGTGCGTATGGACTGAAGGCTCATGCCCTTGGAAATACAAATACGCTGCGCCTAGGCCCTGCTCTTCCGGATCGAAATATGGGTTCTCAATGATTGATGACGGATGCCCTGCGCAGCAAAGCCCGGTCATTGCCACGGCTCCAGAAGCAGCCATCAAGTCGACTATGCTCCTTATTGCAGGATCTACTTTCTCCAAAAATTCTATTGGTAGGCCAGGATAGACGTATTTAAGGCCGGGTTCATAGCCCACGACATAGTTGCGGCCATTGCTTTGCCTTTTGAAATCAGCTATAGAGGATTCTATCAGTACTGCTTTCCTTGCGAAATACCCTCCCTTAGCTTCCTTCATTGACAGATCGCGGGCGGTTTCAAGATCCTGTTGCAATAGCGAGGCCATGCCGTTCGTGTCATGTTCCTTTCTCGGAATGAAACAGCCTATGCCTTCGATTTTCGGGAACCTTTCTCCAAGTGCCGGTTTAGCCATTGAGAATATTATGCACAAAACACCATTTAAAACTATTCATTCTCAATAAGCTGGTTCAGCCTGGCGCGGTTTATTCCTGCAGCGAGAACAGGGTCAGAGCCCATCCAGTCATAGATAAATCTTTTTATTTCTCGATCCCCATTGGATTTCTGTAATATTTCCAAGACATGGTTAATGTAATTTTCAGGTGTGATGATAAACCTTGCAAGAGGCCTGAACTTCTCAGATGGCCTCGCAGCAACGTGTATCCTGTTCCTGGAACCCAAATCCCTGGACACAAGGCTGATGTGCGCACAGAATTCACGGTTCAGGATATCTAGAAATCTCGAAGTGTCAGAACTTTCCCTAAGAGCTTCACCAATCGGCAAGCCAAAATTCTGCTCGACCCTGAACCAGCCTATCACTGATGGGAATCCTTCCACATGTGCGAGCCATCCCATAGGCCTTATCCTGTAAGTGTTCTCATCCAATGGCTCGAACTCGAAATCAGGGTACTCCAGCACAAGGCACCCTCTTTTTCCCCTGAATCCGGACGGGACTTCAAAAATGAAATTATAAGGTGAAGCAAAATCTGCAACCACACGCACCACTTCGCCAAAGGCCTTCCCTTCCCTTTCTGAAATCACTAGGGTGCCTGTCCAGACCATTCCTGATCCATTCTTCGGAGACGTCTTCTCAGAGAGGCTATCGCACTCCTTATTTGACACAAGCGAATATCCATGGGCTTTAACATTCACTGCCTCAACCATGCTCATGGGCCGCAATAGTTGCGGTCCAAGCAAATGACTGAATTCTGCAATGCGTCGCAAGGTTAGATCGTGTCCCAAGTTTGGCGGAGCAATGGCTCTGGTTGATTGTTTTGAAAGTGACATGATCATGTTGTTATTAGAAATAGTTTATAAAGATTATGCTAGCCCCCATGCGTCAATTCTGAATTCTCTTTAGTTCGATTTCGCGTCGTTTTCCGACTATATTCTTTTGAGATCTCGTCACATGGTTACACTTGCTCGATCGGTAATTTGGTGTATCCTGAGGTTGTGAAACAATGTCATTAGCCCGATTTGGCGACCTTTCTGCAGAAGTCCACGAGCCTGCACGAATAGCCGAACTCATTGTCATACCAGGCCGATACCTTGACCAGGTTGCCAATAACTTTTGTCAGGCCAGAATCTATGATCGCGGATTCAGTTGTCCCGATTATGTCGCAAGAAACGAGCGGTTCCTCTGTGTAACCCAATATACCCTTCAATTCCTCACGCGATGCGCGCTCGAGTTCTTTGTTCACTTCCTTGGCATCTGTATCCTTATCAAGCAAGACTGTAATGTCATTCATAGAACCGTCTGGAACAGGAACGCGGAACGCAAGCCCGTCCAACTTTCCCTTCAGTTCAGGTATAACAAGCCCTATTGCCTTTGCAGCACCTGTCTTAGTTGGAATAATTGAAACCGCCCCGGCCCTCGCCCTTCTCCAGTCCTTATGCGAACCATCCAGCATCCTCTGGTCATTGGTGTATGCGTGAATGGTACTCAGGAAGCCGCGCTGTACGCCGAATTTTCCATGAAGCACCTTTATTATCGGCGCAAGGCAGTTGGTGGTGCAGGACGCCATGGACAGCACCTTCATGCTTTTGTCGTAAAGATGATCGTTAACCCCGAACACAATGGTTGCATCGCAATCCTCTCCTGGGGAGGATATCAGCACTTTTTTAGCTCCTGCACTTATATGCTTTTCCGCATCCGCGCGTGAGCTGAATTCACCTGAGCTCTCGAGAACCAAGTCCACATTCAATTCCTTCCAGGGAAGTTTGAGCGGGTCAGCCTCCTGTATCCATTTAATTTCATAGCCGTTTACGCTGAAGTTACCGTTCTTTGCAGCCACCTCACCCTTGAACCTGCCGAATGCTGAGTCGTACTTGAAAAGATGGACATGCATGTCCATGGCGCTTCTTGTGTTTATGGCGACAATATCGAAATCCTTCCCAAGCGCACCCTGGGCTACTGCTGCCTTCAGAAACATTTTTCCAATTCTACCAAATCCGGATATGGCTACACGAAGCATGTTCCCACCTTAATAAGAATAATTGAATTGGAAAGGGAAAAAATATAACCCTAATCCCAATGGTTATTGTTCAGGACCAGGTAATTCGTTTCCGCTTTTGTCCCCACTATCCTTTTCCAGCCTTTTCAGCACCCGTTCCCCTGGTTTTTTTCCCCCCCCTTGCTTAAGTACGTATACAGTTACAACTGCCAGGATGGCGATTGCCGTTATTCCGAGAAGGAGGAGGTTATTCGTGCCCCCTCCTTTTGCCCCCTGGATATCATCCAGTATCTTTCCAGCTGCCCTCAGGGCATTAACATACTGGCCGGAGTTCACAAGTCCGCGCATGCTTCCAATTTTCTGTTCCAAAGTGTTCCTTTCCGACTGGCCCATTCCAGGCGCAGTTTCATTATACAGCCTTTCCACAAGCTCGAGCTTGGAGTTCGCCTGGTTGCGCAAAAGATTAATGGTGTCAACCAGGTTTTGGCCTGTCTTGTTCAGCGAATCCATCTTGTTCTGCACAAGCTGTGGCTCTGCTGCCTTAATCAGCTTTTCAAGTTCTGTTATCTTACTTTCCACTTCCTTTTCCGTGTACGTGAAAAGGGGGCTGAACTCCGTTCCTTTTGCAGCCGTAGCCTCGCCAATGTACTTCTTCAGGTTGGAGCGCACATCCTCAGTTAGGCTCCCGAAATACTGCTTTACGCCTTCCCTCCACAGAGCAGCTCCCTTCTCCTGCGCAGACACTAATGCTTCTGCTTTTTCCGCAGCTCCAATAAGGGAGACTGCATTTTCCAGCCTGCCAGTTGCATCAAGAAGGTTAAGCGCGTCCTCCAGGTCAAGGAACTGCGTTGGTGTACTTATATTCCCCGCTTGCGCAAAACGTAGTTTGAGCTTGTTGTATTCATCGAACACTTGTTTTCTCAGTGATTTTATCTCGCTGCCCTTCCATTTCAAATCAACTTCCTCAAGCTCCCGCAATGCATCTGCAGGCACTTTTTTCGAGCTGTCCTGGATTCTTTTCCGCAAATCAGATGCCCTTGCACCGAGTTTTGTAATAAAAGGACTAACTGATCCTTTTTCGTTCGCAAGAACAACCTCTATCTCATCTATTTCAGCCTGGATGTCTGATTTAAGCGAATCAATCTTACGAAGTATTTTTTCAGTTTCTGCTGCTTCGGTTTTAATCTGTGCCTTTGCCTGCTGGATCTTTGCAAGGGCTGTGTTAACATCTCCGGAATCAAATGCCGCCCTTGCCTCTGCAACTAAGCTCTTCACATTCGCAGAGTAGTTCCCGCGTTCGAGAATTCCAAGTTCTGTAGCAACATACCCGCTCGCGTTCTCGAGAATGTAACTGACCTTTATCAGCGCATCCTTTCCAGCAGTTAGTCCGAGCACATCGTAAGAGTACCTACCTTCAGCTATTTTTTTCTGATTGCCCATCGACCCTCCAGCCATAGCAACTACATTCAGGTTCGATATCTTCGCATTCGGGTCTATGAAAATTGTCACACTATCCAGGTCAATGGCCGGATCGATCGTAATATCGTAATCAACCTGGGAGTTCAGTCCGAGCGCGGACGTTTTCAGATTGCTCATGCTTTCGTTGTACGCATCCTCCATCACGTATTCGGAGCTGAGCTTGTGGCTTCCTTTTTTCAGCTGCCTTCCTGGTACAAGTCCGTCTATCAAAATGTTTTTCATGCCTGGGGGCGCTGTAAGCGAATTTATGTCACTATCCAGAACAAAGTCTATCTGCTCATCTATTGAAGCGCTGCCTCGACCTAAACCCACTGCCCTCCTGCTTGCCTTTACTGTTCGCGCAATTATCTTTTGCGTTTCGAATGCTATTATGTGCTTCGCGAACGGATCGATTTTTTTCATGTAAATCGTAATGCGATCAGTCCCAGTCATCACCACTGAGCTGACCAGATCTGCCCCATTTGTAATATCAGAGTACATCAGGTCAACTGAAACCGGGAGCTTGACATTCAGCGCAACATTCTCCGTTCCATAAACATTGGTGTTAATCACAAGGAGGTCGATGGCAATGTCCGTTGGTTCATCCAGTGCAACCTCGTCCATGTTCACTTCCGTTTCCACCATAGTGCTGTGGGCAACAATTTCTTTGGTGTAATCATCGACAGTTTTCTCCACACTAGCGTAGGTGTCTGCGAGCGTTTTCAGTTTTCCGAGCCCTTTCCTGTAATCGATTTTTCCTTGGGAATCAACAATTCCCTGCTCTGCGTTCGCCATGGTTGTGAGCAGGTCATCTGCTTCTCCACCGACCAGCTTGATTTTTTTCAGAAGATCTAGCCTCTTATCTTCAAGCCAGCCGTATTTGACGCTCGCGCTTTCGACAATTTCGTTTTCCGCAGTTATCAGCTGTTCCTTTACCCAAATGAAATCTTCATCCTTCAGATTATCCAGCACCTGCTGCTCTGCAAAGGTCTCAATGCCGTCTTTTTTTGCATTTTGTATCATGGCGCCAAGCTCTGCTTTCAGTGCTCCAAGTTCAACGGATTCGTTGAAGGACTGCGTGTTGTACTTTGTCACTGCCTCCCTTGCAGAAGCAGCTGCCAAGGAGAAATATTCATATTGGCGTCCGAGCGTTGTAGCAGCCTGGCCATCTGAAAAATACTTTTCAGCTTCCTTGATTTTTTCCAGAATAAAGGGCGATGCAGGAGCTGAGCCGATAAGCGATTTCGCTTCAGCTATTTCATCAGAAGCGGTCTGCTTCTGTTCAGATGTCACAGTTCCTGCATCTGATTCTAGAATAGTCAGCACAAATTCAAGCGACCCGAACTCGACATCAGCAGCAGCCATGTTGCTTACAGATTCCTTGAGAAAGCCAGTCCTGGCCCTATCGCCATGAATTCCTGTGGCGGATGTGTATTGGTCGTTTGCAGCATCTGCCTTTTCCATCGCGTTCGCATACCTTTCTGATATTGTTCCTGTTTCAGATGCTCCGATCGTCCCCTGAATCATCACTGCAGATTTTATTAGTGCTGGTTCCTGTTTTTTCAGGAGTGTGATCGCATCATTAACCCTGGTCTTCTTTGTTGTTGCGCTTCCAAGAACTTTATCATATGCTGCCTCTGCAGATGATCGTGAGCTGTTTACCTGTACCCGCAGCTCCTTAAGCATTTCAAGAACGCCATCATTTTTCCAAATGACATTCATCGTATCAGAGAACAATGCGGTATTTGGCGATTCGTTTTTCAGCTGCTCCCTGGTAAAATCCAGGTTATTTTTTACGATATTGTAAATCCCATAACTACCTTCAATCGACCCGCTTCCCATTGCTCCAATTGCCGTCTGCACCTCAAGGCATTCCTCATGGCCAGCTCCAGTATAATCCTGGTCGCATAAGCCGGTCCTATTCAGGCTGTAAAACTCGTTGTTCAGGGCCGCGTATTCATGGTCAACCTTATCCATGCTTGATGCAAGGGCATCCATGGACTTGGCCATTGTCTCTCCCCAGGCATCTCCATAGCCGCTGCAGAACTCGAGATAATCATCCCGGTGCTGTCCTTCGAGATACATCAGCACCAGGAATCCAATTGGTCCAGGTATTGACGCCACGCCCAATCTCAATCCTTTTTCAATCGCAGCTCTTTCAGCATACTCAATCTCAGCAATGCACATTGCCTTCAGCCTTGTCGCATTCAGCCTCGAATCCCTCGCTTCATAGATTAGCCCAGTCTCTTCAGGCTCCATTGTCGCGTTTATATCTCCCAGCCTGAGAAGCGTGAGGGTGTTGTCTATCCCATATGGCTGCCACACCCATTCACCTGAAACGTCAGTAATGCTCGGGTTGACGCTTTTCCATGAATCATACTCCCAGGGATGTTCGATGAAAATAGAAGAAGCTGAAGCAAAAAAACTGATCAAACCCAGAAGAAGAATTGCCTTGGCTAACCATCGCATCTGACATCCCCCCATCTTTCTATGCAGAAACCAGTTTTTAATAATTGTCTTTTCATATACGAACAATGCGTGCCGCACACACTATGCTTCTGCTCCTGCTTTTTTCCTCCATAGCTGCCGCATTTTCAATTGACGATTACCAAAACAACGTGAAGGTCAATACTGACGGAAGCATTTCTGTTTACGAAAAGATTACCTTTGACCTTGACCAGCAGTACAACGAGGGATTCCGCTCCATTAGAAAAGACGATTTCTCAGTCCTGACTGATATCACGGTGAGAAGCGTCCTTGTGAATGGCGAAACAGTTCCATTTGGCCTGCAGAGAAGCGGGGACCAGGCTGAAATAGTCTGGGAGAAGACCTTTGTTGGGAAGAACGTTGTCGAGCTTCAATACACCATCGCCAACCGGGTTTTTCTCTATAATGATTTTGCCCAACTGTGTTACGAGCACTACGGAGCGAACTGGCAGGTACCTGCAGCGAACTTTTCTGCCAGGACAACCCTGCCTTCTACAGCAGCAAACAAAACAATGCATTTCGAAATATTCTCAAACAAGAACGGCAGTGCAAATGTGGATAACCTCACTATCATAGCCAATATCGCAGATGTACCACCTGGTAATTACGTTGGCGGCTGCTATCTTTTTAACCGCGAATCGGTTTTTTCCAGAAACGTAGTTGATGCATTTGCATATGAAATCCTGAAAACCGAACGGGAACTGTTCGGGTCAAATCCAATACTTACTCCTGAGAAACCCTACCTGGAATGGGTATGCTTCCCCCTATTCCTTCTTTCTGGCCTTCTTGCGCTTGGACTTTATCTCCGGGAGGGTGGAAGGCCGAGACTGCCAGAAACCATACTCCCCCCAGATAAAGAGGAGCCTGCGGTTGTGACTGCGCTGGTAAGGAATAACTATGACACCAAGGAGCTTACTGCCGCAACTATTATTGACCTCATAAACCGTGGAATAGTTGATATTGTCGAGCTCGAGAAGTCTGGTCCAAAGAGCGCGGAAATGAAAAAAGAGAGGACCATCCTTATGCTGAAGAAGAAGCCCGCAGACCTGAAAGACTACGAGAAATCAGTAATTGATTTCGTTTTCGGAGATGAGTTGGAAGTTGACCTTGATGCTGAAATGGAAAAGTACAGCAGCATAAAAAGCAAGCAAGATGCCAGCGTTGAATCCATAGTCAAGCGGGTGGACAAGTTCAAGGAAGAGTTCCCAGAAATGATAAAGAACAGGCTATCCCGCAATTTTGAGATGAGTGCGCTGAGCGATTCTGCTCCGAAACGGAAGGTCACTTCAACGGTTTCGGTGGTTATCGCCTTAATGTTCCTGGCCTTTTTCTTCTTCGGTTCCTTGGTCAGCGGGGGGATCGAATGGTACATCCAGCACAGGGAGTACGGACGACTCGAGGTCATTGTGATTAGCACCGTCCTCTTTTTCGGCTGCACAACCTATGCGATATATGTTCACCTAAAACCAAGGATTCCAGAAAATCGGGTTAACCGCCATATCTATTCAAGATGGGATGCGTTTTACCGAGGCCTGAAATCAAGCAGAATAAAACACTACCCTCCAGCTTCTGCAGTCATTTGGGGAGAGATACTCGTTTATGCAACTGCGCTTGGGCTTGCAGATAAGGTGAAGAGCCACCTTTCCGAACTGTCGGTCCTTGACCCGAAGGTTGCCAGCCGCATGGACAGCATGAACCGGGTTTCGATTGTCACAATGAATTACTATGGCAGTGCCATTGCACTGAGTAACCTTTCAGCTTTCGGCAATCGGTCGGGTACGGTCTCATCTGGGGGCAGCAGTGGAAAATATGGTGGCTTTTCTTCTTTCTCCTCAGGAGGCTGGAGCTCTGGGGGCGGTGGGGGCTTCTCAAGCGGAAGCTCAGGTGGCGGCGGATTCCGATGAGCGGAGCGTGCGGGAAAGTCCTCTTTTCTATTTTGCTTCTTGTAGCTTGCGTAAATGCATTCTCCATCCTTTCCTACGATACGAATACAACTGTCAAGCACGATGGAAGCCTCAGGATAAAAGAGACAATGCGCTTTGATTTGGAGCAGGAGTTCAATGAAGGATTTCGTTCCATCCGGAGCCAGGATTTCGCGACGATCTCTGACATAAACGTGCAGAGCGTGCAGGTGAATGGCCAGCCCGTTCCATTTGTTTTGCAGATGAATGGGGACAAGGCTGAGATCGTCTGGAAGAAAACATTTGCAGGCAGCAACATAGTCGAGCTAGATTATTCAATTAAGAACCGGGTGCAGCTCTATGACGATTTCGCCAAGGTCTGCTACGAGCACTATGGAGCGAACTGGGCTGTGCCAGCTCAGAAGTTCCATTCAGAGATGATACTTCCTCCAGGATCTGCGGGCAAAGACATGCACTTCGAGGTTTATTCATCAAAGAAAGGGAACGCCTTCATCAGCAATTTGAGCATAATAATCGACATGGATAATGTTCCAAGCGGGAATTACATTGGCGGTTGTTATCTTTTTTCAAGGGATTCTGTACAAACCAATAAAATTGTGAATGGTTCTGCGCTTGCGATACTGAAGAACGAACGCCAAGCCTACGGATCAGAGAGCATCCTCGGCCCTCCAGAGCCTCTTCCCTATGCAGAAATATGCTGCGTTCCAGCATTCCTGCTTTCAGGTCTGCTGGCGCTTGTGATCTATTTTAAAGAGAAGAAAAGGCCCAGGCTGGCAGAAAGCATACTCCCTCCAGAAAAGGAAGAACCTGCGATAGTTAGTGCGCTCGTGCGCAACGAAGTGCACAACAAGGAGCTTGTTGCAGCGACTATCCTTGACTTGATAAACCGTAACATCATCGATATTGTTGAGTTGGAGAAGGCTGGCGAGAAGACTGAGGAAATCAAGCGGGAAAGGACCATTTTGATGTTGAAGAAGAGGCCAAAAGACCTTAAGGATTACGAGAACTCTGTACTCGACCTCATTTTCTCTGATGCGAACGAGGTTGACCTGGATGCAAAAATGGCACAGTACGATACAATAAAATCCAAGGCAGATGCTGAATCAAGCCAGCTTTATCAGGCAGTTAAGAAGTTCAATACAGATTTCCCAAGCCGTATTGATGCGCTGTTCAGCGACCCGGAGATAAAGAGCCTGAGGAACGCGAAGATGACCCGGATTGGAATCGGCGGCTTCTCTTTGTTCCTCGGTTTCATTTTCGTCATTGCATCGTGTGGTGTGCTGTCCTATTCCCTTGGCTACTTTACATCTGGGAAGTGGCTTGAGTCCGCCATCGTGCTAATCACATTCCCGCTCACCTATGCGTTCATCATCTATTCGCTGTACAGTTATTGGCGGCATCCGGCATTGCCAAAAAACAACCTGGAAAAATATGGGAAGTGGGATGCGTTCTATCGCGGTCTCAAATCAAGCAGGATAAAGGAATATCCGCCAGCCTCGGCTGTCATCTGGGGTGATATCCTTGTGTACGCGACCGCCCTTGGCATGGCTGACAAAGTAAAAGCCCACCTGTCCGAGCTCTCGAGCCTTGATCCGAAGATTGCAGCACGCATGGATAGCATGGATCATGTTGCCTTGCGCACCATAACATTCTATTCGAGCATGCGCGCTTTACACAACCTGGGTACGTACGGAAACAGGACCGGCCCGGTGTCAAGGACTGGGGGCTTTTCTTCCCACTCAAGCGGAGGCTGGAGTTCTGGTGGCGGTGGAGGATTCTCAGGCGGAGGGCACTCGGGCGGTGGAGGGTTCAGATAAAAAATAGAAATGAAAAGATCAGCTGCTTATCCTTCCCTGCTGGAGCACGTCGTTGAACATAGTCGTTTGACCGGTTGCCGCGAATTTGTACAGCTCTGCAGTGAAGATGCCATCAATCGCTCCCTGCATAACGAAAATCAGGCCAATGTAAAGTATTAGCACTGGCAGCAGGAACATTAGCAGGGTTAACTGGCCCAGGACTGCAAGCAGAATACCTATCCCTATGGCAGGGAGGGTGAGAAGGAAGAAGATGCCTGATATCCCCAGGTTGCCCCAGAACTGCTCGCTCCAGGTTGATTTCAGCAGCGAGACAGAGCGGCTCAGCGCCTTGAGAGGGCCGACATTCTCGAATACCATGACAGGTACCACAAGGAATGTGGCGAATGACCATGCGACGCCGATCACAGACGCGATTATCCCGGCTATAACGCCTCCGATGCCGCGGTTCCTGGACTGGCTTCGTATCATGCTCAGGATGATCCCAACAGTGGCTGAGAAAAGGGCCCATCCTGCTATGCTTAGGATCCTGGAGAAAGCGAATCCGATGCTTCCTGTGATCGATACCGACCTGCCACCTGTCTTTTCGCCAACCGCATGGATCAGCGCGCTGTTGAAAAATATCACGACGAAATAGGTCCCGAAATAGAACAGGAAGAACAATGGGAGCATGAGGATGCTATCCCCAAGGAAGAAGACAGGAACAATGAAGGATGCGAGCAGTGCGATCATTGCAATACCGCTGAGCATAGGGAAAGCGAGCAGCCGCTTCTCCTCCATCAGCACCCCAAAACTCCTCTTAACTATCTCCCAGGAACGACCGATTGATTCGAACATAGGATGGGAGTTATCCTGATGCGAATTAAAACATATTGTATGAGAAACTATGTATGGCAATTTTTGGTTATACTGGCGAAGCGGATTTTGTCATCAAGCTAATCATATCCGTACTATTCGGAGTAGTGCTCGGTTATGCGAGAAGGGGACATCCTGTCCGAATGCGCACCCTCGCGCTGGTTGCCATGGGGTCCACCATATTCACCATAATTTCCCTTGCCCAATTCAATAGTAGCGTCGTAGACCCGACCAGGGTCATGGCCCAGATAGTCACTGGCATCGGTTTCCTGGGCGCCGGCGTGATATGGAAAGGCCATACCAGCATGGGCGGCCTGACAACTGCCGCTGCCATATGGACAATTGCAGGGCTTGGAATGCTCATAGGTATGGAGATGTGGATAACCGCGTTTGCCGGCCTGCTTCTGTCGTTCTTCATCCTTACATCCAAGGAAGCTGAGAAAAAAATCATTGGGGATGAGAAGCACGCTCGTCCAGGGTTCTGAGTTGGCTGGGAAAGGGATAAAAACTCCTGTGACATTAATTTACCTGGATGATGACAACGGTGATCACCGAGCTAGTCCCTAAGCTGCAAGGCCACGGATGATGATCAAAACGCTTGCGTTTTGGTCAACTCGTGTTGCGAAAGCAACACGTGGTGCGATGAGGATTGACGTGCGGTCTGACAATGAAAAAGTCTCGTGTCTAGGGTCTGGTGTTTCGACGGAGACGGTTTCGTGTTTTGATGGTATTAGTGCGGGTGACAGATACCAGCACTGGCAGACCCCGCTGTTAAGTGTCAAGAGTTTTGGGGATAGGTTCGGCGTCTTGGGTCTTGAGTCTTGTACGGACAGGACCGAGATAAGGCGCTTCCTGAGGAAGAACTGGTGTCAGATAAAGCAGCAGATGGAGTTTATCGCCAGGCATGCACCGAAGGACAAGCTGGTAGAAGGAATAACCGTGTTTTCAGAGGCAAGAAAGAGCCGATTTCTCAGAAGGAGGACTCCGAAATACGGAAGCATGAATAAGGGCTTTACAGATGAAGAACTGCCGAGGTTCTTTGGGGTAGTGAATGACCAGCGGCTTCATCTGTTATATGGCTATCAGGCAGTCCTGGGACTGAGGATTGGCGAGGCTGTGAGGATTCACGTCAAAGACATCAACCTCAAGACGCGTGAGCTTAGGATAGAAACCGAGAAAGCCAAAACGCTGGACTTCCTCTTGATTCCAGAGCAGCTATTTGATGCAACGCTGAACTATATCCGAAACTTCGAGACCGATATAGTCGCAGCCAATGGCTTCTTGTTCTTCGTCAAGGACGGAAAGTATGGACACGTATCTATAAGCCTGGCAAGGCAGAAGTTCAACGAGTACGTTCAGAAGGCCAAGCTGCATGAGATTTATGGCTACACCAATGAGGCAAAACCCAGGACCCTTTCAAGACTCACAACTCACAGCCTGAGGCACTACGCGATAACCAACCATGCCAAGAAGAACAATGGCAACGTCGTCCTGGCTAACAAGTTTGCCCGTCACCGTCGCCTCCAGACGACTATGACCTATGTTTATACAAGCAAGGAGGAGCTTTACCGGAGCATAGAGAGGGCACAGGACACGGAACTGCTGGAGAGAGTAAGGAGGATGCAGGAAACTGTCAATCTTTAGGGAATATAATCACGATAATATTATGTTCTAGTAAAAACTCCCATTCTTTCTTATCCATGACTACAGCATCATAACCTTGTCTGGCATCGAATAATACGACAAAAACATAATCGTATTTATAATGATAAATAAGTGCTTGTCCAAGAGCAGTATGAAACTCAGTATTAGAACGAACAACTTTTACTTCAAATACTATATCCTTGTTAACGTATAAATCAGGAGTATGAAACGTTCCGGCAAACTTAAACGTTCCGTATTCACGTAGCCCAGGAACATTTAGTAAAAGCGTGTCTACGAAATGTTGCTCGTCCAACGGCGTTCTTCGAATATCAATTTTATTAAAGATTTTAAGAAGCTTGTTTACGTCTACCGTTTTCCCTATTTTTAGGCATTCTTTATCGAATTTACTTACGACTTGCTTGGCAACTTTTTTTGTTCTAAGATTCTTCTGTTTTAGGCACCAAGACATGAATTCTCTATGAGACATAGGACCAGAATAATCTCTCCAAGCTTCTTGACATGCTATTAGGCGCCTTCTATTTTGTCTTTCACCCTTCGTAGTGCCTCTTCCTTCGATTTCCTTCGCTGCCCTTTTTATTCTTCTGTCGAGATCTTCCAAAATACCCATAAAAAAATGATACAGTAAAATCTTATAATCCTTAATCAATCTCTCAGAAAATATAATTTAGTCGGCAGGCAGGGCAGAGAAATTATTCAATGAAGCACTTTCTGTTCTGAAAGGGAGGATGCCTAAGGCGGCGAAGGATTGTGAGTATTGTAAGTGGACTAGTGCATGCAAATTTCTCTAATGAACATAACTGCCATCCAAATTTTGTGCTCCGTTTTAATCATTTCCCTTCGCAAGAGCAAAAATTAAAAATCAGTTGCAAGCGGAGGAAAGATATTTGGTTTTCGGAATTCTACTGACAGTTCGCCAAGACATTTCATAACTAAATTTGTTTTTTTCTCAATGTCATCCATTAATTCATCAGTTAATTCAACATCATCTTTTGGATGACTCACAGTACCCCTTTTTTGAATCTTTATTTTCTTAGCGATGGCATCAAAAAAACGTTCTCCATGCGCTGCTTTGTTTCTGGTTTGCATAATTTGTTCAATACAATTTATCATTTCATTTCTATCTTTGACATTTTCGATATCACAAATCTCTTTGAGAAGCTGGCGCTTTCGTTCAAACGTCAATTTTGTAAGAATGTTATCAATCAGAAACCGTTGTCTTGTATAAATTTTAGGATAAATGTAGTCTGAGATGCACCACTCCATCATACCTTCGATTGAATTTGAAAGGGAAAGTAACCTGCTAATCCTTTTATCTACTTCCAAGGTATCTATTTTTTCTGTTGTCATACTACATACGCCTTTACTTATCTATTCTCATCAAAAATAAAAACTTGTTCGCACATCCTGCGCCTAGAAAAGAAAGGTTCATCTTAAATCATATGTCGCTTCGTTCTCTCGCTTCGCTCGTGCTCAACTTATTCCTTTCCCTTGCTGGTTCGGACATGACAAAACTGGAAATCGGACATAGAAAGAGCTCAAGACACGGAACTGCTGGACAGGGTGAGGAGGATGCAGGAGAGAATCTAAACAATCTTTCATTTGATATTGACTAATTTTCCATTCAGGAACTCTTTTCTTTGTACAGTATACGTAACATTACTGATTTTAGCGTTACCATCCAAAACAAATTCCCCAAATTCGGTCTCTTTAACTGGAGCAAAAACCCGTCCGCTTAATAAGCTGGAAATCGTCTCAGCTATGCTTCCGTCCCCTTTGGCGGATTCACATGCGATGAGAATTATAGTTGGTTTTTCAACAAAACATTTTCTTATACCCTCGATTTCTTTCGTGTCCGTTATGTCAAGGCTTAAGCCATCCCCAGGGTCTGTTACTTGCGGGCCGAACGACACTGCACGCGGCGATCCATGCCCTGCTATTATGAGGGTGTCTATTTTTCCGAAGCGGTCAGCAAAATTGCCAACTGCCTTGAAAAATCCTTTATCGTTCCTTACTTCGCTTATTGCTATTCTGTAATAATCTCCGGCTTTCACAAGGTCCTTCGTCCAATGAGTATAGAATGCGCCGTTATAATCGCTTTCAGCGGAAACCATTAGCAGGTGCGGCTTTCTGCTGGAATTCCCTTGCTTCATATTTGTGCCTACCTGCCTCAACAGGCCAGGGTGATATCGGGCAAAATACCTTACGCCTTGCTCTTGGTAAAGTTTCTTTGTCATTTCCTCTCCAATCGCCAAAATCCCGTAGGCAAAATTTATCACCGTTTCACCATTTGGATACAATCCCAGGGACTCGGCAAGCATATACGCTTTTTTACAGGGCAGATAAACATCCATATCCTGATAAGTCGGATTTGGGAGAAGCTCGAAAAAACGTGGCACGATATGGGTTGTGGAACCGGTAAGAGAGTAGACAGCTTCACGTCTCAAATCCTTGTTCGGGTTTCTCAGGGATTCCACAAGAGCAGATGCCACCTTGCTTTCGTGGGAGAAAGAACCGAGCGCTTGGATGGCGGGCGATGCCAATCTTGGATCATTCAAGTAGTTCAGAATGCGTGGGAGGTTATTTTTCATCGGCGCCAGGTCGCTTCCGAGTACGGTTTCCTTCCAAAATAGATGGATTATCACGATTTTGGAAGACGCAATATGACCAATCGCAAAGAGAGCTGATTTTCGTACCTCAATGTTCGGGTCATCGAGTAATTTCGTAAGCACTATTGAACTATTCAGGATCTGCTCTTTAGAAATAGGATTCAAGAACATATAAGCATAAATGGCCGCACTCCGCACTTCCGCATCCTTATCTTGAAAAGTATTTTCCAATAATGAATAAACTTCATACGGCGATATTTTGTTGCCTCTGCGAGCGAGCGGAATGAATGCGTGTTTTCTGGTAGTTTCAGATTTGTTCTCAGCTATTTTGCGCATCTTCTCGAAAACCGACATTTCCAAGTTACTTTCGAAGCTCCATTCCATGAAACTTAAGGTATTGATGGCTTCCAGAGCAAATATTTTCGCATTCGGATCCTTGTCGTCCAACATCTTTCCGAGCGCTAAGAACACTGCGTTCTTGTCTACCGCCGCATCGCTCATCGCAAGGCGACGAAAGCCCAGCCGTTTTTTCTCTGAACCGGAGAGGATTTTCCTTGCTTTCAAATCTTGGGAATTGATAACTTCTATAAATGCCGTCATCGCCCCAGTTGGCAGATCATCCCACCTTAAAATTGAATCGAGCAGTAATACGGCTATTGCTTTTTTTTGCGGATCTGCATTGTTCAATCCCCCCTTTAGCTCGGCTATGATTGCATTCTTTAATTCCGGATTATTGTCGAGAATGTGGAGTCGGTCACTATCGTACAATGACAATAGAATGGTGTAAACTTGTTTCCTTACCTCAGGTTCCTTATAGTGCCTTTCCAAAATTAACATGATGGCTTCAGTCGCACTCCATCCGGAAATGATGCTCCCGGAACTTTCCAATAAAATTTGGATGGATTTCTGATCGCTAAGTTTTCCAAGAACATCCTTTGCGAGTTTAATTCTGTATTCGCAACCTTCGTCACATACCTCATTCTCACGCCTTGTTGCTGCTTCGAGCAGAGCCCTGATTCTTTGTTCCTGGTTCTGAATCAAGGAGATTTTCGAAATAAGCGATTTTGCATTACCAACAGAATCTTCGAACAAAACCGCGCAACCAGAGAAAGTCAAAACGCCGCCAAGGGCTACGCTAGCCATGGCTCTTTTTAATTGAATATAGATGGGTCTTTGTTCATTTCCCATGTTATACTAATTATTAAAACAATTAAAATAACTTTCGTTCGCTTCGTTCTCTCGCTTCGCTCGTGCTCAACTTATTCCTTTCCCTTGCGCTCGACGCAAAAAGAGCTTAATGGTCAAGCCGCCTACGGCGGTTCGGTCAGGAACCGAAACCATTAATGTTCTTTTTGGTCTCGCTTCAGGCCGCTTCGCTAAAGGGAATAATGTTTCGCACCGAACTCGCTCCCTGAGAAAAACTACTTTTCACTAAGACGAATTTTACTCTCGCGTCATTGCTTACCGCCCGTGGAAGGAAAATTGCGGGCGTCGCAATGACGCTCGCGAAAAAATTAAAACCGGCAAGAGAAGCCGGGCAAGGGTTTGGTGGTTGAGATGGAAATAAATTTTATGGAAAATTCATGGGCGTTCTTCGGCGTGATTTCCGCAGAAATCTGCTCCCAGAATGCATATAAGGTGAAAAAAATGGGAAAAATATTAGGGGAATTCGATGGGCTTTGGAATGGCGAGTCATTTCGCAACTGGTTTGATTCGGAGGTGGAAAAATGACACAGAATTTCAAGAACCTGAACGTCTATGACGATGCATTCAAGCTTTCCAGGGATCTTTACCTGTTCTTTCTGGATAAGCAGCAGGTTTCACACAGGGCAAAGGAGCAGGTGATGGCCTCGGCCTCGTCAATCTGCGCGAACCTGGCAGAGATGGCGGCTTTCGAGTCAAAGCCGCAACAAAAACAGAAGCTGATAACCTGCATAGCCGAAGCCAACGAAACAGAGTTCTGGCTGGACATGATGCAGGAGCTCAAGGTCCTTCCTCAGAGGGAACATCTGGATTTCATGGGGCGTTTGGTGAAGATCCGCTCCATGCTGTTCAACCTGAAGAGGAGCATGGCCGATGGAGGTGAGGAAAAATGACGTGATAGTACCAAGACACGAAACGCTAGACACAAAACGGCGCTGAAGGCCGGATCACCGCTCGCCGCGGTTTTTCGGTCAGCTGATTGCCGTAGCTCGGTTTCTCGGAAGTGGATAGCGAAGCAAGCAGGAAAAGATTTATTAAGTTGCATATACATAGAATATACATAGGTGATACAATGGATATCCATGCTAAATTCCACGGAGAAGTCGAAGAAACCATAGAAGAGATTATTAAATTAGGAAGGGCAAGCACCAAGACAGAAGCGATTCGCCTGGCGATCCTGGATTACAGGCATCATCACATTAAGGAAGAAACAGAGGCTCCTCTTGAATTTACTGCATTTGCAAACCGGGATATCTGGGAAGATGAAAAGGAGGATAAAATCTGGAGAAAATACCTTAAAGGGGGAAAAGAATGATAAAGAAAGAGCAGCGTGATGTCTGGCTGATACAAGCTCCGTTTTCAGATTATTCATCAACGAAAGTGCGTCCTGTAGTCATTATTTCCAATAATCCTTACAATAGGAAAACCACTGATTTTCTGGCAGTTCATATAACAACAAGAAAAGAGCATCCTTACGCGATGAATATTTCTGCAAGTGACTTTGTAAGCGGAGGGCTGAATGACGAGAGCATTGTCCGTTTTGACACTGTTACTAGGTATGAAGAAAAACTTTTATTGAGAAAAATAGGTAAAGTGAAACCTGAGTTTTACACGAAGATCAATGAGAAGATCGTTGAACTGATAAGGCCGGGTTAGTTTCATGAGTTAAACATGGGGTGTTTTGAATGGCTGACGAAAAGCAACAAAATCGGAAGGCAAAACAGAGCCACTCAGAACACGAAACCTACGTCGTCAAAACCCAAGACTCAGGACTCAAGACCGCTCCTGGCCCTGACGTGCGGTCTGACAGTAGTAAAATCTTGGGTCTAGAGTCTAGGATCTCGACGGGTAAGAATTCTCTCGTCTTCCAAAACCAGAATAGTAAGATTTATAACCACATTTGAGTATATATATTATAACAAAGGTGAATTGATGACTAAAAATAATGGAAAAGAGCTTGTAAAATTATCGCAGACAAAAGGGGGGAAAGTAAAGGAATTCTTCAGGAAAAATTGCGTTCCTACACTTGTTGAGGACATGCTTGCCATCCGAAGGGCAAAGGCAGAAGGGGAAGATGTTGGACGTAAGCCATATCTGAAAGCTGTTGGGAAATATCTCGCAAGGATAGCTGCATCAATGGGAGTTCAATTCGGGTCAGCATACTCTGTTGGTGTGTTGGCATGGCAGACTTCTCCAGGTGCGCCTACTACAAATTCTCTGGATAATGCCAGCCCGATAGCAAGCGCATTTGCGAGCGCTATAGCAGGCATGGTTTCACCGGCAAACCAGGCAACAGCAGCGAACACGCTTCTGGCAGTAGACTACTTCCTCTCAGCGGCAAGAATTGCAGCAGAACAAGCCGTTTGGAGAAAGTATAAGATTACTCCTGATTTCCCAGGCACAGTCCTCTCTCCATTGGTTGTCGGTGCAGGCGAGATGATCTATAAAACGGCAGCTCTTGCGAATATGCCTGACAACCCGGGCATGAGACTTGCACAGGGCATAAAGGGCGTGTACGGTAATATTGTAAGGCTTGCCATGGTTGGCCTGATTTACTTATCTGGCCGCATCTACAACAGAGTCGCAGACAGTAATATGCATGAGGAAAAGAAAGGCGAATAGCACAAAGCGAATATATGTGAAGGAGCTTCGCGAAGCCAACCTCAGACTTGTTTAATAATCATTTCCAGGTTGCCCAGTTGCCCCTTAACTCAGTTGTTTTGAAATTGTCCCCATAGAGTGAGATTAGCACCCGGAACTGCTCTCCAGTGGGCACGACCAGTCCAGTGACATTATAATCATAGTAGCCTCCGGCAGGTATGCTCCCTATGGAGTGCGTATATTGGTCATAGGCCTTCCCTTCTGTAGTAGTTTCAAGCGCAACTGAAACCATCACTCCGGTCGCTGTCGCGGTGCCGAAATTATCAAAGTGGATGCCGGTGACATTCAGACGGGTATAGCCCGGACCGGATGGAGCGGAACTGATGCTGAACAATCTCTTTATGTATATGTCCGGCTGGAGCAAGTTGGGAACAGGTATTACTTTCACTTCGCTATCAGCTGGGAAATCCTTAGGTAGCTCGCCTATCTTATAATTTTCACCAGTGGTCTCCAGATAGCAATAATCCCTCCCATCATAAGCATAGTAAGTGGCATTGTAATCGAAAACAGAAGGATCACATTCTACCCCCGTGGCAACGTGGTGCGGCAAACGCAATAGGGAGACGCCATATCCCATCTTCTTAAGTATCGCGGCCATTAGGATCGCCGTATCCTCGCAGTCACCGCCATCTGCATATATCGTTTCTGAAGGGAAGCGGGGATAGTTGTCATATGGCGTGGATACGTTGTCAAAAGTATAGGGAAGGCTTTGGACGAATGCTATTGCGAATTCCACCTGCTCGTATTTGCTGAGGCCTTCGCTCCTTGAGATGTTTTCGAGCAGGGCAGTCACCAGGGAGACAGAGGAGTTGCTGCGTGGGTCATTGACAAAATTCCAGTAGTCCTCTCTTAAGCTGCGGTCCGGGTCAGTATAAACTTCCTGCTTCTTATAGCAGAGATAGATGTATGTGTTGATTTCTTTGTAGTCCCATGAGTAGTATTTCAGGACTGGATAATCCTTTGGGCACAGCCCTGTAGAAAGCCCCTCAAACTGCTCTTTTGTGATGCAGGTATTGTTGTATGAGAAATAGCCTTTTTCGCAAGTGCAGGTGCAGTTCAATCCCCGCACATGGCCTTTTGAATGAGGAGTAATACTCTGACACCGGGAATCGCAGATGCCAGGCATAAGCGCTGCATATTCCTGAGAAGTTATGCATGTGCCATTATACCAAACATAATCATTTTCGCAAATACAAGTGCAGCTGCCGTTCGTCGTATTGCCAGTTGAATGGGAATAAGTTTCCGCGCATCGGGAATCGCACGTGGCGAGCGGAGTACTGTCGTTTATGGTCAAGTCATTGTTGTCATTCATATTCAAGCAGCCAAACCCAAAAAGCAGGAAAAGAGCCAGGATGGCGAATGGGGCATATCGCGGGCCGAACATGAGGATGACTGTCATTTCGGGTATTTAACTCTTTCATTCTAAAAAGTTGATTATCGGTTTGGTAGTCACTATCTAGAAAGAATCAAGATATTAATGATTTAATTGGAAGTGAAGATATGGAAATCATGCGAGCAATTGCGCTTGGGATTGTGATTCTGTCATTCATCACTGCGATCTATTTCTATCCCCAGATGCCTGAGCAAATGGCCTCTCACTGGAACATTAACGGGCAGGTCGATGGATATACGGGAAAGGGGGTTGGAGTCTTTTTCATGCCAATCCTTTCACTTGCCATGTTCTTCCTTTTCGTGTTTTTGCCGAAGCTCGATCCCATGAAGCAGAATTACAAGGCGTTCATAAACGAGTATAATGCGCTCATCGCCCTGTTAATCGGATTCTTTTACTACATTTACCTGCTCACGATGGGCTTCAATCTTGGATACGAATTCGATTTCACGCGCTTCCTCTCTCCAGCATTCGGGATTCTCTTTTACTTCCTCGGTGTCGTCATCCAAAAAGCCAAACAGAACTGGTTTGTGGGAATAAGGACGCCATGGACATTGTCAAGCGAAAGGGTTTGGGAAAAGACGCATAAAATCTCAGGTGACCTGTTCAAGGCAGCGGGAATTGTAGCATTGCTTGGAGTCGTATTACCGCAGATGCTACTGGCTTCAGTTGCCGTAATCCTTGCATCTGCAATATTCGGAGTTGTCTTTTCATACATAGAATTCAATAAAGAGAAAAAAGGAAAATGATTTCAAAGAGACGATCTGGCAGTCCGTATACTCTTTCCAGTTATTTTTTCCAATTCGCTCAGCAAGTTTTCGTATTTGCTAAAATTGGACACGTGCTCGACAACGGTCGAGCCACCAGAATGTTCGATCAGTAAATGCCCACCTAATTTCCCGAACAGCATTTCCTGCATGATTATCCTTTGCGTCATTGGCGTGTTTATCAAAACTATATTCGTTATCCCAGTCAATTTCTGCCTTCTGAATCCGGAAAATAAGTAGATTGCTTCTTTGTTAATTTCGACGGAAAGAACAAATTTGAAGGTTATTGAATAAACGATGTAAACAAAGAAGGCGCAAAAAATCGCCATAAAAATATCAACAACCAGTGGAACGTCCGGAGAAAATAAGAAAATCCACATGGTGCTGAAAATAGCGAATACGATTAACATCCATAAAAGGAAAGTCAAAAACCAATATCGTAAACTTCTTGAATAACGAAGCATTAACCTTTCACCTAAAACGAATTCGGTGGAAAAGCTAAAAAGAGCATCTCACGGGAACTAGCTGCTTTTTAATTATCCTGGGATTATATCGAAACAGTTTTCAAAGGTGGTATGAATGAAAAAAGGATTTGTCGGGAATCTGGAAATAGAGACGAAAAAGAACACTGATTTCAGGAGAGTGCTATACACAGGGAAGAACAGCCAGCTCGTGCTCATGTGCCTTAAGCCCGGGGAAGAGATAGGCGAGGAGGTCCATGAGGACAGGGACCAGTTCTTCCGTTTTGAATCGGGCGAAGGTGCAGTAGTTATTGACGGTGTGAAGAGCGTTGTCAAGGACGGCAGCGGGGTAATAGTCCCAGCAGGCGCGAGGCACAATGTTATGAACACGTCAGCGACGCAGGACCTTAGGTTATACACCATCTACTCCCCACCTGAGCACCAGGACAAGGTAGTGCGCCACACAAAAGCAGAGGCAATGGCAAGCGAGGAGGAATTCGACGGCAAGACAACCGAATGACTTCCTATTCCTTTATTCTTGAGAAAAGGATGAAGGATATTACGAAGAACGGCAACAAGCAGAGCATCGCAGTCCTCTGATCAATAGTCACTGATATTATTCCGAACAAAAGAGGCCCTGCTGATGCTGCGACCTTGCTGGAAAGGGCGTTGAACCCAAAGAACTCGCTTCTCTCATCCCTTGGCACTATCTTACTGAGCCACGACCGTGCGATTGCCTGGCTTGAGCCTATCACAAGGCCGGCAAGAACTGCCAGTATGTAGAGCATTGTGATCGAGCTGGCATAGTAAAGCATCACCACGACAACCAGCCAAACGACTATCGTACCGAGGAGTATCCTTTTTGTGCCAAGTTTATCACTCAGCCACCCGAGTAAAATTGCTGAAGGAAACCCGATCAGCTGGATGATAATGAACAGCATAAGTATATCCGAGAAGCCCAGCGAAAACACATCTCTCAAATAAATCGGAATGAAAACATAAAGGGTGGTGAGGGCATCGTGAAGGAAATAGAATGCAACGAGAAAAAGTGCGACTGGTTTGTTACCCATTATTTCGCCAAATGCGTTTTTTGCGCGTTTAATGCCTATCATTATCAGGTCGCACGGAGCCTCCTTTTTCTTTATCACGGGCTTCTCCTTTATGAAAAGAAATGCTGGTATTGAAAACAACAGGAAGAATAGCGCGGTAAGCGGGAACGTGAGCCGATAATTCGCATCAAGTGCACCTGCGAATCCCGAAGCGTACAAAGGCATGAATAGTAGCAGGGCAGCAGTTCCTCCAAGATAGCCAAGGCCCCAGCCCAGGCCGGATATCTCCCCTGAGGTTTCCCTTGTGGAAATGGTAACAAGGAAGCTGTCATAGGACACGATCGCAAGCTCATAGAAAAATTTGGTAAGCACGAAAACAACAGCGGCAAAGAGCAGGGCCCCTGGTCCGCTGAAATAAAGGAGCGCAGTACCTATTATCGCCAGTGCAGCGAATATCACGAACCTACTCTTCCTCTGCATGTCGTAATCGGAAATGCCCCCGATTATCGGAAGGACAAACGCACTTGCGATTGTTGAAAGGCTCACCATCAGTCCCCAGTAGAAGTCGCCATAGCCCCCAGGCGCGATTATCTCAATAAAATATATCGGGAAAACCAGGCTGATGATGATGACGGAATAGGACGAGTTTGCGAAATCAAAGAGTGCCCAGGAAAGCGCTTGTTTAATATCAATGTTTTTAAGGAAGCTGAAAATAGCCATATCATTCACTCCTCTATTTTGCAAAATATCATAAATGATATTATGAAGAAAGGCATCAGTGCAAGCATGGCAAGCCTTGGGCTTGCAACAGAAGAGACAACACCGAAAATCACCGGACCGAGAACAGCCGCAGCCTTGCTTGCAAATGCATTGAACCCGAAAAACTCGCATCTTTTTTCCACAGGTATTATCTTGCTTAGCCAGGAGCGGGCGATCGCCTGGCTTGATCCTATCACAAGGCCTGTGAGGACTGCACCCACATACAATGAGCTTAGTGAGGTTGCTGAATATAATATCAGGATTATTATAACCCATATCACAAGGGTGCTGAGCAGGATCTTCTTTGATCCGAACTTATCGCTAAGCCACCCGAATAGAAACGTTGCAGGGAATCCAGTAACCTGGATGATCATAAATATGAAGAAGATATCGGAAAAACTCAAGGAGACCGCGTTTCTCAGATAAATAGGTATGAATACGAATATTGTCGTAAGAGCATCATGCATGAAGTATAATGCAATTAGGAACCAGAGAATCTTATTGTGTTTACCAATCTCCTTTATGGTCCCCAGGGTGTTCCTGAATCCTATTTTTATCAGCTTCAATAAGGGTTCGCTTTTCTTATCTGAGCGCTCCTCTTTAATGAAAATAAATGCAGGCAGGGCGAATATCACGAAGAACAATGCTGTTAGCGGGAAAGTCAGCCGGTAGGTTGAATCAAGGTCGCCAATATAGCCATTGCTAAAGAACGGATTTAGTGCTAGCATTGCAACAATGCCGCCCAAATACCCAAGCCCGTATCCTAGGCCAGATATTCTTCCAGAGGTCTTTTCCGTGGATACAGTGACCAGGAAGCTGTCGTAGAGCACCATGGCGAGCTCGTAAAAGAAATTAGTGAGGATGAAAACAAGGCCCCCAAAAAGCAGGGAATTTGACCCAGTTAGATAAAGCGCAGCTGTGCCAGCCACTGCAACAAGTGTGAAAATGATAAATTTGGTTTTTCTTTTCGCGTCATAATCAGCCATTGCGCCTACAACAGGTGAAAAGATCGCGCTCGCCAGGGTTGAGATGCTTACCACGATTCCCCAGTGAAGGTCTCCCATGCCACCCGGTGAGATGACTTCCTTGAAATAGATGGGAAAAATGAAGCTGATGATTATCAGCGCATAGGAAGAATTCGCGAAATCGAATAATGCCCAGGAGATCGCCTGCTTCCAGTCGAGCTTCTTGGGTGACTTCATATCCATGTGCTGGATTTCTGCGGAATTTATTAAAACCGTGCCTATTCCTCAATCCTGGAAAATATCAGGAAAGAAAGCACAAAAAAGGGCAGCAGGGCGAGCATGGCAATCCGCTGGTTCATTGTAACTGATGAAACTATGCCGAATATCAGCGGTCCTGTGGTGGCCGCGACCTTGCTCGCAAAACCGTTGAACCCGAAGAACTCGCACTGCTTATCAACAGGTATTATCTTGCTTAGCCAGGACCTTGCGACCGCCTGGCTCGAACCTATGACAAGGCCTGCCATCACTGCAAGGACATAGAACTCTGTTTTTGATGTTGTCAATGCGAGCATGATTAGGATGAAAGTCCAGATGGCAATTGTGATGAGCAATATTCTCTTCGGCCCCTTCTTATCACTCAGCCAGCCGAAGAATACTGCTGATGGGAACCCAATCAGCTGGATCAGGGCGAACAGGACAAAAATATCAGAAAAATCTAGTGACAGGGTGTTCCTGGCGTAAATCGGGATAAAAGCGAAAAGCGTGACAAGCACGTCGTTAAGGAAATAGAAGGCAACGAGGAACCACGCTATCCTCTTGTGTTTCCTTATCTCCTTGAGGGTAGTGAGCGTCCTGCTGATTCCAATTTTTATCAGATTTGGCAGCGATTCCCTGCTTTCACCGCTACGCTTTTCCTTTACAGATAAGAAAAACGGAAGGGAGAACAGGAAAAAGAAAAGCGCTGTGAGCGGAAACGTAAGGCGATAAGTGGGATCAAGGATTCCCACGTAGCCGTTTTCATAGAATGGCCGCAGCAGCAGCATTGCAACCACTCCGCCGACATACCCAAGGCCCCACCCGAGCCCGGATATCCTTCCTGCGGTTTCAGGAGTCGAGACATGGAGGAGAAAGCTATCGTACATCACGATTGCGAGCTCGAAAAAGAAATTGGTTACAATGAATATGAGGGAGGCTAAAAAGAGGGTTCCAGGACCGCTGAAGTACAATGAGGCTGTGCCAATCATGGAGACAAGGGCAAACATCATAAACTTGATTTTTCTTCTTGAATCGTAGTCTGCTATTGCACCGACAATCGGTGAAGCAAAAGCACCTGCGAGGATGCTCAGGCTGATGCAAATGCCCCAGTACAAATCTCCGTACGTGCCTGCTGCAACAACTTCCTTGAAATAGATGGGAAAAACGAAGCTGATTATTATTAGCGAATAAGCGGAGTTAGCGAAATCGAACAAAGCCCAGGAAAGAGCCTGCTTTAGGTCGATTCCTTTGAAGAAGCCTGCAGTAGTAATAGCCATATCTCCTGAATTTCATCAGCTCTCATTATAAATATTAAGAAGAGTGGCGGATCCCAAGAACAGAGTCCATCAGCTTCATGGCTGCGATGGCCTTTTCCGCGTTTTTCCTGTTGAACTTTTTCTTTTTTATCAATTTCCTTATTTTCTGGACATATACGCAGAAGTCGTCCATTGCTGAAGGGATGTCGAAATCCTGGGATATGTGCATTTTGAATGAGTCCAGGGTTTTGTTCGTTATCCGGTCCACGTCCTTGTTTTCAGTTCCCGAATTGATAACTCTGAGCCATGCTTTGCACTGCCTACAGCGCTTCAGGTCCTTCTCAGCCTCATGGAGCCCTTTGAAGGTGAAGTTAATCTGTCTCCGGTAATGCTTACTGAGCAGGTGCGCGCGTATCGCGTCAAAGCCATATCCCATCCTATGAATGTCCTCCACATTATAACAATTTCCCAGGCATTTTGCCATCTTTTTTCCTTCTACGAGCAGGTGCCGCACATGAATCCAGTAGTTTGCAGGTTTCTTTCCTGTCGCGCCACGAGTCTGCGCGATCTCGTTCTCATGATGGCTGAAAATATTGTCAATCCCGCCTTCATGGATATCAAAGGGGACACCAAGGAACCTCGCGCTCATGGCGCTGCATTCTATGTGCCATCCAGGCCTACCTTTTCCTAGTGGAGTACTCCAGAAGATATCCCCATCGCTCTTCCCCCATGCCTTCCAGAGGAGAAAATCCCCTGCCTCGCGCTGGAAGTAGTCGTCCTTGGTGACTTTCCTATCAAGGCCGCGGTTGAAGCGCGAGCGCGAGAACTTCCCATAATCCCTGAACCTGGATACGTCCAGATACACATCCCCGTTCGGTTCGGAATAGGCGAGCCGCTTGGAAAGAAGTTTTTTTATCAGCCTTACCATGTAATCGATATTTTCAGTTGCCTTCGGGTAGCGGTCAGCGGGCATGATGTTAAGCTCCCTGGCCGTTCTTCTGAACACCGTCTCGTTTTGATTCGTGATTTTTTTCATTCTGGACATGCTTCCTTTTGCAGCCCGCACAGCCTTGTCCTCAACATCCGTTATGTTCATGATATGATGGACCTTATATCCGAGAAAAATAAGCGCCCGTTTCACCACATCCTCGAAAACGTAGGTCCTGAAATTCCCAAGATGGGGAGGGGCGTAAACCGAAGGGCCGCATGAGTAGATCCGTACCGAGTTCGCACGGATGGGGATGAATTTTCTTATCCTGCGAGAGGCTGTATCATAGAACCGCATTATCGGAAATGGGGAGCGGCAGAATTTAAATTTTGGCCTTCCTAGTCAGGACATGAGAAAATTATGTGTTATCCTTCTGCTTGTTGCCTGCATCTCTTTCGCCCACCAGCCCCGCATAGTTTCCGGAACCGGAGTGACGGGGATCATCAATCCTGAGGTTTCACAGGCTTTTTACGGGGAGCTTAATGGAAGCCCGGCCTTCTTTGAGATCAGATCAGACAAGCCATTTGAACTTTATGTCGGCATTCTCATTCCTGCACTTGAGGGGGAAAGCAAAGACAAATCCGTTAACGTAACTATGGGAGGCAAGCAGATAATCTTTCTTGACGCAACGAATAGCAATTGGTCATATTTCTATGAGGAGTTCGGCGGGGATGGGTATTATTCCGGGCCGGATGCGAAGCTTAACGTAACTCCTGGAACGTATCAAATAAAAGTTTACAGTCCGGACAACCAGGGAAAATACTCTTTTGTTGTTGGTGAGAAAGAGGAATTCCCGATAGGGGAGTCGATAAATGCACTAATCCTCCTCCCTACGCTTAAAAGCTGGTTTTTCAACAAATCCCCCCTTGAGGCATTCATCTCATTGATATATATCTTCACATTGGGCCCCGTCATACTTGCTGCAGGATTGGTCGCAGCTTTTGCCTATTGGTTTTTTAAAAGAAGAAAGAAAAAACAAAACGGGCGCATTGCCAGGAGCGGTACCCCAGGGAAAAAGAATTTTATATTCATCTAACATAAATGAAACCATGCCAGTGAGAACAGGTATCGACATCGTTCACATCCCACGCATCAAACGCCTTCTAGAGAACGAAGCTGCGATCAACCGCATGCTGCATGGGTCAGAGCTTGCGAACATGGAGCCCCAGCATATCGCAGGCATAATCGCGGCCAAGGAAGCGTTCTTCAAATCACTGGAAATGGTCCCAAAATGGAAGGAGATCGAGATATCATCCAAACAGAATGGAAAGCCATTCATTTCGATTGGAAATAGGCTGCGTTCGAAGGTGCAAAGCGTGGACCTGAGCATAAGCCATGATGCTGAATATGCCATAGCCCAGGTGATCGTGGAGACGAAGGAGAAGGAAGGAAAATGAAACCAAAAACGCTCGCTGACCTGGTAAGGGATTTCCAAAAAATCAATACCACGGCGTTTGTGCAAAAAACTGATTTCCGCACATTCAGGTATAGCTACAAAGACGTATACAAGATGGCATGCAAGGTGGCGAACCTTCTTGATGAGAAGGGAGTAAAGAAAGGGGATAAGGTGATGATCTGGGGCCAGTCCTCAGCAGCATGGGGGTTCGCATTTCTCGGTTGCATACTCAAGGGCGCGGTTGCCATCCCCCTGGATATACGTTCCCAGCCTGAGCTCATAAAGACAATCCAGAAGCAGGTTGGAGCGAAGGTCTTTTTCCGTACAAAGTTCAAGGAGGACCCGGGCATAAGGATACGAACTGTATTCCTGGAAGACCTTGAGTATGAGATCGAAAGCATGAGTGATGACGGACCTAGTGGGAAGATTCTGGAAGATGATCTTGTTGAAATCCTTTACACATCTGGAACAACCGGAGTACCAAAAGGCGTCCTTCTTAGCCACAAGAACATCCTTTCTAATGTCCTTGCTATTCAGACCCTTGCAGAAGTCTCAGAAAAGGATACGTTCCTCACTGTGCTGCCCATGAGCCACATCTTCGAACAGACTGCGGGCTTCTTCTACCCACTCAGCAAAAAGGCATCCATCTGTTTCATCAGCTCAATCAAGCCCAGCGCAATTTTCAAGGCCCTGTCAAGGGAACGGATCACCATGATCGCCCTTGTACCCAGGTTCCTTGAGATGTTCAGGAAGGGCATTTACTCGCAGGCCCGGGAAAAGGGGATCGAATCCATGCTGCGGGTATTGATTGCCATCGGCAGCACCCTTCCCCGTTTCATAAGAAAAAGGCTGCTAGGTAGCATTCATTCAAGGTTCGGCTATAACTTTCGGTATTTCATAGTCGGAGGCGCGCCCCTTGACCCGGAGCTGGAGCGGTTCTGGGAGAAGATCGGATTCACCCTGTTGCAGGGCTATGGCCTGACTGAGACCTCGCCGATCATATCGTGCAATTCACCCCTGGGAAAGAAAACCGGAAGCGTGGGGAAAATATTGGACGGAGTGAACGTCATTCTCAAGGATAATGAAATCTGGGTTAAGGGGGACAGCGTCACGCAAGGTTACTATAAGAATCCTGAGAAAAACAAGGAGAGCTTTGAGCAGGGTTGGTTCAAGACAGGAGACCTTGGCCATATTGATGAGGATGGTTTCCTTTTCCTAAAAGGCAGGAAAAAGGACATGATAAAGACTTCCGGAGGGATCAACGTCTATCCTGATGATATTGAGATGGTCCTTAACAAGATCCAGGGAGTGAAGGAAACCTGCGTTGTGGGGTTCCACCATGGCGCAGTGGAGAAAGTTCATGCGGCGCTTATTCTCGAGGAAAGCACCAAACGGGATCCAAAACAGATAATCGCAGAAGCAAACCGCACGCTGGACACTGCCCAGCAGATCCAGGAATTCACGATCTGGCCATTCGACGACTTCCCCAGGACCGCAACCATGAAGGTCAGGAAGTTCCAGGTGCTTGAATACCTGCAGACATCAGCAGAGGGGAAGAAGGCCAGGCCCCCGAGGGGCATCCCACGAATTGAGGAGAAGATTTATTCGATACTGAAACAGCTTGCCCATGATCATGCTGAGATAAGGCCTGAATCGAAATTGGGTGCAGACCTTAAGCTCGGCTCCATAGACCGGGTGGAGCTCGTTTCCCTTATCGAGCAGGAGATGAACCTTGATATTGATGAGAATGAGATTACCCAAACCACCACTGTGCGGGAGCTCGAGCGCATGGTGGAGGAGAGGAAGAGCGTACAACCGAAGAGGCTATATCGGAGATGGACCCTCTCATGGCCAATTGGAGCGGCTCGCAATGTAATGCAGACCATGTTGGTATTCCCTGTTGTGCGCCTATTTTGCTCGCCCGTGGAAGTCAAGGGCATTGAGAACCTGCAAGACGTAAAAGGGCCGGTAATTATTGTTGCTAATCACCAGAGCCATTTCGATGTCCCTAGCATCCTCATGAACCTCCCTGCAACCATGCGAAACCGCGTCTGCCCAGCTGCCTGGGAGGAATATTTCGAAGCCCCTGGTGCAAGCCTGCTTTACAAGATATGGCTCTGGTTAGCCTATAATTTCACGACTATTTTCCTGAATACCTATGCCTTCCCCCAGACAAAGGGCTTCAAGCGCTCAATCCAGTATTCCGGAGAGCTTTTGGATAAGGGATGGAACATCCTGCTCTTTCCTGAAGGCTCCAGGTCTGAAGATGGGAAATTGCTCCCCTTCATGGACGGCATCGGCCTCATCGTCATGGAGACAAAGGTCCCAATAGTACCCATCCATCTCGATGGACTTTACAAGGTCCTTCCCCGTACCGCCTCCCTTCCAAAGCGCGGCAAGGTCAGCGTCATCATAGGGAAGCCTTTGGTTTTCAAAAAAGAATCCAGCATTGAGATCGTGAAGAAAATAGAAAAGGCAGTCAAGGAGCTTGGATAGGTTTTGCTGCTTCCGAGTTATTGAGATGCATGTAGGATTTCCAAAAGAAGAACCCGACTACTGCGAATGTTATTACTGGTGAGACCCAGGATGGGATATGGATTCCGAAACTATCCATTATCATTATCCCTCCAAGGAAAAGGATGGAATACATCGCACCGTTCTTGAGAAAGATGTATTTTTTTACGTTCTCGATGTTTCTTATGGTGAGCTCCCTAACAACAAATGCGCCAATGCCATTGCCGATTAGAATGAGCGGCACTGCCAGCGTGAAAGCAAAAGCGCCGATTACCCCATCTATGGAAAACGTGGCATCTATCACTTCAAGGTAGAGCAGCTTGCTGATGTCGCTCATCCCGCTTGAGCCTTCCCGCAGTTCCATCTCTTTCAGCTCTGCATTCTGCTTGAAACCGTGCGTGATGAAAAAAGCTGTGGAGCCGACCACTGCCCCGAATGCCATTATTGGGTCGATTTTTATCGCGTACCAGGTGAGCACTGCAAGGAAGACGGAAACAACTGCATAGAACCACACGCCCTGTGATTTAATGAATTCCTCTCCAGGCAGTCCGAAGTGCTTAGGCTCCATGAAAAGCCAGTGGAAGAATAGGAAGATGAGAAAGACCCCTCCTCCTATAAGCAGCACTGGGCCGGTTTTCTCTATGGCAGTGACAACTGCAGGATCACTACTGAATGCTGCTGTAATTACTCCATCAAGGCCTAGCGATGGATTCGCTACGTATACGATTAGGCCTGGCAGCACACCCCTGACGAGAAAAACAGCAATCAGAATTCCCCAGAGCAAAAACCACTTCCTCGCTTTTTCGGACATTTTCGAGAGCACATCTGCATTGATTATGGCATTGTCTATGCTGGTAATCGTCTCGAAGAAGACGAGCCCGAGGATGGTAAGCAGAATCGCGAAGATGTCCATATCAGTCCTCTTTAGGAAAAGGAATGTTTTTTATTTCTTTAAGCCCTGTTCAGAAGACAAAGCTGATCTGCATCTTCTTGTTTATATCGAATGACATGGGAAGCGAAAGCGATGCGTCGAGATACCATTTGACACGCGCCCAAGGGTCTCCGGCAAGGAAACCGAGCACCCCTGCGATAACGCCTTCTCCCTGCACAGGCCGCTCTGGTTTTGGGAGCTGGAGCTCGAAGCTGTATTCGCTCGTGCCCCCAGGGTATTCCTTATCCCCATCCAGCCTGATCTCCTGTTGGTATAAGTAGTCGACATTGTGGCGCTTGCCTGACCCAACATGCTTCTCCCCATAGAATTTTATGCGCAGTTCCTTCGCCTTCTTGGACTGGTTCAGGTTGAGGCGGACTTTCCCCTTCAGCTTTTCTCCGGAAGAGAAACCCTGCTTTTCAAGCACTATCTCGATCTTCCCTTCACCTATGCCCAATACCATTCAATCACCATTTCACCTGCTTATTGAAATGCAAATTCAACAAACTTCTTAAGGCTCCCTCCCCCCTTCGAATTCCACTCGTCCGCGATCCTGCTATAGGTATCAACTTCTTTTTCGTACTTTTTGCAGTCTCTCTGGTACTTTCTCCCCTCTTCGCATTTGGGCAGCCATTTTTCAGGACATGCGCGTGAGGACACGGTCTCAAGTTTTGAGTCTTGGGTTCCGGGTTTCCCGTTCTGGACACTGAACAAAGGACTCGAGACTCGAAACGGATATGTTCGACATAGCATCGGCCTGCTCTTATAGACAATGCATTCGTCTCCTGAATAGAAATAGCAGACATTGAACGCATCCCTTTTCAGAACCAAAAGCGAACGCCCACCATCGATCACTATAGCTGGCTCGGTCCGCTCGCGTTTAGGTGGTTCTGGAACAGTATCAACGAACTCCTCAGGCTTTTTCCGAGTTGCTCGCGCTATCCTCGCCATGTCAAATGGGGTTATGCAGACACCGAAGCTGGTGCAGCATTTTCCGCAGCGTAAACACGAGGAATCCATCGTATTACTTATGTCAGATAACAATAAAAAAATCGCTAGTTATGTAAATTACATGAAAATCCTTGTTGTATTCTACACGCGGACCGGAACAACGAAGAAGGCAGCAGAAGCGATTGCCAAAGAATTCGGTTGCGAAATCGAGGAAATCTTTGACAACAAACAGAGAAGCGGACCAATCGGTTACCTCATGGCAGGAAAGGACGCTGCAATGAAGACAATGGAAAAACTGAAAGAGCTGAAACACGATCCAGGGGAGTATGATCTTGTAATCATCGGAACCCCAGTCTGGAACTTTTCGGTTTCCTCACCTGTCAGAACCTTCCTCATTACCTACAAAGATAGGCTCAAAAAAGTCGCTTTCTTTTTCACAGGCGGGGGAGGCGGCGGAGATGTCAACAAGAACGTATTGCCCCATATGACTGTTGCGTGCGGAAAAGATCCAGTAGCTACGCTCGCGCTGAGAACTGAAGAGGTTGTGAAGGGCGAGCACATGCAAAAGATAAAGGAATTCGCAGATAAGATGCGATGAATCCTATTTCGCCTGCTGGAGATTACCAAACGAAATTATCCCAAGTATCCCGAAAACCACGCATGCAAGCAGCAGCATTCCAATGTCCAGGAAGAATGGGAACTGCGCCTCCCCAAGCAGGATAGTTCGAAGGGCATCCACCCCATAGGTCAGAGGGTTTACCAGGCTTACTGGTTTGAAATATGCAGGAAGCTGTGACACCGGGAACAGTGCTCCGCTGAAGAAAAACATAGGCCACATCAGGAAATTCGAAACAAGCGCAAACCCTTCCTGGCTGTGCAAATTAGCGCCCATGATCAGGCCAAGGCTGGTGGTGAAAAACGTGAGCAACACTAGCACGATAATTGCGGCAAAGAACTGCAATGGTGATATTGGAGTAATGAAAAACGCCCCTATGATAAGGATGATAACGCCCTGAATCAGCGCATCTGTCACTCCGCCGAAAGTTTTCCCAAGGTAAACACTGCTTCTGGAAACCGGTGCGACAAGCACTTCCTTTAGGAAGTCCAGTTTCCTGTCCCATATGATGTAAAGCCCATAGAAAACTGAAATGAAAAGGACCGACATCGTTAGAATGCCAGGAAATATGTAAGCCTGGTAGCTCTCTCCACCTCCAGCATATACACTTCCGCCAATGCCGCTGCCAAATACGAACAGCCATAGTAGCGGGGAAATAAAGGAGCTTACCACCCTCTCCTTTTCCCTGATGTAAACGAGTAATTCTCTTTTCCAGATAGCGTAGATTCCATGAAATTCAGGCACGGTTACCACCTGAGTGCATTATGCGTTCGAACCAGCCGCCCTCTCCTTCTTCCTGGTGGATTCCTTTTCCAGTGTAATGGAGAAAAACGTCATTTAAGGTGACCTCGCGAACTTCGACTGAGTCTACTTTGCCAACAACCTTCAAAAGAGCCTGAAGGTTTATCGGAGCATTCACAAGGGCGACTGCAATAACTCCATCCTCGCTTTCAACCTTTTTGACAAATTTCAGCTTTTTAATTTTTTCAATGTCAACCTTTCCCCGCAGCCTCACCATATCCTCGCCGATCTTGCTCTTGAGCTCGCGTGGAGTTCCTTGTGCGATTATCTTCCCCTGGTCCATTATTGCTATGCGGTTGCAGAGAAGGTCAGCCTCCTCCATGTAATGTGTTGTAAGCACCATGGTGGTTCCCTGCTCCTTTGATAATCTCTGTATATAATCCCAGATATGCGTTCTGCTTGCAGGGTCGAGGCCAAGCGTTGGTTCATCGAGGAAAAGAATTTTCGGCTTGTGCATAAGGCCCCTGGCGATCTCCAATCTTCTCCGCATTCCGCCCGAATACTCCTTCACCAAATCGTTCGCGCGGTCAGACAGGCCAACCAGTTCTAGCATCTCCTTTATGCGCCTACTGCGCTCCGGTTCTTTCATACCATAAAGCATGCCGTGCAGATCGAGGTTCTCTTTTCCGCTAAGAAGATCATCCACGCTCGGTTCCTGGAAAACAATGCCGATATTTTTCCTTACCATGGATGGCTGTTTTTTTATGTCGAACCCGGCAACTGATGCGCTGCCTGATGTCAGATGGATCAATGTGCAGAGCATTGAGATTGTCGTGGTCTTCCCGGCACCATTCGGGCCGAGAAGGCCGAAAACCTCACCCTCTTCTATCTCGAGATCGAGCTTGTCCACTGCCAGTAATTTTGTATCATAGCGTTTGGTCAGTCCCTTGCAGCTGATTATTGCCATTGGAGATTATGACAGAGTGCTTGTTTTTATTCCTTGCGCGGGAAAATCTCGCAGGTGAATTTTATGGCAGACAAAAAACTTTTAGAATTGTTGAATAAGGCGCTTAGCATGGAGTACCAGGCGATAATCCAGTACAGGACGCATGCAGAGCTTATTGCTGGTGAGGATTACGAGCCGATCAAGGCGAGATTGCTCGAGATCGCGGGAGATGAGGAGAAGCATGCAGAGCGCCTGCGCGTGAGGATCGCTGCTCTTGGTGGGGTTCCTGAAACAGTTCCGCAAAAAGTCGGAATCTCAGATGAGATCCAGCCTGTTCTGAAAATGAACCTGCAGGCAGAGAAGGACGCGATAGCGATTTACAGGCAGATTTTACCTCTTTGCAAGGACAACGAAATCCTTATGCACGCCATCAGGCACAACCTCATGGACGAGCAGGAACATACAGAGGAGATATCCCAGCTCATGGGGATGAAGGGCGAGATAAAGTACCAGTGAGGGTGCTTTCCCACAACTCCCCTGCCATAACAATTAATAATTACGGATGCGTAAATGTCTACTGGGGTGAGTAAGTATGAGATTCAGTCCTGTTCTTCTTGTTCCGGTGCTGATCGCAATCATAGTAGTTACCGCAGTGACGTATGCGGTTCCTTCCAGTCAGGGTAATGGGGGTTATCAGGGTGACCCGAGCGTGCCTCATCCAGTCCCAAGGGTAGCCAATAAGGATGGCACGAGCGAGAACTGGGGTGGTTACGGTATCCAGACAAATCTTGGCGCACCCCAAGTCAATGCAGTGACTGATGTCAAGGGTTCATGGGTCGTGCCTGCTGTTGACTGCACGGTCACGCCAACCGGCTATTCATCCTTATGGATCGGAATAGATGGCTATTCCTCCAACACTGTCGAGCAGATCGGGACGGATTCTGACTGTTCTTCCGGCACACCGCACTATTCGGCCTGGTACGAGATATATCCAAAGGCTTCCAAGAATGTGAATATGGCTATCCGTCCAGGGGATGTTATGATCGCCGAAGTTCAGTACCTGGGCTCCGGGAGTTTCCTGTTGAGTATGACCGACCTTACAACAGGGGCGTCTTTCTCAACCACGGAGAAATCAAACAAGGCGGAAAGGTCCTCGGCTGAGTGGGTCGCGGAAGCGCCTTCAACCGGGAACAACAAAGTGCTCAACCTGGCTGACTATGGAACGGCGTATTTCACAAGCGCGCAGGCGACTCTCAACGGGCATACTGGCACTATCAGCGATCCTGCCTGGCAGAACGATGCCGTATTAACGCAATATGCAAACGGTACTGTGAAAGCCATGCCATCTCCATTGTCATCTGACGGCTCGGCATTCTCAGTGAGCTGGATGCACCAATAAATTTATTTCTTTTAATTAAGCATTTTTTCAATAGCCATACTTTTTCACGAAGATATTTTTCACAACCTGCACTGTTATCAGGTAAGCCACAAGCACGATCGCGAGAAATACATAATAAAGCGGAGGAGGCTGCACAAGGTCAAGCGGCCCGGCCAGAGGCGTGAAAGGGATGACCAATCCTATTGCCGCGATCACGAGCGAGGTTACAATCAGGGACCTGCTCGGCATGCTTTCAAGGAAAGGCGTCTTACCTGTACGTATCACGTGGATGACCAGGGTCTGTGTAAGCAGGGATTCAAGAAACCAGCCCGTATGGAAAAGTGCCATCGGCGCATGGAAAAAGAAGATCAGCGCGCCGAATGTGATGAAATCAAAAAGCGAGCTGACAGGCCCGATCACAAGCATGAACCGTTTTATCTTATCAACATTCCACGGCCTTGGCGTGCTTAAGTATTCAGGGTCCACATTATCAGTCGGAATTGCGACCTGCGAGGCATCGTAAAGAAAGTTATTGAGAAGAATCTGTATCGGGCTCATTGGCAGGAATGGCAGGAAGATGCTTGCGCCAGTCATGCTTATCATATTCCCCAAATTCGAGCTCCCTCCCATCTTTATGTACTTGGTGATATTGCCGAAAATCTTCCTGCCTTCCACAACCCCATCACCGAGTACAGTAAGGGACTTGCGCAGAAGGATGAGGTCTGCTGATTCGCGTGCAATGTCCACAGCATTGCTGACTGATATGCCTACATCAGATACCTTAAGCGAAGGAGCATCGTTTATCCCATCCCCCAGATATCCGACAACATGCCCCTGTTTCTGGAGGCTGCGTATTATGCGCTCCTTCTGGTTTGGAGACAGCCTGACAAAAATGTTGAAGTTCGCAACTGCATTTCCGAGTTCCTCATCATTCATCTTGTCAATATGCTCTCCGCCAACAATGCCCCGCACCACTATTCCCACGTCGCCGCATATTTTTGTAGTGATTAAGTCGTTGTCTCCGGTCAGTATCTTCAGGTCCACGCCCAGCTTTTTCAGGGTTTGGATAGCCTTCTTTGCTGTCGCCTTGGGTGGGTCAAGGAAAGCGAGGTAGCCTTTGAGTATAAGCCCCTGCTCATCCTCCTTGGTGTAACCCTGTTTTCCCTTCATATCCCTATACGCTAAGGCGAGCACGCGGAAACCAGAAGAACTGAGGGCCGCATATTCCTTTTGCAAATCCTGAACCAAATGAGGTTCGATTTTCGCGACCTTTCCTTCAAGTTCATAGTGCGTGCACCTCCTGATTATCTCTTCAGGTGCGCCCTTTGTGATGATGCGAACCGGGCCTTCCATCTGCACCACCACAGACATGACCTTTCGCTGGAAGTCGAAGGGTATCTCATCGATCTTCTTGTACTTGTGTACTTCCAGCCTCTCGTGTTTCAGTACAGCCTGGTCGAGCAGGTTCTTCAGCCCGGTCTGGTAAAAGCTGTTGATATAACCAAGGGTGAGGACCTCCTCGCTCTCCTTTCCTGCAACATCCAGGTGCTTTTCCAGTACGATTGTATTCATGGTCAGCGTGCCGGTCTTATCAGTGCACAGCACATCCATGGCACCGATATTCTGGATGGAGTTCAGGCGCTTAACTATGACCTGCTTTTTCGCCATGGTTATCGCGCCCTTGCTCAGGTTGATGGTTACGATGAGCGGCAGCATCTCCGGAGTGAGGCCCACAGCCACAGCAAGCGAGAAAAGGAGAGCCTCAACAATGTTGCCCTTCAGGACCGCGTTTATTGCGAAAATTATTACAACCAGCAGAAGCATGAAGCGGATCATGAGCCAGGTGAAATTGTTGATCCCTTTGTCAAAACTGGTGACAACGCGTGCGCTCGCAAGCTTTCGCGAAAGGTCTCCGAACCTTGTGGAAAGGCCGGTTTTGACAACGAGCCCGTACGCAGTTCCGCTGACCACCGAAGTTCCCATGAACGCGATATTGGTCAGCTCTGAGGCAGCCGGGCCTTTCGGCGCGATGGGGGAAGCCTGCTTCTCAACTGGAAAGGATTCGCCCGTAAATGATGACTGATTGATAAACAGGTCCTTGCAGCTGATGATGCGAAGGTCAGCCGGGATCATATCGCCGGCATAAAGGTCAATTATGTCCCCGGGGACAATATCCTTTATGAGCACCTCTTTCGAAACTCCATCCCGAAGGACTGTTGATGTGACAGGTATCAGTTCCCTCAGCTTTTCGGCCTCCTTTCCAGCGTTGTATTCCTGCGCAAAAGAGAGTACGACGCTTATGAGGGCCATGCTCAGGACAATGAGGGCTTCCACATGCTCGTTGAAATAGAACGATGCGATCGCGATTATAAGCATCACGATAATTAGCGGGTTTATGAAGTTGGAGAAGAACTGGAAAAGCACGCCCCGCCTTTCCTTTTTCGCGAGCTCGTTGTAGCCATATTCCTTAAGCCGCTTCCTTGCCTCATAGCTTGAGAGGCCGGATGCAGATGTCCGGAATTTCGTGAGCAGGACATCTGGAGAAGCGCTGTGAAGGTCAGTGTCATTCTCCATTTATCCGCCTCTCTTCATGAAAAATATAAATTGGAATACGACTTTTATGCCCCCAACATTTTTTAACCTCCTGTCTGAAAAGGCCTTGTGGAAGAGACCGGACAATGGAACAAGGAGCTGGATTTGCTTTTTTCAGAGCTCAACACTTCTCCAGCTGGCCTTTCATCAAGTGAAGCAGAAAACAGGCTGCGAAAGTACGGCCATAATGTCATTCCTGACAAGGACAGGAAGGAATGGCTTGACATACTCCGATCGCAGTTCAACAACCCCTTGCTCATCATACTTATCGTTGCCTCACTGGTCTCAGCCTATCTTGGGGATATATTTGACACTGGGATCATACTTGTCATTGTTGCAATCTCGATCCTGCTCGGTTTTTTCCAGGAGTACAAATCCGAGAAAACGCTGACAGCACTCAAGAAATACTTCCGTTATCATGCAACAGCAATACGAAATGGAGAGAAAGTCCAGATTGATGCAGCGCACATAGTCCCTGGGGACATAATAGCTGTCGGCCTTGGCGACATTATTCCTGCAGACCTGCGCGTCATCGAGACATCTGGGATAACGGTTAATGAGAGCGTTCTGACAGGTGAATCAAGGGAGATATCCAAATCAGATGCCCCAGCTCCAATGTCCGCTAAATCTGCCCAAGAGATAAAAAACGGCCTTTTCATGGGCACCACTGTTGTGAGCGGGTATTGCAGGGCAATTGCAGTATCGACAGGCCAGAACACATTTTTCGGGAAAACGGTTGCTGTTTTCAGTGCCAAAGTGCCGGAATCTGACTTTCAGGCCGAGATGAGAAAATTTGGCTCCATGCTGTTCAAGGTCATCGCCGTTCTGACTGTTTTCGTTTTCCTTGCCAACTATTCCCTGGGGCATGGAGGCGAAAATCCGCTTACAGAATCCCTCCTGTTCGCGCTCGCGCTGGCAATCGGGATCGCGCCCGAGGCCCTGCCGGCGATAGTGACTATCTCACTGTCAAATGGCAGCATGCATCTGGCAGAGAAAAAGGTAGTGACAAAGAGGCTCGCGGCAATTGAAGACCTGGGAAACATAGACATCCTGTGCACGGATAAGACCGGCACTCTTACAGAGGGAGATATCAGCGTTGAGAAAGCACTAGGATTAGACGGGAAAGAGAGCATTGATGTATTTTCACATGCCTTTCTTTGCAATGCTGCAGTCGGTACTCTCAGGGTTAAGGGTAACCCAATAGACGTTGCCATCAGGAAGAAGGGGCTTGCGGAAAAAATCAACGTATCGCAGTTCAAAAAAACGAACGAAATACCATTCGATTTCACAAGAAGGCGGATGGGTCAGGTCGTCAGCAATGGAACGAAGACAATAATGATTGTCAAAGGAGCCCCTGAATCCGTGCTTGCAGTCTGTTCCTATGCAAAGATTGGTGATAAACCATTCAGCATGAAGGAGAAAGCAAAGGCGATAAGCGCCACGATAGCAGGGTTCGGGAAACAGGGGTTCACCACAATCGCGCTTGCTTCCAAAGATGTTAAGCCTAAAAACACATTCTCCCCGGATGATGAGAATGGCCTAATGCTTATGGGATTCGTGCTGCTCAGCAATCCCCCAAAGCACACGGTTCCCCAGACCCTTGATAGGCTTAAGGGGCTGAAGGTACGCCTAAAAATACTCACTGGGGATGACCCAAGCGTCACGGACAAGCTCTGCACTGATCTGCGGCTTGATATATGCGAAAAAAGAATAGTGATCGGTCATGAGTTAGAGGGAATCAGTGACAGTCGTTTCTCGGACATTGTTGAGAAGTATGATGTTTTTGCCAGGGTAACCCCAGAGCAAAAGCTCAGGATAATAGAAGTTCTTAGGAACAATGGGCATGTTGTTGGCTATCTTGGTGATGGGATTAATGACGCCCCTGCCCTCCGAGCAGCTGACGTAGGGATATCTGTTGATACAGCTGCTGACGTGGCCAAGGGCGCATCGCACATAATACTTCTCCATAAAAGCCTTTCGGTAGTCGCTGATGGAATCGAGGAAGGAAGGAGGATATTCGGCAACATAACCAAATACATTCTGAACACAATGTCTGCGAACCAGGGCAACATGCTGACAGTCACTATCTCCTCACTTTTCCTGCCTTTCATTCCGCTTCTCCCTTCGCAAATACTCCTTAACAACATGGTTTCAGACCTGCCGAACTTCGCCATGCCCACTGATAAAGTCGATACTGTATACACAAAAAGGCCGCAGAAATGGAACATGAAGGTAATTATCAATTTCATGATTTTCTTCGGTGCAATAAGCACTGTTTTCGACTTTATTTTTATCCTAACAATGTACCTCCTCATGGGGGTGGAAGTTGCTGTTTTCAGAACAGGATGGTTCCTTGAGTCTGCGCTGTCCGAGATGCTTATTGTTTTCTCGCTTCGAACACAGCTCCCTTTCCTAAGAAGCGTGCCTTCGCGGGTTCTTGTGCTAAGCAGCGTAGCCGGGGCCCTGATCGCTGTTGGAATCGTATACCTGCCCTTTACCCAGGAGCTTTTCCATTTCGTTCCCCTGGACGGGAGGATGCTCGGGCTTATCGGCGTGGTGCTCGTGGCTTATTTTGCTGCAAACGAGATCGGGAAAACGTTTTTCTTCCCAAAATCAGAATCTTCGAATTCGAAGGGCAAATAGAACAGCTTTTATTCTTTTTCTGGTTTTTCTGTCCATGTCCAAAATAGACTGGTATCTGGAATTCGTGGATTTGAATTACAAGCCTGTAAAAGATGATATTGTCTGTTTGTTTTATTTTGAGCCAGAAGCAGGAATAAGCGCAAAGGAAGCAACCGGGAGAATAGCATCTGAGAGCTCAACCGGGACATGGACCACGCTTTTCAAGCTTCCTCCTAGAATGCGAAAGCTCCAGGCAACAGTGTTCAGCATCCAGGGAAATTATGCGAAGATCGCATACCCCCGCGAGCTCTGGGAGGATGGGAACGCGTGCCAGCTTCTCTCAGGCATTGCAGGGAACATATTCGGTATGAAAGCCCTTCGCAACCTGCGCCTCATCGATGCCACACTTCCCGCAGATTACATAAAACATTTCAAAGGCCCTCATTTCGGGATGGATGGGATAAGAAAATTGACCAAGGTCTATGGAAGGCCGCTAACTGGCGCTGTTCCAAAACCAAAAATCGGGTTCAGCGCTGCAGAGCACGCTGCAATCGGTTTCGAGACGTGGATGGGCGGCTTTGATTTCGTGAAGGATGATGAGAACCTGACATCCTGTACTTTCAACAGGTTCGACGAGCGAGTGAAGCTCATGGCAAAACTGCGCGAGAAGGCCGAGAAGCTTACTGGTGAACAGAAGGGCGCGTTCATCAACATAACTGCTGACACCGAGACAATGAAAAAGCGCGCGAAGATGCTTGCTGATTATGGATGGAACTATGCAATGATAGACGTTGTGGTGTGCGGAACCGCCTCGGTCATGACTATGCGGGATTACTGCTCTGACCTTGGCCTTGCCATACATGCCCATCGCGCCATGCATGCTGCTTTCGACCGAAACCCAAAACACGGGATGACTATGCAGTTCCTCGCAAAAATGATGAGGCTAATCGGAGTGAGCCAGATCCATTCTGGCACCGCAGTTGGGAAGCTGGTTGGAAGCAAAAGGGAAGTTACAGCAATAGCTGACGTGCTAAGGGAAAAGAAGGTAAAACCACTTGACAGGGTTTTGCTTGCACAAGACTGGGGAAACATAAAGACCGCGTTCCCGGTTTCATCTGGAGGACTTCACCCCGGCCTTGTCCCTGATGTTCTTGACATATATGGCGAAGACCTTTTCCTGCTGGTAAGCGGAGGGATCCATGGCCATCCAAAAGGCACACGCGCTGGTGCCAAGGCAACCATGCAGGCAATAGAGGCATGGAAGGATTGCGAGACCCTGGATGAGAAGGCGAAGACCGCTCCAGAGCTTAAATTAGCACTCGAAAAATGGGGATTCTACAAACCAAAGTGATTCCATGGCACAAGAAGACGAGGAAGTTGACGAGGAAGAACTGATCGAAGCCGAAGACAAGGAAATCGAGAAGATTGAGAAGACAGACGAAAGCGATGATGTTCTCGTATGCCCAAAATGCAAGCGGCCTGTAACTGAAGGGGACTACGATATGGACCAGCTGTCACAGATGGGAACCACTTCGATGGCAACAAAGATCAACTGTTCGCAGTGCGGTTACAGGGGATTGCCCATTGAGATGAGCATGAAAGACTACAAGAAATTGCTTGAATCCTGAGTTCAGGTTCATGAAATAAGAAAAAGTTCAGGAGAGATCAGGGATTCAGCAGCACGACCGAAAAGTTGAGCGCTGTAGCAAAGATTACCCAGAGAATGTAAGGCACCAGCAGCAATGCTGCCTTTCCGGATATTTTCGCGAAACTGACAATGGTCAACGCTATTGCAACCATGAGGCCGAAGGCCACCAGGAAGCCCCCCCGTATATTGTGCATTCCGAAGAAAACGAAAACCCACATCACATTAAGGACCAGCTGGATCGCGAACAGTAGGATGGCATTGGCCTTCTCCCTTTTTTGGGAATCGCTTTTCCAGATCATGTATGCAGCTATCCCCATCGCAATATAGAGCACAGTCCACACAGGACTGAAGGCCCAGTCAGGCGGAGTAAAAGCTGGTTTGTGGAGGCCGGCGTACCACCCCGGAATATCCGGAGTGATGAGCAAATACCCGGCAAGGCCTGCGAGAAGGCATACGCCAATAAATCCGAATAGGGCGCGGCGGTCCACCTTTCTCATGTCAATCGATTCACCAACAACAGTTTTAAATGTCGCTTCGCTTTTTAAAAAAATAATCGACTAATTAAGAAGGAAAATGGATAAGTTCAGCGCGGTCGCGATTGATACCCATAGTATGTAAGGCACCAGCATCCATGCAGCGGTTTTCGATACCCTAGCAAACAGCCAGATTGTCCATACTATTGAAAGCCAGAGAAAGATTATCCCAATTAGGCCCAGGAGCGGGGACCGGAGGCCAAAAAAGAAGAATGACCAAAGTCCGTTCAAGGCGAGCTGGAAGCCGAAAACTCCAAGCGCCCCTTTCTTTTGTTTCTGGTCTATTTCGCTATCTGCCACAATATAGGCGGCAATTCCCATAAGCAGGTATAAGGTTGTCCATACAGGCCCAAACGCCCAGTTAGGGGGAGTGAACCACGGTTTCTCCAGGCCAGCATACCATGTCGGGATCGATTGCGTAGTGAAATACGCGCCGAAGATCCCTGCCAGAAGGGGCAGGACCAGGAAGGCCAGCAGCATCGGAATGTTTATTTTTTTCATAAGTATCATTCTTCATTCGCTCCATAGTTTTTTAATGATTCTATCTGAAAAAGTCCCAGGTGAGGAAATGCCATACGAACCAAAGAAATTTGAAAGCTTATTAGGCACTCCGGGATTCAGCGACCAGCTTCTGAAAAACCATTTCATATTGTATGAAGGGTACGTCACGAACACGAATAAGATCATCGGCCTGGAGAAAACTCCCCCCGGGACTCCGGAGTATGCAGAGCTGAAGCGTCGCTTCGGCTGGGAGTTCAATGGCATGCGGCTGCATGAGTTGTATTTCTGGAGCATGGTGAAGGGCGGGAAGGTGCTTGATGGGAATGGTCATCTGGCGGAAAAAATCGAAGCTGACTTCGGCTCGCTTAGGGACTGGGAGGCAGACTTCAGGGCGACCGGGATGATGAGGGGCATAGGATGGGTAATCCTGTATTATGACCTCCATTCGAAAAAACTATTCAACATATGGGTGAACGAGCATGATGTAGGGCATCTTGCCGGGGCAGAGCCGCTGCTTGTCATGGATGTGTTCGAGCACGCGTACATGACTGACTACGGGCTCAAGAAGGCGGATTACATCGGGGCGTTCTTCAAGGCAATCGATTGGGAGAGCGTCTCGCAAAGGTACAGCATGTGCGCAGGGTGCGAATGCAAGGAGTGCAAGTGAAGGTATGGCTGGCTTGAAAGGAGGGCAGGGCGGAACAATGTACATTCCAATAATCCTCGGCACGGCGCGGGAAGGCCGCGAGTCAGAAAAGGTCGCGAAATTCATGCTTAAGGAAGTAAAGGGGTATGGCTTAGACACTGAACTGATCGATGTCAGGGATTATCGTATTCCGGCAACAGACAACACCCAAGGCTCTGCGATCGCAAAAAAACTTAATGCAAAGATCGAAAAGGCAGCCGGCATAATTATTGTTTCACCAGAGTACAACCATGGCTATCCAGGCGAGCTCAAGATGATGCTTGATCTTCTATATCAGCAATATGCAGGAAAGCCGCTTGGAATTTGCGGGGTTTCAAGCGGGCCGCTTGGGGGTGCGAGAATGGTTGAACAGCTGCGGCTCGTTTCAGTCGAATACCACATGCATCCGATTCGCGAAGCGCTGTACTTTGCTGGCATAAAGGAACTGTTCGATGCGAAAGGCGGGATAAAGGATCCGGAAATCTGGCAGAAAAGAATAAAGAGATTCCTTGATGAGCTTAATTCCTACGCAAGAAATAATGAGAGATGATGTTTTGGAGAAAAAATTGTATAAGAATGCCGAAGGAGATATACATTTCGGCATAAACGCTCCTGAGGGCTATGTGCCATGCGAGAAGCCGGAAGCAAAATTGGCACTTGGGAAGAAAAAGCTCTGGCGCTGCAACGTTTGCAATGACTTGCATCTTGGAAATGATTTTCCAAATCCGTGCCCTGACTGCATGGCCCCGAATTCCTATGTGGAGATAAGCAAACAAGAGTTTATGTTGGTGATTGGTTTATGAAAATAATAATGTTCTATGGGGCGGAATGTCCGCATTGCCATGTCATGATGCCGCACGTAGACAGGCTGATAAAGGAAGAGAAGGTAAAGGTAGAAAAGCTCGAGGTATGGCACAGCGAGAAGAATGCAAACAAGATGAGGAAGCACGAGGCGATCATCAGCGAGGCGAGCGGTGGGATGTTCGGCGTTCCGGCATTCATAGATGAGAAAGGGAACAAGGCGCTTTGCGGAGAGGTTTCCTACGAGGAGTTGAAGGAATGGGTTCTGGGGAAAAAGAAGTAGAGCAGCTGATAAGCTGGTGGCAGGCATTCGCAGCGCGGGAAGGTAGTTTTAAACTGAACCCTGACAAGGAAAGGGTCCGCCTGCTTGCAAAAGGCGTGCTATCAAACGAGAAGAACCATGGACTGAAATACTGCCCCTGCAGGATGACAACTGGCAGGAGGGCAGACGACCTAAAACTTATATGCCCATGCAACTTCAAGGTTCAAAAAACCTGGATGGAAAAGCGCGAGTGCTGGTGCTCGCTATTTTTGGAAAAAAGGTGATTATATGGCTTTGATAGACCCAGTGCTCGGAATAAAGCTGGTTTACATTTTCGGGATTATAAACGCATTAAGTATCACAATGGTTTTCTTCACCTGCAGGTGCCTCATTGGCTTCAGGTTTGTTAATGAAATGCTGAAAAGGCCGTGGTACAGATGGGTATTTGACCACCACTGCTGGTACTGGAGAATATTCTTTGTTTCAATGATATTGCACGGGATCCTTGTATTTATAATATTCGGCGACCCGTTGCTCACGTTCGGGATTCCGAATTTCTGACATGAAAAGACTAAAAGGAGGGATATGATGAAAAATATATTAATGTTGGCGATTCTCGCATTAGTGTTATTTGTAGCTGGATGCACGCAGCAGGCAGGTCCGTCCACAGGACAGACTAATCAGACTGCAGGTAATCCGCCGATAGGCCTAAACCCTGAGACAGCTTCTGTTGACATATCTAATTTCGCATTTGATCCTGCAACAATTACAGTTGACAAGGCTAGTACTGTGACTTGGATCAATAAGGATTCAGTTGCCCATACAATTACTGGTGCGGATTTTGACTCAGGTTCCTTTGAAACAGGTCAGAACTACAGCCACAAGTTCGATTCAGCAGGCACTTTCGAATACCACTGCGCGATCCACCCTTCTATGAAAGGAATTGTTATCGTGAAATAAAGGAAAACTGAATTTTTCCCAGTGATCATGTGGAAAACCAATGGGAAAACCTTAGGGAAAGCGTGTCATATCTAAAAGGCAGCATAATGAGCAGGCAACTGCGCAAGAACGGGAAGCTCAACATAACGCTTTTCTGCATGGCAAAAGGTACGGTATTGTCCGAGCATACATCGTCCAGGGAAGGTTTCATCTACGTTTTGGACGGCAATGGGATGTTCATTCTCGAAGGAAAGGAAATCGAAATGGTCCCAGGGATTGCCATATTCATGAAAAAAGGAGCAGGCCATTCCCTGAAGGCAAAGGAGAACACGGCATTTGTTCTAGTGCTGGGTTGAAAAGGATCCCTCAGTTCTCATTCAGCGATTTCCTCTGTGGATTCGCTCATTTCAGTTTCTGCTTTTGCCGGTTTTTTCTTTGTTCTCTTCTTTTTGATTTCTGGTTTTCTTCCCCCAAAGAAGTAGTTGACCAGGAAAGCGACAACACCGATCAGCAATACCAGGAAGACCAGAAGAAGGCCTACTCCAGCCAGGAAATCCAGGGTAAGTGGTGTCCCAGTTGTCTTCGATGTAGCACTCAGCGCTGTTGTTTTGACAACATTATCATTCACAAGAAGATAAACGATGTAAGTCCCTTCCTTGGTTGTCTTAAAACTTGCATTCCCGCTGCTGTCAGTTGTCAGGGTTTCAAAGCTGCTGTCTGGTTTTGTCACCTTCAGCTGCGCATTTGCCATTGGCTGGGAATTAATATACACAGTGAAAGTCACATTATCCCCAATAAAGCTTGTGCCTGGACCTGTAAGGTCGTAGGTTGCGGCTGCAATAACTGCGCATTTATTGTCCTGACATACCTGGCCTGAAGCACAGTCGGAATCAGCGCAGCATTCATAGGGAACCCAGGTGTGGTTCTGTATTATGCCACATGCTCCTGTAACCACTGCAGTGCAATTACCTGCATTACAGTATTGCAAATCCGTGCATTCCACATCTGATGTGCAAGGCGGTTTCTCCTCTCTTGAGCAATGACTATTAATGCAGACACTGGTGCATACCTGGCCTGTTGGGCAATTGGTTGGAGGGGGGCAGTCCTCATTCTTTGTACACTGCGGTGGTGGTGTGACACAACTTCCGCTGGTGCACACCTGTCCTAATGGGCAATCAGTTGCGTCGTCGCACCCTGGCTTGCCGCAGTCAGCAGGGCTTTTCAAATCGACAGTGAATCTTCCTGCGCCAGGCACACCATAGCATATAGTTGCAGTCCTAGCCTTGTTCACGTAGATGTCAACACTTGCCCCAGTTCTGTTGAAGAAGAATTTTCCAGTGCTGTCAGTCGAACCATTCGCAATTATGTTACCTTCCCGAAGAACAATGACATCTGCAAGTGAAAGCGGGCTGCCCGCTGCAGTCAGCGCCACAGTGTTCTGGTCGCAGCCAGGAGTGAAGTTGAGTGCGATTGTGATAAACTGGCAGTCTCCTGCAGTTGCATTTGCGTACATGATGCCATAGAAGCTGGCATTCACGTTTGTGACGTTCAGGCTGTTGGTCGTTGCGTTCACAGTAAAGTCTTTCATGACATTCCAGCTGCCATTGTACGTCCAGAGCTCAAAGCTGTCCTCAACAGCACCTTCAGTGTCAGCATCGCTCCAGTGCCAGGTTATTGCATCAATCAGAAGGTCAACTGTTGTTGACATATTCACATATTTCCTCTTGACGCTGAACCTTCCTTCCGGCGGCCTTGTGGAGTTGGTTGCCCATCTTATGGAATAAGCATCCCCTTTCCTTAAGGTATCATTGAGGGACAGCATGGTTTCGTTATCATACCTCCCTTCAAAGGCATCGAACACTACTTTCTTCAGCTTTATGTCCATGCTTTGAATGGTGGAGTTGATTGAAAAATCAAGGCCGTTCCTGTAGAAGTGTTCGTTCTCAAGGATCGTCCCTGTTGAATTGACTATGTACGTGCCGATCGTTCTTCTCTGGTCGAATATCTCATTATTCGAAAAGTTGTTGTTATCGCTCGAGTCGACATAAACGCCATAAAAGGAATTGTTTGAAATTTTGTTGAATACCACATTGTTGTTCCCGGAGTTGAAATAAAAACTAATCCCCTCAGTGTTGTTGTAGACATTGTTATTCTTTATGAGATTATCCGTGCTTGGGTGAACGACAGCGCCTACTACTATGCCACCGGTTCGCATGCTAAAGAAGTTAAAGCCCGGGATTCCATTGCGATAAATGGTGTTATCTATGATTGTATTTTTAGTATCACCATCAAACAAAAATATGCCCCCACCTAGATTATCGTAAAAAGTGTTGCCTGAAATAAGGCTATTAGTCGATCCATCCATCATAACTCCAAAAGCCTCATTGGAAAATCCGGTGTTGTTAATAACCGAATTGCTGACTGGATTGCTTGAGCTCCCTTTGAACTGGATGCCGTTTCCGTTCAGGTAATATACATTATTCTCTAATACATTCCCTGAAGAATCGGAAAATTGGAATGCTTCCTTTCCATTTTTGTAAACATTGTTTCCGATAAACACGTTTTGGTTGCTGCCTTGTATTTCAAAACCAGACCCATCGTGGATGGTGTTTCCTGAAAACACGTTTTCGTTGCTGAATGCAATAAAAAAAGTTATCGAACCGTTATAGATAAGATTATTGTTTATTGTATTATTGGACGAACCCCCGAGTGTTACACAAATATTTTCACAGTCGTGGATTTTATTATCATTAATAATGTTGTTTGAAGACCTGATGTCGAGCCCCGTAGATATATTGCCCGTTAAGTTAGATATCTCATTGGAAGTGATCTGATTGTTCCCTGAATCAGAGGATAGTACAATGCCAAAAGATGTTTTATAGATTTTATTACCAAAGAAACGATTATTTTCAGAGACCTGGATGTTAACTGAATAATTTGAGTTTGACAGTACATTGTTCTCGAAGACGTTGAATGGGGAGGCCTGGAGCGATATGCCGTTTTCGTTTGAATCAAGCCCATTTCCCGTGAAATTATTGCCACTGCTGATGAACAACTCAATGCCAAGCACAGTGCCATTGACAGTGTTATCCAGTAGCGTAGTGCCTGAAGTGGACTCCAGTCTGAATCCATTCACGCCACCATAAACTGAGTTGTTCTCGAACCTGTTGGAATCCGAGTTCTGCACGGATGCAAATCCCTGCTGGGGGCTAGGGCCAGTGTTCAAGATATTATTGTTTGAGAAAACGCTATTGGTCACTTGCTTTAGAAATACGTTAAAACCATAATTTTTCACCTGGCAGTTTTTCACCGTGATGTTGGACAATGGTGCACCCATATCCCCATCCATCGCGATTCCAAAAGCACCATTCGTTCCATCATTTGTTATGCTGTGCCCCTTGCAGTCGAAATTCACATTGGATACAGCTATTACCATGCATGCTTTCCCTCCAAGTGCATCATTAGGTGCTCCGGTAATATCGTTATCCAGTTGATAATCGCCAGGTAAGGCTATCACCATACACCCGGGTACCGGAAGGGAGGCAGCCCAGGCTAACACGGAAAGCGTTCCAACCAATATCAGGAATACCAGGATGGCGTAACGATGCATGAATTAGATAAGAGAAGTAAAATTAAAAAGTCATCTTCTCTTTCTTCGTATTACTTTTTTTCCACCAATGAAGAAGTAGTACACCAGGAATGCCATAACTGCCCCCACCAGTAAAATGAAAGCAAGCAGCAAACCTATCTGCACCAATCCCTGGATGGTCAATGGCTGCCCACTAGGCGCCTGCTTTGGAAGAGAAGTGAGAACCAAGGTCTTGGCTGTATTGTTGTTCACCTGCAGGTCTATCACATAGGCTCCAGTCTGCGTAAGATTAACCATCGCATTTCCACTGGCATCCGTAGTAAGAACATCAGTGCTTTTGACAGGGTTTGTTACAATTATTTTCGCATTTGCATAAGGCTGTGAATTCCTGTACGCAGTCAATGTGATATTGTCGCCCAGATAAGCCGAACTCGGGCCAGTAAGGTCATAGCTAACCCCAGCGCATTTATTGTCCTGACATGCCTTGCCTGAAGTACAATCGGAATCAGCGCAGCATTCATATGGAATCCAGGCGTGGTTTCTTATGACGCCACAGGTTTCAGTTACAACTTCAGTGCAGTTACCTGAAAAGCAGTACTGCTCAACCGTGCAATTATCATCTGAAACACAGCCTCCTGTTTGCGGCTCCTTTCTTGCACAATGGCCGTTAATACAGATATTCCCAGCAGCGCAGTCTTCATTCTTCGTGCACTCTGGTGGCGTGGTGCAAATTCCGCTTGTGCACACCTGGCCTGATGGGCAATCAGTGGTGTCATCGCACCCTGGCTTTCCACAATCAGCAGGGCTTTTCAGGTTAACAGAGAACTTTCCTGCTCCAGGAACGCTGTAACAAGTAGTTGCAGTCCTGAGTTTGTTCACGTAGATGTCAGCACTCGCTCCTGTTCCGTTGAAGAAGAACTTACCCATGCTGTCAGTGGAACCAGATGCGATTATGTTGCCTTCTCTCAAAACAGTAATATTGGCAAGTGATAGGGGGCTGTTTGCTGCAGTTAGCGCCACAGTATTCTGGTCGCAGCCCGGGGTGAAGTTGAGTGAGATTGTAATGAACTGGCAGTCTCCTGCAGTTGCATTTGCATACAAAAGGCCGTAGAAGCTCGCATTGACATTTGATACGTTAAGGCTGTTGGTTGTGGTGTTCACAATAAAATCTTTCATGATATTCCAGCTGCCATTGTATGTCCAGAGCTCAAAACTGTCCTCAATAGCCCCTTCAGTATCAGCATCGTTCCAGTGCCAGGTTATTGCGTCTATCAAAAGGTCAACTGAGGTCGACATGTTGACATATTTTCTCTTGACGCTGAACCTGCCTTCTGGCGGTTTTGTTGAGTTGGTTGCCCATCTTATGGAATAAGAATCTCCCTTCCTGAGGGTGTCGTTTATTGAAAGCGTAGTGTGGTTCTCAAAGATTCCCGCAGGGGCATCAAATTCCACTTTTTTCAGTTTAATATCCATAGTTTGGATGGTGGAGTTGATTGTAAAATCAAAGCCGTTCCTGTAGAAGTGCTCATTCTCGAGAACCGTTCCTGTTGAATTGATCATGTACGTACCAGTCGCTTTTCTCTGATCAAATATCTCGTTGTTTGAAAAATTGTTGTTGTCGCTCGAGTCAACATAAATGCCATACAAGGAACTGTTGGAAACCTTGTTCCAGCTTATTATATTTTCTGTTGTGCCTGGATACTGGGTCAGGACGGACTCCAATCCAATCCCGAACTGAGAGTTGTTGTAAACGATATTGTTCCTGATGACATTGTTTTTCCCTCCGCCCACAAGGATGCCGCCGGAAAGCATACCAAAAAACATCATGCCACTGGGATTATTCCCATAAACTACATTATCAACGATAGTGCTTCGTGTTTCATTGAAAACAACGATTCCTCCAAAAAGGTTATTAAAAAATCTGTTCCCTGAGATCAGGTTATTCGTTGAATCAATCAGAATCAGCCCGGTTAGATCGCAGGAAAATCCTGTGTTGTTGATGATGTTGTTGTTATTGCATCTTTTGAACTCGATGCAGTCCTTTTCAGTCTGGTAGACAACATTGTCTGATACGTCATTATCAAAACACCACTCTTCAAATTCAAAACCAAGCTGGCTTTTGTATGCTGTGTTCCCAATAATCTTATTCTGGCCAACCCCCCCAGAGAATATGAAGCTGCTGGCATTGTTGTCATGCACTGTATTTCCCGAAATAGTGTTATTATTAGCGTTTTCTAGAAAAAAAATCCCAATTGAACCTGTCCTGTAGACTGAATTACCTGATATGTTGTTAAAAGGAGTGCGGACTGTTATGCCAGTTTCTCCGCAATCATGGATAATATTGTTAACAATGTTATTGTTTGGTGAGTTGACTTCCAGACAGCTGCCATCAATATTAATAATTTCATTCGAGGTCAATATGCTACCCTTATCTGAATAAAGTTGGATGCCAAGACCTGAGGTGTTTGAAATGGCTTTTAAGTTAGATATTTTGTTGTTAGTCAATATGTTTAACCCGCCTAGAATACTGAATCCTATCCATGTACCGTTGACTATATTCCCTTCAAAAGTGTTGTTCTCAGAAAAAGACCATACTGATTGTGCTATAACTGCAGCTGTATAAGGAAGCGCCAATGAATTAGAGATATTATTGTTTGTGATGTTGTTAAAAGATGAATCGGAGAGCTCGATGCCTCCAATGTTGTTGACAATATTGTTATTTCTGAAATTGTTTCCAGTGCTTGTTACCGCAGAAAATCCAATATAGTTGTGGGTGACAATATTGTTTGCGAATACATTATCAGAAGAATTCATGGCAAATCCAACTTCGCAATTTGATACCGAATTGCCCTCATACCTGTTTGAATTAGAATTTTGTGAATCAAATCCCACACAAATGAAATATCCAAATATTATGTTACCTCCATTATCTGTAATCCATTGATTTGTGACATCTGCAGAAGCATTGTTGTTTTTGAAGACACTATCGCTCATCTTTCTATCGAAAAAATCATTTTCATAATTTTTAACAATGCAGTTTTGAACAGTGACATTCGAGTTTTGAACATTTTCATTCTGTCCCCCAACGAAAATTCCAATAGAGGAACTTGTCCCGTCGTTTGTTATGTTATGCCCTTTGCAATCGAAATTCACATCTGAAGATGTTATCCTTATGCAAGATGCTGTTCCCCCGGGATATGGATTCGCCCCAACAATATCGCGATCAAGGTAGTAATCTCCCGGTTCATCTATCACCATGCATGAGGATACCGGACCAGGAGTGCTTGCTGCCCAGGCGAGTACAGCGATGATCCCGACCAGGATCACAAATGCCAGGAGGGCGTACCGATGCATGAGAGAACTAAAGAATGAGTGTTTTAAATCCCTTTCGAGTGTTCATTTCAAAATTTTCCCAGTCTCCATGTACCATAAGTAGAGGTCGAGCTCGGCCAGAGTGACTCCTGCCTTGGCTGCAAGCGTTGCAAGGACTTTTTCGATTTCTAAATATCTTTTTTTTGCAAGGGTTTTCGATTTTGGCCTTTTGATCAATTTGTGCTTCACCAATATTTCTATAATATGGAAATCGATTATCGCAAGATCAGTGGCACCGATGTTCCGGAGGAAATGGCTCGCCTCCTTGTAACCAAGCCCCTTGACGTTCTCGGCCAGCCACTCGCGCATCTCATTGCTCGAACAGGTAGCGTACACTTTGCTCAAATCCACTCGATGCTTTCTCGCCTCTGCAATATACTTCGCCCTTGCATTGGGGAATCGATGGCCGAGTTTTTTTAGTTTTTTTGCGAGCCCTGCCTCGTCCATGGTGCAGAATTTGCTGCCTATGTCCTTCTGTATCCGAATCCCGCCCTCGGCAGTGTAGTTTGCTGTCAGTATGCAAAAACAGAGCTCGCTGAATATCCTTTCACCTGTTCCTTTGCCAGCACGCCTGAACTCCTGCATGCGCCTCCTTACCTTCGCGCCAACCGGCCCGGCCTTAAGCGCCTTGATCGAGCGTAGTAATTCAGATTCCATCAAATCTTTCCCACTAGCTTGGTTGACGGCTTGAGCGTTTCCTTTCCAGGCTCCCAGCTGGCCGGGCAGACCTGGCCCCTGTGCTCTGCAACGAACTTGGATGCCTTGAGCTTCCTGAGAATCTCCTTTGCGCTCCTTCCAATGCTATTGTCATGGATGTCCATTGCTTTCAGGACTCCTTCTGGGTCAATTATGAAGGTCGCACGCTGGGAAACACCTTCCTTGTCAATGTGCGTTCCGAATTCCTTGCAGATTTCATGGGTGCAGTCAGAACCCATGGGGTAAGTCACCTTCTTTATGGCTGGCGAGGTGTCATGCCATGCCTTGTGAGCATAAGCAGTATCAATGCTGAAGCTTATGACCTCGGCATTTAGTTTTTTGAACTCCTCATAGTTGTCAGCCAGCTCGCTTAGCTCAGTAGGGCAGATAAAAGTGAAGTCCGCAGGATAGAAGGCAAGCACAATCCATTTACCCTTGTAGTCAGAGAGTTTTCCTTTTTTGATCTCTCCTTCATGAAACATCTCGAATTCGAAATCTGCAATCTTATCTCCGATTTTCATACATTCACCTCTAATCATTTATTGCCTGAACTTTTATTAAACCATTTTATTTGAGATCCCTGACCCGAGTTCTGGTTAGCAACAATTTAAAATCAACGTCTGCAAAAGAATCGAAAAACAAACCCGTTCCTGTGAAAAAATGTCCCGCTTCATTTCCATTTATCTGGTGTTATTTCTCTTCGCAACAGTCAGCGCAGCATCAAGTGTTTATGGCCCTGCGTTCCAGGTCCTTGACGAGACTGGGCTTATGGGACAGCTGCAGCTCGACATGACCGCATCCGCAGGAAGGAACTTTACTACGCAGGCTGAGTTCGATTCCTATTTCTCGAACCGCTCATTGGTTATTGTCGGTAGCGGAGTGGATGGAGTTGAAAGAGCAGCTTTCGCTGGTGCAGCTGCTTCCTACCCGCCGCTTGCAGTAACAAAAGAGGAAAAAGAGAGCGACTGGAGCGCTGACAAAATACGCTCAGCCAGCAGCGCGCTCGTAGTGCTTGTCGGAGGGCCGTCCCAGAATTCGATAACCAGGGATGCGTTCTCGCGCAAATGGCTCGGAGAAGTAAACTCCACTTATTCAGGGTTCAGGATTTTTTACGGAAAAACTGACACCGGAGTGCTGCTGCTCGCAGTTTCTGATGAAAGGGGCTTTTCCAATGCCGGGCGGGAGGGTGCAAAATATTCCCCACTCGCATTATTTGTGCCCATCCAATACGTGCCGGCTGTGGCAACCCTGCTTTCCGCGATCCTGCTCTCCCTACTGAGCATTGCCAGAACCGTATTCGAGTTTAAGGCTCTTGATATCGGAAGAAAAGGGAAAAAAATCAAGGAGGGCGCATGGATAATTGCCGGTCGGAACGTCAGCGAGCTACTCGCCATCTTCGGTGCTTCCCTGGTGCTCGGAATTTCCATAAGCTGGCAGTACTTCGGTCCAACAAGGGATTTCATATTGTGGAGCGCGATAAACACTCTCATCTGCCTTTTTGCTGCAATAATACATGAGGTTTCGCATAGGATCCTTGCAGCTGCATTCGGATTCAAGGTTGAGTACAGGCTGTGGCCTGCGGGTTCCGTTCTAACCCTGGTAAGTTCCTGGCTTGGAAACGCATTTTCTGTTCAGGGTTTCCTGCTTGAAGAGATACCTGAGAATGCTGTGAAATGGAAGGTCGCAACAATGAGAGTAATCGGCCCAATCATCAGTGCCTTCACAATGATCATATTCGCAGTGCTGAATGTTTTTTTCCCAAGCACTCTGTTCCAGATGATATACTCCATCAGCGCGCTCTGGGCAGTCGCTGAGGTATTCCCCTTCAGCGGTCTTGACGGCAAGGACATAAAGGAATGGAATTTCTTAATCTGGCTCGCGGTGTTTATTTTCATTGCAGGGGCATATGTTTTTGTGACCTTCCTGCTTTAGGGCGACCTTTACGATCTTCTTAACATTCTTATTTCTTAAAACTTTCCAAAATATTTACAACAATTAACCAAATGTTGCTGAAATTTCGGAAAGTTTGAGAGATGGAAACAAGTTTAATTTGATTTATAGGACAAAAAGAGTCAAAAGTTGCTGAAATTTCGGAAGCTTTATAAAAGACAGCTGCGTATAAATAGCATGGCGGAAATCGATATAATCAGGATAAAGGAGATCGCGCTTAATCTCGCAAAAGAGACAGACAGCCTGGAAAAAAGGTATTTTCTCGAGGAAGTACGCATAGGAAAGGAACCGAGAATCAAGGTGCTGAGGGGGTTCAGAGGTGTGGGAAAGACGACCGGCCTTCTTCAGCTTATGCAAAAGTCAGAGCTGCGCCGGTCTATTTATCTTTCCATGGATCACCCGTATGTCGAAGAGTTTCGGTTGTACGCTCTTTGCAAGGAGCTCGCAAAAAACGGGTATGAAGTGATATTAATCGACGAGATCCATTATTGCAGCGATTGGCAGAAGGACACTAAAGCTCTTTATGATGAATTCCCGAAGCTTGATATCGTCGTTTCCGGAAGCGCGCCCCTTGCCTTCCAGGAAGAAAGACGTTATGAAATCATGGAGGTGGAGCCGATGTCCCTTCGGGAATTTTCCGGCCTTCAGGGAAAAAAAACAGAAGCGACAGAAAGCTGGATGAACGTTGAAGAAACGCTCGGTTTTCTTGCAACGAACCCATGGCTTCATGAGTACTTTGACAATTATACACGCAATGGGGGCGGTTTTCCAGTCTACTTCAGGTACAAGGAAAAGACGCTGGCAGCGATATACAGCAGCATAAGGAAATCTATAAGGGAAGATGCGATCTTTTTTGCGCATGTAGATGGCGAGATGATCCGCGGGATGGAAAAAATGCTTATCATGCTTGCCAGTGCATACGCAGGAGAGTTCAGCGTCAATCGCATGTCAAAAAATCTCGGACTGACGAGATACAAAGCATATGAGATAGTATCGCTCCTGCAAGCAATGAAAATCCTCCGGCTTGTGACTCCTTACGGCCGTGGCGCGAAGCTGGTGCGCGGCGAGCCTAAGCTTTTGTTTTATCATCCGAATCTTAGATGCGCGATATGCGAGGCCATAGGACTCAAACCGGACATTGGCGCTTTAAGGGAGGAACTGGCAGTATTCTGCCTTAAGAGAAGGGGATGGCAGGTCCACACCATCAAAGGGATGAAACGGAGCCCGGACTTCGTCATCGAGAAAGGCGAGCGGAGAATAATTATCGAAATAGGCGGCATGTCCAAAGGCGCTGCCCAGCTCGCTGGTTTGAGCGGGGAAACACTGGTGCTCAATGAAAGACAACTCATCACCCTCGCGTTTTTCTAAATGCATGCGGAAAAACATCATTCGCGGAGAAACTTAAAAACTATTCGGCACCAGGTTGAGGTATGGATAGCTCGTTTCTCAGCGCAGTCAAAGCGATCGAACGTGACGCAAAAATAATTTATGAAAATGATCCCAATCAGCTCCGTGAAATGGCAAAGCCTGATGAGACGACGACCGAGTTCAAGAGCGCGAGCTACATAACAATCATCCGCTCGCGAAGCGCGAAATTCACGGAAATAGTTTTTGAGCCAAAGAAAGAGCACATTGAAACAATCGCAAAAGTCACTGAATTCCTTAAAGACAAGGAAATGATTGTGATAGACCGCGTCATGTGCATGAAGAAAGAATACAAAACAAACATCCGATTATTCGTAACCAGGCGATTCGCTCGCTTGGCTTTTATGTGGGGAGAGATGCTGTTTCCAGTTTCGAGTTTCCGGTTTCCGGAGAGAAAAGAAACTGGAAAACTTGTGTCCGCAGACACATGGTTCAGTCCCGGGTCCAAGGTCTCGGGTCCTGGCAAGAAAAAATCAGACTTCACCATTATTGATGTTCCCGAATGGCCGGAACGAAAAATACTTGTGGATCCCAACTCCTTCACTACATTTATTCTCGGTTCGGACTACTGCGGGGAGATAAAGAAAGCAGGCCTGCGCATGATGATGTATTTCCACAAAACAAAGAGAAACGGCCTTGGGCTTCATGCAGGCTCGAAAGTTCTTCGAGTTAGGGGAATTGACGGCAAGATATTGGAAAAAGGCGTGCTGCTTTTCGGGCTTAGCGCTACTGGAAAAACCACGCTCACCTGCCACCACCACTGGCTGGACACATCTGAGGGAGAAGGAGTGGTAATACGGCAGGATGACGTCGTGCTTTTGAACAAGGATAGTTCTGCAATTGGAACAGAAGATAATTTTTACATAAAGACAGACGGGCTTGAACCAGACTCACAGCCCCTTCTTTACAAAGGCGCCATCTCACCGAACGCAATTCTCGAAAATGTGAAAGTTGACGAAAAAACCCGCAAGGTTGATTTTTTCGATTCGAGCATAACTTCGAACGGGCGAGGTGTAGTTATCAGGAAGGAGCTTGATTTCACTGACAATTCGATTGATCTTGATAAAGTAGACATGATTGTTTTCATCACCAGGCGCAAGACAATTGTCCCTCCAATCGCAAAACTCACTTCAGAGCAGGCAGCAGCGTTTTTCATGCTTGGCGAGTCCGTGGAGTCTTCGGCAGGAGATCCTACACAAGCAGGAAAACCGCTGAAGGTAGTTGGTACAAACCCATTCATCATCGGTCCTTTTGAGGAAGAGGGCAACCGCTTCCTTGAAATCCTGAAGCTGAATCCGCACATTGAATGCTATCTTCTGGACACCGGATATTTCGGGGCAAGGGAAAATGCCAAGGGCATGAAAATAACGGTTTATGATTCCGCGAGGCTTCTTGCTGATGCTGCAAGGGGGACGCTCGTCTGGAAAAAGGATCCTGACTGGGGATATGAAGTGGCGACAAGCGCGGAAGACGTTGACCTGGGCGTATTCGATCCTTCTGTCTTTTATAGTGAGGACGAGTACCGCAGGCTGACAAAAGAGCTCAAGGACGAGCGCAGGGCATGGCTCAGGCAGTTCAAGGGACTTGACAAGAAGATCGCTAATGCAATATAGAAGATATATAAATATGTTTCAGCTTAAGACTTATTATGGATAATTCCATTCTTTTCCTTGTTTTCACCCTTCCAATATCATTTGCCGCCGGCTTTCTTGGAGCGCTGCTTGGCATAGGCGGCGGAGTGATACTAATCCCATTCCTTGTACTTTTCATGGGTGTTCCAGTGCATTATGCAATCGGTGCAGGGATGGTTGCCGTAATCGCTACTTCAACCGCTTCAGGCATAAGCTATGTGAAAGGCGGAGCAACAAACATAAAGCTCAGCATGTTCCTTGAAGCGGGCACTGTTGCCGGAGCGCTCATCGGAGCTCTTCTTGCATCTAGGCTTGACGAGTATGTGCTTGAGATCCTTTTTTCTTTGGTCATTTTCTATTGCGCTGTTGTGATGTTTTCCTCAATGGGGAAGTTCAGGAGGGCGTGGAACGACAATGTCGCTGAGCATTTTGATCTTGGCCATCATCATCACGACCCGGTTCATGGAAAGCAAAAATACGGGGTGACGAACAGCATCCCTGGCCTTTTTGGGTCAGTAGTAGCAGGATGCATATCCTGTTTGTTTGGCATAGGAGGAGGCGTTGTCAAGGTTCCGCTCATGAACCAGCTCATGAAAGTGCCGATGAAAGCTGCTGCAGCAACCAGCAACTTCATGATAGGTGTTACTGCTGCCACTGGTTCGCTTGTGTTCATTGGCCTTGGCTATGTGGTGCCAGGGATTGTCGCACCAGTTACATTTGGGGTTGGCCTTGGCTCTTTAATCGGGAGCAGGATGTCCCACAAGTTCCATCCTGAAACCCTGAAACTCCTGTTTGTGCTGCTGCTGGTTTACGTGGGGATCAGGATGGCGCTCAAGGGATTGGGGTGGATGGTATGAAAACAAGAGAGGAGCTCGAGCACAGGGTCAGCATGTTGATGATGCTCGGCCTTAGCTTGTCCATGCTTCTTCTCGCATTATCCATCGCGTTATCTTTCCTTGGTCCTGAGTCTTCGAATGCAGGGCATTCGGAGAACTTGGGGCTCCTGGCCCCATGGTCCTGGGTCTTGAGGCTTGGCATTGAATGGGAAAGTCTTGCAATCGCAGGTGTCCTTGTTTTAATTGCAACACCGGTCATCCGGGTGCTGTTCTGCCTCCGCCACTTTGCAGCAGTGCGGGACTGGAAGTACATAATCCTTACAATCTGGGTATTGTTTGGTATGATACTGGGAGTAGTTTTAGGAGCTGCCTGACTGCTCGGTTTTGTACGTTAGCCCTATCTTTATCAGAGAACCGCAACACCACTTCAACAAAATAAGGAGAAGTCGTCGTCAGTCATCTTATGCTCTTTCAGTCGTAGGCGATGAGCGTATTATTTATATACGTTAACCTGCAATCCTTATCCTATGGTTAAAGAAAAATCCCTGCACGTAGATAGGGTTAAGTCCGGGATTCCAGGGCTTGATGCAGTGACTGAAGGTGGCTTTGAAAGGGACAATTCCATAATCGTGAAAGGAGCTTCTGGATCAGGAAAGACAATATTCGCGCTCCAATTCCTCTACGAAGGAATAATGAAGTTCAATGAGCCTGGCATGTACATCTCATTTGCAGAATCCAAGGAAGCGATCCTGAAGCAGGGAAGCATTTTCGGATGGGATTTCGAGCAGCTGGAAAAGGACAAGAAATTCGTTTTCGCAAGGTATGAACCGAACGAGATCAAGGAAATCATTTCAGGAGGAGGAGGTTCGATTCGGGACCTTATCGAGTCCACAGGGACAAAAAGGCTTGTCATCGATTCGCTGACTGCTTACCTTCTTATATTTGAAAACGAATATGCGGCAGACCGGTCTGTGCTCGAGCTTTTCGACCTTCTTCACGGCCTGAAATGCACAACTCTCGTCACGTCTGAAGACCCGATTACCCCTTCTTCCTCACCAGCAGGCAAGATGGGTTTTCTTACAGATGGAATAATCCATTTATACACCCTCAGGAAGGGACCTGAGAGGGTGAGGGCCTTGGAAATAGTGAAAATGAGGAATACCACGCACGCGACATCCCTGCTGAAATTCGACATCACGAAAAAAGGCATAGCTGTCCAGAACCAGCTCGGGAAGAGCGACCTGAAAGGAACCGGAAGTCCAATCGGCGATTTATGATGAATACCAAAAACAGCCCCGGCAACAAGCATGGCCAGAGTTCTGTTGAGTTTCTGATTATATTTAGCGTAGTTATAGTCGCCTTCATGATCTTCTTCACTCTTGTACTCCAGCAGGGAGTTGATGTCAGCAGGAAGAAGATAGGGATTGATGCAACAAACACAGTGAACGAGCTTGATTCTACCGCAAGGTCCGTTTACCTCCAGGGCGAGGGAGCAAAAAAGAAAGTTTTTATCACAATGCCTGATGGCTTTGAGCGCAACGCATCATCCATCTCCGGAAACCTGATAAAAATGCGCGTATCTGGAAGCGATTTCGCAGTCACCGAGCCATTCGATGTTTACGGCAGTTTCCCAACCACTCCAGGCAAACACTGGGTGTGGGTGATTTCAGAAGGTGCGAGGGTGAGGATCGGGACTGCAATGATCGCAACAGACAGGGAGACGATAAACACCCTGATGACAAACAACAACTCGCGCAATGAGGTCTTCAATGTCTTCAACATCTGGAATGAGACTGTTAATGTCACTATAAACAAGGAGTGGAACAACCCGAACGTATCGTTTGGGCTGAGCGATTATTCCTTCTCGTTCCTTCCTGGGGCGAAAAGGACCATCACAGCATCTTTTGGCTCATCGTCTGTTTCAAACGGTTTCTACACAGGGAACCTTAACCTGACGGGCATAGACGCTGCCGGTAATTCCGACAGCCTGAATGTGCCAGTCTCTATCGAGGTATCTGCTGAAAGGGGATTGGGCCCTCCGCTCAATGTTTACCCATCAATTTTCCAGGCATCCATGATGCCGGGCACAATAACAAGCAGGTCGTTCGAGGTTTGCACAAACATAAATACATCCCTGGACCAAGTGACATTCGCGCCTTCTGTAGGTGCACCAGGAACCTGGGTTGTGCCAATCTCTCCATTGGTGAACATGGATCCTGCAACCTGCCAGACAAAAAGCATAAGCGTTTCCGTTCCAGCCAATGCAAGCGTAGGTAACTTCTCAGGATTCATTTATGTCACAGGAAACAACACCCCGGGGGCAGAAGACTCAATCGCGCTTGCGATAACAGTTGGCGGCTCAACAACTGACACCCAGGGACCGATTGTCAGAAACATTACGTTTTACCCCCCAAGGAAAAAGTTCGTGCTTGATCCAATTTCAGTAAAAGCATACGCAGACGACTCGACAACAGGAAACAATACTATCGCAGGCTGCGACGTCAGGGTGGATGGTGGGCCTTATTCTCCGATGGCACCAGCTGATGGTTTATTCAACAGGCCGAAGGAAAACGCAAGTTACACATTCTTCTCAGGATTCACGCTTGGCAGCCACAAGGCAGGAGTGAGATGCACTGATGTGAAGAATAACACAGGTGCTGAAGTCAATGCAACTTTCACGATATACAAGGAATTCCTTTTCATCACTGCGAACGCAAGCCCGAATGCGAATGAGAACGCATGGCTTAACTGGATTGCCCTTGACTTATCCCAGGAAGGGTTTGCATGGGGTACGGACAGGGAAACATCGTCCAATTTCATCGCAGGCTCGCCGAACCTCACATATTACAGCACGATAATCGCAGAGGAGTTTGTCTCTGGAATGCAGACCAGGCTTAATTCATTCGTGAACTCCAATGGTTCGATAATCATGCTTGGAAACGCGCTCACCAGCGGAACGGATGCTATTGCGGGTTGCTCGGGAACTACGAGCGGCACAGTAAACCAGACGCAGGTCAAAATCGAGAGCAATTCCCATTACATAACCCAGAATCTGACTATAGGGAACATCGTGGTAGGGACTGTGAGCCAACAACACGGAAGGTTCTGGAAGAACTGCGGCATGAACCCGGTTCTTGCACGCTCCTATGACGACCCGACCCATTACGACGAGTTGGGAATTGCCGGCAACCGTTATTTCTGGGGCCCTGTAACCCCAAACAACCTGAGTGAGGTAGGGTTAAACATCACAGTGCGCACTCTTGATTTTGCGCTTAATGCTTCAAGAAACTAAATAGAAAGATGAAAGATAAAGGTGGAAAAATGAATGTACGATCACGCGGTCAGGTGAGTGTGGAGCTGCTTGTAATCTTTGCAGTAGCCCTGCTGGTGCTAATTGCATTCATTTTTCTAACCCAGAGCGGAATGCAGGATGTCAACCGGACAAGGGAGCAGACTTCTGCAAAGAACGTGCTTGATGATTTGAGCGGAGCAGCAAAAGAGGTTTATGGCCAGGGCGAGGGAGCGAAAAAACTTGTATACGTGAACATCCCGTCAGATGTCGATCCCCTTAACACATGGATTGGGAATAGGTCCATAAAGCTGAGGGTTGCGCAGACTGATTATGTCCGAACAGAGTCGTTCGAAGTTCATGGAATGCTTCCCACTTCTCCAGGTGGCCATCAGGTCTGGGTGATTTCCGAAGGAAACAAGGTACGCATTGGACCTGCCATGATCGAGCTTGACAAGCAGACGCTCATAGTCACTATGAAGCCGAATGACACTGCTTCAGAGGATTTTACGGTGACAAACATCTGGAACAGGCCGATAAACGTAACGCTTACTTACACCTGGACGCCGACTGACGCGACATTCAACCTGAGTAACAACTTCATAAACAACCTTGCTGTGAATAGCAGCCAGACCTTTTTTGCAAATTTCTCAACAAATAATAAAGCAGTTGGCATCTACGTAACTGACATCACGTTGACCCCGACTGATGGTGCAGGGGCAACGGAAATCGTGAAATTGCCGCTCATACTCCAGGTCACGGCAAATCCTTTCAAAAGGCCGCCGCTCATAATCATCCCGCCAATATTCAACGCATCGCTGAATGCAACCCAATCAGTGACAAAAACATTCCAGGTCTGCACCAATGAGTACACTTCAGTGACTGGAGTGACATTCACACCTTCACCCGGGTCCCCAGGGAGCTGGCTTAACGGGACCACCTCGCTAGGGCCAATAGGTCCGGACAGTTGCGTGCCCAAGCTGCTCACAATTGCTGTTCCGAATGGGACTTCGCTTGGCAACTATACTGGCTATGTTAACCTTGTAGGACAGGGCGCGACCGGAGCAACAGACACTTTAGGCGAAGCGGTCAAGGTAGGCGGAATCGCAGACATCCAGTGCCCGCTTGTCCAGAACATAAGCATGGTGCCGCCAAGGGTGCATGTTTTCGAGCAAACAGCCATATTCGTTGTGGCTAATGACACGGCAAACATCAGTTCGATAATAAAGGGGTGCACCATAAGTTCTGATAACGGGACGACCTGGAACTCCATGGATGCTGTGGATGGTTCTTATGACAATGTAACCGAGAATGCGAGTTTCATTTTTTACGATGGGTTTGATATGGGAGTTCACCCGTTTATCATCAGGTGCAGCGATTATTTCGACAATGTCTGCCCGCAGAA
>Ga0315275_10000053_pt1 | contig 85933 bp, 70 predicted proteins | sample YL17G03_0_MG_FD_205557 | JGI IMG/M metagenome (GOLD analysis project Ga0315275, IMG submission 205557) | Sediment microbial communities from Yellowstone Lake, YNP, Wyoming, USA - YL17G03_0 | ecosystem: Environmental > Aquatic > Freshwater > Lake > Sediment | place: USA: Wyoming | collected... | reverse complement strand
AACAGGTTCAAACCTTCCAGCATTATTAGACCTGCAAACGCCATGGTCCTCGCTACCTGTTCTCCCATGTCAAGCTCCATGTTGAAAAGAAGAAGCACCACCACGGTCTTAACAATGGCAAGGGCCATTAGACCGAAAAGCACTCTATTTGGAAGTATTGATTCTTTCGGATCCCTTGGCTTTTGCCTCATTATATCTTTGGGCTTTGGCTCCACACCAAGGGCGAGTGCGGTGACGCTGTCAGTGGCAAGGTTTATCCAGAGAAGTTGCACAGGGAGCAGGATTAGGGGCCAGTTAAGCAGCACTCCGACGAAAAGTATGAGCACCTCTGCCAGATTGCAGGATAGGAGGTAGTACACGAATTTCTTGATGTTGAGCATCATTCCCCTTCCTTCTGCAATTCCCTTCACTATTGATGCGAGGTTATCATCAGCCAGCACAATCTGGGCAGTCGCGCGGGCCACATCCGTTCCCATGATCCCCATGGCAACGCCAATGTCCGCCTTCTTAAGTGCCGGAGCGTCGTTGACCCCGTCCCCGGTCATGGCGACTATCTCTCCTCTTTTCTGCAGGATATCCAAAACCCTCATCTTCTGTTCAGGGGTGATTCGGGCAAAGACCTTTATGCGCTCAATCTTACTGCTCAGTTCCTCATCTGCCATGGAATCCAGCTCAGCGCCATCAAGGGCAATTATTCCCTTTTTCATCAGCCCAACCTGGTTAGCTATCGCAATAGCAGTTGACTTATGGTCTCCAGTGACAATGGTGATTTTTATCCCTGCTTTGGCTGCGGTTGCAATGGCCTCCACAGCCTCTGGCCGGACAGGATCGATCATAGCCTGTATCCCGACATAGACCATGTTCTTCTCAACTTCATCCCCATCCTTCCATCCTTCAACGCATTGATAGGCAAAGGCAAGAACACGGTAGCCTCCGGAGGCAAACCTTCCCCCATCCTCCAGGAATTTCTGCCTTAGCCTTGATTCCATGCGCACTTCTTTGCCATCTTTAAGATAGCGGTCGCATATTGCAAGCACCTTTTCCGGAGCGCCCTTGGTATTCACCATCACCACATTTTTGTGGTTACGGGAAATCACGGACATCCTCTTTCTGTCTTCGGAAAATGATATTTCGCCAAGAATGTGGTGGGCCTTTGTAAGCTCGGCGCGGGTGATGCCAGCCTTGGCAGCGGAAACGATCAACGCAGCTTCGGTGGGGTCTCCGGTCACTCCGTCTGCTGACACGGTTGCATGGTTGCAGATTGCTCCGATCTCAAGGAGCTTGTTTAAGTCTTTAGGCCGTTCAGAGAATTCTCCTTCCATGGAGTAACCCCCCCCGCTGACGTCTATTTCCTTCCCGTCGACCCAGATTTTCTTGACAGTCATCTCGTTTTTCGTGAGCGTTCCGGTTTTATCAGTAGCAATGTAGGTAATTGCACCTAATGTCTCGGTTGCAGGCAGCCGCCTCACAAGCGTGTTTACCCCGGCAAGCCGCTGGAGCCCAAGCGCAAATGTCAGAGTGACGACTGTCGGAAGGCCTTCGGGGACTGCTGCCACTGCGAGCGCGATTCCCGTCAGCACCATCTCAAAAACATCTTTCCCAAAGGAGATACCGACCAAAGTGACTGCAATGCTCAGGATAAGGAAAATGATCGCGAGCTTTTTGGACAGCACTTCCAGGACCTCCTCTATGTGGGTCCTTCTCGGCAATGTTGACTGCGTGAGGCCTGCAATCCTGCCCAGCTCAGTATCCATTCCAGTGGCTACGACCACTCCCTTGCCCCATCCGTTTGTTGTGACTGTGCCAGCATAGCACATGTTCTTCCGATCCGGGAGCCTAGTACTTGCCAGAAGGGCCCGCTCTGATTTCCTGACAGGCAGGGACTCGCCAGTAAGGGACGCCTCGTTTATCACCAGATCCGCGTTGTCGAAAATGCGCACGTCTGCAGGCACATCAAAACCTGCCTCTAGGATTATCACATCCCCGGGCACAAGCAGAGAGGCATGAACGATCCTGTCATGGCCTTTTCTTAGTACCCTTGCCTTCTTCTCGAACATCGCACTCAGCGCCTCGATGGCCTTTTCCGCCCTCCAGTCCTGGGTCGAGCCGATTATCGCGTTCAGGAAAACGATGCCGAGCATGAGCAGCGCATCGAATGTTTCGTTTAGGATTAATGCTGCAAGGGACGCTGCCAAAAGAAGATAAATGAGCGGGTTTCGCAGCTGGTTTGCGAACAGCAGTAGGAATGACGGGCCTTTCTCTTTTTTCAGCTCGTTTGGGCCGAACTTTTTTAGCCGGTCTTGGGCCTCTTTCTCATCAATGCCATCTGGCGATGAACTTAGCTTTTCAAAAGCCTTTTCACCTGATATCGCGTGCCAGTTCTCCATTGGTTTGGGATAAATCGTTGAAGGATTAAATAAGTTTGGTTGGTGCTATGGGGAGACACTATTGAAGCTTACACATAATGGAATGAATTATTGGTGTGATCTGAGAGCCATACTGCGATTGTGGAAACTCGATCTGCACGAAGCTATTCTTTCCATCGCAGGAAAGAAATGAAACAGATCCACGCCTCTCAACCGAACTGAGTGTATAGGTGTAATCAGAAGGATTATTCTTGTCGGGTTTGAATGCTCTGCCTCCAGCCATCTGAGTCCTGTTCATGAGCACTTCTAAAACCTCATTCAAGGATGGGTTCTCTCCCTGGTCGAGCATGGAGTAAATGGTAATGAAAGAGCTGCTGTCCCTGGCACACCTCGTCCAGGATACGTTATGGCTGCCGAATTTATCATAGCTCATACTCTCGAGTAACCATCCTTTCTGGCACAGGAAGTTAGCATTGTTCTGCGTCGAAATGATAGTATCGTTTTGCATATGCCCTGATGGCTGTGAAATGTTCGATTCGCTCTGAAATGGCGGGGATATGTTCAGTTCAGGTTGAAGCGGCGAACTGGTATTGTTAGCAACAACTGGTCCTGGCTCTTGCCCAAACCACCATAAAACGAGAATTAGAGCCATCATGGCAAATATAACCAGGGCTATTATGGCGCTAGCTGATGAAACCCAGGAATGTTTTTCCTTATTTTTTCGTTTTCCCATTAGTTTGTGAATAGCCATTAAAGGATTAAAAAGTTGATGAATTGGGAGACGCTTATGGCTATGTCTTGCTGTTTGGCGCTGAGCTGCTGATTGACCTGACCGTTATCTCAAATTCAAGCTGCTTACCTGCAAGCGGATGGTTCTCATTGAAAACAATTGTGTCATTATCCGCATATGAAACCCATGCTGCCTTCTTTTTTCCCATCTGGTCGCTGATAACGTAAGTTCCGTTCTCAACAACATCTATCCTGATGAGCATGGTCTCATTAGTCATGTTTACAACGCTCTCAGGAAGCCCATCAATCACGAACTTATGGCCTGGAGAAAATACATACTGGATCGTAACTGTCTCATTTGTGAAGTTAGATACTGCGACAAACCCGTATTTTGTTGGGAATACCTTGTCTATTTTTGGAGTGATGTTCTGGGATGTGAAAAACGACATCGGGACCTCTTCATAGACGGACATGTTATAAAAACGCGATGCGTTCGATATTTTCAACGGGTCGGAAGCACCATAACCATCTTCTGGAGTCACTGTGAAGTTCTTTGTCTCATTCACCTTCATGCCAATGACGCCCTTGACAAAACCATTTATCATCTTTCCGCCAAGCAGCACGGGCAATGTAAGGGGCTGGTAGGTCCTGTTTTCATTGTATACGCCTGCAGACTTGGCCACGTCCCCCATTGAGGTGTCGAGCACCTTCCCATCCACGCGGAGCGTATAATCCACAGTGACGTTGTCCCCAAACTGGGCAGTGACGTTCTGCGTTCCTGGACCAAGGTCAATGCAGCCGAATAGGAGAACCGATAAGCCGATTACCAGCAGTACCAATGGAAATTTTTTCATGGAAATAAAAATGATCGAAACATTTTATATTGATTTCTTATTGTTTGGGCGGCTATGGTCATTTCTAGAAAAAAAGAAACTGGGGTCGTTGTGGCCTCCATATGTCGGCCACATCGCACTTGTTCGATGTTTCGAACAAGGCGCACCATGTTCCATTGGAACATGAGTGCCCCCAATTTTCCCTAAGGGAGGACACAGGACAAAAAAACTCGAGACAAATGGAAAATTGGGGTCACGGAGATTCCCAAAGTCTCGGGTTTTTTCCCGAGAAAATTTTGAACTCCGATATGCAGGTTACGGCCTCGCGTGCCTTCCGAAGAAGGCGGGATCTGGAGCCTGCCGTACTACCTAGTTATACTATGACCCCGAAAAAAAATTTCGGCGTTCTTTCATTTAGCCGAATTGTTTTATATTGGTTTCTCAATCGATCCGGCAGTTTGTTGTAAGCGTGCGGTCTCCTGGAAGCCCGGTCTCGCTGAAAGTTACGTTCCTCTCCTCCCCAGGAGGAATGTCAGTACACCCCCGGTTGGAGAAATACTCCCTGCTCTGGTCATAAAGAGTGGCCTTAAGGCACCTTCTTCCAGTGTCAAAACCAGTGTTCTTGAACCTGTAATTCACAACAAACCGGTCTGATACTATATGACAGTTCGAGGCTGAAGTCGTGATTTTTGAGGAGGGGACATCGATCCCGGGGTTTATCTTGATTACGCCAACACCCCATTGGTCACTAGGATAGATTATAGTTGCGGAATCAATGCTATTCTCATACTCTTCTGCTCCTGCGGCTTTAGCGCTGGAGAAATTCCCTGACTCAATCTCCCTCATGTCAATTGGAACAAATGAGCCATTACCCCAAACGAACCCGCTTAGAACTGTGTTAGGCGTAACAATAAGTGCGCTTCGCACTCCTGCGGCTTCGAGTGATGCGGCCATAAGAACGCAAAGCCCAGCGCAGTCTCCTTTCCTTTCTTTAAGTATGGTTGCAGGGAAGGCAAGCGAATCTGAATAGCATTTATCTGAACTGGCATTGAAACGTATGGACCTGGCCTGGAGGTGGTTGAAAATCTGCCTTGCTGCCCTTTCCCTATCTTCATCCAGCCTGATCTGGGCATTATCAGTTGCATCCATTGCAAGGTCAATCACGCTGCGGTCAGTTGGATCCACCCAAGCTGTGACTGCCTCAGGAATCCTCCAGTCAAACTTTCCAGGTGAAAGGGGGATTTCTACATTAAAAGTATCTGTGTAATTTTGGCTTATTGCCCTGTACTCCAGGACAAGCTTAAGCCTCGCGCTGGTAATATTTGACTTTAGGGCCCTGGAATCGAATTTTGGTGTGAGATTGAATTGCATGCTCTGTCCAGGGTTGATGCTTCCCAGCTCAACTACTGTTACTCCTGTAAATTCCTGGACCTCGTGCTTCAGCTTAACATTGTATGCCTTTTGCGAGCCAAGATTCTTCATGACAAAGGTGACCATTGGGCCTATGTCTTTTTCTATTGTCCTTGGAGGAACTGTGTAGAGGAATGCAGTGGGAATATTCTGGACAGTGACATTGGTAATTTCTATCTGCGCGCCAGCAACAAGGCAGGAACCTCCTGGATCGCAGTCATAGCCTGAAGGGCACCCGCAGTCCTGGCAGCATTCTGTTTCTCCAGACTGGCAGCCGAATTTGCCGCAAACAAGCTTTGGGATGCACTCATTCCCAACGCACTGATAATCCGCTCCGCACGCGGGATTGGAATATGCGCATCCCTGGGAAAGAGCTGGTGAAACGCACGTGTTATTGATGCAACTTTCATTGGCTGATTGGTCGCAGGAAGGGTTATTGTAATCGCAGCCCATCTTAAGCGAGCAGCTGTTGTTTATGCAGGTGTGGTTTATATCGCACAAAGGATTGCTGTAATCGCAGCCTGTTTTTACGGTCACGTTCGCTCCTTCTGAAAGCGGCTTCGCAAGGCAGCCGAAAAAAACCAAAAATACAGCAAGCAACAGAAGAAAATATCGACTCATGTTAGCACCATAGGTCATTCCATCCCAAGTATTTATAACGATTGATGCCCTATTACGAACATGCTCGATTTTCTAAGAAAAAGCGCACAAGAGCGGAAAACCATCCTTTGCTTTGGGATCGACCCGGTTTTGGAAAAAATCAATGTTGGATCTCCGACTGGTGCAATCGAAGAGCGGATCGAACCCTTCTTCCATGAGATGACAGACAAGCTTCTTGAAGAAAATGAGATTGCGGCCATAAAACCGAATTACGCTTATTTTGCGCAATATGGTTTTGACGGTTTGTTCGTGCTCAAGGCCATGATTGAGCGGTACAAAAACAAAATACCGATAATATTCGATGGGAAACGGGGCGATATCGGAAAATCGAGCGAGGCATATGCAAATGAGGCATTCGATTTCTGGGACGCTGATGCCGTCACAGTCTCGCCATACATGGGAAGCGATTCCATCATGCCATTCCTAAAGAAGAACAAACTTGCTTACGTTCTATGTAGGACTTCTAATCCTGGAGCTGCTGATTTCCAGGAACAGAAGATAGGAAAGAAGTTTCTGTATGAATACGTAGCTGAGAAAGCAGTTGAGTGGAAATGCGGGCTTGTAGTTGGCGCAACGAGCGATTCCATAAAGCGCATTGTGAAGATAACGAAAGGGAATGTGCCGTTTCTGGTTCCCGGGATAGGATCTCAGGGCGGAGATCTTGAGATGGTCCTTGAGGCTCTGAAGAAGGAGCTTCCCATCCACAGGATAAACGCCAGTTCTTCAATCGCGTATGCGTATGAAAAAAAAGGCGGGAAACCAGTTGATGCCGCGCTCACTGAGGCGAGAAAAACCAACGAGACTATCAGGAAATACTTCAAATAGCCTGGCCGGACGGGAACAGTTTCGCGAATTCTAGGAAAAACTTCTTCTCGTCTCCCAGGCCGGGAAGCGATCCGTTCTCCTTGTACCAGTATCTCTCAATCAGGGCCGCGGCTTCAGGAGATTCCTGATGCAGGCGCCTCATGAACCGCATTTCCGAATCGACCTTCGCCCTCTCTACGGAACGCGGGGGATCGTTGCGGTGCGGTATTCCCCTTTCAGCAAGCCTTGGCAGCGAAAGGAAGACCATTGAGAGCCCCTCCTCTTTCGAGTTCCTGTTAAGCCTCATCAGCATCTCTAGATCGTCCGCATACATCAGGTTGCTTACATTCGTGTTCTGGGCAATCTGGAGCATGCGCAGGTGGATCGTGTCGTACAGTTCCTCGAGGCCTTCCCCGCCCTCATAATGCGCCTTATCCCGGATATAATTTGAGATTACTTTCCATCTCGCTCTTAGGAGGCTGAAATTGCTGCATCCTGATAGGACGTCTACCGTGGGATAGCGCGGCTCGAGCATTTTTTCTTCAATCTGGATCGTTTCAGCCATTTCGCGTTTCACGAAATGCCCCACTGCAAAACCTCCTGAAAACGTGAGCGCCACAACCCCTGAGAGCGTGCCGGCTATCATCCTGTGCGAGAGGCATGCCCTTTTTCTCATGGGTATTTGTGCGTTGTCTTGTTTGTTGTCGCCCATAGTATAGTTATATGAAGACAAACGCTTTTAAAAGTGGTGGAGGCAACTGTTCTGTCATGGCAGGTGGAGAACTCCAATTGTTAGAGACCAAGAAGCCAGCCAGGCTCCCTCTCCCAGTGCCGAAACTGACTGCCATTGACAGGGAAATTCCCGTGCAGATCCAGAACCTTATGGGCAGGAACTGGCCTGTCTTCAGGTCAGATCTCATGAATGTGCTTAGGGAACATAGTGCGACTGGAAAGGAAGTGGGGGGATTCCTGGAGAGGACGCTGCCCTTGATGCAAAAAACAGTAGAACGGATGCAGAGTATACCGGACATCGCCAGAAGAAAGCCCGAGGACTATTTCTATATCGTAGCCAGCATGTTCGTTGCAGGCTATCTTCATGGGATCGACCCGACACTCCTGCTGGCTATAGCGCACAGGGAAAGCAGTTTCAAGCCAAGATCGAGGAGCTGGAGGGGTGCGCGAGGATATTTGCAGGTCACGGCATCTTCCGCATTGAGCGAGCTGCTTTCACGGGACAGCTACCATAGGAACAAGACCTTGACTGGTTTAAGGCAGAAACTGGCAAAGCTGACAAATATAGAATTTACAGGGGTCAAAACCCCAATCGGGATCAGATGGATGGGAAAAAAGCCGGTTCTGAAACCTGAGGAAGCTATCAAGCAGGGGAACCATGCGCTGCATAACGCAGTGTGGGCTGCGCGCACATTCCTCCTGAAATATGCGGGCAAAGAAACAGAAATTTCCTGGGGCATTGGGAATGCGGGAACCATAAAGGATGCCCTCAAGAGATACCAGGGCGGAAACGCCAGTTATGCGGAGCAGGTTTACAGGCTATATGTCAGCATCTACAAGCCGATAGAAGACGAAGTCAGGATAAGCGCTTTGCCTTCAAGGCCTAAGAGCCCGAAAATCTGAGCGAGTGCTGGTTGTGACGGCCATGAGAAGATATATAAAATAATCACCGAAATATATACCAATTACCAATTATCCTCCAGAAGAAAGAGGGACAGTAATGGGAGACCCAGCCGCAAGAAACAAGTTGACCAGAAGGCAGCTTCTCGCAGCCTTAGCCGGAGGAATGACTTCTCTTGCAGGGCACGCGCTTGGGATGCGCAATGTACTGGGAAAATATCCTGTGCAGCACGAGTGGTTGTCAATTTCCGACGAACTCCCAAAACCCACAACCCCTCTTAACAAGAGGATAGTGCCGCAGACGCTTTCAATCATGATGGGCCCTCAAAACGCGGAATGCTTTGAGCGAGACGCAGCAAGGATTGCGGACGAATACAATGTCACAGGAGAAAGGCTGCGCGCATTTCTTGCTGAAAAAACTGATGCGATAAGCAGGGCCGCTCAGCTGGCGGGCAAGTACTTTTCCTCGCCAGGCTACGAGCTCTGCTACATATCTTCGAGCCTTTTCGTTTCAGGATGGGTCCATGGCATAGACCCGTTACTGATGCACGCGATAGCGCATGTGGAGAGCAACTTCAGCAACAACATGCGGAGCCGTGCTGGGGCCATGGGCTGCATGCAGGTTACCATCAACTCAGCCATATTCGAGCTGCACAGCATGAATGTGTGGCGGAACGCAGCAGAGCGGATGCTGAGGAAGAACCTGGCAAAGCTCGGCGGGATGGAGTTCCATGGCCTGTTGGAGGAGCCGCGGATCGAGCGCATGAATGGCAGGCTCCGGCTTTCCAAGGAAGATGATGACATGCTCATGGCCAGGCCTTTACCGAACGCGATGTGGGGGGCGAGGACTCTGCTCCTCAAATACCGTGGCGGGAGGATGGAAACAAGGAACTGGCAGGTTGAGCAAGAGAAGGTCAAGGCCCTTCTGAGAAGGTACAAGGGAATCGACGAAAAAGCGGAGTGGTACGCGAATAATGCCTTTTACGTTTACCAGAACGTCTACTGCCAGCTTGAGCGGCCATTTCAACGGATAATTTCACAGCGAAGGCTGGTGTAAAATTTTCTCAGGAGGAAAACCTGAGCGAGTTAAGGAATGTGCTTATCAATTGCCAGTTAATGAAGATTATGTAGATTAAAAGAATGAAAAGCAGGAGCCACAGTATTCGGATTGGTTTCTTAATCAGCCACCCGAAAAATCTCTTTGCTGGCTTTATTATCAGAGCCGACATCACCATGCCAAGAGCAGTAATGATGAAGCTGATCAATTTGAGCAGGAATCCGAATATCGAATCCCAAATACTTGGGCCTTTTTTCACGACTTTAACTTCCCTTATCTCGATCTTTTTCACTTTTTCGATCCTTTCCTGAACTGGCGCTGGCACCTTGGGCATTTCCTTTTTCGGTTCTGGTTTCTTTGCTTTTGGCTTTTCTGCCATATACTTCCTTATGAGTTCGGGGTCCGTCTCTTCCCTTAGTGTCTTGTAATCCACAACATCCATTGTTGTTGCAGGGGCGAACATGGTGACTTTCAAGGGTTTTGTCTGGTTGCCTTTCTCATCGAGCGTGGTGACTATAGCGACTCCTGGCGCCAGAGCTTTCAGCTCTTCAGTGATATCGAACTCTGTTGTTTTCGGGAACGATCTCGAGAGCGCTCTTAAGTCAGTTTCCCCTTTTGCAGTCGCGATCCGCTGGGCGAAAACAATTTTTGTTGCCAGCTGGGCAAGGATATCATCAGGAAGGTCTCCTGCATCCTGGGTGACAAAGAAAACCGATACGCCCTTTGAGCGAATCTGCTTCAGGATCGTGACAAGGAGATCACGGAGCGATTTGTTCGCATCCCTGAAAAGGTAGTGTGCCTCATCGAAAAATATCGCATACTTCGGAATCTCCACATCCCCGACTTCTGGGAGCTCATTGAAAAGCTTCTGGAGCAGGAATGCAGGAGCGATTGAGACGAGCATGTTCTGCCGCGAGTCTGAGAGGTTGAGAACGTTAAGTCCATCCAGGTCATCAAGTTCCACTGACGGTGAGCCGAACATCGCGTCGAGCCCGGACTCCTGGAGCGAAAGGAGCTTGCGCTCGATCACAGAAACGCTCGATTTCGCCATTCCGCGCTGTTCTGTTTTTATCATCTCATCCAGAACTTCGAGCAGGTCGTCTATGGTATCGAGCGGCTTGTTATTTTTCCGTGAATAGGAGAACGCGAGCGAGAGGTGGCTCTCCTGCGTTGAGTTCAATTCTATAAGGCGCGAAAAAAGGACCGGCCCGATCTCTCTGATAGAGAAACGCATTGGGCAAAGCGCTGATGAAGCAGACCAGTAGTTCGCTTTGATTGCATGGGGTTGGAACGGAGCGAGCCTGTTGCGCTCGTTCTCTTTTCCTTGCATGCAGAAACCTGATGCATCACCTTTAACATCAGATACAAAGACATTCACGCCTTCATCCGCAAGCTGCTCCGCGAGTATCTGCATTGCGCGGGATTTCCCTGTTCCTGTTGAGCCTGCGATTATCCCATGGCGCGTCAGGTAATGGTTTTCCAGATAGAATGGATTTGAAAGAGGAGCTAAACCAGACAAACCCAGTGACGGACCGTTCATGAACTGAGATAATCACGTGGGATTTTTATTTGTGTGTTCACATTACCTTTCTTATTACTAATCGACCCGTATCAAGACCATTGACTTTCTTATTGAACCTTTCCATCGCTTGCCCCAATACCTCAAGATAATCATCCCTCTTATCTATATCCTGGACTCTCATTGCATCGTTTATTAGAGGTTTAGTAGCGTCTCGGGCAACCTTTAGTTGCTTACCAGACAAAGAAGGGGCTAACCTGGACATGGCTTCGATGCATTCAACTCTATAGGAAAACGGTGTTTTCTTATCCTGCGAGATTACATAAAGCAGATTGAAAACATTGTCAGAATACACCGAGAATTGATCATGATAAGAATTGGTGCCTACAGCCTCCGCTATGTATTTTGCATGGCGAGAAGAAGAGCTGAATGACTTCAAAAGATCTTCGGGGTTCATCAAAGCCAACCTTAGGCTAACCCACTCATGCACCTTTCAACTCTGGTCGGTCTCCATCACACTGACGAAGGCATTGATTGTTTGTTTAGTTGTTTTTTTATCATGAAAACTGAACAGCAAATCTGCCGCACGAGCTCGGATATCCTCCTTTTCATTACGATTGCCTAAAACACTGATTATCGCTGGAACAACGGCAACACTCCCCATTCTATCCAGGTTCTTCCATGCTAGGTTCTTTTCGGATTCATTTTTTGAAGTAAGAAAAATCCGGACAATATGCATGGCCGTTTCCTGTTCTGATTTAGGTTTGAATTCTTGAAGTGCAACCACCGGCACCAGCCCTGCTACCGGATTAAAAAACGAGAGCGCTACAGCGCACGCACCTGCGACTAGCATCCCCTTCCAGCCTTGATGAATAGATGACATGTCTATCACAGAGAAGTATGGTATGATATGAATTAATACCCTCGCAGCATGCAGGATTTCGTCATCTGTCCCATTCCCCTACGATACTTTTAAAGCATTAATCATCGAATGCATGCTCGCACTCTTCTTCAAAAAGCATAGGTGATACATTGGATCTCAGTATAAAGATCGGAGCTCAGGCAGGACAGGGAGTGATGGTAACCGGCAGGTCACTCGCGAGATGTTTTACAAGAGGGGGACTTAACGTAGTTGCATACCCGGAATATCCTTCCATAATACGTGGGGGGCACAATACCTACCAGGTAGTTGTATCAGAAAAGCCAGTGCATTCTCCAGTTATGCACAACGACATAGTGGTTGCATTAAACCAGGATGCGGTATTTTATCATAAGGATTTTATTTCCAAAGGCGGAGCCATCATATACGATTCCGCGATTGATGCAGCGAAATTCAAGCCAAAAAAAGATATCCTGCTTTTCTCCTTGCCTATCGCCGATCTTCTTGCAAAAAATAATGCGATCGCGAAGATGGCGAACACAGTAGCGCTCGGTGCGACGCTTGCTCTTGCGGATTACCCATTCGATTTCATAGAGGGGGTTATGCGCGACGAGTTCGGCAGAAAAGGAGAGGAGATTGTAAAGCAGAACATCGTGGTTGCAAAAGCAGGCTATGATTATGCAAAACAGAATTTCAAGGGCTTTGACAAGAGAATTAAGCCAGTTTCAAAAAAACGGAAAATATTCGTGGCTGGAAACGAGGCGATTGCGCTCGGAGCAGTGAAGGGAGGGATGAAATTCTACGTTGCTTATCCGATGACTCCCGCATCCACCATATTGCACTATTTTTTCGAGAACGAGCGGAAGTTCGATATTGTCGTGAAACAGACTGAGGATGAAATTGCAGCAATGTGCTATGCTGTAGGTGCCAATTTCGCAGGTGTGCGGGCAATGACAGGCACATCTGGAGGAGGTTTTGCACTGATGGTAGAAGCAATAGGGATGGCTGCAGAATCCGAGACTCCGGTTGTTGTGACATTAGTGTCAAGGCCCGGGCCAGGAACCAACATGCCGACATGGACTGAGCAATCTGAGCTGAGATTCGCACTTCACTGCGCGCAGGGTGAGTTCCTAAGAGTGGTCCTTGCTCCGGGGGATGTGGATGAATGCTTCCATCTTGCGGCAAATGCGTTCAACCTTGCTGAGAAATACCAGATACCAGTCATAATCTTATCTGATAAGTTCTTGGGTGAAAGCTTATTCTCTACAGACAGATTTGATGAGAGCAAGATAAAGATCGAGCGTGGAAAAATCGTAACAAATCTGCCAGAGCTTCCTCCAAACACAAGATTCAAGCGCTATGAGCTGACAGCTGATGGCATCTCACCAAGGGCACTTCCTGGAGAACCCAATGGCATTCATGTTGGGACATCTTATGAACACGATGAAACAGGCTACAGTTCAGAGGATTTCTCCATGCGAAAAGAACAGGTGGACAAGAGGGCGAGGAAGATAAACTTGCTCATGAAAGAGATTCCAGGACCGAAACTTTATGGTCCGAAAACCGCTGACATAACGCTCGTAGCCTGGGGAAGCCAGAAGCTCCCATGCCTGGATGCGCTCGCATTGCTTGAGGAAAAAGGAGTAAAGGCGAACCTTCTTCATTTTTCCTACATCTTCCCAGTGAATGAAAAAGAGACACAGAAAGCCCTGAAAAACTGCAAAAAAACCGTTCTGGTGGAGAATAACTCCACTGCCCAGCTAGCAGGACTACTGAAAGAGCATGCTGATGCAATATTTGACTTCCACCTCCTGAAATACGATGGCAGGCAGTTTTTCCCTGAGCAGATCGCAGAAGAGGTTGGAAAGCTGGCAAATGCGGGATTCAAAGGGAAAAAGGAGATTAGGATCGGGGATAAGGACTTTGAGTATTACAGCCCGCTAAGGTATGGACTTTAGGTGATCATGATGGCGACCATCGAAGAATTCAACTTAAGAGAAAGGATACAGTGGTGTCCAGGCTGCGGAAACTTCGGCCTGCTTACTGCCTTAAATGGCGCTCTTGCTGAGCTTGGCCTGAAGCGGCACGAGACAGTGATCGTTTCAGGAATTGGCTGCAGCGGGAAAACCCCGCATTATGTCAATACTTATGGATTCGAATCGCTTCATGGCAGGCCTCTTCCAGTCGCATCCGGAATTAAGCTTGCGAATACTGGGCTAACGGTTATTGCAGAAGGAGGAGACGGAGACGGGTATGGAATTGGCGTCCAGCACTTTGTGCACATCATGCGCAGGAATTATGACCTTAACTACATAGTGCACAACAACCAGGTTTATGGGCTCACAACCGGTCAGGCTTCGCCCACATCGCTTCCAGGCATGAAGACTAAGACAACTCCTTGGGGAGTGATAGAGACTCCGTTCAATCCAATAGCATATGCGATAAACGGAGGAGCGACCTATGTGGCAAGAGGATTCGCAGGGGATCCGGTGCACCTCAAGGAACTGATAAAGGGAGCCATATCGCACAAGGGGTTTGCGCTTCTTGATGTATTCCAGCCATGCGTGACTTTCAATTACCTGAACACCTACCAATGGTTCCAGCAGAGGCTTTACAAGCTCGAAAGCGTCGGCCATGACCCGAAAAACCGGGATGCGGCTATGGAGAAAGCCCTGGAAGATTCGAAATCTGGCTATACCAAAGTGCCGATAGGGCTTTTCTATAAAGAAGAAAGGCCGACGTATGAGGAGCAGCTTCCGCAGATCAAGGATCGACCAATGGCAAAGCATGATATAACAAAAACAGACATCTCAGGCGCTTATGAGGATCTTGAATAATTAGTTCGCAAAATTCTTTCTTCCTTTCTTTGGCGCTTGCGCAGTTGGAGACCTTCTCCCTACAAAACCCTTGTCAAAAAGAACTTTTTTATCTGTCTCAATAAATCCGTTTTGGGAAAGGCGCAGATCCCTTATCGCACGTCCATAAAATGGCTTGATCCTCTCAATTGCCTCTCCTTTAGCATTGCTAAGACACTCTGTCATTTCTTTTACAAGCATCTCCTCACTAAGGAATTCCTGCATAAACCCATATGCTGTTTCCCTGGCAGCCTCGCACCCGCTGCTTAGCATTGTAAAAAGAGCGGCTTTGAGTACTACGGCGTCGTACGAATTAGCAGCCCTGTTCTTGTCTGAAAGGATGGAATTAAGCATATTTTGCAGGACTTGATGAACAGTCTCGCTGACAGAAGGGCATGAATCATCAACCATATGGGCTAGACAGGGAAGGAAATAAGTATCTTCAGTCTTTCCGAAAACAAGCACGACCCACTTCCTGATGTTGTCATTCTGATCTAATCTGGCATTGATTAGGTGCTGATATGCTGTTATCGGAAGTTTGGCCAGCTTTTCGCACGCTGCTTCGCACTCTTCTTCGCTTCCGTTTCTGAATACTTCAATTAGAAATCTTGCATCCTGGGACTCCTGAATTTCTTCAATAAGGTCTCTCTTTACACAAATCAGGTCCCCACCCCCTGTTATCATTTGTGTAAAAAAATTTAAAAAGAGATGTTCGGGTTATAAAATAAGCGTCGCATAGTACCCACGTGCAATTAACTCCCCGGGCATACCAGCTCGCGATATACGAATCAATCATTGCAAGAGGGAATACGCTGGTTGTTCTACCTACAGGGCTCGGCAAAACGCTCATCGCACTCATGCTGATCCGGGAGAAGCTAAAGCAGGGAAGGTGCCTGTTCCTCACTCCGACCAAACCGCTCGCAAAGCAGCATGCTGATTCCATAAAGGAGGTTCTGGAACTTGATGACAAGAACGTCTCACTTGTTACTGGCGAGATGGCCCCAAAGAAGCGTAAGGAGGAGTATGAAAAAGACGTCATCGTCTCAACCCCGCAGACCATCCGCAATGACATTCAGCACGGAAGGTTCGGCTCCAACTTCAAGCTCGTGATATTTGACGAAGCGCACCGCTCAGTCGGGGAGTACGCCTACACCTATGTTGCGGAAAAACTGAAGGACGAAGCGCTTTTTGTAGGTTTAACCGCATCGCCTGGCGGGAGGCAGGAAAGAATCAAGGAGGTGCTGGACAGCCTTTTCATAAAAAACATCGAGATCCGGACAACCTTCGATCCTGACGTAGTCCCGTACATCATGAAGAGCACAGTAAAATGGATTCCTGTGCAGCTCTCGCCAACACTCAAACTCATGAAAAAAGAACTCGATCATCTTGTTTCAAAATACGCGAAAAGGCTCGGTGAGATGGGTTTTCCCCCGCCGATTAAGCACAAGGGAAAATTCCTTGAGCTTCGGAAGCGCATTCTCGCAATCCCCCACAATATAAAATACCCTGCACTAGTCCAGTATTCGGTTCTTCTTCACTCGCTGCACATGTCCGAGCTATTGGAAACGCAGGGTGTTTTCTCGCTGATGCGCTATCTTGCAAAGATAGAGGAAAAAGAGACCAAATCAGCGGGCATCTTGCTGCACGAACCGGGAATAGCGAAAATAAGGGAACTTGCTTCGTCTGGAGAGGAACATCCCAAATTAAAGAAACTTGTAGATTTGTTGAAAGGCATGAATGGGAAGAAAGTGATCGCATTCGCCCAGTACCGTGACCAGATAAAAAAAATCGAGGAAACGCTCAAGGAGAATGGGATCTCTGCGCAACAGTTTGTCGGGAAAAAGGACGGAGTGACGAGAAAGATCCAGGAAGCGACAATCGCGGATTTTCGGGAGGGAAAATTCGACGTGTTGGTAGCGAGCTGCATTGGGGAGGAGGGCCTTGACATCCCGAAAGTTGATTCCGTCATCTTCTACGAGCCCATACCATCTGAAATACGCTCCATCCAGCGCAGGGGGAGGGCTGCGAGGCTGCAGGAAGGTGAAGTGATAATCCTCATGACAGAGGATACCCGGGACGAATACTATTACTGGTCGGCGCAGAGGAAGGAGAAGAGGATGAAGGAGATACTCGGAGCGATGCAGAAAAAAATGAGAGGCGAAAGGGATGGACCGAAATCCGAAAACAAAAAAATGACATCTGCGGAATTACCCGAGAAGAATGAACCGCCGGCCCGCGAGCCCCCCTCCGGACAGACGAAGATGAGCGATTTCCAATGACTGTTCGGAACCATGCGCAGCTGCCATACTGAAACATATTTAAGATTCATTCGCCAAATTACTGTATCTGAACCCTAGGAGGATCGAAATGGATTACTGCAAAAAAACAATCGAGGAACTGCTGAATCATGCTGACATCGTAATAAACGGAAAACGGCCGTGGGACATCCAGGTGCATGAAGAAGGATTTTACAGCAGAGTTTTGAAAGATGGGAGTATAGGCTTTGGAGAGTCCTACATGGACGGTTGGTGGGATTGCGGCCAGCTGGACGAATTGTTCCACCATATCATTAGAACGGATTTGGAATCGAAAATCAAAAAAAATTTCAGAGCCCTGTGCGGAGTGCTCTTGGCAAGGCTTTCCAACCCGGAAACTAAAAGCCGCGCGTTTCGCGAGGTTGCCAGACACTACAGTGTAGGCAATGATCTCTTCCGGGCAATGCTCGATAAAAGAATGGTTTACAGCTGCGGTTACTGGAAGAATGCGAAGGATCTGGATGAAGCGCAGGAGGCTAAACTCGACCTTGTGTGCAAAAAGGTCGGAATGAAACCAGGGATGAAGATCTTGGACATAGGTTGCGGCTGGGGCAGCATGGCTAAATATGCTGCTGAAAGGTATGGAGCCAGCGTTGTCGGCATCACGATCTCAAAGGAACAGGCCGAATTCGCAAGGGAAACGTGCAAAGGCCTGCCAGTTGAAATAAGATTACAGGATTACAGGGATGTTGAAGGAAAGTTCGATGCGATTGTTTCATTGGGCATGTTCGAGCACGTGGGACCAAAAAATTACAGGCGCTTTATGGAGATTGTTCATGATTGTTTGGATGACGAAGGCGCCTTTCTCTTGCATACCATCGTGCGCAATGTTGCTGGAGAAACCGATCCGTGGATAAAAAAATATATCTTTCCAGTAGGGGTGACCCCAACACTGGAGCAGATAGCAACTTCTGCAGAAAGGCAGTTCGTGATCGAAGATATTCACAACTTCGGGGAATACTACGACAAGACGCTGATGGCTTGGTTCAGAAACTTCCAGATGTCGTGGCCCCTGCTCAAAAACAGATATGACAACAGATTCAAACGAATGTGGGATTACTACCTGTGTGTAACTGCCGGCTGTTTCAGGGCACGTGATTCCCAGGTCATGCAGATTGTAATGACGAAGAAGGGGAATGGGCAGCCCAACTGCCGATTCGGCTGAGTATTTTTAAATCGAATTAACTAATTATTGTAATCTATGACCATGGAAATGGGCGCCCTTGACGGTTCAATTGAAAATGTACGGGGATATACGATTGAAAACATAAGAACGTGGGCAGAGGAGACTGGGAAAACTGACAGACCCAGAGTTTTACTAACCTCTGTTTTCGGTCCTTTTGCAAGAGACGATGAGTTCGGAAGCCGGAAAATCAATCCAATGGAGCTGTACCACAACCAGGTAACCCGTGCCCAAGGCTCGCTATCCTTCAGAAAATTCCATGACTCATGGGGCATAAGGATGATACAGGCAAATATCTCAGCCCCGTCCGCAGTGCTTGATTTTCCTACGAAAGCGATCTTCGAAAAAGAACTGGGGGACCATCGCTACGAAATCGTTGGTATCTCATCCATCATTGTTAATGTCGGAAAGGTAAAGGAAATGTGCCGCATTGTGCGCCGCGTTTCTCCCCATTCGAAAATCATAGTTGGAGGCCATGTGGCAGCAATCGCGGAACTCGACAAGATCATCGATGCGGATCACATAGTCAGAGGAGAAGGGATCAGGTGGATGCGCAGGTATTTGGGGGAGGATGAAAATGCGCCAATTGTTTCGCCCCCGTATATGCGCGCTGGCCATAACCTCAGGTTCATGGGCATTCCGTTTCCAAATTATCTCACCATGTCTGGCGCAGTAATCATTTCGTCAGTTGGCTGTCCCATGGGCTGCAACTTTTGTTCCACATCCGCCTTTTTTGGAGGAAAGGGGAAGACCATCGATTTCTATAAGACCGGAGAAGAGCTGTTCAGGGTGATGTGCGACGCTGAATCCGCGGGTAAAATGCGCGAATTCTCAATCTTGGATGAGAACTTCCTTCTTAACCGGAAACGAGCCATGGAATTACTGAAATTCATGAAGGAGAATGGCAAGGCTTGGGCTTTGAATCTGTTTTCCTCAGCCAATGCCATCCGCCAGTATTCCATGGAAGAACTCGTCGAACTCGGAGTCGGATCCATCTGGATAGGGTTGGAATCACCAAATTCCAAATATCCAAAGCTCGAAGGCTCGGACACAAAGAAGATCGTCAAGGAGCTGCAAGAGCACGGAATCAAGGTACTGGGTTCGACCATAATAGGCTTGGAACACCATACCCCCAAAAGCATAAAGGATGAGATCGAATACGCGGTGTCCCATGGAGCGGACCTCCATCAATTCATGCTTTATACCCCGATCCCCGGGACCCAGCTATACAAAGACATGGAAGGTCAGAATCGCCTTTTGGGGGACGTGGATGTCGCTGATATGCATGGACAGTATAAATTCAATTTCCAGCACCGATCCATATCCCGTGACGAATCCAAGGTCCTTCTGGACTGGGCATTCCGGCGTGACTTCGAATATAACGGTCCGAGCGTCTACCGAATGATCCGAACAACGCTAAAGGGCTGGAAACGCTACAAGAACCATCCGGATCAGCGTATCCGCCAAAGGATCCGGTTGGAGGAGTTGCCGCTGAGAACAGTCTTCTGTGCCAGTCTCTGGGCCATGGAACGGATGTACAAGAATAAAGATAGCATGCTAAGCGACCGCATGCGCGAACTTCGCATTGAGATAGAGAAGGAATTCGGCCTATCTTCCCGCATCTTCAGCATGTTTGGTCCGATATTTCTGTGGGCCGCAAAAAGGGAGGAAGAAAGATTGAAACAAGGCGTGACCTACGAACCACCCACCACAATTGAAAGGAAAAACTGGATGTGATCTACCAATCCATAAAATCCCTGATAAAGGCGGTTGTTGTTCTCATAGTGTTTGACAAGGGGAGGCTCTATTTCTGGAAACTCGTATTCTGGACGATATTCAATCGGCCGAAGCGTTTCGCCCGCGCACTTTCTCTCTGGGTCGAGGGTTATCACTTCCGCAAAGTGTTCGGGATATGAGAAGGGAAGCGGATCTGTTTGGATGAGCCGGGCCTAGATCTCTATCACAGGTTCTTCGATGGGAAGGAAGGGGACTTTCTTGAAGTGCCGGAAAAGGAATTTCAGGCCGATGTCGAACATGCCGAGCCTGACAGCCTTATAGATCAGCCTCAGTACGCGCGTTGGCTTAGCATAGAACCCATCCACAAGCTTGTCCTTCATGTCCAACCACTGGGCATAGGTATATTTTGACAGCTTCTCGTTGGCCTGGACAACGATCTGGTTCTCCTTGATCAGTCCTGCATTGAATGCGGACTCCCATAAAGGCGTGCCTTTGAGGTAGCAGAGCACGTTCACGCTGATCCAGTCCATCGGTACCCGATCCAAGAATTCCTTGTTTATCTTGAAATGGGTTTCGTCTTCGATCGGGGCTCCGATCATGAAATTCCCATGGGTGATCATGCCTACGCGATCGGCGAGTGTTATTGCCTCCTCTATTTTCTTGACATTGACGTCCTTCTGGTAAAAGTCAAGGACGTCCTGGTTCCCGCTCTCGACTCCGTAAGCTATGCCTACGACCCCGGCGTTGCGTAATTTCTGGTAGAGGTCAGGATCCGCAGAATCGACCCTGGCCTGGATGAAAATCTTAAGCCGCAGTCTCTTCTCCATTATCAGGTCCATTATGGCATGCGCACGCCTCTTGTTCAGGAGGAAATTATCGTCATAGAAAGCCACTATCCCTGCCCCCGCCCTCTCCAGCTGCACCAGTTCATCAACAACATTTTCCGGTGACCGTTCCCGATATGGGCTCACACCTTTGTAAGTGCAGTACCTGCAACGGAAGGGACAGCCCCGGGAGCTCATTATGCCTGCGAAATTCTTCAGCCTGACCCCGCAGAAGTCACCGTAATCCTTGCCCCTTGCCAGCTTGTGGGAGGCGTGCTTGGACTTGTTCAGGTCCTTGACGAACAGGACCCCTTCATTGTGGACGACCTTGCCATCTTTTGGATATATCAGGCCTGGGATATCGTCGACTGGTTTATTCAGGGTGATCCTTTTCACCAATTCAGCGATGACCTCCTCCGCCTCTCCTACGACTGACATATCCGAACCATCCACGAGCGCGCGGGAGAGGTTGCAGTGCGGGCCTCCGCATATTACAAAGATGTTGGGGTTGCTTTCCTTTATGATCCTGATCAGCTTTTTCACGTTTCTCAGGGCCATGGTGAAAGTTGTGATCAGGGCGAAATCCTTCTCTTTTACCAGCGCAACAAAATCATCGTATTCGTACTTGTCAACATTGAAATCTATGAAGCTGACATCGTGGCCATTGTTGATCAAGGTGTCTGCGAGGTACATCAGGCCAAGGGGAGGATTCGCGCTTTCAGCCCTCTGCCAATCTTTGCCGAATCTCAGGTCGTTAACATATGGAGGCGTGATCAGCAGCACTCTGCTTTTGTCATTATCATCCATGTTAGATCATGGTTTAGAATATGTATAAGTACTTAAAAATCCTCCGACAGAAAAATACGTATATGCCTTCGTTAAAAAGGTCCTATAAGGCTGTCAGATTCTGCCTGTTCGATGCCGTCAGGGCAAGGGCGCTCCAAAGGCCACTGTGGGTTCATTTTTACCTGACCAGGAGGTGCAACCTAAACTGCGCCTACTGCAGTGTCAAGGATAACACCAAAAAGGACATCTCGATAGACGAGGTAAAGAAGATCGTAGATAGGCTGTACACCCTCGGAGTCAGGGCCTTGGCTTTCTTTGGCGGAGAGCCGACGCTACGAATGGATTTTTGTGAGATCCTGAAATACGCTGATAAGAAAGGATTTTTGACGTTCTTCACTACCAACGGAACTCTGCTCAATGAGAAATATATCAAAGAGATAGCAGAAACCGGTGTGGATTACATCGAATTGTCCATTGACAGCATCTTTTCCCATGAGTATACGAAAAAGGATTACGCCAGGAGTAAAAGGATAATGGATCTGCTCATCAAATACAGGGACGAATACGGATTTATCCTGAAAACGCACACTGTTCTGACGAACAAAAATATCGATACCGTGATTGAGACCATAAAGAAAATTGACGATGAATACAAGATCCCCTTAACCGTAGGGTACGTCTGCAGATCGGTCGACATGACCACTCCGGATGATGAGTCGTTGTTCTTCAACAGCGAGGAATCAAAGAGAAAACTTGTCAAGGTCGTTGACCAAATCATCGAACTCAAGAAAAACGGAGCTAAGTTCATGGACCCGTACTCCTATTTCGAAAATATGAAAAAATTCGTCTATGGGAAATTGGATTGGCACTGCATGGCTGGCAAATATTCGTTCTCAGTAGACTATGACGGTTCTGTCCAACTGTGCAATGGTATGAAACCCTTCGATGCGAACGTTTTTTCTATTGATAAGGACTTTTTCAAAAAGAAAAAAGATGAGATCGAAAAGACCAAGGCGTGGTGCACGAAGATCTGTTTCTCCACATGCCACAATACGACCACGCACATGATAGACCACCCGGTCGATTCCATGATTTCGCATTATAAGAATCTATGATCGGTATGAGGCAATAGCTGATCATCCAGGACGCACTACTGTTGCCGGGCTTTATTAATTGACCGATTATCCGAAACGAACCGCATGAGCAGCGGAGGAACGATCAGGATCGTCACCAGGAAAACCATGAATATGGAAATTGCTGCCAATATCCCGAATGATTGTGCCATTGGCAGGAATGAAAAACTGACGATAATGAAACCAGTGATGGTCGTGAAGGATGCCATCCAGATTCCATCGCCGGTATGTTCGAGCGCTACCCTGGCAGCCTCTTCCGGTCCCTTCCCGTTTCTCGATTCCTCCAAGTAGCGCTCCGCAATATATATCGCATAATCCACACCAAGTCCGATGAGGAGCGCGACGACTGTCGCATTGAGCCACGTCAAGGGCATTCCGAGGACCGGCATCAGGCCAACCGCGATAAAGGAAACAATTAGGATAGGCAAGGAGATGATAATGCTCAGCACGAGCTTTCTGTATGTCACAAAGATGAAGAGAAATGTGAAGGTGAACATCAGAACCGAAGATACGATCTGCATCTGCCGAACATAGAGTTCTGTTTGCACAGCCCTCAAGGCCCTACCGCTAACTTCGATTTTTATGCCCGGGATGGATGACAGACCGCTATCTCCGATGTCCTCCATGAGGGCATCGTAAGTGCTTCTCACATCGTCCGAACTCGCGGATTTCACCGAAACTACAGCAAGAATCGTATCGTATTCGCTTCCATTCTTAAGAATGTACTTGCTTGCCTTGTCAGACACGCTCAGGCGATTCACAGGATCGATTATTCTCGGGTCCTTTCGGAGTTGATCATAGACAGCGGTGAGATTCGCCCCGCCGGAGACATTGGCCTCCTTGAGCAGGGTGTTGGCGCTCTCGAATCTCACTTCCTCGTGGATCCGTTCGAAACCTTCATTGTCCTGGACATCTTCCTGTAATCTGTCCAACGCTTGGAGAATGGCGGGTTGCGTGACGTTTCCCTCGACCAGCACGTACCTTGGTTCGTATTCTGTGGCGAAGCGATCGCCGATCCTGATGGCCTCCTTTGAGGGCACTCCCTCTGGAACGAACATGCCCGCGCCGACGTTAGTCTCGATCTTATTGAAGTTGAGTATGGACAGCAAAAACGCGAATGACACGAGCGCGAGAATGACCCATAGATATTTGTTGGACGTGTCGAACACCCATAGGACGATCCTCTTGACCGTTTTTCCGCTATCAAAAACAGCCGCTGGATACTCCTTCAGGCTAAGGAATGCTGGAACGAGCAGGCACTCCAGAATAAACGCATAGCTTATGCCGATAAGAACCACGGCTTCGAATGAATTGAGTGCCTCTGAGCTGGGCAAGGCATAGCTTACCAGAAATGAGGCGATGGTCGTGAACGAAACCAGGAACATGGCCAGGAATATGGATGACATGGTCACCCGCAAAGCCCTTACTGGTTCGTTTTTCTCCCTTTCCTCCAGGTATCTTTTTATGATATGGACAGGCCCTTCTATGCTCAGTGTCACGATGAGAGCCAAGACGAAGGTGTGCAACGAAGTGATCTTCAGACCGAGAAGGATCGCGGTCCCGAAGGCCCAGACGAGCGCGATCCCAGTGACAACGAGAGGGATAAGAACATAATACACTCTGCGGAAGCCGGCATAGATCAACGCGGACATCGATATGACGGTCAGAAATGCCAGGAATACAGTACTGCCCTCCATTTTGCCATCGATATCCTTTTCTATGAGATAGCTCGAATAATGAAGGGCTTGAATATGGCTGAAATTTTGTTCATCCACGGAGTTCCTTATGGCTATGGAGAGCTGTTTGCGTTCATCTTCACCCATATTCCGGTTCTTTGGGGCAATGTCGATGGTAATGAATTCGGTCGCAGGGAGGTGTATGCTTCCGATGGGCAACCATCCGAAAAAGGGAAGAAACTCTTCCAAAAGATGGCGCTTGCTAAGGAGCGTAAGATCATAATCCCCGCTGATCATGGATTGCGCCGCTGTTTCGAAATCATGCGGGGAGCTCGAATAGATCTCATAGACTATTTCGCCCAGAGCCGCATCGTCCCTCACATTCTCCAATGATTGGTTGTATCTTTCTTTTATCTCCTTGCCGAGGATGTCGACAACACTGACTGTCTCCACATCAAAATTTCTACGAATGAATGCGACTAATCTTGCCTGTTCCTTCAGGGATTCGAGCGATAGGACGGATTTGTTGTTTTTTCCCAAAACGTATATCTCATGGAAACCGACGGGGATATCTATTCTGCTCACAAGCCGGTCATATGGGGCCTGGATGAATTCGGGGATAAAAAGGCGTACCGACGAATCCACCTTCATCTTCATCAAGGGGAAAAAAAACAAGGCGGTTATGGCCAGGATCGCGAAGATGACTAGCCTTGGCCATCTCTGAACGAAACCGATGTACCGCTCGACGATCGATCCAAGGTCCAAATTCTCTCCTCTTGAACGGATATGGCTGATTAAGGTTTAAACGAATATAGGTAGAACTGACCTTTTTTAAAGAATGAAAAATAAGAAAAAAAGAAGGTTATTTCCTTCTCTGCTTTTTTGCAGGTTTGGCCTTTGAGGGCTTTTCCGCAGGCTCTGGAGCCTCATTCCTGCCCCTATAGTACATCAGCCCTCCGAGAAGGGCGATCCCAAGTACAGAAAGCAGGATCATAGTCGAGTAGTCTCCTTCGAGCTTGCCTCCCTGGTTCAGGAGCCTGCCGTTCTTGTCTATGGCAACTCCTTTCGCCTTTGCCAGGTTATCAGTCAACCTGATGTTGACCTCGCTGTCATGCGTGTACTTCTTACCCTTGGGGCTTGTCATCTTCATATTGACCTTTGTCTTACCTGGCACGCTGCCAGTCTCGACCATCTTGAAGAGGATTGCCTTGCTCTGTCCTGCGACCAGTGTCTGCACGCAGCTGTCGCCAACCGGCTGGTAGCCTGCTGGTGCAGCGAGGCAGACGTTCACTGTCCAGGTCTGGTCAGGGGTCTCGAACACGAACGGGTAGAATTCCTCAGTACCGTTCCAGACAACGTAATCTGGTTCGTAAATCCAGAGCTCTGAACCGGTTATCTTCGTGGACTTTCCAGGGGTCTTCTTACCGTCAGGACCCTGGAGGTAGGCGAAGTTGGCCTTTTCCGTGCCGCATTTCAGGATGTTCACGACCTGGCTCGGGTACTTGCCAGCACTGTTATTGTCCACAACGATCTCAAGGTAAGAGCCAGGAGCCAGACCGCTCACTGTGCATGTACCTGAGCTGCCAGTCACGCAGCTGCCCTGTGGCTGGCAGTTGCTGACCACATCCGTCGCATCCTTGCCTGGAGCCGTGAAAGTTATCTTTGAGCAGCTTCCGGTGCTATAGTTGTATGCCTTGACCGTGACACCGACTGCTGGGGTCTGGCCAGGCGTGCCTGTTGTCTTCACCAGGTTGTATTTAACGGTGTTCGCTATCGCTCCGCAACCGCCCTTATCCGGATGGACTATTGGTGGAGTGGTTCCAGAGGTCGTTACGTTCGGATCTCCGTATACCGATACCTCCAGGTTCGAATTCACATTTGACAGGGTGACCGTTCCTCCGCTCTTGTATGAGCTAGTCGTGTTTCCATCGAATATTACTATTGATTTCTTTGCCCATGCCTGGTAGTCATTTGAAACAGGGTTAGTCCCAAAGCCAGTCACCTGGACGTTCTTTATGGCAACGCTCCGGATATAGAGGTTGTTCAGCTCATTCATCGGGTGTTGGACGTCCATGCCCCATATCATATCAGCGTATGCCCTTCCGGACATGTCTATGCCGATTCCTGTGAATGATCCTCCGCCACCTTGTGTTGCTGTATAACCAGTGAAGGTGTCGTTCTCAACAAGGAGGTTGAGGTTTCCTGCTGCCAGGAGGCCGACCTGCGAGGTGATGTTCGAATTAGTGATGCGAACATTAAGCGAAGGGCCTATTGGGTTCTGGTTCCTTCCGATAATAGTTATCGCATTTCTGGCAGACGGGACCCTGAGATTATTGATCTTTATCGGGTTTGCGGTCTTGTCAGCAAAAATGAACATCCCGTTCAGGTCATCGGTGTCAAGGACAACATTATTGACATCCAGTCCGCAGCCCATGTAATTGCTCAGCTGCGCAAGCTGACCGAGGATTCCCATGTAGACGTTCTGGTAAGTTCCAGCGCCGTCGGGGAAATAGTATGTCTGCAGTTGACCTGCGCTGTCGTTGTAGTAGATATAGTTCGATTGATCTGAACAGGACAGGATGAACTTGCTCCTTATGTCCCTTGCTGCAGGAGTATAGCCCTCTATCTCGCTAACATCTGGCGTGTATATACCAGTGTCATAAAGCGTAACATTGCTGTTGAAACCGACGATGCCGTCAACAGAGTCCCTTATGGTCGAGTTCTGCACATGGAGATAGGCTGATACTAGGGTTATTCCAAGCCATGGTTTGCCGGTTGCAGTCTTCTCGAATGTGGAGTCTTTGATTGTCGTAAGACCCATGACTGCCAAGCCAAGACCATCTCCCTCGCTCCCTACATTCTCATCAAGCCGGACATCCTTGGTGACGTGGAACTTGATGTCCGCATTATCGAATGCGCAGTAAGTTCCAACACATGGAATGTAGGAACCTACCGTCTTTGTACCTGTGAAGGTGAATCTTGGTGTTGCTGTACCACCTGAATTTATGGCTTCCACAGCCACGTTTATCGCATCCTTGTCTGCAAGGGTGAGGGCGTTTGCCACTGAAATGTGGGTGTCTTCAGGGATGCTATCGAGGAAACCTTCGTATGGGACTACTGAAGTGATCATATAAACTGCGCTTCCCTCTCCACCCATATCGCCTGCATATTGGACATTCAGTTTGGATAGTGTTGCCGTGACGTTAAATCCGTTGGGGATCATGTTATTGTCGCAGGAGACGTTGATCCCTTCTTCACCATTGCCAGACTTTTCGAAAAGTTGCAGGCAATTGGAATAGAAGGAATTGAACTGGTCATTGCTCATCTCTATTGGTACGCCTGATGTGGCGACCATTGGAACGCTGAAACGCATGGCCTTGCCCGTGGATTTCTGGTAGAATACTATTCCCAGGACATCACCGAGGTTTGCATTCGGATCAAGCTCAAAGCTGGTACCTGTTACATCCACTCTCGAGCCTGGATCATCGTAATATCTATAGACTATCCAGTCGCTCGCATTCAGCATCGCGAAGAGGTAGGTCACTTCCTGGTCTGTTCCCTGGTCTATCATCCATTTTGTTCCGGATTCGTTCCAGCCCGTGGCGTAACCGACACCAGCCATTGAGAAAGGACCTCTTATCATCCCTCCTCCTATGTCATTACCACTTGTGTCATCCATTTTATATGAGACACCTGCCGGGCCTGTGGACGCATCTTCATAGCTGACTCCCGGGCCTGTCCACTGTTGCGGCCAGATGATCAGGCTGCCTGCATTCAAAAGATCGCCAGGGGTGGAAATTCCAGTTGGCGCTTCGGTCGGGAAGAAGAAATCTATTCCTGATATGTACCCGCCAGTTGCGCTAGCCCACGTGAAATCCTTAGTCTGGGTGGCAGCTAGATCACCATAATCCACTGCATTTATGTCGAACTCGTTATCAAAGTCGCACACAGTCCCTTTCCCGTTTCCGTCAAGGTCCTGCTGATCTGGATTCGCTTTCGTGGGGCAGTTGTCAGGATATTGTTTGTACTGGCACTGGTATGTGTTGCTCCATGGTGGGAATGCGCAGTATTGACCAGCCCAACCATCCTCATCAATGTCAATGATGAATGTTCCGCTTGATTCGGTCCCGAGTTTTTGGAAAGTATAGCCATCGTAAGAACCAGTCAAGTTGACGTTCGGATCATACCAATTCGGACCAAAGCTGTTGGATGATGTACCGTCCTGTATAAAGCCCGATCCGACCACATCATTGGATGCAACAGTGCTCCAAGAAGCGCCCTTGAAATATATTGATGGGCCGGCATAATGGTAGAATATGTTTGCCGATATGTTGTTGTTCGTTGAACCACTTACCAGAATTCCTGGTGATGGAAGGAGAGTGCATTCAGGCCCATAGCAATAGTAGGAATAGCCGCTCCATGATGTGATATAGTTGCCGAAGATCTTATTGCCACTGCCTCCTGTGATTCTCAATGCGGGATAACCGCCAATGGGTGCGCTGTAGAGATTGATGCAATCATTGTAATTCCATCCCTGATTAGTACTTAGGTAAGTGCAGTAATCCGTGCAGTTCTGGAAATAGGTTGTACCATACGGGCCATTATACCATTGAGATTTACAGTATATATCCGGATTCCCACCTGCTGCAAGTGTGAATCCACTGACCGTATTGTCACTTCCAATGATTTCTATTAGCGGATAATAGTTATAGAACCAGGGCTGGGAGACAAGTGTAATATTATTGCCATGTACTGCCAGGCAGCTTGATGTCCTGTTTGTGAATCGGTCATAATAGTCTATACCTACCTCATCGTTTAATAGATAGGTACCTGATTCAGTAAAGGTTCTGCATCCCTGATCATATGGACCGAACCTGAACACAGGGAATCCCTGATAAAGAACACCATAGGTGCTGCTCGGATTCATGCTTGTGAGGGTGAATGTTATGTTGTCACGGACCGCATTGGTGTTCGCCCAGCTAGATCCTGATTTTTTCCAGAGCTGTAATGCAGATAGGTTATAGCCTTCTAGGAAAGTGTAGCTCTCGCCCTGCCCGATCCCATCATCCAATTTGAATGAAATCGAATCAATGGAAACAGTTCCGGCCAAGGCCGTGATGTTTACGAAGCTCTTCTCATACGAAGCATATCCAGATGGTAAGGTTACTGGATCGCCAATGGCTTTTATCTCGTATGCTGTATTTGGTTCGACAACATCGTTAAAATTAAGTTTGAGGAATCCATATTCCGCTGGGCAGTAATGCGGGGGATCATTTGGATTGCACCACGGGATAACTTTTGGTACAACGTTAGTTGCGTGAATACTTATTGGTCTAGAGTTAGTTGAGAAGGTTAATATCCCCGAGCCTTGACCCGAATATGCACCAGAAACCCAAGAGTTGATGTTTGTGTTATCTGAACCAAACACATACAATCCTCCCGACCCATATGATATCATGTTATTGTCGCTTTGGTTCAGAATAATTCCAGCACCAGTGAAAGACCCTGTCAAATTGTTACCTGGAGAATTTAACAGATATGCTCCGATGTTGCCCCCATCTGAATCATCAAATGAGTTCCCGCTGCTCGAAACCACATAATATCCATAATTCGGTCCATAAGTGTAGCTGTAGTACCCCCCAAAGGAGTTGCGGTTGCTTGAATCAAGATAATAAACTGTAGATTTTGAACCTATCTGATTGGTCATGAATTGCGAGTCATTTACGTCAGTGAGTTTCATTCCATATTCAAAGTTATGAAGACTGCACTCATTGATGGTCACGTTCTTATGGTGGGAGATGACGACCGCAGTCCCGCTCCCGTTTCCAGTTATGATGGGTGTTGTAGGCCCGGCACATTTTATCTGAATATTGTCTGCATCTACGATTAACACACCATCCTCACCTGAATCGTTGATCTGGTAGCCCCATCCTGAGGGAGGACAAAGCCATATGGATTTATTCACATGAAGGTCATCATGAGGAACAATGCAGCCACCAAATGGATTTTGGAAAATACCGTATGTGCTTTCATAAGGATAGAAATTTGTCAAGGTAAGGGTATGGGCAGACAGGTTTAGAACAGCATTTGTGTTGGCTAAGCCCGGATACCTCCAGAGTTCAAACGCGCTTTCGTCATAACCAGAAAGTTCAGATGGCTGCCAAGTCCAAGCTATTTTGTCTATATAAGCCGAACTACCCGTGCCCAGAGTAATGAATTTCTGCCTAAAAGGGGTAAACCCCTCATTAGAGAATCCCCAGGACCATTTCGCCCAATAATTATCATACGAACCGAAGGTATCTGTCAAGCTGAGGCTTGTGAAATTCTCCATGCTTCCGGTGGGATTGGTTATCGTAAGATTCGAAACGGTTAACGATCCGCCAACGCTTTCGCCATTCACGAAAAAGTCCTTATTGTAATTATTGTATGCAACGTTGTCCACAAGGTTGTAATTGGTTCCCCCAAACACTGCAAAACCATGTTCCTGGTTGTTGTACGCCTTGTTGTTGATTGCAGTGCAGTTGGTAGCCTTGAAGAATGCGAAACCTCTGCGTATGTTTGAATAGGCAGTATTGCCCACTGCAGAGCTGTTAATGCCCGATACCCAGAATCCATCGGCAGTGTTCTGATAAGCTGTATTGTTAATGAATTGGTTATTCTGGCCGCTATAGAGAGCGAAACCCCATTTCAGACAATTGTGAGCTATGTTGTTCTTTAGAATGTTATTGCTGGAATCGCTGTCCAAGCCGAAACCATCACCCCAGACGCTTGGGTCGCCGATATTATATGCGCTGTTTCCAGTGAGATTATTGAAATTTGAGGTTGAGGTGAGGTAATAACCATCATAGTCATTTTCGAATGCTATGTTGTTTGTAAAGCTATTGTAGGAACTGCTAGCAATATGGAAACCAGAGCGTGTTGTATTCCCTACGATATTATTGAAGACTGCGTTTCCATTGGAATTGACAATCTGGTAACCAAAATAGGAATTTCTAACGTCGTTATTGTTGACTGTGTTGTTGTCGGAACCATAGATATGAATGCCGGCATTGTATCCGGATGGATTACAGTTCTTTACCGTGACATTGTAGGCTGAGCTGTTCACTGCTATTGCCGCTGCGATCCCCGCGTTATTGTAGTTTATGGCATAGCCATCGCAGTCGAGCACCACGTTCGGCGCGCCTATCTTTATGCACGCTACCTCAGAGGGATCCCCCATCTCAGGCGCAGGATTTGGTGCACCTGATATACTAGACGTGAGTGTATATGTGCCAGGTGCCGTGATATTATCACAAGATGTGCCAGTCCAAGCGAATCCGACTGAGCTGAAAATTCCCAACAACGCCAGAATGATGAATAGTTTCTTCATGTGCATCCCCTTAGTTGCGATTCTCCTTCAACAACGTGAACAGGTCCTTGAGCTTCTGCTTAGGAGTTTTTGGAGCAGGATTCGGGTTGAACGGGTCCATGGGATCGATACCCGAAGGAAGTCCGAACTTCAAAAGGATTTTTCTTCCCAATTTGCTATCGAGCTGGCCGGTTTTGTTATACTGGAATTCGAGGCCCGCAAGATAAGATGCGAGCAGCGGGTTCGGAGCATCGCCAGCAGCAGTGCGGAGTTCCGCCTTCGTCAGGGTTGCATCTCCGCTCTTATACGCCTTTATGGCATCTATATAATGGCCGAGCGCCTTCCCTTTCGGGGAAGTATCAACAGCCAAAACAACATTAGACAATAACACCAGAGCCGCGAGCAATAATAAGATATTTTTCATGGGACCATCCTAAGTGCACTTAAGGAGCGCAATATATATATAAAGATTAGTCTGTTTTTTTTGAATTTTTATTCAGTGCTTGCGCATCCGCAGGTAGTGCAGCGTTCCAAGAACACCTACCAGGAAAAGAAGCGCAAGGACAAAACCAGCCACAGGCCCTCCTACCCACGTAGCCTTTCCGCTGATCCCTTCGTAGAGCCAGCCAGGGTTCTGTGCGAATGCAACGCCCATGAAAACAACCACAGCCAGCAGGACCAAAGTAAATATCCGTTCCATCCAAATCCCCCTTAATATAATATGAATAGAGGGAAATAAAAAATTAAGTGTAATCGCCATTTCTTTGCTAGTGCGAACCCGAACTGATAACTGTCTCTTTTTTAATTTATTCCACACACATTCCAGGCATGCTTAGGATAGCCGCGCTGGTCAATGGGAACGCGAAAAACAATAAGATCGGCCGCGCAGAGAAGGAAAGGCAGATGCTGCAAAGGTCGCTTCGGACCGCTAAGGTCAATATCACCACCAAGGCAGACATTGTCAGGGCAGTATGCCAGGATTATGTCAAGGAGCCGGTGGATATCGTGATGGTTTCAGGTGGAGATGGCACAATACAGAACTTCATGACCCACTGTTTCATAGAGAACTACAGGAAATTCGGAAAGGGGATGACACCCATAGAGTTCGCCCGGCGCTTCAATCAGATGGCAATGGATCCAGGTTCAGGAGTCTGCCTGCCTGCGATCTACCATAGGAAAAAGGGGACTGTTAATTTCTATTCTGACACTCTCGGGATGAAGGGCGAAATTGAGACAATTGCTGAGAACCTTGAGATTGCCGGGAAATATCATCGCGAACTCGGGAAAACGGCTTTCGCAAGGGTGTATGTTCCTGTGATCATGATCTATTCAAAGGAGAATCCCAATGACCTGGATGCGCTACAGCTAATGACGATCTACGGAGATGGGTTTGCATACAACTTTTTCGAGCAGTATTACGAACCGAAAAAAAAGGGGGATGATTCGACTTTTTTCACTGCCGCGAATGTTATCACAAGAGGATCAGTTTCAGCGGTATTGGCGAAGGTGATGGACGATGCCACCAGGCTCCTGTTCGCTTCTGCTGAAATCAGTCGCCGGATTTACAGGAACAGATATGCAGATGTGCTGGTTCCGAAGATACGGTGCGAGGTCAGGCTGGATGGAGAAAAACTGCCTAATACGGAAAGGACTGTCACAGCAATGGCGTCCATGGGCGCGAAGACTTACGGGCTGCGCATTTCCTGGCTGCTTCCCGGAAGGGCAGAGGATCTCAGGGCTTACTTCCCGCCGCGCGTTACTGAAAACCCGGAACTTATGGATAGCGCGGACTATAGGATCCACTTCATGGGCGGGGATGTGGCACCTCTTGATTTATCAAAAACAGTGCCAAGCCTTTTATTGGGGAAAAAGAACAACGCCCGCGGGGCGACGGACAGGACAGCAAGAAGAATAGAAATAGAACAGGATGAGCCGCTCAGGTACATTGCGGACGGCAGCAGGCAGATAAACGGATGCAGCGCTGTGTTTGAAATTGCTTATCTCCAGCCGTTCATACTTCTTGACAAAAGGCCATGCCGCTAGGATTCAGAGCCCTGCTTCCTTTCTCAGAATCTCCGCCTTGTCTGTCCTTTCCCAGGTGAAATCAGGGTCATTCCTTCCGAAATGTCCGTATGCGGCTGTTTTCCTGTATATTGGCCTTAGCAAATTGAGCTCCTTTATCATATCTGCGGGCTTGAACGAGAAATGCTTCAGCACAAGCTGCTCTATTTTCTCCACGGGGATTTTGTTGGTCCCCCGGGTGTCAATGAATACTGATAATGGTTTCGCGACACCTATAACGTAGGCGACCTGCATCTCGCACTGGTCTGCAAGGCCCGCTGCGACTATGTTCTTCGCAACGTACCTTGAATAGTACGCCCCAGAGCGGTCAACTTTAGATGGGTCTTTTCCTGAAAATGCTCCGCCGCCGTGCCTGCTCCTTCCCCCATAGGTGTCAACAATGATCTTTCTTCCAGTCACGCCAGTGTCTCCGCTCGGCCCGCCGATCACGAACCTTCCTGTTCCGTTCACGTGAATGATTGTGCGCTCATTAATCCATGAACCGCAAACCGGTTTGACAACTTTCTCGATAATGTCCTTCCTTAGGGTTTCATATTCAATATCTTCATCATGCTGCGCAGCGATCACGATGGTGTGCACCCTCTTCGGTATGTGGTTCTCGTACTCCACTGTCACCTGGGTCTTCCCGTCAGGTCGGAGATACGGAAGTACCTTATTCTTGCGTGCCTCAGTGAGGCTCATGGCAAGCGAGTGGGCGAGCTGCACTGGAAGCGGCATGAGCTCTTTCGTTTCGTTGCACGCATAACCGAACATTATTCCTTGGTCGCCAGCACCCTGCTCCTTTGCCTCGCCTGAATTAACTCCCTGTGCTATATCAGGAGATTGTGAATGGAGAGAGACGACCACACCGCAGGAGTTCGAGTCGAACTGATACTCAGGGGAAGTATATCCTATTTCGCGTATCACCCTGCGCACGATGTTCTGCACGTCCGCGTAACCCTTGGTTGTAACTTCCCCCATGACCGCCACGAGGCCTGTGGTGGCTGCTGTTTCCACTGCAACCCTTGAGTACGGGTCCTGCCTGAGCAAATCGTCTAGCACTGCATCTGATATCTGGTCGCAGATCTTGTCCGGATGCCCTTCTGTAACTGATTCCGAGCTGAAAAGATAATTTTTTGATGACATAAAATAAATCCCTCCTTAATTCTGGTGCCAGGGATGTTTTAAAAAACTATTCATAAATCGATGGTGGAAATATTCCATATAGAATAATGGTGCCCCCATTGGAATAGTCACTGGCCCGAGCGCACCTTTCTTGGGCTCGTTTCCATGATGAACGCGAGCTCCTCTTCCTCAAATCCATAGTAGGATGAGAGATCCTCTTGCTTGCTCTTTCCAAATTCACGAATAAGTGGCAGGTATTCAAGGGCTTCCCTCCGATTAGAATGGACCTTATTGCCGATCTTAAGGCCGATCGCCTTGAGCATCGCCCTTCTGACAACGGACCTGGACATTTCACGGAGGTAATTAGGGAAGGAGTATTTTGTGAACGCGCGGTAGGGCTCTTCCTTTGCCATGGAAACTCCGATTGTACTAAGGTCAATTACATATCTGAGGTATTTCCAGTTTGATTTTCGTATCCTGCCTTCGAATATATCTGATCTGGAAAGCCACTGGTAAGCGGAAGCAAGATCAGCCAGCTTCGTATACTCGTTCGGAATGTTCTCATCTATCCAGAGCTTTATCATCTCATAGTCAATGTCACCGTGCGTAGCTTCCTGGACTTCCTTGATGTCTTTTGCCTTGAATATCATGCGGATGCGGTTGAAGATGTCTTTCTCACGGTCGCGCGGTCCTGTTGCATCTGCCTGCAGGTCGTTTATTGCAGCTCGTACATCACCAGCGCAGTTCTCTGCGATTTTTTCGATCATTTGGGCAGTGGTATGCATTTTTTCAGTATCAGCAATTGTTGCGAGCAGCTTTCTTACTGAAGCCTTGTTCACTCTCTTAAATTCAAGAAGCTCGCACTCTGAGCGGATAGGCGAGAGGTTCTTTTCCCACACATCAGTTGCAGTGAGCAGGATTGGGCAGGTGCATTCTGTTATTATCTTGACAATCGCGCCAGAGCCACCGAAATCCTTTCTTCCCTGGAGCGCGTCCACATCATCCACTAAAATCAACTTGCCATTTCCAGTGAGCGAGCCGGCCATGGTTGCGCCATGGAGCACCTTTTCGATTCTTGTCTTGTTGCGCAGTTCGGACGCGTTCATTTCAATCAGGTCAAGCTCGAACTCTTTTGAAACCGCATACGCAGTTGCTGTCTTTCCGATCCCTGCAGGCCCATAGATCAGGAGCGGCCTCTGTTTCTTGCCTGCTATCCAGTTCAGTATCCACTGCCGCACCCTTGAGCGGAGCTCGTCGTTTCCAATCAGCGCGTCGAGCTTTTTTGGTGCGTATTTTTCAGTGAGAAGCATGAATGCAGGTTAGGATGGAAGAAAATAAATAGACTTTGACGAGCATGGAAGAAAAAAAGTAAAATAGGGCGCTAAGGCGGATCTCAGCGCCTGGGTTTATATCGTTTGGCCGGAGTCTCTGCTCCTTCTGGCGGACCCTGCTTTCTAGTGAAGAAAAGCACCCCTGCCCCTGCGACAACCACCAATGCGACCAGGAGGATCGTCGAGGTACCGCTCTCCCAGAAAGAAGGTTCGCTGAAAAGCGCCAATGCGGTGTTGAAAGTGAAACTCATTGATTTTGTCTTGCAATCAACAAGCTTTGCGCTGGAGCTTTGGGGAGCCGCATATCTGGTCGAATTGACAATCACAAGATAGCTTCCCGGAGCGAGAGACCCGATTGTGCATTTCCCGGTGCTGGCTGTTACGCAGCTTCCAGATGGCGGCGGACATTTAAGGACTGCGCTCGCATTCCTCTGGTTAGATTTTACACAAGTGTCAGTTAAGGAATATGCACCAACTGTAGCACTTTCTAGCGGTGAGACAGTTGCCTTGCCCTTTCCGCTCGTGTTTTTCTCATTTACAGTAGCCGCTATTGAACCGCAAGCTACGGTGGATTGGTACAGGATCCCGTAGATGCTCGCTGGATTCAAGCTACTCAGGGAAAGGGTATTGGTTGTGGTGTTTGGGGTGTCGTTCATCACTGTCCAGCCTGAAGAGTTGAACTTCCAGAGCGCGAAGGTGTCCTCATTGTATCCTGTGAGCTCCGAGTCCAGCCAAGTCCAGTTTATGCTGTCTATTGATACGCTGCCTGCCAGATTGCTTATGTCCACGAATTTCCGGGCGAAACTGGATTGGCCTAAGGGCAGTGACGTTGAGTTTGTACTCCAGTTTATTGAATATGCCTCGCTCTGGGCGATGTCGCTTATCGTAAGGTTGGTGAAGTTCTGGTACAAGGCTCCAAATGGATTGTCGAAGATGACCCCGGTTAGGCTCAAAGTGATTTGGCTGTTTGCGCTCTCGTTCAATATGAAGTCCCTTGCGTTGTTGTAGAACCGGTCACCTGAAAGCTGGACTGGGTCAGCGTCCAGGTCATAGACCCCCGCAATTGTGTTGTTGAAGATTGTGTTGCCGAAGAACAGGTCTGTGATGCTCTCGATGATGTAGACGCCGTATGCATTGTTGTAGATTGAATTGTTTGTGAGGCGCTCGTTTTCCACGCCGTTCTCCTTTAGGAAGCCAGACAGGGCGTTGTCGTGCACCTGGTTGTTCGTGTAGTTATTGTTGTCGCCGCTCACGTTGATTTCGAAGCCATTCGCCATGTTGTTGTAGACTAGGTTGGACACGAAGTTGTTGAAACCGGAACACGGCGGGGTGGTGCACTTGATCGCTCCGCTGGGCGGGTTGAGCAGGAATCCGTTGGTGTTGTTGTACGCCCTGTTGCCTGTGTAATTGCTGTATATGGTCAGCTCCACGTAGAAACCAGAGCCTGAGAGGTATACCGTGTTGTTGGCGAGGAGATTATATCCTGCTTGGACGTAGAATCCTTTAGTGCAGTTGAAGGCTGTGTTGTTGGTCAGGATCTCGTAATCTGACTCTATATCGAAGCAGGTCTTGCTGCCCCAAGCCGTGTTGTTGGCGAGGAGATTGGGACTCCCGAGTATGTCGAAGCCGTTGTTGGTGTTGTTGTATGCCGTGTTGCCCGAGAGGGTGTCAGCCTCGTCGTTTATGACGAAACCGGTGTCGGAGTTGTTGTACGCTGTATTGTCGCTCCCGGTGTTGTTCATGCCTGAATCGAAATAGAAGCCCACTGTGTTATTGTGGGATGTGATATTGCTGAAGGTACTGTTTTCCACCACCCATGCATACATGCCGGTGCCGCCGTAAAGCGATATGCTGGGGCAGTTCCTCACCGTAACGTTGGTCAGGCGGTCAGGATAGGTGCTCGCGAGAATGCCAAATGTGAATGCACTTCCGCTGCCCGTTATGCTGTGGCCGTTGCAGTCAAGAGCCACGTTGGAGGTGTTGATCTTCACACATGCGGTACCAAAAAGCGGGGCAGCATCAACAGGAGCACCTGAAAGATCATTAAACAACTGGTACGAACCAGGTTCATTGATAATACCGCAATCCGTTCCGTCAAAAGATGGCAAAGCACATGAATAAGTGCATCCGCTCGGATTGCTTGTGTCTCCCCAGTTGTTGACATTGTCGCAGCGGTTCAAGTTACCGCTGTTGCCAGTACTGAAATTTTTGATGTCCAGCACAGCATTCGTGCAGAAGGTATTTGAGTTTATGGAATTGTTTTCGGATTGTAAAAGGATGATTCCATACTGATTTTTATTGACTACATTGTTTGTGAAAGTGTTGTTGTGAGAACTAGAGAGGTTAAAACCATAACCAGAGTTGTTGTAAACGTTGTTATCGAAGAAGTTGTTGTTAATTGTCTCCCAGATGTTAGTTTGAGCAACCAAGAAACCATATCCGTTATTGTAAACTTCGTTATTCGTAAAGGTGTTATTAGAAGAACCAATAACCTGAACTCCGGAGACAGAATTGTTGAATATCTGATTGCTTGAGAAAAAATTGGCATTATTTTGACCTATAATGAGTCCGTAGCTCCCAAAGCTAATATTATTGTCATTAATTGTATTGTTGATAGAACCTGTTGAGATTGAAATCCCACCAGTAGAAGAAGTTATATTGTTCGATGTTAAGATGTTATTAGAACTATATGTGTTAAGAATACTAGTTTGAGAATTGTTGAATAGAGTAATGTTGTTGACTAGGCTGTTGTTTGTAAAATATAGGTTTACACCATAGGAATAGCGGGATATCATTGGGCAGTTCTTTACTGTGATATTTGTCGAGTTGAATAGAAAAATGCCACTTGTACTACCAGAAGTACCATTGTTTGTGATAGTATAACCATTACAATCTAAAACCACATCCGAAACATTAATTCTTATGCAAGTTGTCCCAGCTGCGGGGGATGCACTAATTGGCGCCCCTTCAATATTATTATTCAACAGGTAGGAACCGGATTCATTGATAATACCGCAATCCGTTCCATCGAAGGTCGTTGCCCACCCAACAGAAGGCAAAACACCAAAAATCACGGCAAAAATCAAAACCGCGAACATTCCCCCTTTTCGAATTGAACAAGAACCAAACATAATTATCAGTAGCACTCTGTGATAAAGGATTTAAAAATGCTCACGCTAGATTGTCGAATTCCATAACTCGACATACTCTGACTTGAACTGCTCCAGCGAGATAAGCGAATGGATTTTCACGATGCCGGCGATGGAAAAGGCCCGCCCGCTAATTTTCCAGAACCCGGTTCATACAGCCAGTTCACAGAAACGATCGAATGTCAGCGACCTCTATTCCTTCCGGTGCCTTTCCCAATAATTTTTTATCCTGGACAAAAAGTATTTTTTTCTTTACTTTTATGCGGCCCAGGGAAGCGGATGCCTTGGATACATCTTCGGAATCCAGCTTTGCCTTCCACTTTATCTCCACCGCGACTTCCGGCTCCTTGAACCTAAGGAGGCAGGCATCGATATCGAAATCCTTTGCCTCAAACAGGGATTCTTCGAGGCCAAGCTTATCAGAGAGGAACTCTCTTATGGAATCTTCCACAACCCTCGGCATGATGTCGTCCACGATCCTTTCCATCTCCTGTTGTGAAGGTCTTCTTTCGGATATGTTGTACTTCTCATCAGCATAATAGAAGATCCTCATCAAAGGGGAAACGTGCTTATACACAAACTTGTTTTTGTTGTAGATTCTCATCCTCTTTATCAGGCCGAAGCTGACCATATTGTTCAGGTACTGTTGTATCGCGCTGGGATCGTCCTTTTTTATCAGGCCATGGGAAAAAAGATAGCTGGAGATCTCCGTTGAGACGACATTGCCACCGGCAATCGCCCTCAGTACCCCTTCGTAAACACCTGATAGTGTCTTCTCTTCCTCGCCAAATATTTCACCGACCAGCGCGGGGATTGTGTTCAGGGTGCTCTGTAGTATATCGATGAGGACTGTTCTGCCTTGTTTTTCTCCACTGAAGTAATCTATTGTCGTTGGCTCCCGCATTATAAGGGCTGTTTCGACAAGTTCCCGATTGCCCATCCCTTCTCTTGTTATTTTTTTCAGAACGTCTTCAAGGCTGAGCAATCCCACCGGAGCCTCGGCAAACATTCCCAGCACGGGCGAGTTGCGTCCGAACACCTTTTTCGCAAGACTAAGGGTAGAGGAAACAAGAATTAGTTTTCCCCTGCTACCTCCTGCATGCAGCCGGTCGAGGAAATCCTCTCCAAGTCGGTGAAACTCGTCCACAACCATTGTCCGATCCTCAGCCAGAGACCGCTGCAGCACTTCCAAAAAGGTTTCATAGCTGATTGTTTTTTGCTCCCCGCCTTTCTGGGATATTATGGTCCGGTCTTTTTTTGCAAAGAAGTATTCGTCAAAAGTTATGAAATTCTGAATCAGGAAAGTCTTGCCGGTCTTCCTCCTCCCGTAAACAAGGACCCATTTCTTGGTTTTGAGCAGTCCCCGGATCACTTCCGCTTCCCTTCGTTCTATAATCATGATTAGTATAATAGCCATTATACTTATAAAGGTTATAGTAAATTAGAGTCTTTCTTTTCGCACTTCGTCAACCAAACTTTACAAAATACATGCATTACGTAAAGTTAACTTTACAAAATGCAAATATTTATATACCTGTACACTATTAAATAATCATGGACGAGAATTTGTTTTCTTACGTGGTCATTAACAGCGAGAAAAAAAAGAAAGAAGCAATGCAGTTTCAGAAGAAAAGATACCTATACGACAAGGTAAAAAACACCCCCAAAGGATACTATGTTGGCATTTGCGGCTTGAGGGGCATTGGAAAAACAACCCTGCTTCTTCAGATCGCAAATGAAGTCGAGAAATCGCTTTATCTTTCCGCAGATGCGTCTTATCTCAGAGATGATAGTTTATATGATGTATCCCATTTTGCAATCGCAAAGGGTTACAGGAACCTTTTCATAGACGAGATCCATTATAAGAGCGAATGGCAGCAGGATCTGAAGACACTTTACGACGAAGGAGAAGCAGGGGTATTCTTCTCCGGATCAGCAGCATTGGAGATAAAGAAAGGGGCTGACCTTTCAAAAAGGGCCCTTCTCTTCCATATGAACCCTCTTTCTTTTAGGGAGTATCTTGTTATCAAAAAAGGAGCAATAGAAACAGAACCGATAAGTCCAAGGGAGCTTTTTGATACCCAAAAGAGAAAAGACTTCGTTATGAAAACGTCAACATACGGAAATCTTCTTCACGAATACTTCAGGTTCGGAGGACTTCTCTATCCGAGCGAAGACACTGAATATTTCTATAAGGCCCTTGAAAACGCCCTTGAAAAGATTATCCATAGCGATCTCGAGTATCTTCGTGCAATTGATACAAACATGGAAAACGTAATCTACAAACTTTTAGAATGGATTGCAATTTCTCCGGTCGGAGAGGTTAATTATTCCACGCTTTCCTCTAAAGTTGCTGTCACAAAACCCACGGTGATAAGGGTGATCGACGACCTTATCAAAATCGGTCTTGTCAAACGAGTATTACCGTGCGGGAAAGACAGGGTAAGAAAAGAACCCAAACTTTATCTCGCTTTTCCATTCAGGGAGTATCTTAATTTTACTATTGCTAGGAAGGCAGATATCGGATCCCTCAGGGAAGAGTTTTTTGTGAATCATGCAGAAATCGTCTGCTCTCTTAAAGGAAGCAGAGGGGAGCAGACCTCTGATTTCTTATTTGAAGAAAAGATTCTCGAAATTGGAGGGGAAGGAAAAACATTTTATCAGAACCCGGACTTTTTAGTCAAGGAAAGCGTGACGTTCGAGGAAAAGGCGATCCCTTTGTACCTGACTGGTTTCCTTTATTAAAAATATGCATATTGTAAATCTAAAGTTACAAAATACATGCATTACGTAAAGTTGACTTTACAACATGCATTAAACATAACTGGATTTCATCTCCACGTACTCTGACTTGAACTGCTCCAGCGAAAATTAGAGCTTGGCGGGAAAATAGCTTGTCGCCATCTCTTTTGGAATGGAAAGCATGTCCCGCTTCCGGACTTTATCATGAAATTTTTCCTTGAATTTGGCAATGAACTCCACAAGCGCTTCAGAATCGGGAACTTCCAGCTCAATGGAGAAGTCATAATACCCTATAGTCCGCGTCGCCCAGACGACGTAGGGGTCGAAGCCGAGGAACGTGTAAAGGGCTTCCCAATCCTTTTTTTTCATTCCCTTCAGGTTGAGCCAGATTTTATAGTAGGAGTGGCCGAGCGCCCGAAAACTCGTGAAAACCCTGTAGCCCTGGATTATCTTCCTCGTCTCCAGCCTGCGGAGAATGGCCATTGCAGTGGGCGGAGAGACGCCGGCTTCCCTGGCAAGCTCCCCGATCGGCATCCTGGAGTTCTCTGAGAGTGCGCGAAGCAGTTTTTCCTCATTTTGAGTAAGCTTCGTTACATCAGCGACTTCCTGGGTCCTGACCAATTCCCTCTCCTCTATGCGGGGAAGGAAATCCCTCTTGAAATAATTAAGCGAAACCGTATGCATCAGCGTCTTATCCAGTATCAGGTTTCCGAATCGCGCTTCAAAACCATCAAAAAATTCTGCGATTTCAGCTGCATTCCTTACCCGGAGAACGATATTAAGGTCCCAGGTCCCCTCGCATCTTGCTGCCCAACCTATATGCCTTGATTTATTGAGGTACTTTTCCATATCCGACTCTTCTTCCTTAGAAAGCTCCTCGAACTTTATAAGCACAGGGTAAAGCCTGAATCCGAGAAGGTAGAGGTCAATCTCAGTTGTAAAGCCCCTTATCACCCCTGCCTTCTCCATAGTCCTCACTCTATAGAGAACCACCTCTTTGCTCATCCCTGTTTTCTTCGCGATCTGCCCGAAGCTCTGCCTGGCGTCCTTTTCAAGCTCATGGAGGATCTTGAGGTCCTTGATATCTGATTTTGCAGACATGTTCATCATTTTTTATCATTAATCAACTATTTTCTTATATTATTTATATTTGATAAAATATTTAAAAGTAAGTTTTATTAGCTGGTTTTGAGTAGTTATAGTTGGTGATAGAATTGGATGATATATTAGTCTCTAGAATGCTCGCATATCGCGACCCAAAGATACGGGCCAAAGGAATAGAGCAGTTTGTTTCAAGAGCATCTAAACAAGAATGCTGGTGGATGGCGAAGTACACCAAATACGGGGACGTTGCAATAGCCATGCTCAAGCATCTTCAGGGGAAAAAGCTCGTTGATGATGAAGAGCTACTGGATGTCGTACAGACACGCTCAGGCGATTACGTCCATCGGGAAGAGAGGTATCCGCTGAAACAGATAGAAGTGGGGCTATTTGCTCTTGGCCAGATTCAAGATTTGGATAAGCTGGTTCTTCTATTCAGCAGATTCAGATGGCACGAATATGATAAAGCTGTGAAGGAGGCGATATTTGGGCGGATGTCAGGCCATCTGGGCATCCTTCTAAAGGCCCTTGGACATGTAGAGAGTGGTTTCACTCCTGGAAAAGATGCGATCCTGGACAAAATGATTGAAAGAATAACCGAGCTGAGAGGCAGTAATCAAATTGCCAATTTTTACACAGTGATATACGGTAAAAAAATTGATGAGCGAAAAGCGGCATTCTGTACACTAATAGAAAACAAAGCGCAGGATTACCTTCAAGAGATTGCTAAAGACTGCGGGGATGAAAATATGGTAAAGGCAGCGATCGAATCGCTCAACACAAAGCGCATTCTTGTGTGCCTGAAATATCCAAACATGAAAATGAGATTTAGATGCAATAGCGCAGCAGCTGCCCTAGCACGGCTGGAGGGCGACCAGGACGCACTTCTCGATGTATTGAAGCATTATGATAACCTTCGCACACCGGCGAATTGCGAGTTAGATGGCGAGGAAAAAACAAAGTGGAAAGAGGAAGAGAAAATGGCGGATTTCGTCCGTGGCAGGGCCGCGCATCTGCTCGCAAGACACGAGGTTCATGGTAAGGCATTGAGATACATGGCAGCGCATTCAGAAGATGAAAAAGAGCGGAAGGAATTTCTTGCAAGAATCCGGAGGGATTCTGATGCGCTTTGGTTTGTAGCCGCAAACAGCACATACCATAAAACGAGGGCAGAGGCAGTCGCAATGATTGATGATCCTGATGCGCTTGGTCTGCTTGTTGCGAAATACAGATACAGGTCAACCCACCACTTTGCTGGAACGAATGATGATTTCATGCTTCCCAGGGGATGGCGTGAAGGTCTTGATAGGCTGATTGAAATCAAAAGGCCGGATGCAGTTGTTAAAGTCATAAATGCTCTGATGAATGGAACGTATTGGGGTAACTTTTCTGAAGCGCCCCTTAAAAGAGCAAAAGACGCTGTAGATTACCTGGCCAAACATTGCGACCCGGAAATCATGACTCCGGATGTGTTATCTATAGTACTTCAATACTCAGCAGAAGCAGATTTCCGTGCACTTGCCAAGCAATTGGACGACCATCAGCTTACCATGATAGCAGCATCGCCAAATATGCGCATTAGTGTTGAGCGCAAGCTGATGGCAGTGGAGCACATAAAATCCTTGGATATTCTTCGTGCTATCGTTGAAAAGGAACCCGCGTATGCCATGGCATTCAGCGGTGCTTTTTTATGCGGAGAGAGTATGAAGGTCAATCCACAGGTCAAAGATCGGGCTGCTTCTAGGTTGTTCGAAGCAATGAAGGAGGGTGAAACAGTAGATGCCCCTGGATTTGTCAAACGCCCTGTATCTGAAAAACTTTGGTCTGAAAAGCCAGGGAAGAAAGTGCCGAGATAATTTCTTTTTTATATTTTATTTTTTCCAGAACTCCTTCACGAACTTCTCCGGCTCGCTAGTCATGACGAATTGGGTGCCAGAATCGAAAACCGACTTATAATTCTTCCAAGCAAAGCGCTCGTCCATGTAAACGATCGCGCAGCGGTCAGTTTCTTTTCTTATTCCGCGGCCTGCTGCCTGCATGGCCTTGATGACAGCTGGCCACATATAGCCGTACTCCCAGCCCTTGCTGAACTTTTCCTCATAATAATCAATCAGCGCCTCGATCTCAAGGCTCATCTCTTCCAGCGCGACACCAACAATCACCGCGGTCTTTATCTCTTCATTGCAGTAGTCTATGCCCTCGCTAAGCGAACCACCCTGCACACCGATAAGCACGCCTCCATTGCCGAACCTGCGCAAAAGGTCGGCGATTTCAGAAGGCCCGGATTCCTGGCGCTGGACGTGCAGATTCCCGGATTTGATGAATGGAAGGATTGCGTTCTGGACAGCGTAGGATGGGAAGAAAACAGCGGACCCACCAGGAGTACTGCCAATGATATTGTCTATCTTCCCTGCCATGGCTTTGTAATTTTCAGCTTTTCGCTGCGAGTACCGGGTTGTATGGCCTTCAGCTATCAAATGCATTGTATTCTTCTGGTCAAATGGAGAAGCATAGCGCTTCATCATTGTCCGTTCCTTATCAAGACCAAGGATATCACGGTGCATCTCAAGAGGCAGGAGTGTTCCTGACATAAGAATGGATGCATGGCACTGGTTGAGAACAGAGGTGGACACCGACGGATCAAGGAATCTCTTGGACAGGCTGAACCATTCGCCTCTTTTTCTCAATATGCGGACTACTCCCTCTTCCTCATTTTTCCAGCTAGAAATGAATTTCGATAAGCGAAGGCATGCGGACTTCCTGTTTGTGCGCTCAATGAATTCCAGGCCAAGTTCCTCAAAATATTTTGCGAGCGTATCTTGCTCGAACCCGAAATCAGAAACAAAATTATCAAAACCGAGCCTGGATACGAGTTTCTCCTTTGCCTTATCAAGCCGGACATCAGACCATTTGTTGAACTCGCTCTCAAGCGCCATCTTTTCAGCGCCCAAAAATTTCATTTCCTTTTCCGCCCTGCTGAACACGAAACTCGAGACTGTGGATGACAAATGCTCGCGCACTCTTCTGGCAAGGTTGTGCGCCTCGTCAACAATAACGATCGCGCGATCGAGCTTTTTTTTCGTTTTAAGCAAAAGGATGTTCCGGATATCAGGAATCATGAAATGATAATAGTCAGCTATGATCACATTCGAAGCACCAGCAAGCTTCACGAGCCATTCGTAGGGGCATGCTCCATTCGCTTGTCCAAGTTTGACCAACTCATCATGGGTTTTGGCAGCCCCGTATTCCTGCAGAAGCTCCTTGAACATCACGTTGGCGCGGGCTTCCTGGATCTTGTTGAATCCCTTTGCCCTTGCATAGAATTCGCAGGTTTCGCGCTTGCGTTTCTTTTCACATGACTGGTAAAAGGAATCATGGTCAAGGTCAGCAAGCACAGGGTCGATGCATGCATAACGACGGCCAATCAGGTCAACTGCGCGAATGCCGAGCTTGTGCTTCTGTGCAATGCCATTGACAACATCCACTGCGATCTTGTGCTGTGAGATTTTCGGAGTGAGGAAATATATAGTAAGATCGGTTTCGTGTGCGTAGGTTATGGCAGCTGAAAGCGCGCTATCCGTTTTCCCGCACCCCGTAGCCGCGCTAGTCATGAGGACGCCGCCACTGCTGATCGCTTCATACGCATCCTCCATTAGCTCTTTCTGATGGAGCCGTGGGGCACCATGCCTGAACAAGAATTCTGTCACAAATGCCTTTAGCGCGAAAATCGTTATAAGACTTCCCTGTTTTATCAGGTCATGAGGGTCCTTCTTGTGGGTGACGGGGCGCGTGAGCACGTGATCGCAAAGCAGCTCGCAAGGAGCTGCGAGCTTTACTCAGTCATGTCAAAAAAGAATCCAGGGATAGCAGGCTTATCAGTGAAGTACTACGTCTGCCCGCCTGATGCAGTGGAGCCCATCGGGTCCTGGGCAATACAGAACAATGTAGAGCTGGCGTTTGTTACTTCGGAGAGCGCGCTCGCCAACGGGCTCACGGACGCGCTCGCGGACGCGGGCATCTCCCTCGCATGCCCGTCCATGGCTGCGGCTGCAATCGGAAACAACACGATCTATGCAGAGAACCTGATCAAGGCAGCAGGAATCCCTCATCCAGATCATCGCATTTGCAAGAGCAGGGAGGAGCTGAAGAAGGCACTGGATGAATTGAAATCAGTTGTGATAAAGCCGGCGATACGCACGGAGCTGCGGGGCGCGAAATTCACGGTCATGGATTTTGAAAAAAAGAAGGATGCGATTGCGCACGGAGCATCGCTGATTAAACGGCATGGCTCAGTGGTACTGGAGAAAATAATAAACGGAGAAGTATTTTCCGTGCAGGCTTTCACTGACGGAAAAAGGATAACCACAATGCCTCCGGTGCAGGTTGCAACAAGGGCAGAGGAGGGAGACGAAGGCGAGCTTACGGAAGGAATGGGCGGGTTCTCCACCGGTATGCTTCTTCCATTTATGAAAGCCAGCGATTATGATTCTGCAAGGGACGCACTTGAAAAAATTGTAAGCCAGCTGGCTGCAAGGGGGATTGTTTACAAAGGAGCGCTGCATGGAAGGTTTATTGCAACTTCAAAAGGGGTGCAGATGATTGACCTGAATTCCACGCTCGGATCTGTGGAGACTGTGAATAATTTAGGTGTGTTGAGAAGCCAGCTCTCAGATCTGCTCAATTCGATTGCTGAAGGAAATTTACAATCAGCTTCTTTTGATGAGCTCGCGACAGTCGTGAAATTCGTTGTCCCGAAAAAATATCCAAAGGCTTCGAAGAAAAAAGAACGTGTCGAAATGGACGAGAAATCCATATGGGAAAATGGCGCCAATGTTTTTTTCGAATCAGCAGACAGGGTCGAGGGAAGATATGTAACAGGAGAAGGACGAACTCTGGCAGTATTCGCAAACGGAAAGGGGCTTGCTGATGCTGAAGCAAGGGTGGAAGCTGCGATTACGGGGATAAAAGGAAACGTGCGGCACAGGAAGGATATTGGCACTGAAAAATTCCTAGCACAAAGAATAAGCCACATGAAAAAAATCAGAGGATAAAATGAAATTCGTTAACAACGCTCCTGCTATCCTGCACAAAAAGGCGCTCATAATCGGGGACACGCATTTTGGAATGGAGGACAAGCTGCGTGAGCGCGGAATTTTCGATGAGCAGTTCAGCCTGAGGATTTTCGAGAAGATAAAAAGATTGATCACGGAAACAAAGGCGGAGAAGCTCATAATCCTGGGAGACGTGAAGGAGCGCATCACAGTGCTTGATGCGAGGACAGCGGATATACTCGCCAAGCTCAGCCTGCTTGTTGAATTGATAATAGTACGCGGAAATCACGACGGAGGAATCGAAGGGTGCGGAGCGAAAATAATCCCTTCAGATGGTTTTGTTTTCAATAAGCTCGGGCTTGTGCACGGGCAAAGCTGGCCATCCAATGAATGCATGCAGGCGGAATATCTAGTTTGCGCGCACCAGCATCCCCAGCTTTCCATCGTCGACCGCTCAGGAAAGCGGCACAGCGAACCAGTGTGGATCATTGCAGAACCAGACGAGGAAAAAATCAAAGAGAAATACAAAAAATTCAACAAAAAAATAAAGCTCGTGCTCATGCCCGCTTTCAACCCGCTCGTCGGTGCGCCATTTGTCCCATCGGATGAGCACCTCGGACCGATCACCAGCAATAACCTATTTAAAATAAACGCAGCAACTGTATTTCGTCTTGATGGCACTCTGCTAGGTGGACTAGAAAAAATAAAGGGATGATTTCATGGGCAAAAAACGAAGGGGGCGCGAACGCCTTGAGTCGTGTTGTTCCTGCGGAAGAACGATACCGCGGGACAAGGCAATATCGTATACGAGAAGGAACCGGTTTTCTACGGACCTTCCTACAGGGGATAACGTGACCACATTCTCCGAAAACGACGTCTTCTATTGCATTAGCTGCGCGAAGCACCAAAAAATCTTTGAGAAGAAACGGGAACAGGCCGCAAGGACAAGAGCACGACAACAGGGATTCTGATGGAGCACGTCGAGTGCGACGGTCGGAAGTATCTGAAACTTACACACACCCTTGGCAACCTTCCCCTGATTGTTATAAAAGCAAAGAAAGGCTACGTCGCATGCTCTTACATTGACAAGGAGACCGCAGAGAAGATAGGTGATGTCGCGGCATTCGTGTCAGGCGTAAAGACACTGGATGACTTCATGAAGGCGAAGGTGAGGACAGCAACAAGCTGGGCCGAGGACCTTGGCATAAGGGAAGGCATGTCAGTGAAAAAAGCCCTGGAAATAATGGACTTGGCAAGCGACTAATCTTTTTTCAGGAAAACCGCGACCAGGATCAGGGGAAGCACGAAGACCACTGAGCAGATGTTGTCTGGATTCCTGTAGTAATTTTCAGGCCTTATCTTTGAAAGCCTTTCCACATCCTTCACGCACATCTCCTTGGTAACCTCGGCTCCAGCCAGCTCGGTGGAATAACTGCTCTGCTGGATGTTTTCGCACTGCTCCATGGCAAAAGAAGAGAGGTCCCTTGTCCCGCCGCCAGGAGTCTGGACCGCGGTCTGCCTTGCGATTATCTTTGCTATATCGACGTAGCAGAGGCTGCGCTCGGATTCTGCCCTAATCGCCACATCATCCATTTTGCCGTTTTCAGGCCGGATGTGGTTCGCCCCGACCTCGGTCCATATCTGGGCGCAATAACCTGATGCCTCTTCCGGGTGCTCACGGTAAGCCTCGGAAACTGCAAGCTGGTGAAGGCAGGATACTTTCTCAGAATCGCGGAGGTCTGCTTTCTTGCAGTCGCTTGGTTCTTTTAGACCGACACATCCCAGAAAAAGCAGAAAGACAAGTACGGCAAATAAGTAAATGACCCTCAAATCCACCGACCAGCCTTATGCAAATAAAGGTAGATGGAAATTTGCAACACCCTACTTCCGACTGCTGCTCTTGTCAGAATATTTCTCCAGCATGGCCTTGGCCTTGCAAAGCACAATGCTAATCTCCTTTTCACTCTTTGCACCAGCGCAGATGACCTTGCCGTTCTTGAAGAGAAGCAATGATGCCTTTGGTTCCTTGAACTTCAGTATGGCTCCAGGGAACTGCTCTGGCTCGTACTCAACATCCTTAATTTTGTAGGCGATCCTGTAGAGGTCCAGATCAAGGCCAAGGGCAGCAGATGCCACTATATTCGTGATCTCGATCTTCGGCTTCTTTTTCTTGATGATCCTTTTTGCATAGGGCGTAAGCATCTTAATCGTGCGCTCGATAGTCTTTTCGATCATCGAGCGTTTCTTGCAACCTACGCAGACTACTTTGCCGTTCTTGAACAGCAGTAGCGAAGCTTTCGGGTCCTTGAACTTCAGGATTGCACCCGGGAACTGCTCTGGCTCGTACTCTATCTCCTTTATCTTTTGGGCAAGGGAGTAGAGGTCCAGCTCTAGCCCCAGGGAAGCTGAGGCAACCATATTCGTAATCACAAATTCGGGCTTTTTCGCCAAATAACCACCTTTATATACCTATTTATATCGTTTATAAATACCAAATACTTTAAAAATACATCAATTGATTGTCTGTTTAAATATTTTTTGGTTTCATATTCATTCGTTCGCTTCCAGAAGGAGCTTTTGGAAGCTTTAAAAGGTGGGTAGAATGGTCAAGAACAGCAAAGGCACACTGAGCGGAAACACACGGAAACTACGGGGCAGGCTGGCATTAACCGTTTCGAAACGGGTAAAGACTTTCGAAATAGGGTCCAAAGTGATTATTGGCCAGGTCGCCTCACCAAAGGGTCAGCCCCATATGAGATACAGGGGCAGGCATGGCACTATAGTGAAAAAACAAGGGAAAAGCTACGTGGTGGAAATCATGGACGGAAGGTCAAAAAAGAGGCTTATCGCCAGCCCGATCCACCTTAAATCTACCTAGGTGTTTATATGAAAATAATAAGATCAAGGCCGCTTACAATCCCGGAGGCCGGGGAACTTCTTGAGGAGAGGAAGAAGGAAATGGAGCTTGAGTACGAGCAGACCCTGGCTGCAGAGCATGCAGAGAAATTCTCCCATTCCAAGCCATCTGATGCCTCCAAGCTCGTAAAAGAATTTGTGGAAAACGGCCTGGATCAGGACACGGCAGTAAAGGTCGTGGATGTAAGCCCAAAGCACCAGGAGACCCTGCGGGCGATCCTCGCAAAGAACAAGACGGAAATGAGCGAAGAAGAAATGGGCTCGGTAATGAAAAAGCTGCAGTGATGATATGGAGGATTACGCCTGGGTTGTGGAGTACCTGCCCCTGGGGCATGCAGATGCCGTACGGAGGGAACCTACAGTGCAACTCGTGGGTACGCGCTTTTTCACTCTCCTTGAGGCAACGGTCAAGCCTGAGGCATCCATCGTCATTGGCCAGAAGGTATGCGTAGGGAAGGAGGGGCGTAATGAGGTCGAGCACATTAAGGGAAGGATAAAGTACGAAAACCTCACAAACGGCGCAAAGGAGTTCCTTCCGAATATCATAAAGAAGGCTGTTATTGAAAGGGAAAAGGACTTTGTGGACTTCCTGAACCGGTCCAAGCCCATATCAATAAGGGTGCATACCCTGGACCTGCTTCCAGGCATAGGAAAGAAGACAATGGAAAGCATACTGGCGGAGCGGGAAAAGAAACCGTTTGAAAGCTTCGAGGAGATGAAGGCCAGGGTTCCCAATCTTGCTGACCCAGTTGTTGTTTTCACGCACAGGATAATCAGCGAACTGGAAGGAAAGGAGAAATACTTCTTATTCTCAAAGCCACCCTTCGAGATGGAACGAAGGTTCGGGAGATAGGATGGATAAAGAAAATCCATGGGATTTTTTGATTCCTAAAACTGCCCTTGGCAAAAGTTCAATCGTCCTCGCGGCCCTATTTTTTTTGCTGCTCCTGGTGTTCCTGCTTCTTGTTGCCTCGGGGCAGCGTGGGGGAGAAACTTTCTCTGATAATATGTACCTTTCCGTAACGGGCCTCATAATGGACATTGCAGCCATATCCGCTTTTTTTACTGGGATAATAAGCATCATAATAAGCAAGGAACGGGCCTTACTTGTTTTGCTTTCAACTTTAATTGGCCTATTTGTACTGCTTTTCAATGCTGGCGAATTCCTGTTTCCCCACTAGGCTTTTTTCGCGAACCAAAACATATATATACCCCCTCTGAGTAAGCTTTATAAGACTTATTATGAGGTTTTGGGAGGTAATAAAATGGGTGCACAGACAACTACAGCTGTTTCGAAATGCCCGGAGTGTAAAGGCAGCAGGCTTATACGCGACTATGAAAAGGGAGAATTGCTCTGCGCCCAGTGCGGCCTGATAATTGCAGAGAACATACAGGACCTGGGACCGGAGTGGCGTGCTTTCGATGCTGAGCAGAAGGGAAAGAGGGCAAGGGGCGGAGCGCCAATAAAGTTCATGAGACCGAATAAGGGTCTTGTAACTGAAATAGACCAGTACAACAGGGACATCCGGGGCGGAAAGATATCGCCAAAGAAACAGGCGCAGCTGTACAGGATGCGCAAATGGCACAAAAGGGTTTCGATTGCTACGTCAATGGAAAGGAACCTGGTGATTGCTCTCGCTGAGCTGGACCGGGTAGCGAGTTCGCTCGGTTTGCCAGAGAACATTAAGGAGTCTGCTGCACTTCTTTACCGGAAGGCGGTGAAAGAGGAGCTTATCAGGGGAAGGCTCATCGAATCAGTCGTGGCTGCTGTGATCTATGCGATCTGCAGGATGCAAGGGATACCAAGAACGCTGGATGAGATATCCAGGTCATCTGGCATAGAGAAAAAGGAGATAGGCAGGGCTTATCGGTTCCTGAAAACAGAGCTGGGCATTGATGTGCCCCTTACTGACCCGGCGCAGTACGTGCCGAAGTTCGCGACCGCGCTCAAGCTCGGTGGAAAGGTGCAGGAAGAGGCCGCCAAGCTAATCAAAAAGGCGCTTAAGAAAGGGCTTATTTCCGGAAGGGGCCCGACTGGAGTCGCGGCAGCAGCGCTTTACATAGCAAGCGCGATGTTTGGGGAAAAGAAAACCCAGAAGGAAGTCGCTGACGTGGCTGGTGTTACTGAGGTAACAATAAGGAACAGGTACAGGGAGCTCAAGAAGGAGCTCGGCCTTAAAGTAAATCTATAGTTTTTTATTTTTTTTCTTATTTCTCTTTTCCCGAACAGCAAGCCTTTTAATCAGCATCAGCCCATGCTTTTCCAGGTGAATACATGGAAACAGTGAATTTTTCCGTTAAAAGCGAGAATAAGTCGTCAAGGGTGGAGCTGTTCATCCGCATTGTATGGGGAATTTTGACCGGGATTGTCCTTTTCTTTCTCCAGATAATCGGTGGGATCGCCTTCGTGCTGCAGTGGTTTATCATACTGCTCACAGGAGAGAGAAATCCGTCCATTAATACCTGGATAATGAAGTATGTGTCCTACGTCACCAAACGGATGGCCTATATGATGCTCCTCACAGATGAAAGGAACCCGATCCTTCCGGAGGACTAATCTTGGGCAGCGACCAACGCTGACGGATCCTTTTCTTATTTCTTTCTCTTCTTATCCTTATTACGTGATGAAAGTTCGATAGGCTGAGGGCCTAAAAAGCCCTATGAGGAAAGTATCACATCTGAGTTCCTGTATTATTACTGTTTTCCCATTAGACAGTAATTCGTTGCTTCTCTACTTTGTTCTAGGGAGACGTCGTCTTATACATACTCGTGCTCCGTCAGTCGGACAGTGTATTCTTGAGACATAGCGAACACTTTTTAACCTCTCAAGGAGTAGCATAGTAAGATGATGACAATGCAATACCTCTGAGGGGCGACCCTGTGACGAAGATCTTGAGTTCTGACATAATTGATTATTTTCTTAGGGTGTAGAACCAGTTATGCCCCAAACAACAACATTTTTAAACAATTTCATTCACAGTTATAAACAATGGTAGATCAGAAGTTATGCCCGAAATGCGGGGCTGGGATGGACCTCGGAGAGATTTACGTAAGGGGCAAGGCGACATGTCAGATCTGTGGGTTCCAGGGCCTGCCTGTGGCTGAAACCAAGATGCTTGTTAAGAAGAAGGCAGAGGATGAAATTCCAGAGGATCATAGTTTCATAGGAACTGACGGCCTGCTTGGAAAATTTGCCACAATCAGCGCTGGAACACTGGTGATAGCGGTTTCACAGGGCTCTACGCCACTTGTAGTGGTTTCCTTAGCAGGAATACTTCTCTTTGGTATTTTACATCTGAGGGCAAAGAAAAAAAGATAAAGAATCAGTCCTTGATAAAATTGACTTTGCCGCTGTCCCTGTCATAGTGGGCAAGCACGATGTTCGCTCCGTTTTCTGTAAAGCGCTTCACTTCAGGGTACTGGTCCATGAGATGCCTCTTGATATTCAGGAGGACCTGCTCCGAAGTGTCGATTATTCCGGTCATGTGGGTTACGTTCACTCCTCTCACATTGCCGATTTGTCCGTGCGATCTGTCGAAGTTTGCATAAGAAACACCTGCCATTGCAGTGGTTGAAAGCCTCTCGCTAACCCCATCTCCTGATGTGCGCTCCTTTGGGTCAAATGGCCTCAGGTTAACCGTGACACAGAACATTTCATTTGCCAAGGCCCCAAAAATCGCTCTTGGGTCGTTTATCCTTCCGAGTCTATAAGCATCGTAAAGCCAGGTGATCGCAGCATACTGCTTATCCAATTTCCTGCCTTCAGTAAGAGCGTAATCGCGCATCTCCACAGCCGTTCTTGATAGGTCAGACAAGATCCCCGCGTCTTTCGGTTTAACTAGCAATCTGCCATTGCGGCTCTTACTGCTCCATTCATCCTCAGTTATTCCAAGGCCCTGTGCCTCACTGAGGTTCCTTATTATGCGGCCATATGGCATTTCCATATCACTCCATGAATAGTAGACCTGATTGACTGCAGAGGGTTTTCCTGCCCGTTCCAAAATCCTGCGGACTTTGCTAGCCTGGGCAACGGCGTTTTCGATGTTCCTTTCAACCGGATCTGCAATGTACCGTACATATGCTGGGATATGAGTAAGAAGATAGAATATGTTCGTATCCAGGCCTTCTGGCACCTTCAGGTCCCTTAATTTGTAGGCAACATCACTCGCTCCACATTCTTCATGCACTTCAGCGATCCGTATTGCATCCCGAACTGCATTCAGGAAAATCTGCGCCCTGCTGACCACGCTTCCTGCATCGCGGTCATGCAGTATGGAATACTTTAGCAGCATTTCCAGGCTTAGGGTAATATGCCTGGCATCAGTGCATTGCTCAATGGCTGCTTCAAAATCCCAATTACCGTTTATCTTTTTCGGATGAACCAGCGGCCCGTTTGCCTTCACGTGCCTAGCCACTTCGCCGGTCACGGCATGGTTACCTGCCCCAAGGTACTCCAATAACGGCTCTCTTTGAAGCGGTTGGGGGTCTGGTCCTGTTATCTGCTTTGTTATACTCCTTGGTAACTCCCTTCTCCACGGTGCTATAGTCTGAGCCATGCTGATCTACCTCAAATTTTACTAACCATCGCCCTGTTTGTTATTTGGCAGGAAATTGTTAAAAACTGATCTTCCCTGCATAGTACTATTGTGTATAAAAGTGTTTTTAAATGCTCTTATTTAGTCTGAAAAGCGGCCTTTTAGTATTGTCATAATATCAGAAGGATTCAGACCCAGTTTTATCAGGGTAGTGTGGCCACGGATCCCTTTGGAAGACGGAGTTGTAGTGATCAGGCCAAGCATCTCTAGGTCATTGAGGTACTCCTTAAACCAACGCAGCGTTCTCGGCCTTTTCCTAAACTTTTTGCAGAGCCCCTCGTACTCTTCATGTATCTCTCCTGAGAATAGGAAGGATTCGTCAACGCCTTCTAACCTGGAGTATTTCGAGCCTTTTTGGGAGATCTTCGCGATCGCATAAAGAACAGTCTGGTGGTTTTCAGGAAGAGTGGCTATTGTTTCTGCAGCAAGGTCCAGCTCAACCTTTCTCCTTGCAGCCTCTACATCATCGTCCGTTACCTTTTTTCTTCCCGCCTGTTCTGCCATCTCGCCTGCCTTATGGAGGAGCTTCAAAGCGTACCTGGCATCTCCGGATTCCTGGGCTGTAATGGCAGCAGCGAGGTTTATTGCAGAGTTGTCCACTACCCCATCCTGGAATCCTTCTCCCACCCTCTGTGAGAGTATCTTCTGAAGCTGTTCTGAGGAATAAGGGGGGAACAGCATTTCCGTTTCATAAAGGCTGGACCTGCTCCTTGGGTCAAGCGCGTCCTTGAAGGAAAGTTTGTTTGAGATCCCAACGAGCGATACCCCGCCGGCCTTAAGCTCGTCATTCACCCTGGTGAGTGTGTACACAAGGTCATCTAGATCCTTCACCATGTCGATCTCATCAAGGACAGCTACGACCTGCTTTCCTGAACCAGCCAGCTCAATGAGTTTCTCGTACAGGAAGGTCAGGCCAAACCCAGTCTTCTCGAGCTCAGGCACATAACCCTTGAGAATCTTCTGGAGTATCCTGTACCTGGAGTTGTATACCCTGCAGTTCATGTACATCATTGATGCAGAGCTCTCGCGCTTTCCCAGCTCCTCCATCACCCGCTTTATGCAGACTGTTTTCCCAGTTCCGGTCTTGCCATAGAGGATAAGGTTCCTGGGCTTTTTGCTTTTTGTCGCAGGATACAGGATTGCCGTCATTTCCCCGATGTGCGATTCCCTAAATGGCAGGATTTTCGGCACAAAATGCGGGGACAGGACAGTTGAATCACGAAAGATGGTTTGCTTTGGAAGGTTTTGATCGCAAGAAGTCATGGAGCTATTTCAAAAGCAAGGTTATTAAAATAATAGTGGAAGTGTGGTCTTCCAAACTGTTTTTATACTTTCCGAGCAATAGAACGAAAGGAGGTAATACTATGATAACAGGAGAGAGAATACTCGAGATTTCCGGAAAAAGAGAACCTGGAGTGAACATCGAGGGAATGAACATTAACATCGGACTTGAAGAGCTGAACGTTGACGGCGAAAATGTCGAGCTCAAGTACGAGTACACTGCGAACTACGAGAAAAACGCGGGATTCCTCAAGATAAAGGGGACGATAACCGCAAAGGAAGAGAAAAAGCTTGCTGACGAAATCAACGAAGAATGGAAAAAGACCAAGAAGGTTCCGGAAAGGTATGCGGAATTCCTGCTCAGTGCGATAAACTATTCAGGATCTGCAAACGGAACGCTGATTGCAAGGGTCCTGAACCTCACTGCTCCGCTCATCCCGCCGAGAATATCGCTGGGAAAGAAGCAGTGATTTTTCATTCTTTTATCAGCGCGCTTCCTTTGAGCACATAGAAAAGCGCGACTGATTTATTCATTTCTTTTTCATCATCTTTTTTGAACTGGCCCAATCTTTCTCCGAGCAGTGTGAGCTCGGGGACATCTTCGACAAACTTCACTTTCAGCGTCTCGCTCGTTTTGATGACTGCGTCCGAGAAAGGATCGAACTTATTGATATCAGCAACCCTTTTCGCAACCAGTCCCGTGTCGCCATGGATTGACCCCGGGACCCTTATCAGCTTTGAAAGGTCCTGGGTAACTCCTGCATCAGTATTCACGCTGACAAGGCCGAGCGTTGCAGCAATTGGAGCGAGCCTGCCGATAAAGTCATTTGTCTTGAAAGGCTGGCTGTTCCAGTTGCCGATATTTATTCCGTCGATAAGCCGCTTTCTGGTGTCTTCTTTCGAAAAAACACGCGAGATTGATTTTGGGTCTTTTTCAAGCACTGAAACAACTGACCTTGCAAACCTTCCACGATAGCCTCCATCATCCGGCTTTGGGCCTTTGTTTACCCTGTCATTTGGCCTCTCTGAGTCGAGCTCGAAAAAAGCATGATAATCAAGGCCAGTGCCCATGATGTAATCCACAATCTCCTTTCTCTCATCCGATCCGATTCCCTGAAAATTCTTGTCCTGCACGTGGATATGGTAGCCGCGGTTACCGGAGAAATTTATTGTGATGTCCTTTTTCGAGATCCCGAAATCAGAGGTTAGGAACTCTTCTACTAACCGGATGGCGTCCTCTTTCACGCGATCGAGATACGCATACGGGCCGTACTTGCCTTCTGCATGGATGTCGAGATCGAAAACAAGGTCCGCACCTTCCCAGACCTTTTTCTGGATTGGCGTTGCATCCGGATAGCGGTAGTAGGCAGTGGAATGCGACACGAACATCGGTGTGTTTGAAACCAAATAGCTCCTGAAATCACTGGTGCTGCTGAAGCTGAGGTGCCTTGCATCGATTTTCTTTATGTTCCCAATGCCGAATTCCCTGCGCTCAATAGAAGGGATTTCCAGCTCTGCCTTATTGTAAAAGGAAATGAAATGCCTTAGCACGACCTGTTTTTCCTTCTCGTTCATCCCTTTCCACCCTTGCCTTGCCAGTTCAGCGGAGAACCTATCCTGCAGTTAGCGCAGCAGAAACCCCAGGTAGTGATTGTTGCGCACGATGGCACTGAATAACCCTTCTTCCTTGCGTGCTCGACCTGGTACTTGGTTATCCTTTCGGAGAAATCAGGAAGATTGGAGTAAAGGCTAATTATCCCTTCATCTGCAAGGCCGGTTGCCATGAGATAGACGCAAAGATACCACCTTGCCTGGTGGTTGAGGTTCTCGTGCTTTTTCACACTGTCCAGAAGCTTCATCACGCATGGCGGATAATCCCCTGGTTTAACTTTGACCTGCGGAAGGTCTTCTTTCGGAAGCTCTGAAATCAGTTTTTGTGCTGCATCCTTTATGAGAGGCGGGGCATTTTTAAGCAAAGGAACTTTTTCCATTCTCTTCCGGATTGCTTCCTCCATCAGCCTTACCCTTTCATGCTGGTTGATTAAGACTTTTCCGTCGTGTATTTCCCTGTTTATCAGCTTGTATGGGACAGCCCGCGGGGAGGACATAAGGTACTGTGGGATGATTATCAGGAAATTTTTTCCATCCTTCTCAACAGATATGCTAAGCTCGCTGCTTATTTTCTCAATCGCAGACTCTTCATCCCTCTCAAGATAGCCGCTCGCCCTTTTGGATTCAGCAACAGCGAACTTGTTCGTTATGAACCTGTTGTTCAGGAATGAGAGCAGCATGCGCGCTGCTGCATATGAAGCGATCTCGTTAATCTTGTCCTCGTCATGGATTGCAGAGCTCTTCCCGCTTCCTCCTTTAAGGGAACTCTTTATCCTTTCAGAAGCAGCTGCGATCATGGATCCATTAAGTTCAAGATTCCTGGATTCGAGTGCAAGTTTTGCTTCTGATGAAAACGGATAGCGGACAGCAAAATCCAGGTCCTCGGCCATGATGAGTGATATGCCAGTTTTATCTTTAAAACAGTATTCATGCGAACCGGAAAAGATTAAAACGCTTTCTATCAATATTTATAACATGCATGTCAGTTCCAGGCTTAAAGAAACCAAGAGGGTAGTCAGAGCCCAGGCTGTAATAAAAAAATGCGAGCTTGAAGAGATCAGAAAGGTACAGTTTCCCAGGCTAATACGAAAACAAATTGAACCCCACGGAGATTGGTGTGGTTGTGACTTGCATTGCCTGGAAAAGGACATAGAAAAGGTCATCGAAGGAAAAAACATCCATGCTGATTCGGAATGGCCTAATAGCGTATGCATCTTTGTGGGAAAAATTGCTCCAGGTCTTAGCGAAGAAACATTGAACACGGCATTCGTATTTGCAGGATATGAAGGCCGGACATTGGATGCTTTGCGCGACCTGCTTGTTGCTGCAACATACCACGACAACGAAGGCTTTAGGGGAGATGCTTTCAATGGACTTGGTTCATTGGACTTCCATGGGAAACTGGATTTCTTTTTATCCAGGCTGCCGGATGAAAAGCTTGCAGCCTATGAGGTTTGCCATATGATCGGTCTTGAACTAAAAAAACACCCTGAGGAAATAATGCGGGTGGTAGGTGAATTATCCTCTATTTTGGAAAAAAGCAGCGTTACGAAGGTCCGCCTGGAAACAGCAGCCTTGTTGATTGGCGTCAGAACCAAAAAAGCGATGAGAATTGTGTTCCGCATGCTTGAAAAAGAAAAAGACCCTGAAGTCCTGGATAGTCTTTCTGCTTATTTGACGCAAGGACATTCACTAGAGTTTGCAAAGAAAAAGAAACTTGTTGCTAGTATGATGAAGCAGCTTCTAAAGCATCAGCAAAAAGCCAGCATTCAGGGTTATTTCGTGTATGTTGTCCCAGCCATCCAGGATATCGAAAGTTTCGCATCCTTTTTCACTCAAGAAGAGCAAAAGGAATTGCTCAGAATGGGTTGTACTGAGATGGAAACCCTTCACTATTGGCTCGGGTATAATTATTTCAAAGCAGCATACGAACATACCTTTATGGAAGCAGAGGTGTTAGGTATGCATGTCAAGTATATGCTTCTGCCAAAAGGCGTTTTGACAAAAGGTGGAGCAGTGAATAATTCCGCGATTGGGGTTTCAGAAGAAGTCCCGGAAAAATTCAGGCCCATCATAGCGTTTCACGAGTATGTGGAAGGCCTCACAGGCTCGCATGACAAGGCGATAAAGGCAGAACTTCTGGCAGCGCAATCACTTGGGATTGATAGGGAATATATTTACTGGGCAACAGAACTGGAAGGGCAACTGTTCCGGTTCAGTGTGATTGACCAGGAATAGCCAGTAAGAATATTTATCTAAAATACTTCTTCGAAATCCACTCAAAGAGCGTGTATCCAAAGTCAAATACCAGAATGCCCAGGAAATAGTCGTACCTGCCCATCAGGATTGCGGCAAGCGCTCCTGCTTTCAGGAACATCCTGTGCTTCGTGAACCAGCCCAGAGCGCCGCCAAATTCTACTTCGTCGATGAACGCAAGCATGGCAAAGAAGAGGAAGAGCACAGTGTCCACCTCAGGAAAACCGAAGGTGAACAGGGATATTGCTGCAACAGCAAAACCAAGCACGTGCGCGTGGGTATCTATCTTGCCAGCGAAAACCTGGGCAAAAAGTGCGCCAAGGAAAATGGTGGAAAACGATGCCCTGGATATCAGGAAACCAAGCATAATCCCGTAAATCATGGCAAGAAGCCATTTGGAAAGATGCCTCCCTCCACGCTCGTCGTCAATCCAGTCCACTACTTTTACTATTAAACCTGCCAAAAAAGCGAGCGCCAGCGCAAGAATCAGGTCAAGCATATGTTACACCAAAAACTTCTTCATCATCAGTGGAAATGCTATGGTGGCATCACAATCAACTGTTATATGCTTTGCCATTTCCGCGATTTTTCCCCAGCTTACAGCCTCGTTCGTTCGAGCCCCGGAAAGCGACCCATCCCATGGAGAAGCTGTTGTTACATAAACTGCGTAGTCCAATCCGCCCCGAAGGAGGTTTACGCCGATTGTATGGTGCTTGGATATTCCGCCTCCGAGAACAATAGCGCCGGTCTTATCTGCATTCAGAACAAGGTCAGCGAGCTGCTTCATGTCTTTTGTGACATCGATTCCAAAGTCAACGTATCTTTGTTTGAAGAAATATGTCTGAAGGCCGATTGCAGAATCAGTTATTCCAGGCGAAATAACCGGGATTTTATTTTTTGAGCACCAGTAGAGGAACGAACCCTTGTCCGATATGGAGTTGCCGATTTCCTTTGCGATTGTGCTTGGGGAGGTTGTGCGTTCGTCGTCATATATTTTTTCGAACACTTTTGTTATCTCTTTCTCAAGGAATTCGTAGCATTCATTCTTGATCAGGACATTACCAAGCCTGTTTACCCCTTTCTTGTGCAACTGCGCATCGTCCATCGAGAAATCTCCGATTCCGTAATCCATCTTTGTCCGGATAAGGTCATGGTCAAGGGAACCTCCAGTCGTGATTATGGCATCTACGAATTTCCTTTTGCACATTTCCGCGAACAAACCCCGAAGCCCGCTCGCGACCATGTTAGCTGTGAATGAAAAGAAGACGGTGGCCTTCTCTTTCTTCATGCGACCGATTAGATCGATTGCGCGGCCAATGTTTGTTGATTGGAATCCAGTTGTAAGAAAATCTTGTTTCCCCTCTTTCAGGTCCTCAATTTTCATAAGGAAAAGATGAAAAGAAGAATTAAAAAACAGAATCAGACGCGGAACGGAACGCTGCAAATGATCTCATCAAGGCTTTGCTTAAGTTCCTCAAAGGTTTTCCTCAGGACCGCAATTGCCTGCTCGACGGACTTGTTGCTCGAACGAATAGTCTTATCAAGGCTCATGAAACTGCTGGCAATACCGCCTAAGCCAATGATTGTCCCAAATACTGCGGTCCGATATGACCAGAAATCAGGTGTGTTTTCAAGCCCGGAATAGATTGCAACAGAGGATACAACCAAGACTCCAAGGGAAGCCACGCCCCCTAAAATCGAAAGATTCCGTTTTATACGTGTTACCCGGTCTTTACTTGAGAGGCCCTGGAGTTTTTCTTGTAATCCGGCGGATTCTTTCTCAAATGACATTTGCGCTTCTTTGACAAGTTCCTTCGCGCTTATCGCATTCCTTGCGACCTCTGCGATACCACCGCATTTTGCAAGAAGCGCCCTCTCGCTTTTATCCCTTGATTCCTCTTCGTAATTGATATACCAGAAATTGGACTCTGGGGCTACCTTTTCCAGCCTTTCCAGAAGGGAGGATGATTTCTTGGGAAACTCACAGAATAATTCTGGCCGTTCCTCAAGGACCTGGTGCGCCTTGCCAATTGCTACCCTGGCGCTATGCACCTTTTTCATCTCAACTACAATTCGCTTGTGGAAAATAGACATTGATCCAAACCTTCAGCCTGCTATAATATAAGATTGTTATCAGAAATGCTTTAGAATGCTATGGCTCAACAGATGTCCACTCCTCCACTATCCTCACTTCGAGCTGCTTGCCCTTCAGCTCTTTTAGCGCCTTTAGGAACTCAAATGCTGTGTTTATGTTCGTGAGGCAAGGGATACCCTGCTCCACTGATGCGCGCCTTATCTTGAACCCATCAGTGTTGGAGCTGCCGCCTTTCCTCGGCGTATTGATTACAAGGCTAAGTTTTTTCGAACGGATTGTTTCAAGTACGTCAGGTGAACCCTTACCTATTTTGGGGATTTCGCAAGCACCCGGAATCCCTTCCACTGTGCCTTTTGTACCGCAGACCTCGAACCCGAGCGATTCGAGAAGCGCTGCGAGCTCAGGCACCTTTTTCTTATCCTCGTCCCTAAGGCTGAGAAACGCTATTGGCCCGACCTTCTGTTTTAGTCCTACGCCAGCAGCCAAAAGAGCCTTGTAATATGCGAGCTCGAATGACTTTCCAAGCCCCATAGTCTCTCCTGTGCTCCTCATCTCAGGCCCAAGCGAGATGTCTGTGCCTGCGAGTTTGAGGAATGGGAAAACAACTGATTTGACTGCAAATACAGAACTTTTCGGGTTCGGAGCGATATCCTTCAGCTTCTTCCCCATAATGACCCGCGTAGCAACCTTCACCATAGGAACTCCGATTGCCTTGCTCACAAAAGGGACTGTCCTGCTCGCCCTTGGGTTCGCTTCGAGTATGTAAACTATGCCATCCTTTACCGCAAACTGGATGTTGATCAAGCCGATTGTATTGAGTGATTTTGCGATTTTTTCAGTATATTCTTTGATGGTTTTCTGCTCCGCCATACTCATCCGCATAGGAGGAAGAACGATGTTCGCATCGCCAGAATGAACTCCAGCCGGCTCAATGTGCTCCATGAGCGCACCTATGAAAAGGTCAGCGCCATCGCAAACAGCATCCACTTCAGCCTCTATAGCATTGTCAAGATATTTATCTATTAGAACAGGCCGTTCTTTGCTCGCTTCTGTCTGTGCCATGAATGCCGTAAGCTCATTATCATCATGAACAATCGCCATCCCCCTTCCAGAAATCACGTAGCTAGGCCGGACGACAACTGGAAACCCTATCCTCCCCGCGACATCATGCGCTTCTTCCTCGTCAATGGCTGTGCCGTTCGGTGGCTGAGGGATATTTAACTTTGCTGAAAGCTCCCGAAAACGCTCCCTGTTTTCTGCAACATCTATTCCTTCGAGTTGTGTCCCCAATATCCTGACCCCAGCATCCGCTAGCATGTGCGCCAGATTCAGGCTTGTCTGGCCCCCAAGCTGTACTATGACGCCTTCAGGATTCTCGTTCTCGATTATGTTCATGACATCCTCGAAAACAAGCGGCTCGAAATACAGCCTGTCGCTGGAATCAAAATCAGTGCTCACTGTCTCGGGATTGTTGTTCACCATTATGCTCTTTATGCCAAGCTCCCTTAGGGCGAACGCGGCATGCGAGCAGCAATAATCGAATTCAATCCCTTGCCCGATCCGGATCGGGCCAGATCCGATAACCAGAACTTTTCTCGCACTTTCGGAAATCGCCTCGTTCTCTGTCTCGTACGTCGAGTAATAGTAGGGGGTGACTGCCTCGAACTCGCCTGCGCAGCTGTCTACAATCTTGTATGTTGGCAGGATTTTGTTCTTCTTGCGGAGTGAACGAACCTCGCTTTCCTTCATTCCTTTAAGTTCTGCTATTTGGGAATCAGGGAAACCTGCTCGCTTAGCTTCATGTAAAAGTGCGCTTGTGAGCTCTTCGTTCGCGATCGTCCTTTCAAGAGCAACAAGTCCCCTTATCCGCTCCAGGAACCATATATGGATTTTTGTTTCCATATGCAATTCATCGACAGACATGCATCTGCGGAACGCCTCAAATAAGGCATATAGACGCTGGTCAGTTGCTGGGTTGAGGTGCCATGCCGGCTTTATGGCCCTGGGTGGCTTAACGTCCAGGCTTCGCATAGCTTTCATGAGCGCCTCTTCGAACGTGCGGCCGATTGCCATGGTCTCACCAGTGCTCTTCATCATAGTGCCTAGTGTGCGGTTGCTTTTTGAGAACTTGTCGAACGGCCACCTTGGGATTTTAAGCACGCAATAGTCGAGTGCAGGCTCGAATGCCGCACTGGTTCCTGTGATTGCGTTCTTTATTTCGTGGAGTTTTTTTCCGAGCGCGATTTTTGTGGCAACCCGGGCAATTGGATATCCGGTTGCTTTAGAAGCCAGGGCAGAAGAGCGTGAGAGCCTGGGGTTCACCTCAATGACTACGTACTGACATGTTTCCTGGTTAAGCGCGAACTGGACATTGCAGCCTCCTTTCACGCCAATCGCGTCCACAATCCTTATCGAAGCATCCCTTAGCATCTGATTGTCGCGGTCAGAGAGCGTCTGCACAGGAGCTACTACAATGGATTCTCCAGTGTGTATCCCAAGTGGGTCAACATTTTCCATGTTGCATATGATTATCGAGTTCCCATCCCCATCGCGCACAACTTCGTACTCGAACTCTCCCCAGCCAATTCCTGATTTTTCCAGAAGGACCTCGCCGGTTGCGCTGAGCCTGAATCCAAGGTCGAGTATATCTTTTAGCTGGGATTCGTTGTATGCAGTTCCACCGCCAGTTCCTCCAAGAGTAAATGAGGGGCGTGCGATCACTGGATAATTGATTTTTTCTGCAAACTTTTTCGCTGATTCAAAGTCGCGGACAATCATTCCAGGAAGAATAGGGATTCCAATGCTTCGCATACATTCATTGAATTTCTCCCTTGATTCCGCTTTCTCGATAGCTTCTGCATCAGTGCCCATGAATTTGACATCATATTTCTGCAGCACCCCTTTCCTGTGGAGTTCCATTGCAAGGTTAAGCCCTGTCTGCCCTCCTACTGTGGCAAGGATGCCGGCTGGCTTCTCTTTCGCGATTATTGTTTCAAGGATTTCTGCAGTAAGCGGCTCTATATAGATACGGTCGGCTATCTCGCTGTCAGTCTGGATGGTTGCTGGATTGGAGTTTACGAGCACTACTTCTATTCCTTCCTCGCGCAATGCCCTGCAGGCCTGGGTGCCTGAGTAATCGAACTCCGCAGACTGTCCGATGACTATTGGGCCGCTCCCGATTACAAGGATTTTTTTCATCAATTCTCCTGCCTCTTTTACGATTGCTAAAGGACTAGAATCTTATATCCCACTGCGAATTTATAAAACGTTAGGAAATATGCTTCCCGTATTTCCGCTTGAGATATTGATCCGCATCTTTCTCTGTTTGTATTTTTATCAGCTCTTTCCAATATTCGCTTGGCCTTGATAAAAGATGTCGGACAAAGGATTCGAGCACAGGAACCAGTTTCTCGAAATCCTCCCTGGAGGAAAGGTGGCTGCTCTTGTAGCCTATTCGAAGCTTTTCAAATCCCTTGTCAGATATGATTGGAGTATAAAATTCATTCAAAAAATCTGGAGAGTACTCAAATGCCATCGGGTAACCTTCCCGTTCGATAAATTTCTCTCTCGTGAGCCCTGACGTTTTCTTATACAGCATGGCCTTTCTTGCGAAAAATGACCTGAATTTATGAAACCAGGTCAGGGCATGCGCGAGTTCCCTCTGTTTTTCTGGCGACGAAAGGGGAAACGTAAGGGCAACGAAATCCGCGACCATCACTGTTTTGGCATCAAAGGACAAATATCGAATGGCCCGGAAAAGCTCGTCTTGATCCGATCCACCTATGCTTAAGATCCTGTGGAGAATTGTCAGAAATGAACGCTTTGACTCCTCAGGAAGCACTGTGCACCAGGCATCATGCAGGTGCTCGTGTATAAACGTTTCCGCAGGGTCAGGATTTTCCTTCTCTGATCGGAGAAAAACGACATCGTGGCTTGCGCAGTTTTTCTGGCTACAGATCACATTCCCCTTCGAATCCTTGAGCGTACTCTGCGTAACAACCCCGATTAAGGTTTTTCCATCAATATATCCTCCCAAAGTGTCGGTTTTCATTTGTTTCTGACCGAAGATAAAAATGTTGTTTTCTATCATTGCTATTACCCTGGGATTTTTCAGGTTTAGATAATCGAGATATTGGGCTGATTTTCTAAACTCAGCTTCATTTCTTTCTCGATTCGATTCGAAGCCTTTTGTCAGGCATATCATATGTACTTTCCTCGGGCCGCTAAAAAGGACATTCTCTATCTTGAACCCGTTGTCCGCCCGTTTCAGCATCATGCCTGAAACGTAGCCATGCCTGCTTAGCAGAGGAGAGCCTTTTGGGCAGTATTGCATGCATCCGCTAGCAAGGCTGACTGAAAGAAGCGATCCGATTGCCGCGTCCCTGAACTTTAATCTGTGCATCAATTAGAGTATATATGATAAACTTTAAGTTTCTTTGTTTAACACAAAATCATTTTCTGCTATCGAGGGACTTGACAAAAATATCAAAAAGCGCCTTCGAGTCATGAGGTCCAGGGCTTGCTTCAGGGTGATATTGCACACTGAATATCGGCTTGTCCTTGTATCGCATTCCTTCCACCGTCTTGTCGTTAAGGTTGATGTGAGTGATATCGAAACCATCAGGAACGCGCTCAGGATCGACTGCGTATCCATGATTTTGGGTTGTTATCGAAACCCTCCTGCTCTTTATGCCAAGAACAGGGTGGTTCGATCCCCTGTGACCGAATTTGAGCTTGAAGGTTGTTCCGCTAAAAGCATGCGCCAGCAGCTGGTGGCCGAGGCAAATGCCAAAAATCGGATAATTATGTTCTGAAAGCGAGCGGATGGTTTTGTGCGCTTGCGCGAGAATAGCAGGATCGCCCGGACCATTTGAAAGCAATATTCCGTGCGGTTCGTATGATTTGATTTGTTCCACGTTCGCGAAACTCGGAACGACTGTCACCTCGCACCCCCTTGCCACAAGCTCGCGAACAATACCCATCTTCACCCCGTAATCAATCAAAACGACCCGTTTCGCTCCGCTTCCAAACCTCTTCGCTTCCTTTGTCGTGACTTCTTTGACAAAATCCTTGCCAGAATATTCGAAATCGATCTTCAGTTTTTTTAAATCAAAATCGCTCTCGTCATTGTAAGTTGCGATGACAGCAGGCATTACACCGCGCGTCCTTATCTTGCGTACAAGAAAGCGGGTGTCTATCCCGGAAATACCAGGCACCCCGTACTCCTTCAAAAACACATCAACATCCTTGGTCGCTTCCATATGGGCATAATCAGGACTCAAATTCCGAACCACAAACCCTCTTGGATGCACTTTTTCGCTCTCGAAATCCTTTTCGTTTATTCCGTAATTCCCGATAAGTGGATTCGTCATTAAAAGTATCTGTCCGGCATAGCTCGGGTCAGTGAGCGCCTCCTGGTAGCCGGTCATGGAGGTGTTGAAAACAAGCTCTCCCTGGGAAATGGCTTCCGCTCCGAACCCTTTGCCATACAGCGCAGTGCCATCCTGCAGCAATAAAACTGCTTTTAGTCCGCCTCTATCCATGGAAAACTAGAAAGATATATCGAAGTGCGGATTTTTAATTGTTTAGTGGGCAGGGTAAATTTAGGTGATTTTCTTGGGAATAATGCAGGAGTTTAAGGATTTTTTAATGGAGTATAAGGTAATTGGGCTCGCAGTAGCTTTCATTATGGGCGCTGCGGCGACTACGCTCGTCAAGTCATTGGTCGATGATGTCATTATGCCGCTTGTTGGAGCGCTAATACCAGGTGGCGCGTGGCAGACTGCAACTTTCACAATAGGAACCATCATAATCAAATGGGGCTCCTTCCTCGGTAACGTGATCAACTTTGTAATCATCGCTTTCGTGATTTTCATGATTGTGAAGATTGTGATGAAAGAAGAGAAGGTCACAAAGAAATAGCAAATTTAGTGACATCCCTTTATATCCTATTACAAGACAAAATAGACTTTCATGACGTTCAGAAAGCTCCACATCATTGGGAACACAAGTTCATCCACAGAGACATTCGCACGAAGGACCACGGAGCTATCCCGCTACATAAGCGGGCTAGCCAGGCAGGAAAGCGAGCTGGCCAGGGGCCTTAGATCTGGCCAGAGCATCTCATTGATCAGGGTGGATCCTGAGGAAAGCAGTTCATCACAAGATGGCATGGTAAGACGGCATGCTCTTTCCTTGAGAACGCTGACCGGGCAGGCCAATCCGAATAATATATACAGGGCAAGCAAAAACACCAGCGAGTTGCTGAACCATTTTGAGCCCCTGATTGAGCGTATGAGAAAGATAATCCTGGAAGAGTCAGCTGACGTCGTGCTATTAGGTGGAACCTACTATGTGCCATGGTGCCTTCTCCAGGCAGCCAGAAGCACTGCAAAGCCAGTGGTTCTCTGCTACGCAGGCATACTGAGCAAGGAGATTGCCCACCTTCCGGATGATATGCAGAACGTGCTCAGGCAGATGGAACAGGATTTCTTTGACAAGTCCATATTTTACATTTTCCCTTCTGATCTTACCAGAAAGACCGTTGAAGGGATATTCGGCAAAAGAATATTGAATTTTGAGATTATTTTCAACGGCGTACCTGAAGAATTCCTCGGTTACAGGGAAAGCACAAAGAAACCAGAGTTCCAGGTGGCTTTTGTAGGACGGTTCACCAGCGTCAAGAACCCGGAGTTCCTGCTCGAGCTCGCTGAATCCCTGAAACAAATGGGAAAGCAGATGGATATCCGGATGGTCACAAGGGCAGAGGAGAATAACCCCCTTGTAAAGCAGTTGCGGGCCAGAGGGGTAGTTATCCTTCCGCCAATGGACACCTCTTCGCTTGGCGATTTCTACAGGAAAACCGGCGTTGTGATAAGCCCTTCAGTCTTCGAAACATATGGAAATGTCCCGCTCGAGGCAGTGAGTTCTGGAACACCGGCGCTAGTGAGCAGAAACATGGGCGTGAGTGAGGTGTTCAGCATGCTCGGCCTAACCGACCTCATAACTGATTTTTCCGATGTCAGGGCTGTAATAGGAAAGATGGAACAAATACTGGTAAAAGGGGTCAGGGTGCCTGTGGAGATTGCTAATAAGATCCAGGAAGGGTTCGCTTGGCCAAAGATAATCACAAGGTATATGGATATCTGTGCGAACTGGGCCTTTTCAGAAAAGAGAAAAACAGTGATCTAGATATCAGTTTTCACTCTCTCAATAAGCTCCCTTAACGCATCCGGGTAGTACCTGGGAGCAGACCTTATTATAGCAAGCAATTCCGCTTCCTTTCCAAGCACGAAACTCAACTTTTCTAACCCTGTTCCCTTTAGCTCAATCCGGGCATTTGGGCTTTTTTCCGAAATCTGCCTTGCAACCCGGAGCTCGTTATAATGTTCGTCACTCCCAGGACCAAACATGACAACCCCCCGGCAGTCTGATGGCGAATGGAAAAGGTCTATAACCCTTCTTCCGTCAAAATCAAAGGCTCCATAACCCCGGCTTATTAGGGAAATCATTTTCTCTGCCCTCCATAGATATCTGGCATGCGGGTCTGCTGAGCTCGATCTAATGCCTACTGGCAAGTCGAATATCGGGTCTGCACGATACCAGCCCTCATCCCGATAGGCCCCGCCAATCACCCCAAACTCTTGTATTGCGCTGAGCTCCCTTGCCTGGACAATTCTGCTATTGCCATCTCTGACGAAAAAAAAGTTCGGGTGTTCAGAGATGAACAGCATGTCTTTCTTTCCTATATGCTCTTCTGGAACAAAAAAAACATACCTGACATTGGTCTTATGATCGAAGTATTCTATTGCCTTCCCAAGAGGCTGACCGGGCTTCTCATAAGCTGCGAGCGTGCCGGTCCAGCATGGAAGAGCTTTCCTTATGAACGTCCATGTCTCCCCTACGAGTACAGCGCCCAGAACCCTGTTCGGGATGATTATCGTTCCTTCAACGCCTGCCTTCACAAGCGCCTCTTCCATGGGAATGTTATTCCTGAAGCTAACAATCTGCACAGGGCCTGTTCCACTGGGCCTTTGGAACCTTTTATCAGAGGATCGCATGGGTCTCTATAGCAGAATTCGAACAATAAATTTATAAGGCTACATAATAATCGGATAATGATAAGAAGAAAAGAGAGAGTAAAAACAAAAAATAAACAGAAATTCAATTCCGCTGCCTGACCCTATAGTTAGAATCTCGGCTTTGGCTTGTAGCAGTTCCTGCAGTAAACCGGTCTACCTTCTGTCGGTTTAAAGGGCACCTGGCATGACTGGCCGCATTTCGCGCATGTCGCGTCGTGCATTTCCCTGTCGCCACCTTCATATCCCATTCGTTCACCTTTTTTCGTCGCCAGGCTTAGCCCGGCTGCTTTAGATAGCGCGTTCAGATAGAAGAATTCAGAAAACATGTTTACCGAAATCGTCCGAAAGAAGCAGACTATCTGTGATATATACGCATTTAGGTATTTATAATACTATGCTTTTGTGGGTTTTAATGGAATAAAGAGTGACGCGTGCTGTTCAACCCCATATGGGGGCGAACTGTTTTCTTCTGCCCCCCTAAGGGTTCCGCCCCCCATCGACAAGACTCAGGACACGGGACAAAAGAAGCAGATGACGCGTGCTGTTCAACCCAGCCTTCATCGCTTAAAGCTCGGCGGGCCATTAGGCACGCGTCAAATTGACTATATATGGATGAGTTTAAATTTTTCACTTCGCCGGATTCTTCTCCAGCCTTTCCATGACTGCCTTCACAACAAGCGGCCAGGCAACTGTCGCGTCCTCGATAACCTCGACCTGCCGGCCCCCTTCGTTTTCAGGGACAAATTTCCCCCAGCTCACGCCTTCGCTGTAGGTGCAACCGCTATTCGAAACAATTATCCCATTAGCAGCAAAATTGTGGGTATTATCAACTGTAATATCAAATGTTTCATCCTCTCCATAGGGCTCTATTGATATAACGAAGTGGTTATCTGGTTTGGTTTGCCGGAACTGGTTCCTGTCGATGTGGTAAAAATCTACACGCTTGCTGAGGACCTTAGTACTAACGCCTAGGCACCTTGCTGCCTGAGAGAGCGTTCCTTTTCCCTTCTGGAGAGCTCCTTTGACCATCTCTTCGGTGATTCCTTTAACCCACCTACCATTTTTATCTTTAGATATTATTACAGAACGCAATTCTGTAGGAAGGGAATACCATCGCGTCCGAGTTGCGAAGTGTGCATTTTCAAGCCTGACCTGTCGTTCTTCAGCATTTAATGCATCCCAGTATTTCTTTGTTACCCTGGATCTTCGTGCTGATTCTTCCGGCGTCAAGGCGATTGCTCTTCGCTTCTGGCAAAGTTGTTTGTAGTCTTCATCACTAAGGTTGTCCCAGAACTTTCTTGATTTTGCCTTCATCTCCTGTGGATTGCAATTCTCCTTCAAGGTTCGAATTCGTTTTTCCTCTGATTCGTGCGTTTGTGCGTACCTATGATAAGCGGCATGATCAACAAAATCGACAAGCTCCAAATTTTCGATGCTGTTATTGAGAGTATTATGGTCGACATGATGCACTGATTCATCTCGTGTAATCTCCCTCCCAATAATCCCCTGCATTACAAATCTGTGTTCTGGGACTTTTTGACCGTTATTAAGGAAAATGAATCTGTAATCCCCGTGTTTGTCAGATTTCATATATGTATTGAATGGCATTAGTCTGTCGTTTTCTTTAAGTTCTGAAAGTTTTCGGAAAGTTCCATCTCTGAACATAAATTTATGGTCTTCCGAAGCGATCAGATTCCCTGTTCTAAGCTCCTGTTTTTCTGAAGACCATCCGGCAATCCAGCCGTATTTAATTTTAAATAATTTTTTCCTTCCAGTAGGCCAAACCCCACGTACGTTAGCTAGGCAAATTTTCCCGCGTACGGAATCGTAAGAATAAATCGGGAAATTTGATTTTCCCACAAGTTCCTTGATCGGAATACCCTCTGGATAAAGTGACAAATCCCTTGGTGTATCTATTTTCGTATCCCCATGAAGACAAAGTCCGCCCCAGTGAGCCGGCTCTGGACAGATGCGAACAGCATAGTGGAATCTCTTGAAACCACCTCCTGTGCCAACCCGGCTCTCAATGATGTCCAGGTAAGGACCCACCTGCTGGGCCCAGTTACGAGGAACTCCTCCGCCAATCGTGAAAATACCGAGCTTTTCTGATTTAAGGACGCGTTCAGTATAATCTTCGAGGTCGAAGTATGGATTGTACTTGAGCGGAGCCTCGTTACGAAGAATTTGCCTTCTCCTGTACGTCCCCACATCAAGCGCCATCTCGCTGTCTGTGAACGCAGGGATATATACAGGCACATTTTTCTGGAAAGCAGATTTTAGGATACCCCGGCCGCTCGTGTTCTTTACAAGGTATTCACCGAGCCTGCGGTTCAGTTCGCTCGAATACAGCTCTCTATCTTTTGGCCAATCCTCGAGCACTGCCTCGACTACCTTTTCAGTATCATCCAGGTTCTTTTCCAGCTCAAGGGTATCATACACGCGGTTGTACCCTTTATGATAAAGCTGCTTATCGTCCATGGTGCCGGACTTGTATTTGAAGTGCCTTCCACCCACTGTTTCAACGAATCCGTGGGTGATCAATGCCCCTGTGCTTACTACAGCATTTACCATTCCCAGGTCAATCATATCGCATACAACAAGGCCCATCTTCGCTATGGTCATGGCTCCTGAAAGAGTGAGCACCTTGAAGCACTTTTTGTCCCGGACCATCATCTCGAGCACATCTGCTGCCTCGCCCACTTCCCTGCCTCCAAAAGAAGTGTTTCCCATTGCCGAAACAAGGTCGTTCACTGTCTTGCATTTCGATAAATCTAGAGCAGTAAGTGGTTCAAGATTATCAGAATAGCCAGTGCCGTAGTCCTCAGGCTGCCTCCATTCCTTGATTTTCTTCCGCTCCGCATGAACATCGATATTAGACGGTTTCTTTTCAGCCATTAGCATCACTGGAAATAAGATTACGAGGAAAAAAATATATTGCTGCCTATTTTCCCCGAAGCTTCCTCATCACTGGCGCGAGCTCATCCGCCAGGTCTGAAGCGCAGAAATTGTAGCCGAATTTTTTAGTCAGTACATTACCTGTGTAGCCATTCAGATAGGCGCCTGCAACCGTGGCAGTGAAGATATCATTCTTGCATGCGAGCGCAGCAATAAGGCCTGCGAGAACATCACCTGTCCCGCCTTTTGTCATGCCCTGGTTGTGTACCTTGTTCAGCACTGTCTTCTTGCCATTGCTGATGATGTCAGCAGCAGGGTCTTTTTTCAGGATTACACAGCTATGCTCAGCAGCCATCTTCTCGACGTTTTTCCTGTTCCCTTCCATGCCAAAAAGCATCCTGAACTCGCCTTCGTGCGGGGTAAGTATTGAGCCTTTTGGGATCCTGCCCTTGATCAGCTTGAGCCCCTCGCCGTCAGCAACAACCGAGCGCGCGTACTCGAGAACGAAATCAATATCAAATTTCGCCTCGCCAAGCCCAATGCCAAAGAGCACGCAGTCCATCTCTGCAGTATGCTTCAGCTCATCAACAACAATCACATCTGGGATTCGCTTAATTGAATTGATGAGATATGGGTCCTGCTCTCCGGGATAAAAGTAGAGAAGGTCAACAAAGCGCCTTGCTGCCAGGAGCGAGAATATCGGGGCACCATGATAGCGCCTGCTTCCACCAATAACAAGAAGCTTCCCATTCTGGCCCTTGTGGGAGAGCTTCGGAGGGACATACAGCTTTTTCAGGTAGGGGTCCATGGTTAAAGAAAAGGAGACCATGTTTTTAAACCTTGTTCGGCTTTATCTGCTCATGAGAACCCGCGTATTTTTTCTTCTGGTGTTGTTAGTTTTCTCTGTAATGGCGTCGTTTGTAATGGCTCAAGCAGCTGCTGTGTCATGCCCGAGCGATGATGCGCTAATCAAATCCGCATCAGAGTGTAAGGGCAAAGGTTACAGTTACGAATATTATTACGATCAGAGCCAGTGCAGGAACTTGCGTTGTTTGCAGGCCCCTACCATCACAAGCCCCTGCCCAACTGAAGACGTGCTGCAGGGTCAGATAGAAAAGTGCAAGCAGCTGGGTTACGACTATATTATCACCACAGCGACTGCCACGGCTGTAAATGGCTGCAAGACCGTCCAGTGCATTCAGCAAAAGGTTTGCCCTGACAAAGAGGAACTGAGCCAGGAAGAGAGCAAGTGCAAACAGGCGGGCTTTGAAACCGAATATTACTACGACCAGAACCAGTGCCTTAGAACGAAATGCGTACAGCCAACTGTTTGTCCGTCGTATGAAGAGCAGTTGAAGAAGGCCGAGGCGTGCAAGAACTCCGGAAACAGCTATGAGTTTACAAAGGACAACAACGGATGTGCTATTGTAAAATGCATCGGAACGCTTTGTCAGGATGACAGCACGCTCCAAAGGCAGATCACTGATTGCAAGACAAATGGAGGAAACTATAGCACGTATCAGGACAGTTCAGGATGCAAACTGGTGAGCTGCATAATTGGCCCGACGATTGTGTGCCCGGCCGAGGACTCGCTTGGCTTGGTTGCAGAAAAGTGCAAACAGGCTGGGCAGGAATATGTTTATTACAACGACCAGAGCGGTTGCAGGCAGGTTTACTGCAAGAACCAGCCTCCGGCGATAGAGTGCAAGAAATCAGTTGACTCGAACGACTGCGTGGAGATCCAGTGCAGCGACGGGTACTACTTCAATTCATGCAAAATTGAGCAGCAATGCAGGGTGCAGTGCAAGGAGTACAAGGATGAAAAAGGATGCTACAGGAAAGTGTGCGACGACGGCTATGAGGAAAACAGGTGCTTGACCACCACCGTGACCTGCGAGGTGGCAAAGGACGATAAGGGCTGCGAGATCAAGAAGTGCACAGACGGCACCTCGGCGACCTACTGCCCCCAGGCAGAATCATTGTGCAACGTCACTACTGACGCTGCCAGCGGATGCCTGATAAAGGAATGTGCCGACGGCTACAAGGCAAAGGACTGCCCTACCCAGCCACAGGACAATATTGAGTGCAAGGTGTACGACGAGAATGGATGCAAGGTCAAATCATGTACTAATGGCTTTATTGAAAAATACTGCGAACAGCAGAACTGCACTACCCAGACAGATGCCAGCGGCTGTACGGTCAAGAGCTGCGGCGAACAGTATGTTGATAAAAGCTGCCCGAGCACCGAGAACGTGGAGTGCAAAACAGCCACTGACGATAAAGGCTGCGTTTACAAGGCATGCACTGATGGCACTGAAACAAGCACCTGCCCAGAGGCTTGTAAGGAGTATAAGGATGATGCTGGATGCTTGGTAAAGGAGTGCCCTGGCCCAAATGGAATAAAGAAGAGCTGTCCGGGAAGTGCAGAACAGCCCCAGGCCGGCATATTCGATGGGTTAGCGAAATGGCTTAGCGACCTTTTCAATGGTGCCAATAATAGCCAAGCGAGTAAATAACATTTAATTACCTTCGCCAGCACTAATTGATGGATGGCGGAGCAATATTTTGGAATGGCAGTGGCAGTTATCATAGTCACTGCCTCAATCGTGCTTGCAGGCATACTGATCGGTGTCGGCAGGGCATTTGGCTACAAGCGCCTGGAAAACTTCGGCATGCAGGAGCTTGTGCAATCCGTAATTAACGCTGCAATAATCGGAGCGCTCGCCTCTGTTATAGCGTTGATATCCGGCATAAGCGCATCTGTTGTCACAGAACAATGTACAACTGGAGACGCGCCTGCCCAGCTTGCCTGCGTGCTCGGTGGGCTTAAAACCTCGATCTTTGGGATGCTCCAGGAAGCAATAAAAACATCAGAGCTGCTTGGCTACTACCAGTCTTTGGTACTGAATTTCAATGCCTTTACTATCCAGCCTTTTGTGAACCTTAGCTCGGTTTCAGGGGTGCTTTCATCCCAGATTCTCACAATTCAGCTCCTTCTCATTCTCACCCAGCTTAATGCGCAGATACTGGATTTCGTTTCCCAGAACGCGATAATCATACTTCTCCCTCTTGGCCTTGTGCTGCGCACGCTGTTTGCCACAAGAAGGGCAGGCGGTTTCATGATAGCACTTGCCATTGGCCTTTACCTTTTCTACCCTTCCCTTGTCTTGATATTCCCAAATCCAGAACCAGAGGTCGGAAACGCAACAGTTTTGATGAAAGACTTTACTAATAACAGCTTCTACGCAACTGTGCCGATCATTGACCTTAATGACAACTACGCCATAGGCGGAAAGCTCGATATCATGGCAGGACGGTGCTTAGGCAATATCTCCAACAGCTCGGCATGCGCGAATATGACTGAAACTTTTGGTATGAAAAACAAAACCGCGGACTTCACAGGAGACCTGACCATAATCACCCAGTCGAATTCGGATGCAATAGCCAAAGTCACGCTTTATTCTGTCATAGCGCCATTGCTTTCGCTCATTGTGACATTTGTTTTTGTCAAGGAAGTGGGCGCGGTTCTTGGTTCTGAGATAGGACTTGGGACTTTTAGCGCGATTTGATCCTAACACAGGACACGGAACACCGGGCACTGGAAACTAGAATACCCCCCCTGCCCATTCGCCAACTGCATAGCCGATAAAGGCAGCGCTCATTCCGATTATGAGCATCTCCAGGCCAGCCTTCCACCAAACGCCAAGCGTGGTCTTTCCTTTGTAAGCGCCAGCCCCGAAAAGGGCGATGCTTGATAGCAGCAATGAAGGGATCACTGCGGATTGGACAGATGTGAAGAAGAATGAGACTAGTGGTATCAGTGAACCGGCAAAGGCAGAGAGCCCGACCAATATCCCCTCGTTCAGGGGTTTTATATCCTTGCTCTCGGAAAGCCCGAGCTCCTCAGTCATCATGGTCTCGAGCCATAGTTTGTCGTCATTGCATATCTTATCCACGATCGCCTCGAGCTGGCTGCCCCTGAAGCCCTTCTTCATGTAAATGACTTTTATCTCCTCGCGTTCGATCTCAGGGTAGTCGCGCATCTCCTGCTTTTCCCGCTCGAGCTCCCGGAAATAGAAGTCCCGCTGCGCCTTTCCTGACGTAAAAGCGACTGCTGCCATGCTTATTGACTCCGCGAACGTAGCGGCAAGCCCTCCAACGATGACTGCGCTAGGGCCGATCTTCGGGTTTATGATCACTGCGCCTGCAAGACCAAGCACTATGCCAAGTACATTCACCACCCCGTCCTGACCTCCCAGTATCACCTGACGCAGAAACGACCCGGTCTTCGCATGGGATTCAATATGGTTTTTCGCTAGGGATCTATTACTTACTGAGACCATGCAGGGTTTAGACTGATGAAAATTAAAAAGTTGCCTGCTTGTCCAATAAGTTGTATTTTTAATACTTTTAGGACAAATTAGACCTGGGAGTACTATGATAGTAAACAGGGCAATCACAATCACTGCTTTAGCCGGGGGAGTAATCAGCCTGGCAGTATCTCTTGTTTATGGGCCAGCGTATATCGCTGTTATCGCAGCTTTCCTTTTTACCCTGAGCCTTGCGCTCTGGAAGTACGGCTACATAATCATACCTGCGATTACCAAAGCATCGAACATTGTTGAAGTGAGGGGCGGGTTCGAGGTCCCTTCAAGCCGGGATTACATAATAAAGAAGACTGCAAGCGGCTACTACGCCACAAGGTTCCTTGAGATAAGGTTCTACGAGAGCTCGATGGACAAGAACGAGGCGGAAAAGACCACAATGTTCGAGTCGTTCGAAAAGGCCATAGCTGCCCTTAAGTACGTTGTGAAGATTTCGCTGCTCATTTCGGCCATAGACCTCTCCAGGCACATAGACGAGATAAAGACCAAGCGCTCGGCTGCAGAGTCGAGAAAGGCAAAGGGAGGCATGGCAGCTGATGAAATGATAAAGCTGGACAGGGAGATTGCGAAATGGAACAGGCTGCTTGACCGCATCACCCACGGGGAGAGGCCCGTGGAGCTTCTCGCATTCGCATCCACGACTGCATTTGGGATAACAAGGGATGAGGCCATTGGAAGGTCGTCCAGGCAGGCAAAGGAGCTGATCACCATCCTCTCGAGCTCGCTCGGCTGCGACATAAAGGAAATGGCAGACCTGGACATGCTGCGCTGCTTTGAGTGGGAACACTTCTTCCCCACATCGCCAGAAGAGATAAAGGACGAGATATTTTGAATGAGAGGATCAGGCCATGAAGCTTTCCTACCTTTTTTCAAAAGACCTTGCGAGAAGGATGATACTCGTGCACCCCCCTGAGCCGAGAAAGGAGCTCCTGCTCAGCATGCCAGAGGAGGGAGTATACATAGGAAAGACGAGATTCCTGCACACGCCTGTTTTTTGGGACCACCGCAAGCTGATAAATCCGCACATTGGAGTTGTTGGAATTACTGGGTCAGGAAAATCCTATCTCGTGAAATCATTCCTCACGCGCGCTGCAATCATCTGGAACTCGAATGCGATTATCCTGGACTGGGTTGGCGAGTATGACAAGTGGGTGCGCCAGGCAGGAGGGAAAGTAATCGACCTGGGAAAAGAAAGGCTCAACCTGCTTGACCTGGTGGGCGGGCTTCCGAAAAGCTCGAGAATAAAGCAGATAGTGTCCGCGCTAGACATCCTGCTTGACCTCAAATCTTTTCCGCACGAGAGGGACGAGATAGAGGAAGCGATTGAGAAGGTTTACTCATCCAATAAGAAGCCGAACCTGTCCGATGTTGTGCACTGGCTGGAAGGGAAGAAGAGGAAGAAATCAGCCAGGCTTCTCAGAAGATTCACGACTGAAGGGTGCGATTTCTTCGGAGGAACGTCCACTATAGACATTAAGTCGCTAATATCCTCCGGCCTGGTATGCCTTGATCTCCATAACCTGCCAACAGAGGAGATGCGGTCGCTTGCCGGCCTCACCATACTTCAATACGTGAAGGAGATGATGCGCGCTGAGGGCGCTTCGGAACAAAAGGGAGTGAAGCTTTTCATAGTTCTTGATGAGGCATGGAAGATTGCGCAGGATGAGCGCTCGGACGTCATCACCATAGTGAGGGAGGGAAGAAAATACAATTTCGCCCTTCTTATCGCGACCCAGAACCCAACGGACATGAACAAGGCCATATTCTCGAACGTGGGCACGCTTTTCGTGCTGCGACTGGTGCTTAAGGAATTCAGGGACTATGTGAGGAGCTCGGTCGGCTATCCCCAGTTCATAGACAACGAGATATCGAAGTTCGGTGTCGGTGATGCGGCAATCAACATGATATTCGCAAAAAGGCAGTCAAAGGTGAGCACCTTCCTCTTGAATAAAATTGACGGGGAAGAGCCGCTTTTCCTGCTCAGGATAATCGGTGATGGAATGGACAAGGAGATTGAAAGGGAACAGCTTGTGAAGGCTTTATACGAACTGGGTCTTACGGAATCGCAGCTCAGCCTGGTCAAAAGGGAGTTTGAGAAGAACGATGGCCTTATGGAAGGGGAAGCGTTCGTCGCATTGCTCGAGAAATTCGGCTACAGCAAATCAGCGATAATAGCATTCCTGAGGCAAATTGGGATTGACGAGAAGAACCTGGTGAGGATTTTTTCCCTCGTAAAGATGAGAAAGGCAACAAAGGGCCTTGTGGACGTAGTTCTGGAGGAATAAGATGACCGAAGAAAAAATAGTGATACCAGCAACAAGAAAGAAGCAGCTCTCGAACCTTGCAACCCAGCTTGACGACCTTGGCTTCTCCATGATAAGCTATTCCAATGACCGGCTGGTGGTGGAAAAGGTTCTTGGGGAAGACCTGAAGGGAAAACCGAACCTGGATTACCGTATATTATTTTATGATAACTCCATCCAGTTTATCTACGGAGTACCGCCAAGCGTGTCCAATAGGGCCAGGATGCTTGGCCTCATGCCGCTGCTCCTGAATGTTTTGAATATGTCAGAAGAGTATTATGAAATAAGGCCTCATTCGATTTTCACCCCTATTAAAGACCTTCTGAATGACCTCTCAAAAGTCGTTGGCAAGGATGCAGTAGAGCTTTCAGCAGAGCTTGAGGACCTGCGCGCCAAGTTCAATTCCCTTAATGCGAGATACACCGACTTAGTGGGTTCTAGCGAGGAGAACGCGAGGATTTTGCTGGAATGCGAGAGAAGGAGGGACGAGCTCAGGAACTTAGTGGAAAAATTAAGGGCAATGACTGACGACCGCCTGAAGGAGGAGCTCTACCTGTGGCTGCGCATGCACAGTGGAAACATCGATGTGCGCGAGTTCGGGAAGGTGCATGGCGTATCTCCAGGTAGGGTGGAAGAAGGCCTTGACATGCTCATCAAAGAGGGCTTCATCAAGAGGAAGGTGGAATGATGGCAGTCAACGAGTACTCCTTTGAACTGGTAAAGAATTATCCGGGGGAGCGGAGATTTCTCATAAAAAAGCAGATGGAGAAGCCATTACTTGACGCCTTCTGGCAGGCGTTTTTCGGGAAAAAGTAGCAGCTACAACATTCTTTTTTTCGAGTTTATTTTAAAATCCAGAGTCGGTATATCGTGTGATACTGACGGAGCTGGAATCCTCACGTTTTTTGGCAGGAGGACTGCGATATCAGCATTGCCCGTCCTGGGATCTAATCTTCCCTCCAGTTGCTGGTGCAGGCTTGGGTTGACCATTGCGAATTTTGGCTCTATCCGTCCTGGCTTCAGGGATTCCCTCAGCCTTAGCATGTCTTTTTCGAAGAATTCTTTTACAGTAGCGCTCCTGCCTTCGAAAAGCAGGCGTGGCGCAGGTTCGAAACCTAGAGTTAACAGCGGCGCATCCATAGTGCTGGCCAGAACAGGGATATCCTTATTCTTTTCCAGATTCCTGTCCCTTTTCCGTTCTTCCATGCGCTTACTTGAACAGCTAATATTTTTAAAATGAAGTTCGGCAAAAAGGCACATGCGAGTTCTTCTTGTTGGTGAAGGGGCCAGGGAACATATTATTGCAGAGAAGCTGGCGCAGGATGCAGAGCTTTACTCAGTGATGTCAAGAAAAAATCCCGGGATAGCGAAGCTTTCGAAAAAGCACTGGATTGTGAACACCACTGATGCAAAGGCAGTGGCTGCTGCTGTGGATGTGGAAATAGATTTGGCATTCGCAAGCCCTGATGCTGTTCTGGCAGCTGGTGTTTCAGACGCACTTGCAGCAAAGGGCATTCTTGTTGCGTCTCCTCTCCAGGCTGCTGCACGGATTGAGTGGGACAAGGGATTCATGCGCAATCTCATGGAAAAGCACAAGGTAGCTGGTACTCCCAAGCACAAAGTGATTAAGGACGAGAATGAAGCCATCCGCACAATCAGGGATTATGGTATGGTTGCGATAAAACCGCTTGGCCTCACTGGAGGGAAGGGAGTGAAGGTTTCTGGGGATCATTTCAAGACAATGGAGGAGAAGTTCGCATACGCACAAGAGCTCATAAAAAAAGACGGCTCAGTGCTCATAGAGGAGAAGTTGGTTGGCGAGGAATTCACTTTGCAGGCATTTAGCGATGGGACAACACTGTCATTCATGCCCCCAGTCCAGGATCACAAAAGGGCATTTGTTGGGGACCTTGGTCCGAATACTGGGGGAATGGGTTCGTATTCTTCAGGAAGGCTGCTTCCTTTCATGAAACAAAGCGACCTTGAAGCAACACAGGCGATTATGCATTCAGTAATCCATGCCATGAAAAAGGATGGTGCGCCATTCACAGGGGTGCTTTATGGCCAGTTCATGCTCACTGCGCACGGTCCAAGAGTCATAGAATTCAATTCGCGGTTTGGCGATCCTGAGGCAATGAACGTTCTCGCTTTGCTCGAAGGGTCGCTTTCCGGAATATTTCTTTCCATGGCAGAGGGCCGGCTGGCAAAAGCGGATTTCTCAGAAGACTGCACTGTGGAAAAGTATCTTGTGCCAGAAGGCTATCCTGGGAAATCGGTCGCTGATGCGCAGGTGATTGCAAATGATGAGTGCCTTTTGAAGTGCGGGGCAAAGGCATATCACGCTTCAGTATATGAAAAGGAAGGGAAGATATACACTACCAGCTCACGGACGTTCGGGATTCTCGGAAGGGGAGCGACACTTGATGAGGCTGAAGGTATAGCCGAAGCGGGTTGCAACTGCGTCTCCGGCCCAGTGTGGCACAGGAAGGACATCGGAACAGCAGCGCTAGTGCAGAAAAGGATAGACCATATGAGAGAGCTAGGATTATTGTAGGGGTTTCCATGAGTTACATTCACGTTGTTGGAGCTGGGCCTGCTGGCTCAATTGCGGCCATTTCGGCAATAAGGCATGGCCATAGCGTCGTAATTTCCGAAGAGCATGCAGAGCCAGGCTGGCCTGTCACATGTTCCGGCCTTTTTTCAGCAGAAGGCTTGCAATCCCTTTCAAGATTTGTTGATTATCGGAAAAGCATAATCAATAGCATAAAAGGAGCAGACATATATTTTTCTGACCAGGTTTTCAAAGTAAGGGCACCTGATACTGTTGCCTACGTTTGCGAGCGGCAGGAGTTCGACGCCACGCTTGCGCAAAGGGCAGAGTCAGAAGGAGCGAGGATTAATTTTAATGAGCGGATTAATGGGGGCTTTAAGGCAGAATGCGTGATAGGCGCTGACGGGCCACACTCCCATGTTGCCCGTTATTTTGGTTTCCCTTTGATCAAACGGTACGTTTGTGCGATGAAGGCACTGGTTGCCTATGATGTCACTGCAGACATGGGCCAAAGCATACTGAAGATGTACCTGTCAAATGAGCGGTTCCCTGGATTCTTCGGCTGGGTCATTCCCCATTCAAAAGATATTGCTGAGTTCGGTGTTGGTGTTGAACTGCCTGGAGACGTCAGAAAGGCATGGAACGAACTATTGCGCATGCATAGCATTTCTGCCAACCAGACTGTTTTTGCAGACGTCATCCCTATGGAACCACGGGCAAAGGTTGCTATGCGGACTGATGGCAGGAACGTGTTACTTGTAGGGGATGCAGCAGGCCACACAAAGCCTACTACAGGAGGAGGCGTGATCTTCGGAGGAAAGTGCGCTGCAATTGCTGGAAAGAACATAAACAACCCGACACGCTATGAACTCGAGTGGCGAACAAGGCATGGCCCGGACCTTTTCCTTCATAGGGCGATCCGGAACCACCTCGACTCACTCGATGACCATGCGCTCGCGTCCTTAGGAAAAAAATTAAACAAAATGAAGATCGATGACTATTTATCAGTGCATGGGAGCATGGACAGCCCGATTAGAATGATCACTCCTTCGCTGATTCTCCATGCTATAAGGGCGATGGCCGGGCTGAAATAAAAAAAGACGATGAAGAAAAAAGGAAAAAAAATTCCCGTCAGACAGAAAACTTTATCTCTGGTTCCTTCCTGCCCAGGACATGTATCGTGTACTCTCCCTTTGCATCAGGTACGAATGAGAACTTTCCGAATTTATTGGAAAGACCGCTCGCAATTGGCTTGCCTTTCAGGAAGGCATCGATCTTCACATTGACCACTGGTTTTTCCGTCTTGCGGTTGAACACCCTTATCTCCATGGGCTTGCCCAGCATCGGGGTTCCAGTTACTGCTGCTGCAGTGACATCCCTTCTTCTTCTCCAAAGGAGGAAGAAAAGCAGGAGAAGCAATAACAGCAGGACTGTTGCGATTGGGCACCAGTCAAGAGTCGGTTTGGCAATGACCTTTACTAGGGTGTTGATTGTTCCCTCCCCTTTTTCAAGAGCGAAGACGTAGTTGCCAATCATAACAACCGGGAAAATGAAGTTGCCTTCCTGATCGAGATTTCCGGAAATCTCTGAACCATCTGGCAAGGTAACCACCACGCTGCACTCGCTGCAAGGCTTCCCATTCTCTGTTGCATGCACAGTAACATTGTCTCCTACAAAGGCTGAGTCAGGAGCAGTAATGTTCCACAGGAAGCATGAATGGTTGTCGCATATCCGGCCGCCAGAACATGGTTGGCATCCAGGCTCAAAGCCGCACTCGTATGGCGAAAGCACATGGTTGGATACAGTGCCGCATCCAGGGACATCCTCACAGCTTCCTCCTGCTGCACCTGACGCAATATCACAGAACTGGGAGGAGGGACAATCGTTATCGCTGTAGCACTCGTACTTGATCTTACAGGCGTGGTTGTCGCATATCTGGCCGCTTGGACAATCAGTGTCAGCGCAGCAGGCGAATTTCTGGCATGCATGGTCAACAACAGTTCCGCAGTCGCATTGCACAGGTGCACACACATTGTTCACGCACTGCTCAGTTGCAGGGCAATCATTGTTTGAAGAGCATTTCGGGCATCCGCTGAATTCCACCTGTTTGAACACCGGGTTATAATTCGGTCCTGTTGCTGAAATATTGTAGGTTCCGTTTCCAAGCAGGTTGACAGTTGCTGAGCCGTTCACAGTCGAAACTGTTCCGAATGTACTGTATGGTGGCTCGTTATAAACCACAGTTATGTTCGCTCCGGTTACACCAGTCCCGTATATATTCGTGACATTGAATCCTAATCGACCCTCAGGGCAAATGAAATTGGTCGATATGTACATCGTATTTGCTCCACCGCCCCCGCCGCCTCCTCCTCCGCCTCCGCCGCCAGAGAAGACTGATACGGAGAATAACCTGGATGCTGAGCCTATATTGCCAGCAGTATCGTTGGCAAACACGGTCACGTTATGTGCGCCGTTTGACAAAGACAACATGGTTACGTTGTTGCACGATGGCAGTGCGATCGGGCCTGTGCTGTCGCGGAAATACCAGCAGGCAGAAATGGGGTTGGAATCAGTAACAGTGAACATCAGATTAACCGAGCTGATAGTGTACGTGCTGCTGGTTGGTGAATTGATAGTAACTACAGGAGCAGTCGTAT